>Ga0326511_10002350_pt1 | contig 15435 bp, 20 predicted proteins | sample 0_2496_0518_D_FD_203701 | JGI IMG/M metagenome (GOLD analysis project Ga0326511, IMG submission 203701) | Bovine rumen microbial communities from UC Davis, California, United States - 0_2496_0518 | ecosystem: Host-associated > Mammals > Digestive system > Stomach > Rumen | place: USA...
GACGAACTGTGAGTGTCCGTACCGGCGATCAGTGGCTTATGTATCCTTTCTGACAGCCTGAGCAGCCTTTTATTGAACTCTATTTGATCTTCGCAGTTGTGAGCCTGAACCTCGAGATAGTCGTAGTGCTCCGCAAGTTCAATGTACCTTGGGTGATCGTCCGGAAGCTTGTTCAGCGGCGACGCAAGGCACGCGCTCGTCTTGATAATGTTATCCGATATGCCCAGGAACTCATCGAATGAGATTCGGTTTGTGTAATAAAAGTGATCTGGTCGGCTTGAAACCCCAATAAGCTTATTCAGCTCGTGTACTCCGGCAAGGTTTTTCGCGATCAGCACTGTGTGGTAATTGTCTCTCACCTTCGGCTCGAGCTGCTCGGTTAAGTAGATTTCCACGCCGTGCATGAACTTGATTCCCTTTGAATCGCAGTACATCTTTTTACTGACCCAGCCGAGCGGCTTCCCGTGCTCAGTTGAGGCGATCGCCGTCATTCCTTGTTCTGCCGCCAGGTCGACATATTCATGCCACTTCGTGCAACTATCGAGCAATGAGTACTCGGTATGTATGTGGTATACAGTGTGCTTGGTCGGGCGATTCATATGTTACACCGTGCGGAGCACCGCCCTTGCCTTCGCAATATCGCTGTGGTACTTCTGGCAAGCGCGCTGTTTCGAAATTCCCAATTGCTTTCCCAGCTCATCAAATGTCATGCCTGTTTCCTCCTTCATGACAAGCGTAGGAGCGATGCTGCGAATCGAATCGATCAGGACATTGTCTATCGCGTCGCCCGCTGTATCCGCTCGTTCGTCTACGATGAGATTGACCATTTCATCACAGAAACCGTCGTCGCCCATGATCGCATAACTCAACTGGACGGCCTCACGCTGTGCCTTGCGCTTTTGTCTGTTGGCCGCGAGAGTTCCCTTACAGATCTCGTTGAAGATGCACTTGGTGGCAAATGTGCTGAATGCGATTCCGCGGCTGTCGTCATATGTTGCGGCAGCCATGCACAGCCCAAGGTAGCCATTCGACACTATATCTTCATACTGAACGAGTGTTTTTCCGAGGTACTTTGCGATTGTGCTGTACACAAGGTTTATGTTGTCACCCGCAAGCTTTTTCTGCTCGTCTGTTAGGCGTAAATTCACATCTTTCCCTCCTTGAGTATAGGTTTTCAAATATCTGACGGCCCCGGTCTGTCGGGCTATCCTTTGCCGACAAGACATCATCCCTGTTCTTGACCCACTCGACCCTTGCATAGCTGCAAAGCTTCCGGATGTTGTCGTCCTGGGATATGTCGATATCGGAGTCAAGAGCGAAGACGATCCTGACCCTGTGGAAGTTTGAAAGTTTGATGAGGAATTTCAGCTGGTGGATGGACAGATGGGACGTCAAAAGAGCACCAGTGTTCCTGATGCCCCAATCCCATGCCTTCATACAGCTCTTGGCTCCCTCAAATAGAATGATCTCTCGGCTTGACAGTATGAACTCCCTGTTGAGCGAGAAGGCATAGATCGTGTCAAGGCTCCCGATCTGCTTGAGATATGTATACTTTCGGATCTTCTTTTCCTTGAAATCAGGGTCGCACGTTCTACCGCATACAGAGACGATATTGCCGTCACAATCGGTGATTGGATAGACGATCCTATCGTCAAACGCGTCGTATCTTACACCAAACCGCCGCATCGTTTGCCAGCTGATTCCTTCGTCAGCCCACGTCTGGAGCTTGTCACGTCTGAATTCATACTGCGACATACAATCCTGCGGCATTGGCTTTGCCGTCATCTTTTGCGGGCGGCGAACCTTGTCCCGGTACTTCTTGGCAACCTTGGTGGCCTCGAGGCGCGTAACCGTCCCGTTGGATTCGTCCGTGTCCTCTATGTGCGCATAGCGCTTGAGGATGCGGATCGCTTCAGGTACTGAAACCCCGTCGTGGTCGATTACGAACTGTACAAGGTTTCCGCGCCTGCCGGACGAGAAGTCGCAGTATACACGCTTTACGGGATCCACCGAAAATGATGGGGTCTTTTCATCGGTAAAGCATGACAGCCCCCAGTATTCGCGTCCCTTTTGCTCCAGATCAATGTATTGAGATATGTATTCTACGATGTCTACTGCTTCAACGACTTCAGAGGCATCCAATTTCTCACCTCCACAAGGTTACTCAGTATGGGGAAATGGGGGAGTGCTGCTTCGCTTCTTCGTACAGGATCCTGTCTCCGTTGAAGTTCAGGTCGATGTACTCTCCCTCGTTCATCTGCGGCCCGTTTCGATTGAACCTCACGTACATTTTCTTGTTGCCGCATTCAGCGCCGTCCTGCTCGATTTCTTCCTGGGTTTTGTCCTGCAGCATGATAATCGTGCTGGCGTTCCTGGCAATCTTCGCGCTGTCTGCAAGGCGCCCTGTCGACGTGGCCTGAGCCGCGCCGATAGCGGCTATGTTCAGTTCTCCAGCAAGCTTGTTCTTCACGCAATCTGTCAGTGAACCGAGAGATGAATATACGGCGTATGCGTCGCCATCGCTGTTTCCTTTGAAGTAGTCTATGATGAGGACATCTACGCCGTATGTGTGGAATACTCTCTTTACGCTTGTATATACTGTATCTTCGTCGAAAATCGGCATATACAGGTGCGTAAACGTTCGGGATTTGATCCAGTCCAGCGCCTGAAGGATCTTCACATGCTCTTCTTCGCTGTATCTGCCAGACCTGATACGCCTGAACTCTATCCCTGTCAGGTGTGATATCATCCGGCATGTAAACAGCTTGCTGTTCAGCTCGCTGTCGATATACATGACGCGCCGTCCCTGTTTCATGAGATCGACGGCACAGTTCAAAAGCATCATCGACTTGCCCTGCTTTTGTTCTGCGCCGAAGATGACAAGCTCTCCGCGCTCCAGCATGACATAGTCGTTGAGGGTTGGAAACTTGAACGGGAAGAACGCTGCCGTCTCTGGATTTTGACGCTCTTCAATCTGCCTCCAGTAGTCGTCCACGACATCTTTGTACTGCGGGATGTCGTTTGTGGTTGAGAATTCCAAAACCACATTGTCGAGCAGCGATGTTATCTTGCGTTCGATGTCGGTGCATTCAGAGTTGAAGCACAGCTGCTCGCACTCCAACAGCTTCTGGTATGTATTCCTTCGGAAGGCGGAATCCATAACGGCGTCCACGATCGCCATGTAGTCTTCCGGTTCCGAGCGTGCGATCAACGTCGCGTTATCGAAGAGCTCTTGCAGCGCCTGGACTGTCACAACTGACGCCACATCCTCCCCGACATCGCGTGTTCCCTTCTTCATGTTCAGAAGGTTGGTGATGTTATACGGGTCGACCTTGTCGATCCCGCGCCTTGCCAATTCGCAGACCGCGTAATACACATACGCGTTCTGTGGATTCATAAAATAGTTCGGCTTGAGTTGTTCGGAATGGAAGACAAGCTCCGGCTTCAACAGAATTGAAGCAACGACGCCGGCTTCGGCCTCAACATTCTTGATGTCTCCCGCTGTCAATAAACACCACCTCTTTGGTTCTATTCGTTTTTGAGCAGATACTTATTGCTGACGACCTTCATCGAAAGCGGCCCGCCAATGGCAGGGGAGAAGACCGGTTCAACGGTGCGAACGACGATTCCCTCTTTCTTTCCGCCTTTTGGGTAGTCTCCATCTGCTCGCTCAAGCAGCGCTTCAACGGTCGGGTATTTCGACGGCAGGTCGTTGTCGATTTCTTCGATCGGGACATGGTTCAGCCCGATCTCCGAACAAACCTCCAGCATCCGGTTTAGCCCGACGCGCTTGCCGTTTTCGCGAACCGTGAACACGTACCACTCTGGCTTCAAGAGTTTGAGTCGATTCTTCTGGATGCCCGGGGCACAGAATTCGCCTTGGATCGTGAGTGTTCGCAGGCCATTCTGCCTGGCAAACTCTTCGACCTTTTCGCGGTATCCGCGTTCGTTTACCAACTTGTAGAACGCGCTGCTGCCGTCGTCCTTGTACTCGTAGTTGTGGCCGGTGACATGGAATCCGTTTTCGTCGACGCCGATTGAGCAGGAGGTGCCATCCAGTTTTGTGGATATGTAGTATTCAAGCCCAGCGAACGCGTCGATAAGCTCCGGCATCTCCTGAACCCGCGTCTCATCCGTGTGGGGTATGTCATAGGGAAGTGTTCCTATCACCGTGCCGCCGGTCGTTGCGCGCTCTTCGATCTCCCACTTGCGGACGCCCAGCAGCTCTGTAACGTCTGTTCCAACGTCAGCGGTGGCTGGAATCTCCGGAAAGGTGCTCAGAGGGAGCAGGAGGCCTTGGGATATCTGGCCTTTGAATCGCTGTGTTCGCAGCTTGAAACCTTCTCCCATGACATCTGTCTTCTTGTAGCTCGACGATCTGAGGAATTCAAACTCTGGCTTGATCGGAAGGAAGCTATCGATTTCAAAGTACACGCCCAGATCCATCGGCTTGAAGCTGCCCTTATTGATAACGCACTGCCAGCCGAGGACATGCGCGAGTTCGATCCTGTCGGCTCCCTCTATGGGTTCGATATTCCAAACCCTTTGTATGTTTGCAAGTTTTCTCATTCTATTTCTCCGTTTCAAAATGTCGCCATCTGCGCGTATTCGCACTCGTGGCAAAACCCGCACAGATATTTGCATTTCCAGAACTCAAGATCTGGCCGCCATTTTGATTCTGATCTGATGCGATCAATCGTTTCTGTCGCCCAGCGCTTGGTTTCTTCAAGAGCCTCGATATGAAAACGCTCTTTTATTACCTCTCCGGATCGGTAACAGTTGAACACGAGAAAGTCCGGATATCGGCCATATTTCCGCTCTATCGGGATGGAGTACAGGTACAGCTGCCGAAGGTATTCATCCAGCTCGATATCTGACTTTGTTGGCTTCTTTCTTTGCGTCCTCTGCTTCAGCGCCCTTGACTTATGATCCATGATGCACAGACAGCCATCGCTGTCTGTGTATACCAGGTCGACAAACCCCGTAAATGGCAGACCGGAAATATCGAAGTTGACATTCTTCTCGACGCCGAGGATTTCACCGTCGATAGGGGAAAGCGCCTTCATGCACGCCATGCCCTGCTGGAAATACGTGGCTATGATAGACTGGGACGGGCGCTCGCCGATCGCTTCGACAGGAAACCTGATGAGGAATTCATTGAGAGCTTCTTCGCGTGTGATTGCATTGCTGCAATACTTCGCGAGAATACTATGAATAAGGCTCCCGTATTCCGAGAAGAACATGGGAGCCTCATCGATCTGAGCTATGTATCTCTGATAGAATTGATATGGACATTGCAGGTATGCGTTGATCCTGCTATGGCTCCATGTCATCAGATCGATTAGATAGTTGGCCATATATTAGAACGGAGCCTCTTCTTCGAAGCCTGGGTCGCCTTCCACGGGATTTGATTCAACCCTACCAGTGCTCCCTGCTGTCGCGTGAGACCCGGCGGCGTCGTCTGCCATCTCGAATTCAAAGCACTTGTAGTTGACGTATTCCTTGTTCTGCTCCCGGTTGTACGTGGTCGTGACATCAACGTCGCCAAGGCGGATCCTGTCTCCGTTGTGGAGCTGCTGTGCCTTCGCGTGTGCGTGGCCGATCATCATCACATACCCCGAGAACTCCTGTTCATACTCGCCGGTATCCTTGTTTTTCCTGCTGATTGACATTCTGACTTTCGTGAAGTTTCCGTTGCCAGGCATAACCTCCCAGCACTTACAGAATGCCCCGGTTCTGAAGCCCATGTATAATCACTCCTTACGCGGCGGCATCCTCGATGCCGCACTTTTCTTTTATCTCAGCCAGAAGATTCGCTGCGATGATGGGATTGTGGATAATCTTCGGATTCGGACTTGCCTTTCCGGCCTCCTTCGTATGCTTCTTTACAATCTCAACTATCGCTTCGCGATCATCCGGATGGGTTTGAAGATGCGAGTTGATGATCGCCAGCGCCTGGTCCGTGATGCCGTCGGCAATCATCTTGTTTTCAAGATCCTTTGCTTCCTGCTGCTTTGTACGCCAGTTATCCGGGTCTTCGTCGGATGTGGCCACATTGAAGTATTTCAGCATGAAATACCTTGTACAGTAACTAAGGCCAGAGCCGAACGCCTGGGACGCATCTGCCTGCTGGCCGACCATCGCCCACGGCACGACAATGCGATCTTCCGGGTTATTGTTGTTGACCCAGTGCCACTCCATGTCTGCCTTGACAAGCATCTCGCTGACCTTTTGATCGTAGATCGTACCGTCCTTGGCGACCTTGGTATTCGAGTATGTGTACGGCAGCATCTCTGTCGTGCCCGGCACAATATGGGGGATAAGTGAGATGTCGTATCGTTCCATCAGGCCTGTGATCTTCGCGAGGATTTCATCCTCCGTGACATACGAGTAGTTGTAGGCCTTCTTGTTCTTCCTCAAAACCTCGACCGGCTTCCTGATCTTCGCGAGTTTCTGATAGATGTTCATGCTGGCTGACTCATTACCAGTCAATATTATCAACCTCCGTTTATTGAATGTTTGATCCCCGTTGCGGTTACCATGCCTCTGCACCGACGCGGATATCTTTAATGTGGTTGCTGATCGCACGGATCTCTTTGGCAAAGTTTTCCACGTCGTCGAACGGCACGACAAGCGCATCTACGCCGTCTTCAATTCTCACGACGACCTCCTTGGCTCGGATATTTACCCTGTAGCTGGCAAACAGGCCGACGAGACCTATGATGCGATCTTCGACAATCAACGCTGCCTCGCCCTCGTCATGTGTTTCAGCACGCTTCTCAGGCAGGCTCGGGGACTCAAAATCGCAGTGTCGCCCTCTGAGACTGGACGGTTGCGGCCCTATGTATCTGTATATGGTAGAGATGCTGACCCCAAGAGATTCTGCAATGTCGCGATTTGTCATGCCGTTCTCGCGCATCTTGTTGAGTTCATCCAATGTCAACTCATTCGACAGTTTCTTGCGCATATGAATTCTCCTTGCACGAAAAAAGCAACGAGCGTAACTCGTTGCTGTTGGCGGTTGTCGAAGCGTGTTCTCGTTAAAGATTGAATGCCTTTTTCCAGCTGTTGTAGTCTGATTCGGCGGACTTCCTCAGGCGTAGCAGTATGCCCCATCTCGGATTTGCGTCTGAAACCTTGTAGGGCTTGTCGCTTTGCTGCGCTCGATGGAATTCCGCCAGGGCATATTCTGCGAAGTCTGGCGGATTGCCATTGATCTCATCCTGGTACATGCGATAGAATGTGCCCGATAGAAGAACCCTGCTAAACGTTATGTCGTACCCAATATCGAGCGGCCGCTCCAGGTTCTGGTTGGCCGCTTCTGCGGACTTGAATCTCCTGAAAACCATAGGTCGGATAGTTCCTATCAATACGGACTCTGGAGATCTTGAGCTGGTGTCGTTTTTTCCGCGCATGATCTCATCGCCGTCACAGCGCTTCCTGCGCTTCTTGCCTTCGACAAACTCGTTGATGTCGCAGGCGATGCGGAAGTCGTATTTGGACTCGCTGTATATGGGGTACTCAAACCCCTCGTGATGGATCGTCATCGTTCTAAAATCCACCTCGTCTTTGGTTACCCTCAGGGCTTCAGAGTCAGATATACCAGAGAAGCCCATCCACAAAAACACGCGATAGATTATGTCCGAAGACCCGGTAACAGGATCATCAAACACAGCGTCGAGCACCTTTGCCAGATGGGCGGGGGATGAGACCATGCTCTCTTTCATTGCCGTGATACGGTCTGGTACAAGCTTGAATACGCTGTCCGCACATGGCAGGCCGTTATCGATCCTCCATTTGGCGTACCTATGGAACCGGATCAGCGTTGTCTTTGAACCACTGTATGCTGTGGATATGATGGAGCTGAAAGCCTTCTGCAGCTCTGGGAGATCCTGCATCGTAAAATCCATGCCCCATGATTCCTCAAAGGAGCTGAGGGACATGAGCGTAGCCAGTACCTGTTTCCTTGAGATTTCGGAGTTCGGGTAACGCTCATTTACGAATCGTTCTTTATCTGCGGCAAACACGCTAAGCCACCTCCTTTGAGGAGGTGTTCATGGTGGCCGCCTGTTGCCAGATGCTCACCAAATCGCCCAGATCCATATAGGCGATCGCGCCGGAAGCCATGATACTTGCCCCGGCTATCTGGCTCATGTAATGGGCTGGGATGGTGGTAAGGTACCTGCCAAGGCTGTCCTTCGGGACGCAGTGAGGGTTCTCGCAGAGAACCATGCTGTCTCTTACCAGCCCTGTATCAGCCGATCTCAGCACCACATGAGTTGGCATTGCCTGCTTCTTCAGGCATGTCGTCAGCGGCAGCACGACCACGTTTGGGCTGTATGCGTTGCCGATATTGTTCTGGAACACGACGCCCGGCCTGAGCCCAGACTGTACACTGCCACTCCCGTCGAAGTTGAGCAGATACACCTCTCCAATTTTGGGCACTCTCTTTGTCTGCATGTTGTTTTACTCCGTGTGTATTTATTGATACATCAAGAGTAACACAACTTTTATGACTGTCAATAGGTTTTTGGCCACACACGGAATATTTAACAGACAATTAACAAATACAGACGATGAGCGAAACCATGCGAAGGCGCAGACTATCTCTCGTTTATTGCGTATTCAACGTTTCTGGCTGCTTCCTGGATGCTTTCAAGGGCGTCTTCCATGAAGCTTACTGCATTCTCCATGGCGACGTACCTGTCGCCGCTTTGTAAATTTTCCGGCATATTGTCCATGCTGTCTCTTTCCTCGTCACATACATGGTCAACAATTGACTCGGCCCTGTGGAGTAGTGCTATCGCTGAGTTCAGTTGCCCCCTTCGCGACTCGTTCAAACTTTATCAACCTCCCAAAGATAGTCTGACATCATGATTAAGATGCACCTGCTCAGGATTATTCCATTCGCGCAGTGCATCCTTAAACCTTCTCTTCTCACTCGTTCTCTGTCCGCATATTGGACATTCAAGCCTGACCAGCTTATATTCTGTGTTGCTATACATTGTCTCAACGACGACAGGAGGACTGTTGCAATGTTGTCTGGCACACGATAGATCGTATCTTGTTTTCATGATCACTTTCCTAACCGATGGTAAACCAATGTCTCTTCTTAAACCTTTTGTTGTACTCGTGAACTCGCCACGCATGGATCGCAGCATCGTTATATGATTCGCAGTTTTCCGGTTTTAACGGGATTTTGTTTGCGAGCTTATATGCTATGATCGTTTCCTCGTCCGGCAGCGGCAGCCGATTCACTTCCTCCCAGATTTCGGCTGATTCCCTTACAGAGTCTTCATGCCACTTGTCTGGCCACACGAAGATCAGTTTGTATGCAATTACCGCAGTCGCAATTATATACGGCGTGAAGAAGATCACCTGCATAAGTTGTCTCAGGTCTTCGCCAAATATACCCGAGAGCCATACGAGCACCTTCGGGATAATGTAGGCATAAATCGTAAAGCATACCATGACGGCAAGGATCGCAGTCAATAATCCTGTGTGTTCCTTATGAACCTGCCATAAGATATACGCGACGCCGATAACAACCAAGAAAATACCCGCAGCCAATCCCATAATGAGTCCCCCGCACTATATCTGTTGTTGTGAAGTATTATATTAAGTTTTTATAAAATTGTCAACTGATGCAAAATGGTGGGCCCCCTGGGGCTCGAACCCAGGACCGTCCGGTTATGAGCCGGATGCTCTAACCAACTGAGCTAGAGGCCCGCAAATGGTGGAGGATAGGGGACTTGAACCCCTGACATCATGCTTGCAAAGCATGCGCTCTGCCAACTGAGCTAATCCCCCGATTTAAAACCCTGCGTATGCGGCAGCCACGAGGATTACCGCAGGTCAATTTTGCTTCCGACACCAAACCTGTCACCATGGGTTTGAGAAATCAATGAGCAGTAGTTGATAATCTCTATTGAATATGCGAGCGCCTACGCCACAACAGAACCTATTGTGGCGGTTTCCGGCTAATCAATATTCATTAGTCACTACTCAGTATTCAGTGAGCAATAATCAATCAGACTTCATTTGTTTCATTTGCAGAGAAATCCCTGCAATCAATTATACAAATATCTTCATTGTTCATTGCTTGAACACTTATACCGCCCTGTTTAACTTTTTACCTCAGAGTGGGCGGCAGAACTACAGAAGGGAAGCAAGTTTGCGGTTTTCACCGCACACGCAAGGGCTGGGCCATCGATTAGTATTCGATAGTGATTTGAGTGGTGGCATTGGCAACCTGGATGGCTGCATCGACACCGGACTCGAAGGCGGAGATTTCCTTCTCCATCACGGAGATGATGTCGCGGAGGCCGAGAGGATCGACCATGACGAGGGCGTGGTTCTTCTTGTAGGTTTCAACATCCTGGTTGAAGGCCTCACCGTTCGCCTTGTCCTTGTTGCCGTAGATGGCAGTCATGGCGGCTTCGGCCTTGCGGTTGAGCTCGTCGCCATTACGCCGCTCGATCTCGTCGCTGGCCTTCTGCAGCATGGAGACATAGCGATCCATGAGGGAACGCTGCTCGATCATGCCGTAGGACATGAGCCAGATGGCCTGGGCGACGGTGTAGTCATTGCCGGCCACTGTGATGTGCTTCTCGGCGTTGTACTGGTTGATAGCGGCCTTCAGCGCGATCTGGCGCTTGATGAGATCCACTGCGGAATCGTGGGAACTCTTGGCAAGGTTCTTGAACTCATCCAGCGTGATGCCGTCGACCTTCTGAGCGTTCTGCTCCTTGGTGCTGATTGGCTTGGTGGCGCGGATGGCTGCGTTGATGCGCTTGCCAAGAACCTTCATCTCGCAAAGCGCCTGGTGGACAGTCATGGTTTCCTTTGTCATAATGAAATCTCCTTTTCCTGTAATCGATAGTACGTAATGTGGGTGGAAGGGGGCGGAGTTTAACCGCCTCCAACAGGGTGGGAACCTGCTGTGCTTCTCATATACACTACCCTCCCAGTGGTGGCCGGGGGTGGAGTCGAGCCACCCTCTTCTGATTTTCAGTCAGACGCTCTCACCCTTTAAGCTACCCGGCCATGTGGTGCGCCATCGGGGACTTGAACCCCGGGCACCCGGATTAAAAATCCGATGCTCTACCGTCTGAGCTAATGGCGCAAAGAGTGCCTTTCTCATTTCCTCCGAAGAGAACGAGCTTTCACGACAAGACTGCCAATCCTTGCAGACGCGTCTGCAGGTGTTATGCCCATCCGAAGATGGCAGCGGGCTGTATGGTTGGCGGACGGGGTGGGATTCGAACCCACGGATGATTTCTCATCGGCAGTTTTCAAGACTGCTGTCTTAAACCACTCGACCACCCGTCCTGGGTTTTACACGCATTCATCTGCATACCGTGTCACGATCGCCTCGAGCTTCCTAACTACTCTATCGCCGTCCAGGCGTGTAAGTGTACGGAAGCGCTCAGATCGGAATTCGTCTTTTATACGATGGTATTGCACATAAGCTGTAGGATCCATTGGATGCTTGAGATGCTCTGCGTATGCAGCCCTGAACTCTCGTGACATGTACTTTACCATTGCGCACAGCAGATTAAAGCATCCTTTCTCGTTGAGACGATCTATCGTCAAACGATCTTCTGTAGCCATATGATCTCCTCTGTCGCTAAACAGGGTACGTGGCGTGCACCCTGTTGTAGCATTCCTCGAAGGTTGATTCTGGTTCGATGTCCAGATAGTTGTTTCCATGATACGGGACGAAGAAGCTTATCCTGACGATACAGTTATCGCGCTTTGCGATCTCGATCCCTTCTCGTATCTCCTCGTCCAGAGGGGTGGCAAACAGGGTTTTGTACTCCTTCAGTTGCCTCATTGGCGCATCACCTCCTTGTGTGCGCTGCCTCGATTTGGCTTTGTTCAAACAGCTTTCTCAGCGTGATGATATCGTGGTGTTCCTTGTTGCCGGTATAATAGTCCTTGATGAAGGCGTAGTAGTAATTCATCAATGGCGTCGTCAGGTATGAAGTATTGCGGATGTATCCGTAGTTATAGACCTTCTCTGAAACGCCCCTGAGGTATTTCCATGCGGAGTAATAATCGGTCTTGATCTTGAACATGTATCCGCTGGCATCGCGAATGACATAGCCCTCGAATGGTTCCACATCGGAATTGAGTGTGTTCTGGGACTTGCTGTATAGCTCCATGAACTCTCCCCAGGTGTTCAGCACATGGGTTCTCTTCTTCACGTCTACGCCGATGCGTCTGCCGATCACCTCGAGCACATCATATGGCGCTGCGGAGAAATCAAGCGTGTTCCTGACGACGTCGAGCAGGAACAATTGCGGAGAGCTGTACTCGATGATGTGTGGATCCATGGTTGGATGAACCACCTCAAACAACAGCGTCACGTCGTTTTCTTTGAGGTAGTTTTCCGCTCGTTCCTTCACATCGTCTGACAGCATTGACCTGAACAGCACGGCCATATCGCCATCCAGAGATGACTTCGTGGTTGCGAACAGAGTGCCTGTCGCCCTGTCGTATGAAAGCAGCCCGAGGAACCCGTTTTCCTTCTGGAAAACCTCGATGGGGAACTGCAGCGTCTTGGAGAGATTCGCGATCTTTGTTTCCGGTCGCTCGTTGATCATGAAGAACTTTTCGTATCCACGCGCTGCGATCTTGTTGTTCTGCGTATCGATATACAGCCCGCGGGCACGCACCGTCAGATCGTTCCACTTCTTGTCTGCAAAGGCAGACCTTGTGAAGTTGAACGATGAGATGTGGCCAAACTGCTTCTCGTTGATCAGCGGACTTTCGCGCATCTGTGACACGAGCGTAGCAATCAGATCCGAGCCGGAGGACTCGAATGAAGCGACTTCCTTTGACGATGCGGCGTTCAGTTCCACCGCCTTGTCAGACACAAACTCTTCGATGTCCCAGCCTTCTGCCGACAGGGTGGCAACCCTCAGGGTGCCGCCGTGCTCTACATCGTTTTCCAGTATGAAGGAGTGGGGGAGAATGACTGCCTGCGCCCGCTCTATATTCCTGTGTCCAAAGACCTGGTAGATGTCGCCTCCGCGCCCCTCAGAATATCTCTCGAACGATTCTGCGCATGACAGGACATCCTCGTACTGACCGACACCGGATATCATCTGGGACGCCGGGATGAATTCCACCTTGCCAACACCGTCGAGTCTCGGCAGCCCGCCGTGCGTGCACATGACGGTTTTGCCTCGCCATGTGTAGTAGGAGCACTGCCTGAAGCGGCGATACAGCTGCCTGACATCCGACTTGTCGATGCAGGCGGCTTCCAGCTGGAATTTGGTCTTGAGCTCAAACTCCCTCGAACGGCTCTTCCTGTTGTTTGCCCAGTCCCACAGATGCCGCTCGTGGTTCCCCTCGAGCAGGCAGACATTTTTATGCTTCGCTGCCTGGATGAGGAACTTGATGACCGACGGGGAATCTGGGCCGCGATCGACATAGTCTCCAAGGAAGATGTAGGCCGTGTTGGGATCTATGCCGTTGATCGGATCTTCTCCGAATGCGCGCTGGATGGCGTCATAGCACCCGTGAATGTCTCCGATATGAACGACGCGATCGTATTCGCTGAGATCGAACGGTTTGGCGAATATAGCGTCGAGTTCGTCCGGGGCAACCCTGGTTATTCCGGATGGAATCTGCTGTGTTTCGAATCTTGAGTATACGCGCTGTATGTACTCCTCTGGAACGACCTGCAATGCAGACCGCGAGCGGTTCCTCTTGAGTGTCTCTTCAATGGGGATGTCCGTCATGTCAACGCAGTAGATGCGATACCTGTACTGCTGGGCGAGGTTCTTGTAGCGCGTCATCTCGCTTGTCTTCGAATTGCAGGCATCAATGATCGTAAAGTCGCCGCGCTGCATCCTGCGCTCAAGCATCTGAAACAGGGTTTCCCAGACGATCTTGTCGTTTCGCTGGGAGATCATCGTGCTTCCGTCCGTCCTCAATTCGGGAGACGCAAACAATCCTCTGATCTTGTCCGCTGAAAGCGCATAGTCCGAAAGGCCGTTCTGCTGAATCCATGTTGTCTTTCCGCAGCCGGGCGATCCTCTCATAAGTACAAGCGTTCTCATTCGTTATCTCCTCTCATGAATACTTGGGTGGATATTCGCAGACGTACACTTCGGTGTCTTTAAACACCTTTTCGATCATTGGTTTGACATGGCCGTCCCAGTCGCCGCCGCCCCTTACGCAGCCAATACGGCATGGAATTGCGATTGAGTACCCGCTTTCGTCGGCGAACTCTGCCAGCGTATGGAAGCATTGGCGCAATGCTGTGTAGTTGGTGTACAATCTATACTTGCTCTGGCCGTAATCGTATTGAGCGAAAAGGTTGGCAACGTACAGCTTTGGCTCCGCTCCGTCATGTAAAAAGGCGGGGCAGATTTGAGCTGTACCAAGCAGCCAGTCGCGTCTAAACCCGTATGTCGCTGGCGGCCCCGAAGTCTTCGTCCATGTAGTTCTCGTTCGCTTTCGAGATAGCTTCTTCAACACTGTCTGCTTCAACGCCAGTGACGTACCTTGCATCAATCCTGAATGAGACGTAATACTTCATTTGAATACCCCCAGCTTGTATTATTTTGCTTGTTTGTTGGATGCTGCCATCTAAACATATTTGACTCCTATTTGATCGGCCTACTTGATTGCATTTTAAGCCACTTTATCGCCTCTTCGTGCGTCATTCCCACTTCACCGCCTGTCCGCATTTCATGCAGTATTTTGCTATTCCTTTTGCACCAATCGACGTACCACACTTGCCGCAATCATAGATTTCTATGTCTGACATGAAGATTCTCTCAAATACAGGCTTCACCGGCTCCTGCGCTTTCAGCAGCGAAATCACATCCGTGTACATCTCATTCAAATCGCCGTCATCCTGCACAAGATTGCAGTTCTCACAATGCCTGTCGCAATCCCCATGAGAATTGCGTAACATACACGCGTGTTCAAACGCCAACAGTTCAACCATTCTGGCAATCGTCATCCCCAAGGCGCCTCCTTCTTCTGTACGTCTGTCGGGCGAGCTGTCCAACAGCGCCATGTGATTCCATAATCACACGTTCCATAGAAACCAACGGAATACGCGAACACCTCTCCACTGTACCGGTGTTCGACATACACGGGTTCACGGACTGAGCGCTTTGTATGATTCCATTCGTCGACCTCTTCTTTGGACATTACTCTTGGTTCTGGTGAATTCGGTCGACGAAGCTGTTCCATCACAACATTTGCATCGCCTGATAAACCATTGCGATTTTCAATAATGCAATCCTCGACAAACCCGGAGAGAACCGAAAACCCAATCGGTTCACCGTAACCCTTAATTCTCAGCTCTGACAAAATGCTGTGTATCTTCTCTTTGACGCCCTCCATAGCCAGGGCATATCCAAACCTCATATCATCATTCAAGCGCATCAGACCTCCAGATATTTGTCT
>Ga0326511_10002351_pt1 | contig 15433 bp, 25 predicted proteins | sample 0_2496_0518_D_FD_203701 | JGI IMG/M metagenome (GOLD analysis project Ga0326511, IMG submission 203701) | Bovine rumen microbial communities from UC Davis, California, United States - 0_2496_0518 | ecosystem: Host-associated > Mammals > Digestive system > Stomach > Rumen | place: USA...
GCACGTCCCAGGTGCGCTCAGCAGCTCGGGGGGGGCAGACTTCGAGTGCTTCCTGCGAGAGATGGCTTGCATCAGGGGTACTGGTGGCGAACGATACGGAATCGGATGGCGAGTTCTGGACGCGCAGTTCTTCGGAGTGGCCCAGCGCCGGCGTCGTCTCTTTGCTGTCGGGGTCCTTGGAGACCTTGCCGGACCTGCGGAGATACTCTTTGAGTCCGAAGGCCTGCGCTGGGATACTCCGTCGAGCAGAGAGAAGAGGCAAGCCCTTGCCTCCGATGCTCGAAGCGGCCCTGCGAGCGCAGATGGCCGACGAGGGGAGGCAGTAGGGTTCGCGCAGAACCAGCGTGACGAGGTGCGGCTGCTTGGCGGTGATGGCTCGGTCACGGGCGCACTGTCAGCCGCAAGGTACTCCACGCACAAGCAGGAGACGCTGCTGGCGGAGCGCCTGACCCCATGGGACGTGCAGAGCAAGCGCGTCCACAGCGAGGACGGCGTGGCACCGACTTTACCGAGTGGCGGCACCGAGGGCATGATCATCCAGCCCGTCGTGATGGCAAGCGCCCACACTAACGCAGAAATCGGCGTGGGGGGGGGTCACGCCGACCCTGATGGCCCACGCCGAGAAGCAACCGCCCATACTAGCAACGGAGACGATGTCTTCCCCGCACTCTGCGCAACCGATGGAAGTAAGCAGTTCATCGACAACCAGTCAGTCAGAAGCGGACGGCTTGTGCTCGACCCCAGATGGGAGGGGCTTCGATGATTGCGTCGCGAGCAACGGCGAGGACGTGATTGGGGCGCTCTGCGCGCGAGACTTCAAGGGAGTCGGAAGCCAGTACGTCGACGAGGGGAAGGTAATCGTGCAGAGAAATGAGTGAGATGTTCGCATTCAAATACAGCGCGGGGGGGGCGAGCAGGAGCATGCCGGCATATGACGACGGAAGCACGCCGACCCTCGTGACGGAGAAGCCGCCAGCGGTGGCAATGACGCAGTACGGCGAGGACGTGGCGGGGACGCTGACTGCCCGATATGACAGCAGTCCGTGCGCCGACAGGGGACAAAGTATCATCGCCATCCAAGGCGATGGCGGCACATCAAGCGGCGCGCAACGCGGCAGCGGCGTGAACGAGAGCGGCGCGAGCTACACGCTCAACTGCATGGACCGCCACAGCGTCGCCTACGTGCTAAAGGTACGAGGAGGGGCAGACACCTACGTGAAGCAAGATGGAACCGTTGGCACCGCAGGCAAAGGTGCACTCACGAGCGAGGAGGTGACCTTCACCGTCGCGGCCACGCAAGACCAGACCATGTTCGAGCCGACTGAGGCTGGCTATGTCGTGCGCCGCCTGACGCCCACGGAGTGCGAGCGGCTGCAGGGCTTTCCTGACGGGTGGACCGACCTCACGGGGTGCGACGCGGACGCGGTCACCGAGAGTGTGGCCGCCTCCCTCCATTACGACGAGAGGAAGTCCGCAGCGCTCCTGCGCAAGGTACGCAAGTGGTCGCAGGAGTGCCCGGACGGGCCGCGCTACAAGGCGTGCGGCAACAGCATGGCCGTGCCCAATATGCGTTGGATTTTCGAGCGGGTACAGGCGTACGACACGATGATGGAGACTGAGGTGGTGTAGATGAGCGTAGAGTACGAGTCCAAGCTGACCATCGGGTGGCGCGTCGAGCAGGATGACATCCCAGACTTCGAGGAGCGCTGGAACGAGGAATGGGAGGAGCTTTCGGAGCTTGCCGAGAAGGCATCCAAGCTGCTGGGCGCGCTTACCTACATCGAGGACCTGTGCGAGGAAGAAAACTCGTGGGGTGGCGACACGCAGATGATAGGCGTCCCGATGTTCAGGAAAGAGCTGCCGATAGGCGAGTTCGAGTGGCAGACCGGCGAGCTGGCTGACCTTGCCAAGGACGTGTACCGGCAGGTCATGCGCAAGGAGCCAGAGGACGGGCCGTACCTCATGTCGTGGACGAGGGTGTTCTGATGGCCGAGTTCGGCAGCGAGGAGCACGTCAAGTCGCTGTCGCGCGACGAGCTGGAAGGTCTGTTTCGCTACGTCTTTGCCAGCCGAAACGAACTGGAGACGATCATCATGCAGCAGTCGAGGGAGATCACCGAGCTGCACAAGAAGGTGGCAAACCAAGCAGCACAGCTCAAGGCGGTGCAGATGGCGCTTGAGAAGCGCAACCAGGACGAATTGAAGTCGCGGTGGCAGCGCAAGCTGAACAGGTACCGCGTGCTTGTGTACGACCTGCAAGTCACTGACGGTTGGCCCGACGATGAAAAGATACGGGGCTACGGCATCGACCCAAATGAGATACATGAAGTAGCCAGTATGAAATGGCCGGTGGTTGACGATGGCCGAGACTGAGGGCAAGCTGCTCACCTGCGACCTGTGCGGCGCGACGGTGCTCCTCAAGTACGTCAACGACGGCATACGCAAGCACGAGGACCCACCCGAAGGATGGGGCTATTGGCATGTCGGCGACGTTATCAACAGCATGCTCTGCCCGAGCTGCAACGAGCGGATGCAGGAGGCGCTGCTGGCATGCGTTAGGGAGATTGGGGAGGAAAAGTGAGCGCGATAGAGGCCGGGTGGCTCTACTCGGGACCGCGCACGTGCGAGCACTCGCAGGGGTGGTTCGTGCCGGTGATGGATAAGGGTGGCACGCTCCAGCTGGTCGACACCTACGTCGTAAAGAGCTGCTACAGCATGAAGGACAAGAACGTGTCGGCCATGACCGAGGCCATCATGGAGATGGGCACGGAGCCGCATCCCTACATGTTCTCGCGGATACTTGGGGACTATTACCACGGGAGCCAGTACATCCACCATTTCAGCGACCTGCCAGAGGGTTGGGAGAAGGTCTGCTACCTGCCAGAGTGGGAGTACGTGAGCGACGACGAGGCGCGGGAGTACGAGCCGCGCGACGTAATCTGGTTCGTCCAGCTCCACTTCGAGCACGGGTTCAGGTGGCATGGCTATCAACACGGCGTCTGTCTCAGGCGCAAGGGTGCGGACAGATCCTTCGACAGGCAGCTCGACGCGGCCATATCCGACGCGCACAGAAGCATGACCTATCCGAGCACGGGATGTGGCGTCACGAAGGCCAAGGAGCTACACGACGGGTTGTTCAGGGCATCGCCCAAAATCGAGGCGAGGTATCGGGACATGATTGAGGTCTACGAGCTTCTGGACATGCAGGCGAAGGAGATGCGCGAGCTTCTGGACGCGCAGGCGGCAAGGAGGAGGGAGGACACAGACTAGATGTACCAGATACATAACGGCGACTGCGCCGAGGTCATGGCGTCCATGGGGGATGACTCCGTGGACGCTGTTGTTACCGACCCGCCCTACGGCCTCTCCTTCATGGGCAAAGAATGGGACAGCTTCGGCACTGACACGCGGCAACCCGGTGACGAGCACTACTGTGTACCGGACAACCCGTATGGCCGTCAGAAGGTGCGCTACGGCTGGGACCAGGACAAGTCGAAGCCCGCGCAGAGCATGGTCGCGTTCCAGGAGTCCATGACCCCGATATTCGCCGAGGCGCTGCGCGTGGCGAAGCCCGGCGCCCACCTGCTCTGCTTCGGCGGGACGCGCACGTTTCACAGAATGGCCTGCGCAATCGAGAACGCTGGCTGGGAGATACGCGACTGCATCATGTGGGTCTACGGGAGCGGGTTCCCGCACAGCATGGACGTGGCAAAGGCAATCGACAAGGCGAGTGGTTACGTCGGCGAGGTCATCGGCGAGCGCACCGTGGACGTGGGCATGCAGGGCGGTCACATGCACGCTGGCCGCAAATCCCAGCAGCAGCAGCAGGTACGCGCTCTCTCCGACCAAGCGAGGGAGTGGGAGGGCTGGGGCACGTGCCTGAAGCCTGCATGGGAGCCCATCATCGTAGCCCGCAAGCCGCTGGACGGCACCGTGGCGAGCAACGTCCTGAAATGGGGCACGGGCGCGCTCAACATCGACGCATGCAGGGTGCCTATCGAGCAGGGCGACGACGTGTTCGCCAAGAACCCGCACACGCACTCCAAGGGCAAGGACAGCGGCATCTACGGCAGGTACAACGAGCAGCAGGGCAACTGGTCCGGCGACAAGGGCCGCTTTCCCGCGAACGTCCTGCACGACGGCTCGCAGATGGTGCTTGAGCTGTTCCCCGACACGCAACGTGCAGATGGTCACAGAATCAGGCGCAACGCAAGCCACGACAACGTGTATGGCGGTTACACGTGCGAGCAGCCTAGCGGAACCATGCACTCTGACCTCGGCGGCTCCGCCGCCCGCTTCTTCTACTGCGCGAAGGCGAGCAAGAAAGAGCGCAACATGGGGATGGGGAAGCATCTCATATGGGAACAAAACCAAGAACTGACCCGGTTGCTCGAACGGGCATCAAGCCTACTCGCAAGGGACATATCCGAGTCTATGATGCTGAGTCTGGTCGGTATAGGATGCAGCATGTCCTTGTCTGGGAACGAGAGCACGGACCTGTCCCAAGCGGAATGCAGATACATCACATCAACGGTAATCCCGCTGATAACAGAATCGAGAACCTGCAGCTCGTCACCCCGCTCGAACATAAGCGAATCCATTCTGGATGCTATCAGGACGAGCGAGGAGTCTGGTATAAGCCTTGCCCGACTTGCGGAGAAGTCAAGCCAATCGGAACCGGGTTCTACAGACGACGAGACGGCTATTGTTACCAATGCCGTGAGTGCTCTATTCGACGATCTATCGCAGATAAGAAGGCGCGCAAAGCAAGGGAATTTTCATCCCACAATTAAGCCCATTGCCCTCATGGAGTGGCTGGTCACGCTCGTCACCCCGCAGGGGGGGGTGGTGCTTGACCCGTTCGCTGGCAGCGGCACCACGCTCGTGGCGTGCGAGCGGCTGGGCTTCGACAGCATCGGCATCGAGCGCGAGCCCGAGTACGTGGAAATCATCAAGAGGAGGCTGGGAGAGGAATGAGAGTTGACGGCTTCTGCATCTACTGCGGCAAAGAGCAGTTGGAAACCGCCTACTGGTACCGAGAGAACACATACTTCGTGCGTTGCAAGAACTGCAAGGCGACTAGCCCGAGCATCGCGCATAGCGAGCAGGAGGCAATCGAGCTGTTCAACACGAGGCACGACGGACCCGAGCAGGGGGGCTGGAGATATGAGCGCCACGCTGAAATTCCTCTCCACCACCAGCACCATTGAAATCCCGCCCATGTCCCTTGTCATCAACATGACCCAGCTGGACGAAATCTGCGAGCGGGCGCAGGGCTTCAAGGAAATCGTGCTGAACGTGGACGGCGAAATGCACCACTACAGAACCGAGGACGTGCTGGAAATCCTCAAGCAGATAGAGCTGTAGGCAAATCCGAAATCAGCCCATAGGCACACAAGAAAATGAATCAGCCCCGTCATCCGAAAATGGGTGGCGGGGCTTTCTTTGTGCGCGAAATCGCCCATGGGAAATCGCGCGCATCGAAATCATCCATACCGAAATCATCCATACCAAAATCGCATGGGGAAAATCGCATGGGAAAGAGTTCCGAGAATAAAAATCGCTCCGACCATGCGCGAGAAAAGGAAAATCGCCCCTTGGGCTGGCCTTTCAAAGAAATCGCCCCCGCCGGAGCGAGAGCGAAATAAAAATTGCTCTTGACGTGCGTCGTCGCCGCCTACTCGAAATGCTCCCGGTCCACCTTGCGGTAGAAGCTGCTGGTGGCTTCGCGCTGGGCGTCCTCTGCGTCGGGGTCGGACCAGCGGAACGTCACGTCGCGCCCGAGCGTGATGAGCGACTCCGCCACGGCCTTCGCAATGGCGTTGTTCCAGCCCACCTGCGCGTCAGAGACGCCGCGCATGCCGTTGCGGTGCCACGTCACGATCACTGGCTCGTCGCCTGCGGATGCGAGCGCCTGCTGCAGGGCCTCCTCGACCTCGTCGCAGTGCTTGTCGTATTGGCGGTCGATGTAGCGCCACGCCTCGGGCGACGGCGGGAAGTAGTTCGGGTTCTCCCAGCGCTTCACGGTGTTCACCGCCACCCCGAGCTCATCTGCCACGTCGTAGAGCGACAGCCCGCACAGCTCCCGCTTCGCGCGGAACTCCGCGACGCTTCTGTCCGCATACGGCTCGTAGTCAATCCATCTAGCCATTCTTGGCCTCCTTGTCTGCTGCTGCTTGCAACTGCATGGACATTGTAGCACGTATCCGGTAGATACGCAATATCTTTGGGAAGCACGCGCGTCATTATGGCAGCCTACGACGAGCGGACGGCAAGAGTTTGTGGGGAGCACGCATGTCATTATGACGGCTTCCGGGTCCCGCTGAAAAAACGAGCCGGACACGTTGCGCCGACGCGATGTCACGCATTTTGTGGGGAGCACGCATGTCATTATGACGGTTTTTCGCGGCGGCTGAAAAAACGGGTCGAGCGGCGCACGCACGAGGCGCCGGCGCGCCTCGAGACGCACGCACTTTTTCCGGGGAGCACGTGCATCATTATGACGGATTCCGAAAGTCGCTGAAAAAACGGCCTAATTGGGGCCTGCTATGGTGCGGCGCGCACGTTAGGGGTGGGGCGCGGGGCCTCCAGGCGGCCTGCTGGGGGCTCTCCGGGCGGCGCGGGCGGCGTGGCTGGTGGCGCTGCGCGGGGCCTCCAGGCGGCCTGCTGGGGGCTCTCCGGGCGGCGCGGGCGGCGTGGCTGGTGGCGCTGCGCGGGGCCTCCAGGCGGCCTGCTGGGGGCTCTCCGGGCGGCGCGGTGGCTTGCGGTGGCTGGCGGTGGCTGCGTGCGGCGCTGGGGGCGTGTGTGGCGGGCTCTGGTCTGTCCTGCTGGCTGTCGTCGTGGTGCTTGGCTGGCGTCGCTGCTCTTGTGGTCGTGGCTGGGCGGCTCGATCGCGTGCGCGGCGTGCCGTGGTGGTCCTCGAGGCGGTGCGGGCTCGGGCCTCGGGGCGGTGGGCGCCTCGGGTCTCGAGGCGGTGCGGGCTCGGGCCTCGGGGCGGCGGGCGGCGTGCCGTGGTGTGATCGGTACAAATAAAGAGCCCCACTTGCGCGGGGCTCTGGGTCGGTGTGTCTGTCTTCGGCGCTATCGCCTGCGGTTGTCTCTGCGCGGTCTGGGCGTGCGCGGGTCTATACACCAGGCGGCGATAACGATGACGTAAAAAAGCACGATTAGAACCGGTGAAAAAACGAGGCACAGAAAGAAAAACAATGCTAGCATGTCCGGGCCTCCTGCCTGATGAGCTGGGCGCAACGGTGAAAGTCACTATTACACAGTGTCTTGTCGTTGATGCTGACAATTTCGCTCACGGCGTCGCCATAGCGGCGGGCGTCTGCGAGGGCGTGACGGACTGCCCACAATAGGCGGGCGGCGTGCTCGCGGGGCTGGGGGTCGTCGGTGAATACGCTTGCATGGCATGCGCGGCCTGCATAGATGATCTTGTTCATGGTGTCGGCTCCTTAGATGTAGTACCAGGCGATGTACTGAGCGGGGGCGGCGGTGGTCGCCTGCCATACGGTATAACGCGGCGTGTGCTTCTTGCGGCGGGGGTGCTCGGCCTTCTCGCGGGCGACAATCGCGCGGGCCTGCTCCTCGGTGTCTACGATCTCAAACCATAGTTGCAATTTCATGTCCTGGTCTCCTTGGCTAGATGAGCGCGAGAAACTCGCGGGCGGTGATCGTGGGCGTTCTGTAGGCCTCGGCGCGGTCGAGCTTGTCGCGGCCGGCGTTGTCGCCGATGACGAGTAAGCCGGTGCGGCTGCTAACGTTCTTGGTGGTGCGGGCTCCGCGGCGCTCGGCGGCGTCCTCGGCCTGCCTTCCGCGCATGCCTGGCACAATGCCGGTTATGCACACTGCGAGGCCTGCGAGGTTGGCGGGCCTGCGATGCTCGAGGCGGGCTAGCGCTCGGGCTAGCGGCTCTCCGTCGTGGGTGTACTCCTTGCGCATGTCGTGCGCTCCTTCCTGCGGCTCTTGCCGCTTCTTGTGCGTGCTACCCATTAGCGCGCTAGCGAGGGCGCCGGCGTGGGTGCCCTCCGTAGCGGGTTAACGGGCTAGTATGGCGTCGATGCGCTCGCGGGCTGCTGGTGCAAACTGTGACGGGCTATCATTGATGGCGCTGCGCACGGTGCGCAACAGATCTATGTCAAGGCGTGCGAGGTCGTCAACGTCCTGCGCGGGCGGGATCGAGGCGGGGTGCTGCCTGTAGTAGTCGAGCGTGTAGGCGTCGCGGCCTGGGGTGCCGTAGGGGTAAACGGTGCCGGTGCCGGGCTCGTATATGTATCGGTCACCAAAATGGTCAACCATTGCGAGGGCGCGCGCCTGCTTCGCGGTGATGGCCTCGCAGATGGGGCGGGGGTGCATCTCGTAGTCGTAGCGCTCGCCATACTTGAGGAAAAACGCGCGGGCGCTCTTGCTGTCGAAACGGTAGACGGTGACGCGCTCCGGCATTCCGTAGGCTGCTTGTTCGGTGCGGCTGGCGTAGTACTTCATTGCTGTTTCTCCTTCTCTGTCGCTCCTGCGGCGTCTCCTGGTGGTGCTTACTGCTGCGCGATGCGGTCGGCCTCGTCGCGCAAAAACTCGGCGGTGTCCTCGTCCTCGATGTTTGCCCAGTTGCGGAGATAAAAGGCCAGAATCTTGCGGGCGGTCTCCTCGGGTGCAATGGTGCAATGCTTGCGCAGATAATCGGCGCTCGCTGCGGTGTGGTCGCGCTGATAAAGCGCCTGCGAGAAAACGCACGCGGTAAAGCTGCCGCGATAGTCGGCGGGTTCCTCGCCTACAATGCACAAATAGCGGTCGGGGTCGCTGCCGGCGTCGTGCGTTCCGTCCTCCTGCCAAACGTCGGCGGGCACGTCGTCCAGGATGCTAAAGCGGGCGTGTTTGCGGATGTAGGTCATTTGCAACGCTCCTCTCTGCGGCTGCTGCCGCTTCTCTAGGTGGTGCTAGACGGTAAAAAGATCGTAGGCGGGGCGGGCGGTCTGGATGGGGTAGCCTGCTGCGGTGGCCTGCTCGGTGCACCAAACGCGGGCGCTCTCGCGGCTGTCAAACGTGCGGCGGGTCTGGTTGATGAGGCAAACGGCGTTAAACGTTGTGGGCCTCCAGATTTCGCCAACGGTCGCGACAAACGCACCGGGGCCGCTCTGGTAGATGCAAGCGCCATAGCCGGGCGCGGCGGTCCACTGCTCGCCTGTGCTCGTGGTGCCGTGGTTGCCGTTGGTGTAGGTGATGCTTTCGGCGGTCGCGCGGTACTGCTGGCGGATGTCGCGGGCCTGCTCTATCGGTGTCTTGCTCATGGGTTCGTGCTCCTCTCTGCGGCTGTCGCCGCTTTGGTCGTGGGCATTAGTGCCCAACAACCAGCACGCACGGGGCGGGCGTGCGTGCTGGCGTGGTGGGCGCTAGTCCTCCCAGGGGTCGCGGTTCCATCCTGGGATGTAGCAGAATGGGAGTTCATACCACCTGCTGTTATCAATCCAGCTAGTAAACGTGCTGAGCAATGCCGTGTTTTCGAGCGCTCCCACGATGACGCGCGAAACGTCGTTAACCTTTAGATACAAGTCGGTGGCGTGGTGGCCGATGTGCTCGGGGTCCATGTTGGCGGCTGCGATTTCGTACACTTCGCCGGGGGTGATCGTGGCTCCGGTTGCGAGGTCTGCCAAGGTCTTCATAGTTAGGCCTCCACTTCGAGCGCGCGGCGAACGGCTGCGGCTGCGCGGTTGCGGCGCGCGCTAAACGGCTTTGCGGGGTCGGCGCTCTCCAGGCGCGCGGCCTTCTCCATCCAATAGGCGCGCGGGTCGGCTGCGTAGTTCTCGCACTTCTCGCGGGCCTTGTTGGCATTGACTGCCGCGGATTCGAGCGCGGCGCGGGCCTCTGCGAGTTCCTTCTCCAGCCTTTCGAGGTCGGCGCGGGCCTCCTTGAGTTGCTCGCCGGCGCGGTCGCTGTCGGCTGCGAGGTCGCGCGCGGTGCTGTCGATGGTTACTAGGTCGGGGCGCAAAACGCGGATAAATGCGTCGCGGGTGACGCCTGCGTGATAGTAGGCAAGCGCGGCGCGGTCCATGGCTCCGTAAATGTTGCGGTGCTTGTGGTCGTAGTTGTTAACGCTGATGTGCGCGGGGATTTCGCGCCTGCTTCCGTAGCTCCTCCAGGCGCTGTGATACTCGTATACGGGTTCTTTGCAGGTGTGCCAGAGCTCGCCGGCGATTACTGCGAGGTCCTTTGTATAGCGCGGGGCGTCCTCGTCGATGCGCTCGGCGCGGTTGTAGGTGGTCGGCCACTGGTCCGCGCGCATTTCGTCGCGTGCGATGGCCTCGGCGTACTTCTCGCGGTCGTAGTCGTCTACGTCGTTAATGCACGATATGGCGCGCTGCAGCTCGGTCACGGGGTCGCGGTACTGGTCGGAGTAGTAATTGTGACGGCAAAAGCGCGCGCGGGTGTAGAAATTGCCGCCTGCGTGCCTGATCTGCTCGTCATGGCCGGCGCGGTACTCGTCGCCCACAATCTGGGGGAAGTACTCGACCACAAAAGCGACGGGCGCGGCCTCCTCGGTGTACTTCGGGATACTGACGGTGAAACGGTGCTCAACGATGCGGGCGCGCTTGATGCGCTTGCGGGGGGCGTCGTACTCCTCCCAAACGTACGCGATCCCCTCGGCGGTGATGGCCTCGGCGGTCTCGGTGATGCTTACTAGCTTTGCCATGATTGGCGCTCCTCTCTGCGGCTCCTGCCGCGTCTCGTCTGGAGCTGCTTTGCTCCTGGACTCTATAGTAGCACGTATCCAAGGGATACGCAATAGAATACCTAGATCAAACGGGGGAATGTGCGAGTTGGGCAACCTGTAAACTCCTGCACTCCGTCGCTGTAGGCGCGCCAGAATGGGCGGCTATAGTGCTTGTCTGGGTCACTCCAATGGTGAACGGGCGCGCCGGCGGTGAATGCGTCGGGGTAGTAATAGCGGGCCTGATCGCGGGTGACTTCCTGTATTACTGTGCCCATGCCGTACAACGGGCCCTCCTGCGAGGTCTGAAGGTTCACGCGGTCGACGTCCTCCGCGCGCTGTCTTGCGCTCTCGTAGCGGTAAAGCGTGCCGTGTATGTTCGGGCGGTCGAATCCGTCCGGGTTGTATATCGCGTAAAACGTGCGCATGGTCTAGGCTCTTTTCTGGTTACGCTGGGCGCTCTACTAGACGCTTGCCAACGGGATGATGGTCACGGGCTCGCGGTGCTGCCTCCACGCGCTGCGGTTCGCGTAGATGACGAGGGCGGCGGCGGGGTCTCCCATGCGGCGGACCTGGATAAAGACGTTACCGAAATGCTCGGTTATCTCGCGGTCTGCGTCGTCCATCGCCTGGAGGCTTTCGGCGCTGCGGTCGCGGTCGTAGAAATAACGCTTGTAGGCGCGCGCGGCCTGCTCTGCGTAGTCGTTGTACGTCATGATTTGGTCTCCTCTCTTTTGGCTGGTGGCTAGTTCGAGTAGCGCAGACGGTGCATAAACTCGCGGTATTCGGCGCGCTCGCGCTCCGCTGCCTTTTCCTCTTCGCGCTCGCATGCCTTGCGCGCTGCCTCATCTCCGTTCCTGCGGGCGATCTCGGCGGCAAACGCCCAACCAAAAGCGTCAACGTTGTACGCGGTCATGGCTGCTGTTTCCTCCCTGCGGCTGGTCGCCGCTTCGCTGCTGCTGGCGTGCAAGTGTCCAGCGAACGGGGCGCCTCCTCGCGGGGGGTGCCTCGTCGCGCTGGGCGCTCGCTGCTAGATGCGCTCTCCGTCGCGGGTAAAACGGGCCTCTCCGTCCTCGAGCCACTCGCGCCAAAATTCGGGGCTGCTGTAATAGTCGCGCTCGCTCTCGATGAGGCTGTCTACCACGTTACCGACGGCGCGCGCGGCCTCCTCCGTTAGCTCCTCGGCGGCGGCCTCGATGCGCTCGGCCATGTCCTCATAAAACGCGGCGCGCCGGCGCTCGGCCTCGGATATCTTGACGTTGCCGTTTTCGGCGGCGTTGTCGGCGTTCTCGTCGTGGATATATGCGCGGTCGGTGGCGTCCTCGTGGGCCTCCTGAAGGGCGATAATGCGCGCGGCGTACTCGTTCCACTTGTCGCAAATGTCCATGCTCCAGCAAATGCCGGTATCTTGCTCTTCGGTGACGCTTTCCCAGTCTGCCACGCTCCACGCGTAGCGGCGTGCGGTTCCGTACGGGCTGCCGCCTGCGTCGGTGCCGATATGAACGGGCTGGTGCTTCTCCAGCTCCTGCGCGGCGTCCCAGATTTCCTCTTCGGCGAAATACGACTGGCTGGTATACCAGTTATCCGCGCTGGTCTCCTCCTCGATGGCGTCCGAGACGGCGCGCGCCTGCGCCTCGGGGCTGAGCTCGCTAAAAAGGTACTCCGTCACGGTGCGGACGGTCGCGGCGGTCGTGGTGGTGCGGGTGCCGTCGTCGTCGGTGGTGATGATGAGGCGGCGGACGTACTCGGTCGTGGTCTTCATGTCTGGGGCTCCTTTGCTCCTTCGTCGGGTGTGCGGTGCGGGTCTGCTGGCCTTGCTAGCCGTCTTCGTCGTCGTCGCCTGCGATGATTGCGAGGGCTGCGGCGGCTGCAAGGGCGAAAAACTCGCGGCGGCTGATAGCGTTCCCCATTGTCCGGCCTCCTCTCTGCTAGTTGCGGTGGTGCTTGCGCGGGGTCCATCCGTGGCGCTGGTAGTAGCTGTCGACGTCCTCGGCGGTGATGGCGCCGGCGGCCTGCAAGATGACGAGGTCGCGCGCGGTGGCCTCGTCGGCCTCGTAGCGCTCGCGGGCCTGCCGTGCGCCGGCCTCCTGCCAGACGGTGGGGCGGGTCTGCTCCTGCGCGGCAAACTCGAGCGCGGCGGCCTCCATCTGCTCGCGGGTCGCGGCGTCGGCGTGGGAGTAGTCGCCAAAAGCCTGCCGGCGCATGTACTGCGTTATCTCGTCCGGCTCGGGCTCGTCCTCGGCGGGGCTGTAGCTGTAAAGCTCGTGACGCTCGCAAATGGTCCATAGGTCGCGTACGGCCTCGGGGGTCCATACGGTGCGGCCGGTGGCGGGGTCGTACTCGGTTGCCTCGGCCTCGATGGCGGCGACGTCGTACTCCTCGAGGAAGTCGCCCAAAAACGCCTCCAGCTCGTAGCGCTGATATGCGTGGCGCTCGATGCGTTCGGCGTAGGGCAAATGGGTATCCGTGGCGCTCTCGTAGGCGCTGCGCAGGTCGCGCGCAAGGTCGGCGGCGGTCTCGTACCAGATTGCGCCGTCGTTGGTGGCGTCCATGCCTCCATCACTGTACGCGATTCGGTAGTAGTCGGGGCCGGTCCATGCCTCGCGGGCGTCCTCGATAGCCTCGGCGGCGTGGGTGCGCTCTGCGATGGCCTCTACCATGGCGGCGACGGTCGCGCGGTCGTCGTCGGTTGCGGTGGTGTACCCTGCGGGGCGCTGGCCTTCCGGGATGATCTCGACGGCTGCGACTCTGTATGCTGCTTGCCAAACGTCCTGGTCGATCTCGTAGGATGCGGCGCCGATGGTGGCGGCGTACTCTTCGAGGAGCTGGGAGACTGCACCGGATGCGGTGCGCTCGATCTCGGTCATGCCGTCGTGATGCTTGACGGGCTCGGCGTCGTGAATGATTTCTGGTGCGGGGTTGCACTGCGCAAAATAGCGGGCCTCTGCAAGCTCCCAAGAGTCACGGCCGACGACGGTGAAAACGTTCCCGCCGGTTACGGGGTCAACGCTGCGGTAAATCTTGTTGCCGCTTACAGTCTGGATGTGCTCGGGCTCGACGTACTCGGGGGCCTGCTGCTGCTCGGCCTCCTCCATGATCTCGGCGTACTCCTCGCTATCCTCGCGGACGATATAGGCGCGGTACTCGGTGCCCTTGATGTAATAGCGCTGGTTGGCGCGGTTGTAGCTGTAGCCGTTGGCCCTGAGATCTGCGCGGGCCTCTGCCATGGTGGCGTAAACGTGCGGGGTTCCGTCCTCGTTGGTGACGGGCTCGGCGCTGATGCGCTCGGGGCTGGTCTGGATTACTAGGCACTTCATGTCTTGCGCTCCTTGTCTGAGGCTCTGCCGCTTCGCTTGTCTGCTGCTTTTCGCCTCGTCGCTGGTGCTCTGCGGCTCCTGCCGCTTCGCTGGCTTCACTATATGGCGCAATGGCTGCATATGCGGCGGTTGCTCCATAATCTCCATAGATATGACACAATTGCTGCATGGCTCGGGGCGGTAAAATCTTCTTGGGAGGTGATGACATGGACACATTGCAAGCGGTGCGCGAGATGCTCGCGGCCTCGGGGTTGACTCCATACGCGGCGGCGGTAGGCATGGGGCGCGCGCCCACTTACATTAGCGGTATGTTGCGGCGCGGCTCGGTGCCGTCTGCTGATCTGCTGGCGAAAATAGCCGGGGCCTGTGGCTATCGGCTGGAGCTGGTGCCCGATGACGGTGGCGACGTTCTCACTATTGACGGGGGCGCTGGCTCCTCGGGCTAGCTTCTCGTCTCCTCGCGTCTTCTCTTGGGGCCTGCTGCCTTCTGGGCGGCGGGCCTCTTCTCTTGTCTTGCCGCCTCGCCTCGCCTCGTGGCCTCCTCTGGGCTCTCTCGTCCTCGTGGCGGGCTGCTGCCGCCTGCCGTGGCCTCTTGCTCGGCCTCGCTTGCTCGTGGCCTCCTGCGGCTTCTGGTGGCTTCTGGTGGCGTACCGTCCTGCCGCTGTCGTCTGTCCTCCTCGGCTCGTCGTCCTCCTTGGCTCGACGTTCTCGAGGAGCGGGGCCCGATGCGGCGTGGGCCCGATGCGGCGCGGGCCTGATGCGCTGCGTGGTTGATCTTCGCTCTCGTCTGCTGCGCTCTCGTCCTCGCGGCCGGCCTGCGTCCTCGTCGCTGCCGCTGGGCTCGGCTCGCCGCTTGCTTTCGTCCTGCTCGCTGGTCGCTCTCCTGGTCGTTCTCCTGGTCGGCTTGCTCGTCGCTGCTTCGATCTGGAGTGGCGCGGCGGTTCGCTGTGATGCGTCCTCTTTGGTCTCGGTTCGGCTGGATGGATCGAGGGCCGGCGCGGCGGGGTTCGTGGTGGTGATGCCTCTGCTGGCTTGCGCTGTCTCGCTGGGCTCGGCTCGCCGCCGGCCTTCCGCTGGGCTGCCGTCGGCTCGGCTCGTCCTCGTGTCCTCGTCGGCGGCTGGGCTCGGCTCGTCCTCCTGGGCTCGTGCTGCTCGTCGCCGGCGGGGCTGTACTGAAGGCGGCGCGGGTTCCGCTCGTCGGCTGCCGCCTGCCGTCGCTGCGCTGTACTCGCGTCGCTCTCGTGGCTCCTCGTGGCGCCGGGCTGCGGTGGCTCCTCGTGGCGTCTGGCTGGGGTGGCTCGAGGGGCGCCGGGCGCGGCTCCGGCGGGGCCTCGGGCGATACCCTCGGGGGGTATCTGGAGGGGCCCGATCAAGGCCCCCCACCGGTTGCATATTTGATGTGGCCCACGGGGGAA
>Ga0326511_10002352_pt1 | contig 15429 bp, 9 predicted proteins | sample 0_2496_0518_D_FD_203701 | JGI IMG/M metagenome (GOLD analysis project Ga0326511, IMG submission 203701) | Bovine rumen microbial communities from UC Davis, California, United States - 0_2496_0518 | ecosystem: Host-associated > Mammals > Digestive system > Stomach > Rumen | place: USA: California...
TAATTTTTAGTAGAGGAGTCCAACGTAACCAGGACTTTTGGTGAGGTTGTGCTCCTGTCTGATAAGGTCAGCGTCAGCGAGTGCTTCGTCCATCGTTAGTACGAAAGGATCGGAAAACATAGGTGCTTCACCATCGCAGACCCATCGCATGGAATCGCGCATAATCGTCTTGCAGAGTCCTTCGTCGCGATAGAAGAGAGAATTGATTACAAGGTGACTGTCGTAAAGATGCCAAGCCAATAGCTTACTGTACTCCTCGTCGGAAAGCTCAATCAGGATTTGACGAGACGATACTTCTTCTCCATGAACGGCACGAATATTGAAAACATACTGGTGGTGGATGTGGTCAAGGTCGATGCCGACAGCGTCGCCGCAGAACATGTCGTGAACGACATCAGGGTCGTTGATGACTTCGTCAAGGTGGTTCACAAAATCCTCCCCATAGCGATTCTTGAGGTCTCTGATTTTAAGAACCTCCTCGTCGGAAAGCTCAGCTAGGGTAGTGACATTGTCGGGATAAGGTTCGCAGATAGCTTTAGTCTCATAATAGTTTGTACGCTTCTTGTTAGCAAGGAATGCTGTTGCCATAGTCAGGCACTGATCAAAAGAAATGTTTGTCATAATCATAATGTGTTTATTAGAAAATTGTTACTGAGTGCAAATATATGAAAAAAATAAGGATGTTAGGTTGAAATCATACATATGAAAAGATATGGTTGTTAATCAGATTTTTTATATCTTTGTGGCAGATACTAAATCAAACATTAGATTATGGATAAAGAAAAGTACATCGAAGTAGAAGTTCCTGTAAGTCAGGACGCACAATGGTTCAAACAACTCAGAGCCAAGATGGCAGAGCAAGGTGTGAATGTGAAGTGGCAGAATGGTCATTTCCACATTACGGTAGCATTCATTACCGATCACCCTCAGTTTGCGAACCTGTTTCTTCCCATGACCCATAGCGTAGCTTGGAAGGTAGGTCCATTCCTGACTTTCGACAAAGTAGATGCCTTCACCACACGTTCTGGCCAACTCATCGTTTACTTGACATCCTCCAATCCCACTCCCGAATTCATGGACATGGTACATCGCATCAGAGAGGAATTCAAGGCTGTTGGCTGCGAGTTCAGTTCCGATTTCAAGCTCCATGTCACGTTAGGGCGTGTTGAGGCTAAACAGATTAGTCTTGACGTACTGCAACGTCTCCTTACCGAGGTCCCCATTCCAGCCTTCACCCTCCAGCTGTTCAATGTCAATACCTTGTATTACCCTTCACATGATGTATACAACATCGTGTCTATGTATTCAGACGAGAAGACCGCCCAAAATGCCTATGAAGAAAGAAAACGCGAAGCATTCAGGAATGCAGGTAGCAATTTCCAGCTTTTTGCTGATTCAGATATGTAAACAGTAAGAATACAGTCATTTTTTGACAGCATTCCTTAATTATTGTGGTTCATTTGTTATTTTTTGCTTATTTCTTTCCACGTTATAGATTTTTTACTATCTTTGTAATCTATCAGGTAGCCATACTCTACCCATACTCTAGGCTGCTTCTAGGCTGCTTCTAAGCTTACTCAAGAGTATGGCTAATGCCTGCCTGAATCTTGGGTACACTTAGAGTAATGCCTCTGGAGATGGTTCGGAGATGGTTTGTAGTAGCAAGGTAGTAGGAAGGGCATAGCGTAAGGTTGCAACCTCGGATGAAAAGGTTGCAAGTTTGGAACCAAAGGATGCAACCTCCGAAGAAAAAGTCGCAAGCCCGAAGAAGAAAATCTCTTCCGAAGAAATGGCCATCTACATTTTGGAATATTGTTCCACATGGCGGACAATGGACGAAATTGCGCAATTCGCAAACAGAGACAAGAACTACATAAGGAACAAAGTCTTGCCGAGATTGGCTGAGAAACTGGAAAAAGAGCATCCAGACACCCCCAACCATCCCTGGCAGAGATACAGAACCATAGCAAAGGAGTATGGTTGTTCCGAGGTCGTGTGCAAGGGTTTTAAAGGACATAGCCAAAGGTCAGTCCGTCAGGTTGGCTATTTAGGCTTTCTACTTACGACATTAGAAAAAGAAGCTATACTGTGGCACATGGGAGGTGAGCGTATATGTCCAGACAAGCAGCAGCGAGCATCGTACTTTGCGTCTCACCTTCTAAGTGATATCATCCGCAGAGCTGATGGTAAATCTATTGGAGAATCAAAGAGTAGACATTACCCTGAAAAGTAAAGTGACCTCATTCTATGGTAGCCAGAGGACTGGTACCTGACATCCCAATTCTCAATTGTTAATTCTCATGCAGGGCTGATTTCGTCAAATAATCTTATAAAATTTTGTTAGAATCATATTTTTTCGTATCTTTGTGGGCAAGTAACTAAAAACAACGAAGATGAATTCCTTGACATACAAGACATGTACAGCGACGACATCGACCTCGAGCACTTCAGTTGCTGCATTTGCAAGATTCCTGAGGAGTGGAAGAAATAACTGTGTCACTCATTTGTCCCTACACACCCCAAATGCTAAGATTTCTTTCTAATAATAAAGGTTTCAAAACAGACTTGATAGTTCAACAAAATGAAATCCTGCGAGTCGGCATAATTGATGCGGACTTACTAGATCATGGGACTAGACATCCAAATCTTGCGCTTCTCAAAATATCGGCATTTTGTAAACAATATGGGCATCAAGTAAGGCTTATTACGGCTTACGAGGAATTAATGACTGACGGAAATCCTATCATAACTGATAGTGATTATGACATCCTGATAATGTCGAGGGTTTTTAAGTTTACTAAAATTCCTGATTTTATCTATCTTATGATAAAACAGCATCTTATTTTCTATGGAGGAACGGGATTCTTCGAGGTAAATGGTCCCAATCTACCAGAGGAGGTTGAACATCATGCTCCAGACTATACTCTTTACTCTGATTATATAGAAAAAGTTACTGGTGGTAACGAGAAACTAAAAAAACGCGATTGGGATGACTATCTTAGCTATTCTATTGGTTTTACCACTCGTGGTTGCATAAGACATTGCGGGTTTTGTGTTAATCGTCTTTTAAATAGAGTTGTTGAATGGTCACCAGTTTCAGAGTTTCTTGATGAAAACAGGAAAAACATCTATTTATGGGATGATAATATTATGGCTGCCCCTCCTAAGGTTTTTACAAAGGTAATGGAAGATCTAAAGAATACTGGAAAACCTTTCCAGTTTCGTCAAGGAATGGATATCCGGCTAATGACCCATCAAAAGGCTCAATTATTAAATGAAGTAAAGTATCACGGTGATTATATCTTTGCTTTTGACCATTACCGGCTGGATGACCCCAATGAGAAGCGACAAGTAGAACAGACGATCAAGGGTTTGAAGATATGGCGCGAGCATTGCAAGAAATCCACAAAGCTTTATGTGCTTGTCGCATATGATAGCCAAGACGAGAAGGATATTGAAGGTACTTTCTTTCGGATTAAGATTTTGATGGAACATGGTTGTCTGCCATACATTATGAGGTTTGAGGAGTATAACAACTCACGCTTCAAGAGCCTTTATACACAACTTGCCCGTTGGTGCAATCAGCCTGGATTTTTAAAAAAAATGAGCTTCCGTCAGTATTGTGTTAGAAACGAGGAATACCATCAAGGTATTCAACACCTAATTCCAAAGGGGATCTATAACAAGGTTCTGAAAATCCCCATAGGTATTCAGCCCAAAGAAAATTATTGCTCTTGTTACCAGACAATGCTTGACTTTGAGGCTGAGTTCCCTGAGATTGCAATGAAATACTTTGATTTAAGATATGAAGAACTTAATCAATATCAAGTTGTATGAAGATTACGATAGATAGTTTTTTCAGCAGACGTTTTGAGGAGGAATCTGACAAGATCTTGTTAGAATTTCCACAATTCTTTTCAAAAAAGGTAATGAAGAAATATGTGGAGCTAATTGCAGGAATAGGGTTAGAAGAATACATTACGTATGCAGAAACTCATCCGAATGCGAATAGTATAACAACAAAAGATATTACTCAATTAAGTAGCATCACTGATTGCACTTTTGACATGTGTAGTATTTGGGGCGAAGGGAATGATGGAAAAACATTGATACAAATAGCAGAAGCACTTCATGGAGATAGACACTATAAAGATAACACTGTGGCTTTGACAAAATATGGAGAGAATCAGGTAAAGACCGCGTGTCAGCTGGGACTTACTGTCTTTCGCAACAATTTATGGTATCTTTCATCTGTTGGGACTGTCTTTCTCTCTTTAGCAGATGATGTCAAATATAAATTCTTTTCTATATGCCTGCTCCGAGACCCTTTTTATAGCAGAGTCTTTTGTAATATGTATAGAAGAGAAACAAATATTCTTGATTATATGTCAATTCTCTCAGAGTCTACTCAGAGGAGGAGAATTTCAAGTTGCATGAAATTGATAAACATGTTCATTCAACAATGTAAGACAGAATCTATTAATATATATCCAATAACAGCTAATTTTAAATAATATGGCAGTTTTTTTTAAATCTTCACGAATTGGGACAATAGAGCAAGAAATCGGAAGACACGAAGACGGCTCTATTTTAAGGGGAGAACATGATATATATAAAAGAATTAAAGAAGATTGTGGAAAAAGCGACCTTAACTGGTATGTCTGGTATGATCTCAACCTTCCCATTCCTTACAGAAGCAAGTCAGAACTTCAAATTGACTTCCTTCTAATTTGCGAAAAGGGAGCGATTATTTTAGAAGTTAAAGGAGGGAAAATCAATATTCTTGATGGGAGGTACTATTGGGAGGACAAAGGGAAGTTGACCCCAATGAAAGAATCCCCATTTAGACAAGCCCATGACTACCAGTTTGCACTACTTCAGCACAGGGTCTTGAATGGTGATCAATTATTTGTTAATTATGCAGTGGCTTTCCCTCATTATGAGATGAAAAAAACAAACCTCCATGATGATTTAGATCAAAGTTTTTGGTTGTGGGACAAGACTCTCCAAGACGACCCTAATGAATCTATTGCAGATTTTTTTGTGGACATCCTAGAAGAAACTAGAAGTAGTTCTACTAAGCAATATTATATCAAAGATTTGTCAGAAAATGACTTGAAATTGATTATTGACACGCTTTCACCAACATTAGAAGACAAAGGGCGATATGCAGAGTCATCGCTTAGTGAAGTATTGAACTGGCTCCATATAGGTAATTTAGATATTCTCGAAGGATTAGCTAAGAACAAGAGAATCCTAATTGAGGGTGGGCCTGGAACTGGAAAAACGACAATGGCGAAGGCTTTTGTGAAAAAACATAAAGGTGCGAAAGGTCTATACTTATGCCACAATATTCTTCTTGCGAAGAAAATGGAAAGAGATCTTTTTCTGGAAAAATTAACTAATTGTGAGGTGTTTACTTATGGTAGGTTCTTGGACTCATTAGGCTTTTCCGGTAAACAATCCATAACACATGAGGACTTGAGTGGCATAAATAATCATAAAATATATGATTTCATTATTATTGATGAGGCTCAAGATATTATAGATAAAGGTATAGACATCATACTTAATTCATTTACGACAGGATTTGGGAATGGATTGGAGACTGGAGCATATCTTGTTTTCTACGATATTGAACAAGGTTATAACAGTAATTATAGAAGGTTGGAATCAGTTGTTGACGATCTCCAGCGATATGCCGCCCACTATAAATTGAATGAAAATAAAAGAATTATTACGAATAGGCAGTTGGTTAAAATCGCTAATGATTTCCTCCAACTAGAATCAAATAATGAGTATATAAAATATATTAAGGAGTTAAGTGCAAAGAACATTCCGAACTTAATGGTGCAGCTAACAGACAGTACCAAAACTCTCTCTATGGCATTTCGTAATGCCATAAGCAAAAGTGATGACAAAAAGAATACTGTTGTTTTAGTCCACTCCGATTTCAAACATAAGCCTGCTTCGAAAGATGATCATTCCATGACGTTATATGATGCATTATCTTGTAAACCCGGAACACACATTTTAGATGAAAAGGATGTTGAGAATCCAGATCTTTCTTCTATTCCATTTACGAGTATATTAAAATATAAAGGCCTAGAAACGAATAAGGTGATTCTTGTCATACCATATGAATTAATCACCAATAATATTAGAAACTTCTTATTCGAAGTCTATGTAGGTTTCACTCGTGCAATGATGGAACTTCATGTAATTGTACATAAAACAGATTATTAATCAAACTTTTCCGCAGCATATGAGTAAGACATTTAAACAAGCTATAGAAGCTAGTGGTCCTATCTTAGAAAGTATTCTCAACATTATGAAGATTGGACGCGGAGACGATCGATTTGACATAGAGAAAGAACGTAGTTTTTTGTCTGTCGTTAATCAGATTATAGATTATTACGTTCAAAGAGATGATCAATCTCTTAGAATACCCGTTGTATACTTCCCCATTTGCAATGAAAATTCTCAAGAGTTATGTGAAGAGTTTATTACTATTAAATTAGGCTTATTCTCTAATGAGAACTGGAGAATGACAGTATGCTATCTTTTGAACCTTTCTACGAGAAATGGATGGGTGTTGAAAAATGATGAGAATACTCCTCAATTAAAGATTTTATCTAAGGCTAATTATAATTATGAAAAGGATTTGATGCAAATTTTGAATAATTGTTCATGCCCACAAGATTGTACATCATTGATATATAGTAATTATTTGTTAACTTCTTTTAATCAATATAAAGAAGCTCAAAGGGAATCTAACAGAAGACTTGTAAACAAATATTGGTATTTGGCAAAGGCTATTAATGGGAATTACTCATCAAAAAATGAGTGTCCATTATCGTTTATTTCTGGAGAAGCAGAGACATTCTATAATTATCTGATTAAAACTAACGAAGAAACAGACATAAAAATTGAGAATCTTATATTCTTCCCTTGCAATTCTCCAGATGGTGACTATTCTGAATTTTGTACAGACATTGTCCAAAAAGCGTATTTTGATGACTTTGTTAATGCTCGTTCCGGTCTACGTAATGTTTTTATTTTCCGATTCTCTCGTAAACCTTATAGATTACGTAGAATTATAGATGTTAATAATCTGATGAAGAAGGATAAAATTGGTATCCATGCCGATGATGATAGTTATGATTTTATATCTTTTAGCTATGATGAGGCCGCCCTTTTGTTTAATCATAATAGACCTGCAATTTTTGAGATTACAATAGGAGAAAACGTTGATGAACATAAAGAATTTGAGGAAACATTTGATTCGATATTAGAATGTTTAGATAGCAAATACATTTTACGATGTAATGAGGTCGCTATGTGTGTAAACGATGAAATGTCTCGGAGATGTTCTGAAATTCTGTCTTCTGAAGCAGAAATAGACGAAACTATCCTCTCGCAGATTTTAACAATTAACCAAGAATTATGGTATCAACACTCAACCATATTAACCCACTTCTTGGATGAACCTGACGTCTGTGTGGTGGTTGGTAACGGTATTGATGAAGAACTAAAAAGACTATTTATGTATTGGCTAATTCAAAAATTCGATGTCGAAAACGTCCATTTTACAACATTTGGTGACTTAAAAGGAAAATTAGTCAACGGTAAATATCAAAATGGAATTCAATTCAAACGCATCATAGTATTGTCATTTAGAAATGACTATACAAAAGAGATCTTCCATAAATATCCCAACTCTTTTGATCCTATATGCATAAATGAAGATCAGAAAGTAATTGTCATTTCCAATTTGTTTGCACTTAGAAGATATTACGGCTGGGGAAACTATAATTATACTATGACTCTTAAGAAAGCCTTAAAATCTAAATTCAGAAGCGATATGATGAAGACTATGATAAAAGATGTTTCTGAGCCCCAAAATCTCCGTTATATTGAAGATCATTACGATGAGGATAACGACCAAAATTATAGGCAAATTCCTACCATTACTGTTAATTATACTGATTCTACTAGCAGGAGTCTGATTCGAAGTGAATGGATGTTATACCAGTGGAAAAAAGAAGATCGTGCTATCTTACCACTATCAGATTTGGCAGATCTGTACTCTGATTCTGCAGAAGGATTATTTGTACAACCTATTTCATTTCTAGTTAATGTTATTACAAATGACTATTTGGAGAAAAAAAAGGCTGATGACACAAAAAGTGAAAAGTTGTTTAAGGAGCAACCTATCTATGCTCTAACAGATGACCAGAAAACTAGTAACGTTCAACTTTGGAAAATATTGTTGCAACGTAAGATAGATGAACAAACTATTGAAGTCGTTTACCATGAAATAAGTTCTCAGTTTAGAATCAGTTTTGGATCTTTCTCTAAATGGCCTAATGAAGATTATGGTCTTCCTCGCGAAAATAAAATGCAAGAATATCTGATTAAGAACTATCTTGGTATTAAAGACCCATATTTAAAAATTGTGAGAAAACTAAAGGAAAAAATGCGCAACAACACAGAATCCATTAATGCCAACATCAGACATTTTCTTAGCATTAGTCTTTTGTCTAATGACTATAAGGGCATATACAATTCTCTTAACGACGAAATACGAGATCTTCTATCATTGGAATCTGCAGATGATGTAAAAGCATTAATAGAGTTAGTGAATGAGAAAATTAATTTAGAACCTATTAAATCTTTTAAATTATGATACAAGATAAAAGAAAATCTTTAGAAGAATTCCTACAAAAACAGTTAATTGGTCCAGGTGGTTGCAATGATCAGTTCAGAGTGTTCAATGAAAATGAAGATGAGAATTTGCAAGAATTCTCTGCTGGAGAGGTCGTAAATACCACCCCAGGATCAATTTATAGTTCTGCAATTCTTTTCCCTCGACAAGATGAAAAGGTAAATGGCGTTTTCTCTGGACCGGAAGACGAAGGCACTCCAAATGACCCACATGATGATGACGATCCAGACACAACAGAGGATGAAGAAGCTGAAGACGAGAAGAATTTAGATTTTGGAGATGATATCGATGCTTTAGGCAGACGATTCCCTAATCGCTTTGGCATTTCATGCTGCCTGCAGGGAGAGAATATCAACAAAGACTTACATATTAGAATCACAGGAAGATTCTATAAGAAAGTAAAAAAAGCTCTTTCCGTCCGTATTAAAGTAACTAATGTTGAAGACCTAACTAATTTCATCAATAGCGATGAGTTTAAAAAGAAAATTGGCACTCTTATTTCTATCGACGATGGCTATATAATAATTTTAAAAGCCATAAAAGATAGTGATCTAAGAGATTATAATGACAGTTTGCGAGAGCTGAACAAGATCTGTTGTCAAAAAGTAGCAACGAATCCAGATGGCTCTCTATGCCCAATCTTTAATGATACAAATTTTAAACCTGAACATCGATTCCTGAGTGCCTATAAAGAACGCTTATTTGCCTTTTTGACCAAGGTTGATGAAAACGGGAACTATGCATGTGCTGGACAGGAAGATTCCATAAAAAAAAGAATAGCTGAGGTAGAAAGATATGAAACCTGCATTTCATATATTGAGGACGTTTTTTCGGTATTTAATTCAAGAGATTTTGGCTTCTGGCAAGCATTTGAATTTGACAAGGAACTAGATCTTACCGACATTGACCTTACTTCAAAAAGAGTGTTTAAGGCAGATGAATACCCCGCCTTAAAAGAAATAGTAAAATATAAAATTCGGCAGGATGTAAATCTGTCTTTGAATGCGTGGTTGCAAGTCTTGCAATATGATGATAAGTACTATCTAAAAGTATTGCTCGAGAATAATTCCACTGCTGTAAAGACAAATGAAGTCAAGTATTTCTCCATTGTTACTGAAAAAGTAAATGAGCGTTGTTTCTTTGGTGTCAAGGTCGACATATCGAGTCCAAACTTGATTCCTTATCATCGTGAGAATAAATATGAAGCAAATGATGCTGAAGCCAATATGCTTCGCTTCTTATATCGTGATATTAAGGATTATGGCGTAGGTCATTTGTGTTCGGTTGATTGGAAGAAAGATGAGAACGGAACCTTGCATGTTTTCTCTGAGTTTATGCCTACCATAGAATCACCAGACGTAGAACCAGAGCCAAGAGATAAAAAGCAGGAAATTAAGAAAGAAGACGGAAAAATTGAAGCCAAAAAATATTTGGATAACACACAATTTTTACAATTCAAAGATCTTTCTGTTTTTTCTGATTTTACAAACGAACAGATAAAAAATGGATTACTTGACTTTGTCGAGAAATACAGCCATTGGATTGAAGGTTTGTGCACTTGCAAAGAGGCGTTAAAACAAGCTGATAAGAAATTAGCAGAAAACAATATCGCCCAATGCCAGAAAGACTATGAAAGAATAAAAAGGAATATCAATGATTTTCTCTGTGATGATTCAAAAATGCAGTCTTTCAGGCTGATGAATGCTGCCATGTTTATGCAGTTATGGCATAATACTGATAAGAACAAAGAGATAGTAAGGACTCAGCATCCCGAACTTACATTTGCCTTCTATCGTGACAATGCAGATGACAGATCAATTTTCAAAGATTCTTCAGGCAATGGCATTCCTGCTGCGTGGCGTCCCTTCCAGTTGGCTTTCATTTTGTTAAATCTCGATGGTATTTTTCAAAGAGACTTAAATAGTGAATGGAAGGAGAGAAATGAGAAAGTAGATTTGGTTTGGTTCCCGACAGGTGGTGGTAAGACGGAAGCTTATTTGGGAATCATCGCACTTACTATCATTAACAGAAGAAGAACCTTCGGCAACCAGGGTTACGGCACAGCCGCTTTGATGAGATACACTTTGAGATTGCTCGCCACGCAACAGTTCCAAAGAGCACTCAGACTTATTCTTGCGTTAGAACAAATCAGACGTTGGAATAATCAAGATTATAACCTTGGCGATGATGAGATCTCTATAGGGTTGTTTGTTGGAAAAACATCACTTCCTAATAGGAATAAGGAGTTAATAACTGAAGTTGCAAAATGGAACGAAGATGATCATGGTAGAGTTCCTTTAGATACTTGTCCCTGGTGTGGCTCTAAAATAGCTACTCCATTATATAGAGGAGATCAATCTTTTAAATGTTCGAATACTCATTGTACATTTACAGGTTTTCAGGAGTTTTATCCCGTTCGCCTATGTGATGATCATATCTACAAGAATCCTCCAACCCTGCTCTTTGGTACAGTTGATAAGTTTGCCCAATTAGCACATAAAGTTGAGAATGATGTTGAAAATGATTCCAGGCGAATTTTCGGGAATGGAAATTGTTTACCCCCAGATTTGATCATACAAGACGAGTTACATCTGCTGTTAGGTCCTTTAGGTTCTGCTGTAGCATTGTATGAAAATGCTATTGATCAACTATGCTCAAGAACAGGAAATGGGCATGTTATCAGACCCAAAATCATTTCATCTACAGCTACAACCCGAAATACCTCTTTGCAGATAAGGGCGTTATACGATCGTGATGTAAGTATCTTCCCAAAAAACGGAATCGATTATGATGATTCATTTTTTGCTTTTTACAAACGATTTAAGAATGAGGGGGATACCGACTGGACATATATCGCTAAGCGTAAATATATTGGTATACTTCCTACTGGCAGGACTCAGATGACGACTCAACTCCGTTTGGCCGCTATTCTGTTTGTCCATCGTGCAGTCTTTGAACTAGAGCATATCGATCAACTTAATGATGACCAATTTATAAAAGCTGCAGACTACTATTATACTGTCATCTCGTATTTTAATAGTTTGAAGGAAGTAGGTAAAACGGATGCACAATTCTATCAGGAATTCACTAAATACACACGTCGCCTTTTCAAACGTGTGTTACGTTATTCCAATATGCTTGAGTGCTTCTATGCCTATAATACACATTTCCAAAAATCAGAGTTGACGGGCAGACTTTCTGGTCAAGAGGCTGTTGAAGCATTGTCTGTTGCCCAAAATATAAAGTGGAGCCCTTCGAACAGATTACCATTTAAGGATGATAAAGGCAAATGGTCAAAAGCCAATATGCCTGCTGATATGGTTTTGGCGACAAACATGATCTCTGTAGGCCTTGATGTTGCGCGTTTCAATACTATCATCATGAACTCTATGCCAAGAAACATAGCAGAGTATATTCAGGCAAGTTCTCGTGTCGCTCGTTCTGAAAAAGGATTGGTATTGACCTTACATAGTCCGTTTAATCAACGTGATGTTTCTCATTTTGAGAAATTCAGGGAATTTCACGAGAAATTGTATTACTATGTGGAACCAATCTCCATTACACCATTTTCACCAAAATCGGTAGCGAGATTTCTACCCCTCTATTTGGCTGCATACATAAGGCATAAATATAGTGATGTGAGTACGCGCAAAGATGCACATAAGATAAATCAAATATTAGCCGACAAAATAAAAGTTGATATAAAAAAATACTTTGCTGATCGAATGAGTCGTACTAGCAATACCACAGAAGCGGCATTGCTTACAAATGAAATGCTTCATGAAATCAATAAGGAGATTGACCGCAATATTAATCTATGGCTTAACGAGGCGAACAGTAATGGACAAAATTTAGTATATAGAATTATTGAAAGTCAATTTAAGAAAAAGAATCCAAATGAAGTCTCATTATTCGCATCTCCTGAAGATTTCGAAGGTGATATTCCTGACGATAAATGGCTTGTACCTAATGCATTAAGAGTTATTGAACCAGAATCTGTAATTCACGTAACAAGATAATTAATTATGGATATAAAAATTGACAAACAATATAACATCAGTTCTAGTAAGTTCAAAATGTTATCATCCACTTCAGGGATTGGCTCTGTTGTAACAACGAAGTGGGGAGGCTTTATCATGCCTCTAAGTATTAATGAGTGGACTTTTATAGGGGTCTTATCTGAAAGTGTTAAGAAACATCCAAATGATTCAATTCAAGTTCATCAAGATGAAACAGGAGTAGAGATTGTTGATGACGATCGTTTTATCAAGTTCCTGCAAGCGAAGAAAGGGTTCGAAAATCTTAAGTATTTTGCTTCTATACCTCATGTTTCTTTGTCGCTGTCTAATTATCTTGAATACAAAAATCACCCTTTATATAAGGAAAGGGAAAGGAAAAAATTGGAAAAGAAAAGTGGTAGTTCTTTGTCAGAAGACTTATTTTATATCCCTGCAATAGATTTTCCAAAATGGTTTACTTCCTCAAAATCTGAACTCAAACACATAAATGAGTGGTACGATCTATGGAGAAATGAAAGTTTTACTCGGGATGGACAAAACTACCGAGGTCATAATGATGGGAAGGCAGAATTTTTCGCGCCACCTCGAGACCCTCACGGGGTTACACATGTGAAGCATTATGGAGAACGACTTAATGATCCTTTTGTGTACAAAATGCTAACGCCAGTACCCCTTGTGCTGATTTGCCCTAATGGGCACATATCAGATATTCCATGGAATAAATTTTTCTGTGCGAAAATAGACGGAAAGAAATTAGATGATGAAAATGGCTTTGACCTATTCAATTATCCTCATAAGGGGCACTGTAATGGACAAGACCATGATCTAAAGTGGATTGTAAATAGAAACCAATCAGAATCATGGGGTACTCTAAAATGCACAAGGTGTGGAGAGACAGTTTCCTTATCTGGTATTATGAACATTAAGCCATATTGCATAGGAGAAAAACCATGGGAACCAGAACAAGGACATGCATGGAGTTCTTCTCGTGAGACATGTGGGACTGCAGCTAATCGAACTATTATGAGAGTTGCTATGGTGACAAGTAATAGTATTTATTATGCATTTACCCAGAGCAGTTTGTATGTACCTATTAAGTGGACGTCTCAGAATAGAGTGCAGTTACAGGGTGACGCTTACGACATGTTAAGGGAAATAGAAAATATATACAAACGTAAAAGTAATAATACTGGACTTACAAAGGAAGACTTTATGAATGGCATGGACTTGAGTTCTTATGCGGATAATCAAGGTTATACTGTTACAGACGAAGAATGTGAAGCTATTAAGAATGAATTTTTAGGCGTTACGAATGAAGTTGATGTTGTAAAAACATATCGTCTGGAAGAATATAACGTATTCGTGAATAACGATAGTACTCCTTCTCAAGACAAGAAATTTGAGTTTCATGACATTGATTTAAATGCTATTAAGTCAAATAGTCTAAGAGAGAAGTTCTTGAAAATTAAGCAGGTACCCATGCTAGCAATTACAAGTACCCAGCTGGGCTTTAGTCGCGTAAACATGCCATTGCCTAAAATTGAAAATGGACAAGTAACTTATCCCACTGAGAAAATCCGTCCTGTCTATTCTGGTAACATCAATGACGTTAGGGTTCTTCCTGCTAATCAGGTCTATGGCGAAGGTCTTTTCTTTTCTTTTGATAATGAAAAAGTTAGAAATTGGGCAAAAAGCAATCATTTAGAGGAATACTATACTTCAAAATTGGAAACGGGAAACATGCATGAATTCCTTTATCAGGAAATGGAAATGTATGGTCGAGCAAAATTCTATCTCTTACATACTTTCTCTCATTTGATCATGAAAGAACTGGAGTTCAAATGTGGATATCCAACTGCTAGCTTGAGCGAAAGACTTTATTATTCAGATGAGATGTGCGGCGTGCTGATTTACACCGCTGATGGCGCAGAAGGAAGTATGGGAGGCTTGGTCTGGCAAGGACAACCCAATCTAATAGAAGAGACCATTCTTTATGCACTCCAAAGAGCTACGGATTGTTCTTCTGACCCGATGTGTTGGGAGAATTCTGATGGTTTGAATAAGGCCGCTTGTTTCTCCTGCGCTATGGTCTCAGAGACTTCTTGTGAACATGGCAATACAGGACTTGACAGAAGAGCACTTGTTGACCCAGTATTTGGATTCTTCAAAGATCTCTTGGAAAAGTAATCTACTTTTTTTAATATGAACAAAATTGACGAGAAGATTATTTTTGAGCCCACAGGCTTTGAGTATCAGAACACGAAGGCGAAGGTGGTGATTGTTGGAATCACGCCTGGTAATTCGCAGTTGAAGGGAGACCGTGAGGGTTTGGACTTGCGGGAGATTAAACGCAAGAATGCCTTCGCAGGGAGTATGAGGCCTAACCTCGTAAACATGCTGGACTACATTGGTGTGAACAGATTGCTGGGCATCGAGTCGTGCCGCTCGCTGTGGGAGGAGGACTTCGACAAGGTGGATATGACATCGCTGCTGAAGGAGGCTACCTACGAGCTGAAAAAGGATGGCAGCAAGATGATGTTCAAGGACGTAAAGAAGATTGCAAAGTCGGAGAAACTGACGACGATGCTAGAAGACGGATTCGTAAAAGACTGCACCAAGTATGAGCATCAAGTGCTTTTTGTGGCTTGTGGCCCTGGTGTGTATAACATGCTAAAGGAGCTA
>Ga0326511_10002353_pt1 | contig 15429 bp, 15 predicted proteins | sample 0_2496_0518_D_FD_203701 | JGI IMG/M metagenome (GOLD analysis project Ga0326511, IMG submission 203701) | Bovine rumen microbial communities from UC Davis, California, United States - 0_2496_0518 | ecosystem: Host-associated > Mammals > Digestive system > Stomach > Rumen | place: USA...
CTACCGTAATCTAGTATTAAAATCAACAAAAGTGACTGCTTCTAAGGCCCAAGATTTAATAAGAAGAGCCGCTGAATTGGCAAAGAACGAGTTGTCATGACTGCCCATGGGACATGAATTGAATCTCGTACGGCACTTCTTATGTACGATATTTCACAAGATCGACTGCCTGCTTAGCCATAATCAGTCTGCATCAGGCCGGCCTCGATAAAATAGCAGTTGCAACATATCTTTTTTCACAGCCTCTAATTTATAATCATGCCAATTATCCACAGAGTAAGTGCATTGACGACCGGAACGGTGACCGTATCAAGTCCGCCCTTGCTTGACATCTCTGTCAGGGACGAGACGACCGCAATGATAAGGGCGATTAGGAGAGCCTTAGGAAGAGGATAGGGGGATAGAGCCAGCAGCGCGGGAAGGCTGGCAGCGAAGGCTGTAATGGCCATGGCTATGCTGCCCTCCCACGACTTTTTGTGGTCCGCAAATGGCAGATTGATCTTATGCCTGCCCAGCGGCCTGCCGATCCAGGCGGCCGCAATATCGCCCAGCCCCCATGCGGCTGTGCTGACAACGAGAATATAGGGTTTGCCGACGATACCGGAAAAAGCCGTTATTGCAGCCTGGGAGAGGAACAGAAGGAGCAGACTGCTCCGTATCTCTCCAGGCTTTTTTTCTACGAATAAGGCTGCATATCCCGGCCAGCTCTCCGCAACCTTAAGCGCAGGGTACACGATCAGGGCGAAAAAGACCAGTGTGATTGTTCCCGGAAGCCAGCCTTTGCCGTTAAAAAAGATAAAAATCGAAGAAGTAAAGGCTGCCACGTGGAGGAGTTTGCGAAAAACATTCTTCGGGATGGGCAGCAAAAAGTGAATAAGAATCAGTGCGGAAGCCAGTGAAACGATATAAATTATATATTTTCTGAAGGTGATAAGAGTGTCCTGAACAAGAGGATATGCAAAAACAGAGTCTCTGTAGTTCAGATAAATCATGGATGCACCGAGAATCGTCAGGACAACGCCGGTGACGAGACCGACTGTCCGGTTACTTACCCTGTTGGCAAAACTAGCTGAAATTAAACTGGAGGCTGTCGCGACTGCGATGCAGAGGACCATAACATGCCACTTTTCCAGGATAATTGCAGGGTGAATCAGAATGTGACTCACGGATGCGATGAGGGCAGTGAAGGTCATGATAAATGTACTGGTTCCCACCGCAGGCTTTAATTCCATGCCAAGGAAGACGGTGAAGACGACGAGCATCATCATTCCGCCGCCGGTGCCGACAAATCCGGTGCCGAATCCTATTGTGATTCCGAAGAACAGGGAGACCGCTATACCTTTCCAGTCCAGCTTTTCACCCTTTGAGACAGTGCTTTCTCTTGTTGTATCCGGCTTGACCAGAAAACGGATGCCTATGCAGAAGGTGAGAATGAGGGTGAAGCCGCCGAGGACCACATTTCCGGCGCGAAAGGCGGCGTAGCTGCCGACGGTGCACATAGAGATGATGCAGACGAGCATGATCCATCCGCGCTTCAGATCAATGTTCTTGTGTTTTATATAGGTGGCAGTTGTGACTGCGGAGCCCAGAATATCAGAGGCGAGGGCGATCGCCGTTGCCTGATAGGCGCCGGTCTCCCCGGAGAAAGAGGGACACAGAACGATTAAGATGGGGACCATTACTGTTGCGGCTGAGAGACCTGCGAGACCGGTGCCGATTCCGGCTCCGGTCGCCGCAATTATATACCAGAAATATTCCATGAATTAATACCCTATGCTGTAGAGTGGAGTAAACAATATAAGTGTTTTTATTTTACATCATGAATTCTGTTTTTCTAAGAGAATTATATAATTTTTATGCGTTTGATATATTCAGTCGCTTTCCCTGTTAATCTGATGCGATTTATCAGGTTGAGGGCGGAGGCAGCAAAATCTTGATTTCATGGCGCGATAGCTGCCTTTGGCCTTAGTGGGTTTCATGAGGATGAGAGCGGAGGCAGCAAAATCTTGATTTTAAGGCGCGATAGCTGCCTTTGGTCTTGGTGGGTTTCATGAGGATGAGGGCAGAGGCAACAGAATGGTTAACATAAGTGAAAAGTAGTTGCCTTTCACGATCTGAGCTTGTCAGGGTCTGAAGGCAGAGGCAGCAGAATGGTTAACATAAGTGGAAACTAGTTGCCTTTTGTGTTTTGAGCTTGTCAGCGATCGAAAGCAAAGGCAACTAAGATATGGATTTTTGAGTGATTAGTTGCTTCCATGAATGCTTAGAGATACTATTAATAGAGATAGTATGAAGAAGAATTTTGAAGATAATAAATACTCAAGCCTTTCCACACCAGCAAAAAGAGGGACAAATCACATGCATTTTGTTGACGCCAAAGGAATCCTGACCGGCAGCGGCGGTTACTATGGAATGAACATTTACCGGGGGTGCACCCACGGCTGCATATACTGTGACAGCAGGAGCAAATGCTATGGGTTCACGCACCCCTTCGAAGACATTGAAGTAAAGCAGAACGCGCCGGCACTGCTCGAAACCGCTCTTAGGTCAAAGAGAAAAAAGTGTATGATAGGGACCGGCGCTATGTCTGACCCGTACATGCACTGCGAAGAGAAACTGCGCCTGACCAGGAAGTGTCTGGAAATCATTTTGAAGTACGGGTTCGGTGCCGCAATCCAGACGAAGTCGGACCGGATACTGCAGGATATTGATCTGCTTGATGAAATAAATCGTGAGACTAAATGCGTGGTCCAGATGACACTCACCACATACAATGATGACCTCTGCAGGATCATTGAGCCGCACGTCTGTACTACAAAAAGGCGGATCGAGGTCCTCATGAAAATGAAGGAACGCGGCATCCCTACAATCGTTTGGCTGTCTCCAATCCTGCCATATATCAACGACACGGAAGAGAACCTGAGAGCGATTCTCGATGCGTGCATCAAAGCTGATGTCAAAGGTGTTATATGTTTTGGTATGGGGTTGACCCTGCGTGACGGAGACAGAGAATACTATTACGATGCTCTGGACAGACACTTCCCCGGCCTCAAAGAAAGATATATTATGGAATATGGGAATGCCTATGAGCTTCCCTCACCGAATACGAAGAAGCTCATGTCGATTTTTGCAAATACATGCAGGGAGCATAACATCCTCTGTACACCGGATGCGTGCTTTGCGTATCTTGGGGAATTTCCGGAGAAATACAGGCAGCTCAGTCTGTTTGACATAGATTGATTTGTTGTGACAACGAGAAGGCTATCACTTGAGTGATAGTCTTTTTGACTTTATAATTGATATTGTGATGTAATACTCGCTTAGGAAGGAGATTAACATGGATATTAACATTCTTTTAGGACTGCAGGAGTTCAGGAACGGAGCCGGCGCGTTTCTGGCAGACTTTCTGCTCAAGATGACATATTTCGGTGAACTTAACACAGTGCTTGTCATAATGGCTGTGATTTACTGGTGTGTCAGCAAGGACGTGGGCACTTATCTTCTCATCCTACCCTGAGCTTCTTGATGCAGAAGGAAAGCTTGTGGTAGATGGACACAAGATGGCAAATGATACCTTCAAAGGAGTAGGCTGGTGCAGCGCATTTTTGATTGGCTGGATTTTAGAGAGAAGATTTGTCAGTTTTTCAACTGACATTCCTATGGTGAAAAGAGTATCCCGAGTGACTGTGGGACTGCTTTTTTACTACATTATAAGTTTGATATTAGTACCGCTTGTAAAGGGTTGGATACCCGGTGCTGCGGGAACAATTACTTCTTGCTTTATTCAGATGTTTTATGTGTCATTTGTTTTTCCATGGTGTATTAGAATTCTTGAGAAAAAGCAGGTCAAATCTTATAAAAAATAGTCCGGTGACCATTCAAAACAGCCGGCGCATCCTCGTGACATCAATCCAGTGGATCTACAAGACCATAACAATTGATCGTTATCAAAGAGGGGATCACGCTCAATGTTGACACGGCGTCAGAAAAGAAGTATGATGTTACTGACGCGGAGTCAGAACAAACGTTGCAAAGCATGCGTGATGACCGGCTGAGTCTGCCAAAGGAGGCGGCATGAGTGTTGACCGGTGATATTTGCAACTAAAGATGACATGAAAGATGACAAGAAGGAGGCACGTGAAAAATGAATGTAATAATCAATGAAAAGGGCCAGGCAATTCCGACACATGTAGAGCACATCAAGCCGGAAGCGTTCGACGCAATCAATGAAACGCAGGTGCGCTGGCTGAGCGGCGGTGCAGCCATGATTAACTCAAGAGGCACGGTAATCATGATTGATCCGGTTCTCGAAGGATTCGACATGCCGCTCACATATGATCCGCCGATCAAATCAGAGGAAGTAAAATCGATTGACGGATATCTGGTTACCCACATTGATAACGATCACTTTTCAAGAATTACGATAAAGCACACAGCGGAAGTGACAAAATCATATCACACCACACAGTATGTAGCTCAGGTCATGCGCGAGGAAGGAATCGCGGGAGTCGGGCACGATATCGGAGATGAGTTCGATGTCGGGAACGTACACGCAAAGCTTACGCCTGCATGGCACAACTGGCAGAACGATTCCAAGAAATGGGGATACCGTCATTGGGACCGCGAGGACTACTGTGGATTCTATATGACGACTCCGGACGGAACGATTTGGATGCCGGGCGACTCAAGACTTCTTGAGGAGCAGCTCCAGTATGAAGAGCCGGATGTCATTCTTCTGGATTTTGCGGATAATGGCTGGCATATTACATTTGAAGGCGCTGTAAAACTCTGCAATGCATACCCGAATGCGACCCTGATCCCGATTCACTGGGGAAGCGTCGACGCGCCGGACTGGTCTACATTTAATGGTAACCCGATGCAGCTGGCGGAAGCGATTGTTAATCCGGAGCGCCTTTGCGTGCTTGTTCCGGGCGAGGCATATACACTTAAAAAATAAGAAATAATGTGATACGAAAAGAGCTGTCGCACCAGACGATGCAACCACTATATAGGAAAGACATATGCAAAATGATGTCTGTCATATAGTGGGCTCGCCTTGATGCGGCAGCTTTTATAATTCGATTCTGCGTCTGATATCTCAAGAGTCTTGATTATTAAAGCCAAAAGTCAGACTGACAGAACTGAATTTCTCCTTTAAGCATTGTCATCTGAGGCACGATGAGATGGCTGCATTCAATTTCGTCATCACAGAAATCCTTCTGAATATAACGTTTCTTCTTGAGGTCAAAGATAACGATATCCGCATATGCTCCGGGGGCTAATGTACCGATCTGACCCTTCATGTTCATGAGTTCAGCAGGTGTCTCTGTGACTGCTTTTATGATATCCGGCAGATTAAGCCCAAGTGCCAGATATTTAGACATGACGAGCGGCAGATTCTTTGCATATGGCGGCATATTAAATTTGTCGACTGTCAGATCAGATGCAATCACATCCGGCAGGAATCCAGCCGCGATTGCAGCGCGAGCTGTTTTAATACCAAAGTTTCCTTTTCCATTAGCCGAATCGAAAATTACACCACGTTCTCTTGCCCGAAGTATTACAGGATCAATAGAGCCGTCATCTCTGACAATTGTATTGCCGGCACCCTGGTAACAGTGCGTATAGATATCACCCGGACGCAGGCATTCGACCAATTCAGCGGTCGTAACAGGCGGATTTGTCGTATGAACACAGACTCGCAGCCCGACTCCGGTGCGCTGGGTCAATTCATCCGCAAGTTGTACAGCATTTCTCAGATAGTCGGCGCCTGTTTCTGTTGGAACAACTCCGGTAGACAGACGTATCTTGAGGCCAAGCAGATTATCCTTTTCGGCTTCAACGATCCGTTCCATTCTGTCGACATTGTACAGAGCTGGATTGAAATCTTCGCATAATTTAGGATCTAACTGACCACCACCATAAACTGTCAGGTACCCTTTTACATGAATCTGAGCCGTGTCGATGACTGTTTTTCGGAATGCCACATAATTAGAAGTTCCGGCGCTGCCGGCATCAACAGCTGCGGTTGTTCCCTGCGGAATCATCATATCCGGATGGATACATATGCTGCTTCCATCACTGAACAGATGTGTGTGGTAGTCGATAAAACCCGGAGTGACCACCATGCCAGTCGCATCAATGATACATGCAGGATTACATTCTACTTCTTCGGCAGGAGCCTCCATGATCCTGGAATTACGAACCATCACATCTCTTATTTCGTCGATTCCACGCAATGGATCGATTACCCTTCCTCCTCGGATAATATAATCAGCTCTCATACAAACCTCCCTTCAGCATGACGGATATGTATTTATCAAATAATCCCGATACTGCCGAGAATACAAGCCAGTATAGCACAGCAGAATGGCATGATTGCGCAGGTAATGAAGACGTATTTATATGTATCTTTCTGAGAGGTCTTCGCAATCTGATTACAGACGACCATACCGGATGCATGCGGCATTGCATCGAAACCGGAAGATGCAATCGTTACGACTCTGTGCAGCATTGCTGTATTAAGACCTGAGGAAGCAAGAAACTCGCCCATAGAACTCAGGAAGATATTCAGTCCACCGGCGGAAGACCCTGTGATGGCTGCGATGACATTGATGGATACGAGCGCAGTAATCAGCGGATTTGCATTCATATTGACAAGTGCCTCTGTGATGCTTGAATAAGCCGGGGAAGCAGAGACGACAGAACCAAATCCCATGATTGATGATGTTGCGATCAGTGAACCAAGACCTCCGACTGCGCCACCGTTGATAACTTCTTTTATATTGAGACGATCTCTGTAAAGAACACATCCTACAATGATAGCTGCTGTCATAGCAATGGCAACTGCGAAAGAAGAGGGGATTTCAGTTGTGAACTGGATGCCGAACATAAGGACAAGAAGTACAATGATTGGCATAAAGCAGGCGAGAACAGAGGGAGTCTTTCCTTCGTCTACAGCGCTCAGTTCCATAATATCTTCACCGGGGCTGGCTACAAAATGCTCACCGTTGGCTTTGGCTTTCTTGATCTGCCAGTTAAGGAAGAGATAAGCACTGACGAACATGATTACAGAACAGATAATACCGATAATGGCACCTGCATAAGCAGTGGTCCCGAAATATTGTGTAGGAATCAGATTCTGTGTAGAAGGTGAGCCTGGCAGCATAGCCATACAGACTGTTACAGGACAGACCATGATTGTGGCAACAATCAGTTTCTTCGGAATGTCAGCTTTCTGAAAAAGAGCTACAGCGATTGGATACAGAGAAAATGCGATGATGAACGTACCGATGCCACCGTAGGAAAGAACGAGGCCGGTCAGCATGATGACCAGTACGACTGATTTTTCTCCGAGGATCTTGAGCATCTTATTCGCGATTCCTACGGATGCTCCGCTATCGCCCATTACTTTGCCAAAGATAGCTCCAAGCATGAACAGCAGGAACCAGTTGCCTGCAAAGCCGGACATGCCTGACATAAAGTTTTCGGTGAGTGCAGTTACAGGGTTCATTCCGTTAAATAATATTACGATCAGAGAACCTGCGAGAGAAACGATGGCCATGTGCCAGTTCTTCCAGATAAGCGCAATTACACATGCAATTGCCACAATAAGGCCAAGAATTCCTAACATAATTTCCTCCTTTTTAAAACACATATAAGTAACTTCAATCTTGCGTATGCTTGTCTAAAAGAAGGGATGCATCACCAAAACTTTTATGAGAAAAGTATAGCAATAATTTGCAAGAAGTGGAATAATAAATAAGATGAATTAGTTATAACATTTACTTCTAACAATGCGAGTTCGGATATATCATTTTCGTGCATATTATAAAAAGGTGTGTTATGGACATAAAAAAACTTCAGTATATTATTACAATTTCGGAGTGCAAGAGCATTTCTAAAGCCGCAGAAAAGCTCTATATATCACAATCCGGTCTCAATCAGCAACTGAACAAAATTGAAAAAGAGCTTGGGACAGTACTGTTCGAGAGAACTACACATTCACTTAAAATAACAGAAGCCGGCAGAATCATGGTCCGCTATGCTGAGGAATCAATTAACCATGAAAAAAGAGTTAGAATGATGCTGAAGGATCTGACAGACGGCTTATCCGGCGAGATACGCGTTAATCTGGCAATGGAGCAGGGCGCACAGCTTCTGTGCCGCATATATCCGGAGTTTCACAGGAAATATCCGGGTATTGTTCTGAGGCTCATGGACAGTAAGGTCCAGGAACAATATGATCTGCTTTTAAAAGATCAGCTCGATGTCGGAATGGTGATGATCTGCGAGAGGACACAACCCGAGATAGAATATATTCACCTGACTTATGAAAGACTCCTTTTGGGAGTTCCGATCAATCATCCATTTGCAGCACAGTATTCATTAACTGAAGAAGGTGATTATCCATCTATAGATTTAGCACTGTGCAGGGAAGAGGAGTTCTCATTGATGTTTTCGGGCTCGACATTTCGTCAGGCGGTTGCTCCCGCTTTCGTGGAGGCAGGCTTTGAGCCTAAGATTCTGTTCGAGGCAAGAGGCAATCACATTCTAGCCCTTATGGTACAGAGCGGTCTGTGCCTCACCATTCTGCCGGAATCTCAGGCAAGGCTGTATCAGAATATTTGCTGGTTCAAAATTCACTCTAATCCCTATTGGGAAAGTTGTATGATTTATCACAAGGAAAATCCTCCGAGAAAGGCCGGTCGATATTTTATTGAGCTTGCTGTTGAATCTTATAAAAAGGATGGAAACACTCTTTTCCCGGGCGAGGCATATACACTCAAAAATAAGAAATAATGTGATATGAAAAAGAGCTGTCGCACCAGACGATGCCGCCACTATATAGGAAAGACATATGCAAAATGATGTCTGTCATATAGTGGGCTCGCCTTGATGCGGCAGCTCTTTTTTCTATGTTCGTTTTTGTTAAGCCTCTGCCGAAGCCGACTTCCGTTTAGCGAACGGATTAAACTGCAGGACCCTGTTCACAAAATTGAAGACAGGATCGGAAGCTGTAATGTAGATCACGACGATGGAAAGCAGAACACTGACGGCCAGGAGCGAATAGTTTCTGTCAAGGAATCGATACAGCCCGGCATATTTCAAAACGTCTCTGATCAGCCTGTGTACAATGTACACGCTGAGTGTTCGTCCTCCTATATAAGTGAACCACATGTTTCTTTTCGGTATGATGCACATAAGAGATATGGTCATCAGCCCCGAGATAACAAGCCACAGGAATCGGTAAGCGCATCCTATGACATCGGAAAAGTGCAGTTCTGAATAGGCGCTCTTCGCGTAAATAATCTTCAGGAAATCTGCCATGGCACCGCGGAAGAAGAAGAGAACGAAGAAGACAGCAATCAGAAAGGCGGAGGCCATGATCTTATCTTTCCGGTCTATCTTCTGCAACCACTGCCCGTCAAAATAGTAGCCGGCCAGGAACGCCGGGAAGAATACAATCGTGCGAGAGATCGTCAGAAAATCACCGCATGCCGGAATCAGCCCGCATCCGACGGCCAGAATCACTGCAGCCGGCAGCGCATAAGCCGGACGGATCCGTGAGACTAATGGAATCATCAGATACCAGAAGAACATGGCAAGCATGTACCATGGGGCGCCGGTGATCGTCACGAACACCTGGGGCCGGATTCCCTGTGTAAAGATAAATTCTATGAGCTCGATGCAGACCGTGAAAGTGAGAAATGTGACAAGAAAACCTGCCAGCTTTTTCTCTTTTCCATCTCTTGCCACGTAGCTTTTGGATGTGAATCCGGATACGAAAACAAATGCCTGCATGTGGAAAAGATAGATCCAGTAAAATGCTGTGCGGGCGAGCTGTCCCTTTGGTTTTACCGGAAGGAGGAAATGCCCCAGCACAACAAGGCATATGAGTACGAATTTTAGATTGTCCCAGTAGGGGTCTCGGTGTTTGTTCATATTTGCATCCTGTTTTGTGTAATAATCATCTTCCGGGGCATGATTATACGCTATGAACAGACCGGATTCAAAACTTTATTTTTATAATTGTAGTCATTTGTTGCATATTACACGGTTATATCCCGTATCCATATGCCTTTATTTACCAGAACGAGACCGATCACGACTTTGATTAGTTCCACGGACATCACGAGCCCATACAGAGGCAGGATCGGCATCCCGGTATAATGCGCCAGAAAGAAGGCGGCGGGGATGGAGGCAACCCAGCAGAAACAGGAGTCGAACAGGAATGTGATGAAGGTCTTGCCTCCCGAGCGGATAATAAAGTAGGAGGCGTTGTTGAACGCGTGGACCGGCAGAAAGAGCGCGGTGATGCATATAAGCCCTGATGCCAGACGGCGTATTTCATCCGTTGTATTGTAGATTTTCGGGAAGATGGCGGAGACCGCGATCATTCCGGCGGCGGAGACCAGGCACAGGAAAACGGAAAAGAACGTCAGCTTCCACGCCTCCTCTTTCAGATCATCCACGCGGCTTTCGCCCCATTCACCGAGTCTCTGCCCGATGATGATCGATGTGGCGGAGCCCATGGCGATGAAGGCGACGTTGAAGACATTTGCAAGTGTCTGAGAAATATTGAAGGCGGAAACGACAGACAGCCCGCGAACACTGTAGCACTGCGTCAGCATCGCCTGGCCGCCGGACCACAGCGCTTCGTTCAGGAGGAGCGGGGTCCCTTTTACGATGCAGGCCAGTGTGAGCTCCCAGGGCACATACATGCTGCGGAAGACTCCGCTGATGAACGGGAGGCGGGCCGTGCTTTTGTGTGCCCAGATCACGATGTAGAATAGTTCAACATATCTTGCGATGACAGTTGCCGTAGCTGCGCCGGCGACACCCATGGCGGGTGCGCCGAACTTGCCGAAAATGAGGATGTAGTTGCCGACAAGATTGGCAGCAACAGCGATGGCGGACGCGACCATGGGCGCGACGGTCTCACCGTGGGACCTGATCGTCGTGGAGTAGGCCTGCGTGACCGCAAATGGCAGAAAGCCCACGCACATGATCCTCAGATACAAAAGGGCGGACTTCATCGTCTGGGCGACAGAGCCACCGCCGCCGTCTTCGTGGAGATAGAGGCTGATTAGGGACTCGCCGCGCGCGAAAAAGAGAATGAGTCCGGCGGCGACGAGCAGAATCGAGAGGATGAGCTGCAGGCGGAATGTTCTCCTGGTGCCTTCATGGTCCCCCTTGCCGCAGTACTGTGCGGTGAAGATCCCGATGCCGGAGAGACCTCCGAATACGCACAGGTTCCACACGAAAAGAAGTGAGTTGACGATGGAAACGCCGGTCATGGGATCGGTGCCGATTCTGCCGACCATGATGTTGTCAAGCATGTTCACGAGGTTGGTGATGCCGGTCTGGAGCATGATCGGGAGGGCGATCATCATGGTTCTCTGGATGAAGTTTTTGTCGAATGTGAGTCTGAGTAATTTCATGGTGTACATACTATAGCATTGAAAAGCGACCGCGTGAAGGGGAGGGGACTTTTTATGTCAAAAATCCCTTGTAGAAAGAACCATCCCTTTCGCACGATTTCAGACTATGGTACAATTAATTAACAACATGCAGACGATTTGACAACTGAATACTTATTGCGTGGTCAAGGTGGCATTTCCCGCCATTTACCGGAAAGGAGAGCACATGAAAACGAGAATGAAACGACTTATTTCCTTAATCACAGCCGCAGCACTGTGTCTGTCATGCATACCGATCTCTGTTGTATACGCGTCAGATGAGATCATTTCAGCGGCAGAAGTGGTTTCGGAGGATATAGATGCGGCACCTGAGATTGATGATGTAAGCGGCATTTCGGAGGCTGAAATTCCGGAACAGGCAGATGCTGAGTATTCAGACGCTGATCAGACTCTGATTGACGAGGAGCTTGTATCTGCAACAGCACCCGTGCAGGCATCCAAATCATCACAGGACGGCGAATATGTCGGGAGAGCTACCACTATGCAGAGCGGCCCGGCTAATCCGAGGAGTCCGAAGATATATACTCTGGATCTGAGCGAAAAGAACTACCCTACAAAAGTTTCCACTGATTATTTTGGCGACTACATGCAGGGCGTAGGTATCCTGTATCCCGGTGACAAGGTAGTGATTCTTCCTGAGACAGACGAGCATCCGGGCGAATACGATTACCATGGAGTACCGGGAAAAATACTGATGAACTCTGCGAAAGAGTGGCTGGAACTGGTTGAAGGACAGTCGTATGGATCGCTGAAGGTCTCGAAATCCATCACTTTGGGAGTGAGGTGAGTCACAATTATGTCACCGAGGTTACAGTTATAAATAATCCTATTTTGCTCAATTATTCAGGAAGCGGTAATGGATATACCAGTAGATGGGCGATCGAGAGTTATGCGGTGCCTAATGTTCATAAAATCAGTTGCTGGGGTGCATCCACGATGGTATGGGTCGGTCTGCCCAAATATCACCCGGTTGTATATACATTTGAAAATAACATAGGCTCCGGCAATAGTGAAGATATAACGAATCTGCCGGGTAAGGTATTTGCCGGCAGTAATCCTACGGTCATCTATGCGGAGGATCTCTCCTGTAACTATAATCCGATTGACGGAAATGTAGTCACTGGTCCGATATTTACGATTCATCATCCTAAGATCAAGGGATATCGATTCCAGGACGTAGGATTCATTAATGAAACCAAGGCGGACCGAAATTATAGCCCGAAATGCCTTGATTTCAGTGCGGACCGCATGACATCGCAGTGGAGATTCTTTTTCGACGGAGCGGATGATTACCGATGGTCCTTTGACAATCAAATCCATGGAAGCGAAGAAGATCCGATCAAGATTCACTTCAAATATCAGGAAGCAAGGACTGTCTCATTGAACGGAAATGGCGGAACTGTCGATAATGTAAACGAATCGATAAATGTATATAAGTACAGAATAGACAGAGGAAGCAGCTGGTATGATGACGACGGTCGTTATGCCTTTGATTTTACAGCACATACCCCTGTCCGCAGCGGATACGAGTTTACCGGATGGTACGCTGATAAGGCCTGCACAAAACTTGTCATTGCGGCCGACTCCGCTAATATGAATAACGATTTTAAAACGTATATTAATGCTAACAATATTTTCCAGAAAGAAGGAAGTGAAAACTGTTCCGAAAACTTCGATATGTATGCCGGCTGGAAGAAACCAGGTGCCACACCCACACCGACAGCAGGATTCTCCGATGTCCAGGACCCGGGCCACGCCTACTACAATGCAATCTATTGGGCGGCGGACGCCGGCATCACCAAGGGCTATCCGGACGGCACATTCGGAATCAACAAGAACTGTACGCGCGGTGAAATGATGATGTTCCTCTGGAGATACGCGGGCAAGAAGGAGCCGAAAGCAGTCTCAAAATCTCCGTTCAAGGACGTTCCGAAGACACACACCTTCTACAAAGCAATCCTTTGGGGCTCCCAGAAGGGCATTACCAAGGGCTATCCCAACGGAACATTCGGAGTCAACCGGAACGTGACCCGCGGCGAGTGCATGATGTTCTTATGGAGACTTAAGGGCAAGCCGGCACCGAAGGCGGTAGCAAAGGCTCCGTTCCCGGATGTCCCGAAGACCCATGTTTTCTACAACGCGGTGCTCTGGGGCTTCCAGAAAAAGATAACGACGGGCTTCAAAGATGGAGAGCTGAAAGGGAAATTCGGCGTTGATGCTAATTGCACGAGAGGGCAGATCGTGACATTCCTGTACAGGGCGAGATAACACGTGACAGGAGGAAAAAACATGGGAAAATATTTAGACCGGGCTCATGAACTGAGAGCCATCACGGAACCACATTACAACTGCACGCAAGCCGTCCTCGTTCCCTTCGCGGAGCGATTCGGACTCAGTGAAGAGACAGCCTTCAACATGGGTGCCAACTTCGGCGGAGGCATGAAGAGCGGGACAGTTTGCGGCGTGATTACAGGCGGACTCATGGTCCTCGGTCTGGCAGGCTTTGACCAGCCGTCGGACGCGAAGAATTTTATAGCAAAAATCCGGGAGAAACACGACGGAATGATGATGTGCGCGGATCTTCTGCGTGCAAATGCCGAGCGCGGCGGAATTAAGAAACAACACTGTGACAAAATGGTCTATGAAGCAATAGAAATACTTGAAACGCTGCTAGATGGTCAGGAACAGTAACATGGATTCATTAGACGCAAAACTAATCCTTTACATTCAAAATCACTGCCGAAAACCATTCCTTGATCCGATCATGATTTTCATCACAAACTTCGGTAACGCAGTCTGGTTCACTGCAGGCTTTTACCTGTGGCTATCCGGCAGTGATTCGGCGGCAGGCAAATATATACTGGCAGCACTGTTCCTGTCCTGGGGACTAACCTCTTTGGTGCTCAAGCCGCTCATCGGAAGGACCCGCGTCTACCATGCGGTCCCAGGCCTGGTCGCTATCATACCGGAGCCGAAAGACAAGGCATTTCCGTCAGCACATGCGGCGATGGCATTTGCGGGAGCATTCGCGATGTTGTTTCATTTGCCGATTGGTCTTGGAATAGCGGCGATGGCATTTGCACTGCTCATGGGGTATTCCAGAATGTATGTCGGAGTCCATTATCTGAGCGATGTGCTTGGCGGGCTCCTGACCGGACTAATATGTGCAGGGCTTTTACGATTGATAGAAGCAGCAATAATCTAAGCAGTTACTTTTACATAATGGGCGATATCCGCTGGCTGGTGGATATCGCTCATTTTCCCGATACCGATGACAAATTAAAGAGATATCACGCGAAAAGAACCGTCCCTAACGCCTGACATATATCATGTAAAATCGTCACTAATGATTGAACTTATTTATCAAAGAGAGTATGATGTAATCCGTTGACACCTGAAAGCCCGGCGCTTTACAGGATTGGGTGTGACTTTGCAAATAAGCATTTTGACTTATATACTTATCAGAACGGATGAGGGGAGACAGCGTGGGACATAGGTATATAATAAGGACCCGACCTTTTATACTATCAATTTTTCTGATTCTGTTAATATTTGAAGACGTCATCAGCCATTTAATTCGTCCGATACAATTCTATGATGAATTCCTTGCAATCATACTTACGCTTTACTATATAGCGCATGTCATAAGAAGAGGAAAAATCAGGCGGAAGGATGGGTTGATCGTCTTAATTGTCATTGCTCTTCTGATTATCGGATTTAAAGGAAACTTTGATTCGAAGATTCAAAACAATTCAATTCTATGTATATTTGACGCATTCAATATATTCAAATTCATCGGAGCAATTCTCGGAGCGCAGCTCATTTTCGATCACTACAGATTTAAAGAACTTCTGATCGAATACACGTCATTTATGGTCAAGCTCGCTGTAGCTATTTCGACCATATGCATGATTCTCAATTTTTTTGCAAATATTGGCATGCACAC
>Ga0326511_10002354_pt1 | contig 15429 bp, 6 predicted proteins | sample 0_2496_0518_D_FD_203701 | JGI IMG/M metagenome (GOLD analysis project Ga0326511, IMG submission 203701) | Bovine rumen microbial communities from UC Davis, California, United States - 0_2496_0518 | ecosystem: Host-associated > Mammals > Digestive system > Stomach > Rumen | place: USA: California...
TAAGGACTGCTCTATACTTTTCAGAACCTTCATTTTCTTTAAATCTGTTAGCTACATCAGATAATTTCATTTTAGTAGTATAGTATTCATCTTTTTCTTTTATAGATAATCCTAAATTATTAATATCGTCAGCATATTTTCCGTTTGAATCAGACCATCCTGTTTCTCCATTTTTGCTTTGATATTTATATAATTCTCTATTTCCTACTCTAGCATAGTTGTTATATGCTTCAACGTCTTTATATCCTTTCATGCCTTCTTCTGCAAGTTTATTTATTTCTGCTTTTATGTTTTGTACTTTAGCATACTTCTTGCTGTCTGCAAGTTTTTTATTTGCTTGCACTTCTCTCATTTCCTTATATAAAGCGCCCATTTCATAACTTATGTTTTGCATGTAGTTATAACTCATTTCATCTTTCTTTGAACCAGTTGCATTTTTCTTTTCGCCCAATTCCTCTAATTTAGAATAAAAATTAGTTACATATTTATTATCTGTTGTTGAATCAGCTGAAAACTTATCTTTAAGAGGTGCTATCATTTTCCCAATGACACTATCAGATTTACTTTGAGCTTCTTCTGTCATTGTTGGTAATACCATATCACCAATACCACCTGAGTATTGATCTATTACATAATTAATCTTATACGGACTAATATTTAATTTTTTACCTAGCCATATACTCATTTTATCTGTGCTAGCGTCATATTGATCCTTAGCAGGAATTTTTGTCCCATCTTTCTTATTTGTTTGCAATCTCTTTGGAACTAAGTCTGTACCATACCACGTTTTGTTATTTTTAGCTTGAATTAGCGGTGCAAATATATTACTTTCTGATGGATTTTGTACCCCTACTTGATTGTATGCATTTGATAAATAACCTTCAAATGGTTTTTCTCTTCCTTGAACTCCTTCTAATGCTCTTCTAGCTGCACTGCCAAATATACTCATCATTCTTCCTTTTGGTATTCTTATAAAATCATTATCAGAAGTTTTAATCAAATAGTAATTGTCTTTTATATAATCAGGTATAACTTCATAATCGTCATCATCGCCAAATAATAAAGCATTTAGCAAAGCAGGAGCAATTCCTAACGTGGTTGCTTTCGCTATACATCCTACAACTGCTCTTCCGCCATTTTCTCCTGAGAAATTTCTTACAAGTTTAGACATTCCTTGTACGCTTGCATTTAGGAAAGTAAAACCATTCCTATTTAATGCTTTAGTAATAATTCCACCTCTACCAAAGTTTGTAGTTACTTCTCTGGCATTATACAATGCTTCCATTTGTGAACAACCATTTTCTAAACTTGCTAAATATTCTGCATATCTAGGAGCCATTTCTATCATTTCGTTTATTTGTGGGATTTTCTTTAACAACTTTTTGCTTACTCCGATACCTTTGTTACTTGCTTCAGAGTTCGTTTTTTTATCAACTAATTTTGTAATATCAGACAAACCACTATCAAGGTTATAATCCCCTCTTAAGTTTGCTTGCCCATACATATTTAAAAACGATTCAAGGTGTTCCCCTTTTCCAGTAAACATTTCTTTAAATGCTTTAGGCACGTTTTTGCTGAAATCTTTAGCATATTTTGAATTAAGTGGAGCATCTTGCAAATCCTTTAAAGGGTTAGTGATTAAGAATGTTGGCGACCAAGTTGTTAGTATGTTTCTTCTGATGTTACCTATTGCCTGCAAAGGTTTTGTTATAGGTGCCAATTTTTGTTCGACTTGTCTTATTATTCTGTTACCATTTTGTGATAAACCATGATACAAAGATTTATCTATTTCAACTTGTGTTGCTTTACCATCTACATAAGCTGTTAAATAATACTTGCCATTATCATTAAATAAACCATTATCTTGTATATCTGGATTAGTATTAGTGTCAAAATCTGTTGTACTGTTTTCTTTTGTTTTTACTATTTCTTGATATAATTGATTTTTTCTTATTTGAGATATAGCAGATTGTGTTTGCTTTATCATTGCTTCTTCAAAATCCAATAAATTCCTGTTTGCTCCACCTCTAGCACTTTTTACCGTGCTTCTTGTTTTTATTTGGTTAGTACTATCAGGTGTATACTCGCCATCAAGATTTTCCATAAAAGGCACATAAAATTCATATCTTTTGCTTAATCCATCGGCTAATTCTTTTGTTATTAAACCAGCATCAGCCTGTTTATATAATAAGTTTTTATTATATTGATTAACCTCTTTTGCCCATGATTTCATTTCTGGATAAGTTTTTTCGTATTCATCTATTAAAGCGAGTGAATCATTCATAGGTATTTGGCTACCTTTTCCCCACTTATGCCTTTCTACATTTGATAAATGAAATAAATAGTCATTAAATCCTTCAGATAACCCAGCCTTATCAGCCTGACTAAATATTTGTGCTATACCTTTTCCTATGGTATTACCGTTATTATCTGTTTGAGCACTATTAATATTAGTTGTTATCTCGCCTTGTACATTGTTTATATGATCTGCTAGTACTTGTATATTGTGATTACCTGTTTCTTTTGCATAATTATCTATTTCTACATTTCTATTAGTTGCTAGATATTGTGCGTATGTTTTTGCTTTTTTTAATTTGCTTTCATTTTTGGATTTTATTTTCTTTTGTGCTTCTATAGATTTATTTTCTGTTTCTGAGTCCATTTGATTAAGTGCTTCTATTAGCTCACCATTTTGTTTTGATTTTACTCTGTTTTCTATTTCATCTAAAGTTCCAAAATCAAGTGGTGTTCTAGTGGTTTTTTTCTTATTTGATTTAGCCTTTTTCTGTGCCTTATGTTCCATCAATCTTATTTCATCATCAATACTATCTAAGCTTACACCTTCAGTATTTGTTATTTCTTCAGGCATAGGTGCAAGTAATTCACCCTGCATTGATTTTTTTGCAGTTTTTTCTACTTCTTTTTGTAAAGCATCTTGTTTACTATCAAGTATACTTTCATATATATAATCGCTTGTTTCTCTTATATAATTATCATCCAAATTAAATTCTTCTACAGATTTGTTTTCTAAATTAGCAACATCTACTATTTTTTGAAATTGGTCTGTTTCATTATATATATTATCAGGGAAATAATTAGGATATTCTGCATTTAATTCTTGATATACAACGTCTACTGGTTGTCCATTTCTACTAAAACTTATTTTACCAAAATTCTTTTGTTTTAACTTGTTATAATCTGCAATACTATGTTTTATATTATCAGATACATCAAGTTTCATAGATTTTACTTTAGTTTGTACGTTTCTTATATCTTCATATTCAGTTATAATTGCTTGTTTACCATATCTATTTTTTATATCATTATATAAATCTTCTCTTGTTGCTGTTTCAGAAGTACTATAATCTTGTATTATTCCTTCTAAATCAAGCTTTTGTTTGTTTGTTAATCCTAATGTATCTTTTATGTTTTTAGATAACATCTTTAATTCTTTTTTAGGCATTCTAGTTGTATCTTTTAAATTATCATACACTTGTTCTATTTCAGGAGGCGCTTCTTGTTCTTTAAGAAGTGGTGCTATTCTTCTATTTTCTTGTTCAAATTCTTCTTGTGTAATAGCATTGTTTTCTCTTATATCTTTTACTTCTTTTTTAAGTGTTTCTACTTCTTGTTTTAATACTTTATTTTCTTCTTGTATTGGTGCTATTGCTTTTTGTATTTCTTGTTGTCTTGGTAAAAGCATATCCCTAGCACGAATATTTCTATTATCGGTAATTGGTGCTATATCGTTTTTGCTAGATAACATAAATTTTAGATTATCATATTGATTTATTACTCTTTGTCTATCGCCTTCTATTGAAGGATCATATTCAGTATATTTAATACCTAAATCCTGAAGTTGTTGTTTGAATTCAGCATCTGTTGTATTAGGTATTACTAGCTGTTGAATTTCATCTAAACCTACTGCCCTCTGAGGTTTAGCTTCAAAATAGTCTGTAGGTAAATCTCTTAATTGTTCTAAGTCTTCAATTAATTGAGTTATTTCACTGTCCGTAATACCTCTAAAAGTTTGATAATTGGTTCTTAATAGTTTTCTAAATGTTTCTATATCATGAGTTTTTTTGCTAGCAAAATCAGCTACTAATTCACTAGCAATCTCCATCCCATTCCATCCATCATGTTTATAAGCTAAACTATCTAAATCGGCTTCTAATTTACTTCTTAGTTCTACTAATCTCGTATTATTAGCATCAGGCATTAATTGACCTTGAGCAGCCCTTATTTCATCAATAGAATTGAATTGAGTTGCCATCTGAGCTTGTATTTGTCCGAATCCTGCTATCCAATTTTGAGTACCTTTAGTATCACCTTTAGTCATAGCATCTACTATGTTTTCTAAGTTATATTCATCATGCAGTTGCCAAAAACTTCTTCTGTTCCCTGAAGGTGTTAAGTATTCTTTGCCATTATATATTCCTTTTTCACTAAATAAAGGTTGTACTTCTTCAATTAAATACTCTTTTAGACCATTATTAATTGCAGCTTCCCTTTTATTTTTCTGAGTTTGCCATTCATCTACAACTGGTGATAATCCGTTTTTTATTGCATCAAAGTCATTTTGATATCTTGTGAATCCTCTAACAACAAAATTATCACCTGCACCTTTTTGTGCGTCTATGAAATTGTTTAGTTGCTCTATCTTTTCCTCATACAATCTTTGTTTTGCTTGTTCAGGTAATTTAGAATTATCATAGTATTCTTTTATTAATTTAAAGTATTCATTTTTTAAATTATTATCGTTAACTAACTTAAATACATCTAAATCATTGTCTATGACAAATTGTTGAATATCATTAGATAATTCATTGAATTCTACCCTTAATTCAGGATTCTTATATGTAGTTTCATATTGTATATTGTTATCTTCTACATACTTGTTAACTACTTCATCAACTCTTGTTAATCTATCACTTAGATATTCTGGTGTTTTGTTGTTATCAGCATAATCTTCTAAATCATAGCTTCTTATTCCTAATCTATCAGAAACCGTTTTTAACTGTTCTGAGTCTAGATTGTAGTCAACTTGAGGGAATGTGGGGCTCCATACATCTCTATCATATACTTCATTGGCACTTATAGCAGGATCAATAGTGCTTTTATCAAATAATACAGAGATATCTCCATATTGATTATGGTTTACTGCACCAGGATTGGTTACTGCTATACTTGGTACAGGGAATCCACCTAATTCAATAATTGCTTTTAACTTGCCTTCATTTAAATTATGAATTGCCATTAATGTACCAGTATTACCAACATCACTTGCTTCTATTTTTACACTATTACCTTTATTATCTTGTAATTCTCCTTTATCAGAAATAGAGTATCTTATATCTGGATTAGATGATGGACTAGCATTGTCTACATTTTTGATTTGGTTGCTTTCTTGTACCACATAATATCCCTTTGAAGGTATGTATTTAAAATCCCCATCTTTAGCATTCAAATAAACTTTCATGGTATTGTTTCCATAGTTTTCTGGTGTTATAGAAAAATAAAAACCTTTTCCATATATATTACCATGTTGTTTGCCTGCAGATTTATCAAATACAGTAAAATCAGAATTTGTTCTATGGTATACAGGTATTAATCTGCCTCTTATATCCCTAACACCACTATCTTTGAAAAACTCTACTTGTTCTTTTGTCAATTTATTACCTTCTGCATCTTCAAATATTTTTGTTGTATCATATTTGGGTTTATAACCTAATTCTTTTTCTATAAATCTATCAGCAACTTCTCTCATTACTGCCATATTGCCATCTTGCAATCTGCTTCTTAAAAAATCACTACTTACATCATCATAACCTGTTGTTTTGTATATTTTAACTAAATCATTAATTTGTTTGTTTGTTAAATTATTGACTATTAAATTACCATTGTCTTTTATTTCAAAACCTTTTTCTTTTATATAATTTTCTACATCACTATCTTTATTTGATATTGAATATTTTGTTGTATTAGAAAAAGAGCTTTCTAGCTCTCCATTATTTCTATTGCCTTTTTCATAATTGTTTGTGCTTCCATCTCGTTCGTATTGTTCAAGTATTCTATCAGCAAATTCAACCCATGTTTCTTTGATTTCACCATTATCATTGTTGTTGTTATCTGGTCTAAACTCATTTTTGTTTGAGATAACATTATTAAAAGTTTCTTTTCTTCCCTTGACATAATCTAATACCTCCTTATAGTATTTCTTATGTTTGTTATATTCTAAATTATCTACTCTCAATTTTATATCATAATCATTTTCTTCATTTTTAGCAACAACATAGGTGTTTTTCAAATCATTAACGACAACATTTTCAGCTATACCAGGTTTGCTTTTAAGCATCATTTGATTAAATAATGTACTTGATTTGTATTTGTTTAAATTACCATCTTTATTATACTCTATTTTTGAATTATTTTCAATAGATTGTTCTATCCTTGAAGCCATTAATTTTGTATTATTACTAGCTTTACTTTGGTTGTTTTCTCTATATACTTTTTCAAAGTTATATTTAAGTTGTTCTAGTTGCCTTGCTTCTTTACTTCCCGCTGTTGCCATATTATATAAATGTTTTACATAATTATACATTTTATTAAATATGTTAGGTTGTTCTGTTGATAAATTTCTTACAAATTCTATATCAGAGAATAGGTAATCACCCACTAGATCAGAAGTTAATTCATTATCTATTTTGGCATTTTCTATACCTCTATATCGTTTTTCTAACGATTTTCTTCTAGAGTTATATTCGCCTTTAGTTTCAGCATACTTAAATGCTATTTTTTGTAATTTTTTGTAATCTTCTGTCCCTTCAAACAAGTGTGTTGTTTCATGACCAGTAATAGCTCTCATTAAGTTGTTACTTTCAACATTTATAAATACTTGACCATCACTTACAAAACCATCTATAAGCAAGTTCTCTGTTTGCTTTAATGCTTCTTCCATGCTTATATTATCCATTTTTGCTATTTTTTCTGCTATCTTTTTATATTCTGTTTGTACTTCTGTTGAATTGTTATTAACTAATCTATATTGTCTGCCTGTTTCATTAGATACTTTTTTAAGTATATCTATTGCATCTCTTGTTTTGATGTTATTGTTTAATCCTAACTTTTTAATATCTTCATTGATTTTTTTAATTTGTCCTGTTATTTTTTCGTTTTTATCAAATTGATATGCATTCTGTTTTTCTATTTCTTCCCCATAAGCTCTTTGTAACAATGTGTCTTTATCAGTTATTTTTCCGTTCATAGCAGAATTTAATTCGCTTCTAGTAGTATCTGTATCTATACTGCTTAACTGTTCCTTAAGCCTGCTTAATTCTTCGTTAGAAGAGTTTAATTCTCCCATCGTTTTATAGTCTTGTGGAGTTTTGCTTTCTAATTCTTTTATTTGATTTTCTAATTGTTCCTTTTGTTTTACTACATTATCGTGCTTAGTCCACTCTTCATTAGATAAAGCTCTTTCTATATCGTTTGTTTCGATATATCCTCTTTCAAGGTCTTGTCTTACTTCTTGCTCTATTTTAGATATATCTTTCTTGGTCACTTTATCTTTGCTTTTTTTAAGTTCTTCTACTCTATTTTCTACTATATTATCTACTACTGCTTGTTCATTTTGAGTTAATCCAGTTTCCGAACTTCTTCCTGTTGTCTTTGTATAAGCATTTGCTTGAAGTGCACTAGGGGTTCCCATTAATCCTGAGTTTAATGCACCTAGTATTCCAGCACGCAGGTTTTCTTTGCTAAAGAAATTTTTAGCAGTGTAATTTGCGATGTTACTTGCTATTTCTGAAGCATTTTTACCTTTTATTATTCCTACACCATTGTTTTCTTCTAACAAAGATTCTCTAACGATCGGGTCTAAAAATTCTTGCAAATATTCTTCGGTAAATTCCCCTGTTGCATCTGTTATTAATCTTTTAAATGCTTCATTTCCTAAAGTTTTTGTCATTATTTTTTTAGTTAAGTTATCTGTTACTGTTTTCCCGTATACATTTTTTCCACCAACTTTAAATGATGGTAAAACTTTGTTAAGCGCCATTTCCAATGTACCGTTGACAATGCCATATTTAGTAGCTTGTTCTTCTGTATACCCCTGTTCTTTAGCTTCGTTATAAGCACTACCGCCATAATTGGCAAATCCTAACGCCGTTGCTGCTTTTCCACCTGGAGCAACCATTTGTGGAGCCATTTGACCAATACTACCTTGCATTTCCAATAATGCTTTTTCTACTTTTCCGTTTGCTTCAGACATGGCTTTTTCACTATATTTTTCCATATAGGTTTTTTCTGAGATAGTATTTTCTTTCCCTATTATCTTTTTAACGGTGCCTTCCATTCCTCTTGCGCCTTTTGCCATGCCACCAACTAAAACGTCATTAGATTTTTCTGCAAATCCCGCAAGACCTTTATCATATTTTTTATTTCGCAAATTATCTTCTTGAATCATTTGAATTAGCACATTATCTCTTTGTTGTAATTCTATATATTCTTTGTCATTTTTTAATTCCTTTGCGTTCTTGCCAGTCATAGTGTTCCATATACCACTCAATGTATAATGACCATCTTTGTCTTTAACTGGCTTTGCACCATTTTTTGAATATGTAAGTAGTTTTTCTTGTATCTTTTTTTGTTCATTTTGTAATTGCTCTTTTGTATATCCGTTATATTCAGCTTCAATGTTTTCTGTATTTACTTCAATCGGTTTTTCTTTTCTCGAATGTTCGCCGAAACCAACAGCTCCCAACACAGTTTTTGTTACATCTCCAAAATCATAACCATCTTTTAAAGAATCTATCCAATCTATTTTTTTATTTTGTTCTTGTTGTTTTTTCAAATTTTCTTGGTTTTGCATTGTTATTTTGTTTAATAGTTCATTAGAAGTGGTAGCTGGTTTATTACTTGATGCGTTCGGCATTGGTGCTATTATTTGTCTTGCAACATATCCTGCATTATTATTTCCATAAGAAGCATTTCTCGCATTACCAGCTTTCATTGTACCTGATGCTATTTGTTCTTTTGAACTAGGCGCAAGTTTTTTGTTAAGATATTCATTTGTTGAAGCATTACCATTAGACATTTGTGCTATTTGTTCGTTTCGTCTTCTATCTAATACCTCAAAAACTGATGGTATCTCTTTTTTCTTCTTTTTACTTGCCATCTTATCACCTACTTACCTAAAGTCTTTTTATATTCTTTAAATGATTGATATAAAGATGGAGATTGTGCTTTTAAATCTATTAATCTCCTATTCATAGCACTTGTTGTACTCGTTGCCTTTTTAGTTTTTGTACTTGTTTTAGTACCACTTTTTGCTTTTTTTAGTTTTGATGTTCCAGAAGATTTGCCTGACTTTTTAGAACTTCCAGTACTTCTAGAACTATAATTGTAGCTTCTGCTACTGCCTCCTCCACTACCTCTATTAAAAGATTTGTTAAATTCTCTTACTTGCTCTTTAAATTGTTTTTCTTGCATTAGGTGATTCCTTAAATCATTCCATCTTGTGTAATATCTATCTTTTACATCATTTTGTGCAGTTAGTTTAGTTTGCAATAATTGATTTTTATACTGAAAACCTTGTAATGATAATTCCAACGTTTTTTGCAATGTGTTATAAGCAATTTCTGCTAATTTAGAACTGTTTTGTAATCTAGCATCCGCTATTTTGTTATCATAATCTGTAACCGCCCTTTGAAACGTTTGTCTTGCTGTTGCTACTCTGTTTTGATAAGCAGTATACATTTGTACTTGAGAACTTTCGGCATATCCAGAACCTATCATTTTTGCATTTGCTTCCGCATTTGCACCGTATTGATTGCTTTGTTTTTGCCAATCTGCATAAGCTCCCTTTTGTTCTTTTAAGTAGTCTTGCTTTTGATATTCTTTGTTTTGGTTTATTTCTTTTATTGTTTGGTCTGTCATTTGGTTTTGAATATCAGTTTGTGTTTTTTGATAATCTCTTGCTGCATTTATTTGTTGGTTGTAAAATTTATCACTATTATTTACCATGTTGTCATACAGTTGGTTAACATTTTTTAAATCAGCATTTTGTTGGTTTTTAATATCCGCATAAGTGTTATTTGTTGCCATTACTTTACCTCCTATCTTTTAACATAAGAACCTACATAGCACTCTAATGTACATGAGTATAGGTTAAATGGTTTATTAGATTCAAATTTAATTTGTATTGATTTCCATTTTTTCTTTTTTATTCTTGGTACTATATATCCTTTTACATTCTTATATGTATTTATTTTTTCAAATTTATTATTGTCTGTTCTTGCATAGACATTAATAACCGAACCTTCTACATCTGCTACGCAGCCTCTTTTATTAGTGGTTTTTTGATATTGTGGTGCATTAAATTCATCTGCTAAAGTACACCAATATGAATTTATTTTGGTATCTTTGTTTGTTAACGTATATACTTTATTGCTACTACACAAATAAAGAACACCGTCTTTTACTCTGGTACTTGTTATTTCATTCTCAAATTCCCAATAGAACCATTCATATTGAGGTTCGTTGCCTACTGTTGATACAGCTCTGGAATCAGCTAAAAATACTTTGTTTTTTATTATTACAAGCAAATAGCCTTCCCATTCCTCTAGCATCATATCTTTATACCCGTCTGCATTAAGTAATTTGCTATCTATTAAAGAACTTCTATGACTTATTACTTGCTCTGTTGTTACATCTCCTGTTATACTTTCCATTCCTCTATCTGAAAAGAAACATATATCGTCATTAAAATTAATCCCTGCTCCAATACATCCTGTTGATATAGACGAATGAGTTGGAGCATATATTTTTCCATAGTTTTCATCATTCACAGGATTGTGATAAAAAATAGTTGTGTTATTATTGTTAGGTTCTTTTAATACCCATAAAGCATTGTTGCCAGCTACTATACTTTTGATGCTTGCATCATCAACACCTTCTGTATAATAATCATAATCACTACAATAAGACGGATCATTTAAGCTGCAATGCCACAACATATTAGGTTTATCAGGATTACCACTAAAGAATACTCTAGTATCAAATATAGTCGCCATTGTACATTTTTCTATCTTTTTTCTATTTTCAGTTGTCTTTCTAAATTGTATAACAACATTATCTTGACCATCCGTTAAAGGTTCTGTAGGTGCTACTGTAAACGTTATCTTTCCATCTTCGGCATTGAAAACATAATCAGTGTTATATGTTTTTTCTATATCATCAATCCATACTTTAGGAATATAATTGCTATCAATGTTCTTTGTATCCAAATAATAATCAGTTGCTGTTCCATCTGCTACAAAGCTGTTTTTTCTTATATCAGTTAACAAATTTACATCTTCGTGTATCACTCCTCCACCTTCTGGAGCTTTGCTTATTGTTGTAGTTGGTATATATCCACTTACTTCAGATATAGTTGTTCCATCATATTGAAGATATTTGCTACTATCTTTTATATATAGAACATTATTAAAAACAAAAAAGACAGATTTATGTTCTGCCATACTACTATAAATTACATTGTCATCATCATATAATTTAGTTCCACTATGAACTATTCTGTGTTTTGTCTTACTTATTTCGTAAAAATAAATACCATATATTGTATCTTCATATTCTTTTACAATTTCTAGATCTGGTCTTGTTTCTACACTTCCACCATTACTGTTTTTATAATTTTTCCACATATTAAGTGCATCAGGAGAGCGATATAACAAAACCTCGTCTGGTCTGCTTGAAAAATCAACGCCTCTAAATGCTCTATATTCATGTGTCATAGGTTTTACTAATGTACTCATACTTCAATACCTTCACTTAAAGTATAACTACCTAAGTTATATCTAACATCTAATTCATTAAGTAATTGTTGGTATCTTGCTGCATAAACACTACCATATTGACTAGACACATCACTTTTTAGTAAATCTGCTGCGACACCATAAGGCATTATTTCAAGAACATCTCTTGATAGTTCGAATACATAGTCATCTTCTGTTTCAGAATCAATTTGTGTAGGATATTTACAATAATAAAATCTTGCAGTACCGTCTTCGTTAAATGTTATAGTATTAAGCATAGTGTCATAATCAACACCTCTAATACCATATAATTGGTATATGTTTTTATCTATATCAGTAAGGTTTATTTCTTCGCCCTCTGTTACTTCCATGCTTTTGTTAGCGGTTATTTTTTTTATTCTAGATAGTTCATTTTGTATTTGGTTAATAACACCATTCATTTTTGCTGCCAAGTCCTCATCATCAGTAAGATCATCAGCCTCGTCATTATATTCTTCTATCATTGCATATACTTTTTGTTTCATTTCTTCTAGTGTCATATATTACACCTCCTATTTTTCTTTTGGATTAATGTCTGTGTTATCTTTATAGATTTCTTTGACCTGTTTTATTTCTTCTTCTAGGTCTTTTAACTTATATACTGGTATGCTTGGTATCATATATCCCATTTGTTCATCCCATAACAATATTGTTCCTTCTGGCAATTCTTGTATCAACTTGCTTTCTTCCTTTGTATTTATATCGTTATATTCACTTTCATTTTTTAATGTTGTTGTAAGTACTAAATCTTTAAGTGTTTGATGCACTTTGCCGCTTTCGGTAGTTTCATCAAATTCCATTTCTTTTGTTACGGTTCTACCGTATATTTGTTTTAGACTTGGTCTTACTATAAATAGTTCGTTATTCATATAATCAATCCTTTCTTCTTTGCGTGTTTATAGGAGTTGCACCTATTATTCTCTTAACACGATAAAAAAGGAGGTATAAAACCTCCTTGTATTACATAGCTGTTTTCATTACATAAATTTCTTTTGGTCTTACAATTTTAGCACCGAATACATATAAACCTTTAACTGCATCAGTAAATGCATCTTCTGGTCTATAGTGCTCTACTTTATCAATTTGTTCAGCAAATGCGATAGCTTTATCAGTTCTTAAAATATTATAGTAAACATTGTCAGTTGATCCACTGCCTGTTTTACCAGTAGGCAATAAGTTTTCAATACATACAAAAGCATTGTTAATTTTACCTACAGCACCTTTCTTAAGAATTTCTGGATTGTTAGTAGATAGTTCAGTTAATTGTTGTCTATAAGTAGTAAATACTTTAGGAGCAAGTTCTAAATAGAATGTATCTGATACTTTACAATCATTTCCATATAGAGTTGCAAATCCATCTTCAACACTAGACATAGCGTTAGAAGTAGTTAAAGTAATTACACTTGAGCTCATAGATACAGTTGGAGTACCAGCTTCTACATCTGCCTTAACGATAGATGCTACATACTTATCTCCTTCTTCTGCCAATCCTTTTGCTGCTTCATCAGTAGAAGCTTCCATTAATCCAGGTACAGATTGTGCCTTAACAATATCTTCAATTTCAAAGTTGAAATATCTATATTGGTTAAGTTGTAATAATTGATAACTATCTGCTACACTTTCTCTTGTTAGAGCTGTTCCAGGTACATAAGTTCTTATTGTTGGACGAGTTATTGATAATATTTTAACTTCCTTTGCATTTTTGCTATCTTTTTCATATTTGAAATCACAGTGATTTCTTAATGAAGTAATTTTATTTAATGAACGCAAAATTGATTTTGACCAAATTGTTTGTTGAAATTGTGCTACAGTGTTTGCTACTGCCATAATCTAATCATTCCTTCCTCTTTTAGAAGATGTTGTCTGTATTCACTCCTTTTGTCATTGAATTTCTTACTGCTTTCCATACTTCTGGATTATCTAATTCTTCTTCAGTTAATCTTGCTATTTCATCAGCAGTATAAAAATCTTTGACTTTACTTTGTGCACCAGACTTCATGCTTCCTATTTTTTTGGTTTCTTTTCTTGGATTTAACTTTAGGAATAATTCGTATTTTTCTTTTATAGGCAATTCAGAGTTAAGTTTGCTTGAAAACTTTTTAAAATCTTCTGCTTCAAGTTTGTCTTTAGTAATTCCTAATTCTAAAACAGCACTTTCTTCTTCTCTTCTCTTTCTTTCATCTGCCAATTTTAAAAATACTATCTTATCCCTTTCTGTTAATTGCTCTTTTGGTATATTGGCAAGTTCATCTACTTCATCCACTAATTCCTTATAAGTACAGTTTTTTATAAACTCATCAGCTTCAGCATTAGCGATTAGTCTTGTATCTTCCTCACTATACCTTGGAGCATCTGGTATATTTACACCATTTTCTTCATAGAACTCAGTTAGCTTGTTAGTTGCTTCTTCAATATTAGAAGTTCCTAAACCAGCATTTACAACTGTTTCTAATCTTGAGTATTTATTCTTATACTCTCTTTCAAGTTTTCTTTTTTGCCTTGAAAGTTTTCTAGCGATAATTTCATCTAATTCTGCATCAGTGTATCGCTTTTCAGCCTCTTCTTTAACTTCTTCAGCATCTTCTTCAACTGGTTCTTCGTTTTCTTCAGTTTCCAAAGTTTCTTCGCTTACTTCAGACTCTTCGGCTTCCTCATTTTCTTCTGTTGTTTGAGCTTCAACGTTTTCAGTAGTTTCTTCTACAAATTCTTCGTTATTGTTCATAACTTCCTCCTATTTGTTCGGGTTTGCTTCCCTTATATTCCATAAAGTTTTACGTCATTAATGCTTGGACAAACAAAAAAGACTAATAATAGTCTTATTGCTCTGGTTCATTTTCTATTTCGTCTATTTGCTCTGCTTGTTCGTCAGGATCTTTATTTAAAAATTGATTAGCTCTTTCTTGCATTAGTTTTGCTTGCATTTCTGATTCTGCTATCTTTCGTTGTTCTTCGTCCACCTTATCACATATTTCAAGTATCTTTTGTTTTGGCATTGTTGCATCATCTGGTAAGGATTCTGCATATAATCTTGTTTCAGATATTTTTTGTGGATTAAATGCACCTAATTTATACATGTTTTCTAAACTTAATTCTTGAGCATATTTATCATAAGGTGTTCTTGAAGTTACATCTAGTTTTACTGTACCTTTTAAATTTTCTAAAACCGTAGCAGGTATATCAACCAATTCAATATATGTTTCTCCAGTTTCTTCGTCTAACACCTCTTCTTCTAGTTTCATTCCATTAGGTGTGTATACTGTCCACATATCAAGCCAAATTCTAGCCATGTTTTCTATTGCTTGATTAAGTGCTATGCTTTGCATGGTTAGTGGTTGTTGTGATGCTTGTTGTACTGCAAGTATAGCTTTGCCGCTTGCTTTTTCTGGATCAATACCACCTGTTGCTATTTCAGATGAGTTCTTTAATTCTCTTGTTATATTAATTAGTTCATTCATTACTCTCGAAACATCTGTACTCATGCTAGCAGGTTGAATATATGTAAATATCTTGCTTACATCTTCTACTGTTGCTCCACCTTTTGTTTTTATTATTCCGCCTATTTGGTTAAGTGCTTGTG
>Ga0326511_10002355_pt1 | contig 15425 bp, 8 predicted proteins | sample 0_2496_0518_D_FD_203701 | JGI IMG/M metagenome (GOLD analysis project Ga0326511, IMG submission 203701) | Bovine rumen microbial communities from UC Davis, California, United States - 0_2496_0518 | ecosystem: Host-associated > Mammals > Digestive system > Stomach > Rumen | place: USA: California...
AACAGATTCTCTATAGTTACGAACAAATTGGCCTTCTCTTTTCCTAAAACCGATGTCTTTTAATAACCCCTTAAAGCGAGGTTCTGTTGTTAAATTAATTTTTGGCATAGAAGTATGTATTATCTTTATATTGTGCAAATTTAGATAAAAAATCGCCAATAATGAACATGTATAACGCTATATTTCCCCGGATAAGGAATTCTTAACTTTTCAAATTTCTGCAATTCGCGTATTGATGCTGTATTTTTACCTACAGGTATATTACACCATCTATCTCACGTATAGTTCCAATGCGTTGGAATTAACAATAACACCATGCTTGTCTACTGCCACCTTGTGATGCTCGTCAAGATAAATGTAACGCTTAAACAAACGAACCCATATATAAGTCATGCCATTAGAAAGATAACTTTCCATAATGGGCGTTATCAGAAGATTTGCCTTGTGAAACCATGATTCCTGAGGGCGCAGAAAGATTGGCTCGTCGAAACGATACAGCACCCAGCAATCAAGCATTTCCCTGTGGTCGAAAACACCATTCCATGAATCTACCTCAACAACTGTACCTGAATCGATGCGAGCAATTGTATCCGTAATATTCTTAATCGCAATATTCATCATTAATGTATCGTTAATCGCAATCGTATCACAATTAGCAGTCAAATGGACTGAAAACTTTGGAGCCTTATCAATGACGAAATGCATCTTGGCACCACAACTACAAAACAGCAGCACCGCCACTATCACATATTCATATTTTACCATCTTCTCAATGGCATTTGACAAGAATAAAGCCATTACCTTTTATATAAAGCTTTTTTTATCGTTGTGTTTTATTAATATAGAACTTTCCGCCCCTTGCTCACATATACCCCCTTGCTTGGCTTGTTCTGAAGACGGCGGCCTTGCAGGTTGAAGGAATATTGTCCTATAGTATCAAAAGAGAGATTGCTCGTTGAGAAATAAAGGCTGTTGCAAGAATCATAGTTTCCATAATCTATTACATATTCCGTTTCGGTGCCTTCGCTGCTGACAATGATTTTTGTAACTTCACCCCATGTGTCAGTCTCGTATTGATACGTTTTACTTTTGTGTCTTACGATTGGATAATTACCGGTATCCATCATGTTTAGGGAGTGTTCTTCAATAAAAACCTTATTAAAGGATATTGACATTTCTGCCAAGAGATTATTACTTAATTTTCCATAATAACCATGTACAAGTGGTCCGAGAGGAAGAATCATATAATACTCCAGCAAATAAAACAATGGCGAATTGAGAGCTTGACAGATTCCTTTTGCATGCAAATCACTATACGAACAAGTGATTGTACCTACTTTCTCACCTTTTTTCATAATGTCAATCTGCTGCAGATTATCATTATTCCATAAAAGTTCTATAATGAGATTTGCATACAGGCCCGTTATCTTTGTCATCCGACCGTTGGTATAGTTGTATTCGAAATTTTCGTCAGTACTCCACATAAAAGTGTTCTCATTTCTGTCTTCTGATATAAGGCTCTCTTCGTTAAGCTTAGATTGTCTATAAAATGTTGCTTCTCCTTTGTGATAAGCGGAAAAGCTCACTGGATAATAGCTATTTTGATACACATAAGGCATTCCTTCTAATGAAGCATGATAATCATAGCTCCATAGAAGTTGTCTCTCGTCGCCTGTGTTGCTATAAATACTTGTCAATAACCCATCATCAGAATAGTTCATCTCCCAACAGGAATCATTGCATGCTACTCTCATCACCTGCTTTTCTATCGGATTGGAAGCATTGATATCATCACCAATGGCAACATTACCTATGGAGTAGACACGCAGTTGGGCAGAAGCGGAAACTGCCACGAATAAACATAAAAAAAATAAAAAGTTGCGTTTCATAAGATATAGGTTTTTGTTACTAATTGAGTGCAAAGATACATGATATTTCATTACGATACAAATTATTAAACAGAAAAGTCTGAAATCACTCATCGTAGCAAAAGAAAACAAACCTTTCTTTTGTATTTCTCTTGTTTTTTTTCGCTCAGCCCATTGGGATTCTTGCGTTATGCAAGAACTTTACCATCAGAGATGGCGAAATTAGTTCGTCTCGGAAGAAAAAACAAACGCGTTTGTTTTGTTCTTCACTCAACTTTCCGTAACTTTGCAGTCGCAAAAATACGAAAACACATCATTCACAAAACAAGTAACATGAAGATTCTTTCCAAGGACGTACCTAATGGCTATGAGTATTGCATCGTGAGCGACTGCCCGATGGCAAGCCACTGCCTGCGACAGATGGCACTGCAGGTGGTAACCAAGCGCGACAGACAACTGACCATCATCAACCCCAAACGCACAAAGCCCTCAGAGCAATGCGAATACTATCGCGCCGATGAACCACAAATGTTCGGCAAGGGTTTCGCCAAAATGCAACAGGAAATGCTACCCCGACAGTATGCCGCGTTTATGAACCGACTACAGGCAAGATTCGGACGCACAGGCTACTTCGAGCGCCGTCGTGGTGACCGTCTTTGTTCGCCCAATGACATGACGTTCATACGCCAGGTGCTGAGCGACTTGGGACTGTCACATCTGGATTTTGACGACTTTGTAGAGCTTTACAACTGGGACAACTGACCGCAAAGGACACGCTTTTCCCTACCCTTTTTACGTTATACCGCAGTACTTTCACGGAAGTACTGCGGTATTCTCATTCAAGTACCAGCGTATTTCGAGGCAAGTACTGGAGTATTTTCAATCAAATACTGGAGTATTTCGAGACAAGTACTGGAGTGTTTTCAATAAAAGTACTGGAGTACTCTCAACGAAAGTACTCCAGTACTTTTTAGACGTACTCATCGACGTACTGAGAAGTTGCTCTACATCAACTGTTTAGAAAGGTTTTCTTCATTCTTCACATCACAAAAAAAGGAGCTATTCAGCTCCTTTCTTTGTACCGACAATCTGTGTCTTCGGCATCGTCGCGTTACGACGGTTGACCACGGTGACCACGGCTTGTGCCAAGTTGAGGAAGGCCTGCCCCGTCATTGTGTCGACCTTTGTGGCTGCTGGCTCGCCCTCGTCGCCACTCTCGCAGATGCTCTGCACCAGCGGAATCTGCGCCAACAGCGGCACCTGCATTTCCTCGGCCAACTGCTTGCAGCCTTCGCGTCCGAAGATATAATAACGGTTCTCGGGCAGTTCGGCAGGCGTGAACCACGACATATTCTCAATCAGGCCAAGGATGGGCACGTTGACCTTCTCGTTGCGATACATGTCGATACCTTTGCGGGCATCGGCCAGTGCCACCTGCTGGGGCGTGGAGACGATGACGGCACCCGTAATGGCCAGTGTCTGCAGGAGGGTGAGATGAATATCACTGGTGCCCGGTGGTGTGTCGAGAATGAAATAGTCAAGCTCGCCCCAGTCGGCATCGGCAATGAGCTGCTTCAGTGCATTCGTGGCCATGCCGCCGCGCCAGAGCGTAGCCGTGTCGGGATTGACAAAGAAGCCGATGGACAGCAGCTTCACGCCGTACTGCTCAATGGGTTCAATCAGGTCGCGACCGTCTACTTTGACAGCGTAGGGACGGGCATCCTCGCAGTGGAACATCTTAGGCATGGAGGGACCGAAGATGTCGGTATCGAGCAGTCCCACCTTATAGCCCAGACGGGCCAGGGCAATGGCCAGGTTGGCCGAGACGGTGCTCTTACCCACACCGCCCTTGCCAGAGCTGACGGCAATGATGTTCTTCACACCTGGCAACAGCTTGTCGGCCTCGGGGCGGGGCTTCGACTTGAACTCAGTCACAATCTCCACCTCCACGTCCTTCGACACATGGTAGTGAATGGCAGCCTCGGCAGCCTTGACGGTAGACTTGAGGAATGGGTCGGTGTCGCGCGGGAACTCCAGCACGACGCGGACCTTCATCCCATTAATACTCGGAGTGTCGGCCACCATGCCGCTCTCCACCAGATTTTTCTTTGTGCCCGCATACGTCACCGTAGCCAGGGCATCCATAATGAGTTTAGGATATATGTTCATCATTGAGAATTGAGAGTTGAGAGTTGAGAACTGAGAATTGAGAATTGAGGGTGCAAAGTTACAAAAAATGACGCAAACCACGATGGGTTTGCGCCATTTTTAATATTAATTGCAGTTTGCCGTGCTTATTTAAAAGGCAGGTACCACTGCGACTCATTGGCAAAGTCAACGGCTGTGACCTTCTTCGGTGCCATCATGGTCTTGAGCCACTGGCTACCAAAGTCGGCACTGTAGAGCATCGTCTCGCTGTGACCCATATTGACGGAACCCGTTGTCGTTTGGTTCTTGTGACGGGCCAGACGGCAGAGGTCAGGCCAGCGAGTACCTTCGAACGAGAGTTCAAGTGCATACTCGTCGCAGAGGATATCCTCCATGGCATTGATGGTGTCCTGCTTGGTGGTTCCCACGGTGACGCCAAACTTGGTGGCTATCTCCTTCATCTTCTTGCCGATCTCCTCGTCGTAGCGATAGCAGCGGCCAAGCTTGTTGGGCTTGTCGTGGGTCACGCCGGCACCATGCTGATGAATGCCATAGGCAACATTGCTGCTGGGTGAAGGGAACAGCGTTGTAGGATCAGCAGGATCGAAGCGTGCGCGGAACTCGTCGCAGAGGAACGAGCCGGGACGCTGCAGCATCTCACGCGTCTCAGGCTTGATATAGGCCGACGTGTCAGTAACCAGACGGCTGGTGATGCCTTCCTTCAGAATAGCGAAGGCTGCATCGGGATAGCCCATGCGGTTGTAAGCCTCAGCCAAGTGGAGATAGATGCCTGAGAGACGATACAAGAAGACCGTAGCCATATTGTACTTTACCACCCACATCTTCAGCGAGTCGGCACCATTCGTCTGACGGATGATGGAGTTGAGGCGCATGTCGCCCGTATCGGTAGACTTCACGGAATCAAGGCGGTTGCTCATCGTACCATTCTCAGCATAATAATAATAGGTGGTGGCATCAGACAAGTCCTTATACGACTGAGAAGGCGTAATCTGCAGCTCATCAAGATAGACGCTCTCATTGCTCGACGTGCGATAGAAGTTACAGCCGAAATATCGGGGCAGCTTGGAGGTTGTTCCGCGCAACGAACTTGATGCCATCGGAATAAAGGAAACCATCTCGAGACCATTACTGAATACATACGTCCAGAGATTCAGGTAATTATTGTCTGTGTAGTAATCGGCAACAATCGTGTTCAGCCCGGCACCGTATGAATAGCGGCTAAGGCCACGACGCAACTTAAAAGGCAGACCTATGGATTGCTGAGCCAGATTGTTACGGGTCAGATAGCTCTCATAGTGCTCGGCAGCTTTCTGGTAGTCGCCAGACTCCAGATAGAGGTCGCCCAAGATTACATCCAGAGGAATGTAGAGGCGTGCGGTATTGATGGTCCGACCAGAAATGTCGTATGGTGACTGAGAGGGAATCGGGGTTGAAATGCCTGGATAGGCAACCAGATAAGCCTCTAACCGTCCCTTCAGCTGGTCAGTAATTTCCTTGATGTTATAAAGAGGGAAATTCTGCTCAATCTGAGAAATCGTTGTCAACGGCTCCGTGAAGAAAGGCACCCGTCCCCACTGGCGAGCCAGCTGGAGGTAGGCCCATGCACGGAAGGCTTCGACGGCCACATACTCGCGAATGACCACATTGGTGGAGCCAGTCTTGAGCGTGGTGTCACGATGAGCCAGATAGTAGTTGCAGTTGTTGATGACGCGATAGTACACGTAGGCCGAGTCGTAGGCATTGGCAGTCGTTGCTGTGTGCTGAGCCAACTGTAAGAGCATCGTGTCGGTGTACTCGGTGGTAGCAGCCAGGTCGCCACGCAATTCGCCTTGCAGTACATACTGGTCGGCAGCCTGCTGCAGTGCCTGCATGATACCAAAGGCATAGAAGAGCGAGTCGGTCTTCTGGTCAATGCTGGGATTGAATGCCTGCTGCTCACTCTCCGTCTCGAGCATGTCAGAGCAGCTTGTTGCTGCAGCACAGCCGCAGCCAATCAAACAGGCTATAAGAAAATTCTTGATATTCTTGGTAATCATAATTTTCAGTTTTCTATTATCAATTTTCATTAGAGGTTGATCTTGATACCAGCAGAGAAGCTACGGCTCTGTGGGATATTACCGCAATCAATACCCTGATACATCACACTATTGCCGATGCTGAACTCAGGATCGCAGCCAGTGTACTTGGTCAGCGTCAGCAGGTTCTGTGCCTCAACCCATACAGACATGCCCTGCAGCCATGAGGTCCACGACTCGGGAATGGGAATCTGATAATTCAGGTTGACTGTCTTCAGACGCAGATACGAGCCATCTTCAATCCAGCGGTCAGAGAAGCGGTTGTTGCCCATGGGGTCGCCATAGTTCAGACGGGGCAGCTTGGCCTCCTGACCCTCATAGCGCCAGTGTCCGACTTCTGCCACCTGCTGGTTGTAGAGCGTCGAACCGCTGTTGAGAACAGAACGCTGATAGTTGTAGACATCATTGCCGATAGAATAGTTCAGACCGACATTGAGCGTCAGACGCTTATAGTTCAGCGTTGCAAAGATATTACCATAGCAGTCGGGGTTCGGGTTGCCGATGATGGTCTTGTCGCTATCATCGATAATGCCATCGCCGTTCAAGTCCTTGAAGTGTACGTCGCCACTCTGGAACGCATGCTTGGTCTGCGTATTGTCAACCATGTAGAGGTAGTCATTATTGCCAGCTTTCTTAGCTTCGGCATCGTCCTTGAACACGCCTTCTGTGACATAGCCGTAGAACTGAGCCACCGGCTGTCCGACGAGCGTTGCCACATTGTCTGCGCCATAGACAGACGATACGTAACCCTGTGCAGTAGTGCCGCCACCGAGGCTGACCTGATCATTGCCAGGCAACTTGGTCACCTTGTTGACATAATGGCCGATAGAAGCGCCAACCTCCAGATGCCAGTTACGGGCTACGATGGGTTTGCCGGAAAGAGCCACTTCAAAGCCTTCGTTGGTGAGCGAGCCACCGTTGCTCCAATACTGGTTGATACCGCCCACGGGGTTGCTGAAGCTCTGCAAGGTCAACAGATTGTCGGTCTTGTGATAGAAGTAGTTGTAATTCAGGCTCAGACGGTTGTTCACAGCATTGAGCTGGAAGCCCAGGTTGAGTTTCTTGGTCGTTTCCCACTGAATCTTGTCGTTACCGACATTCGTCATCTGAATACCCGTGGCGCGATAGTTGTACTTCACGACTGAGAAGCTGGTGCGGGCAGCATAGTTGGAGATGTCGTCATTGCCGCTCACGTCATAGCCAGCGTTCAGACGAAGGTAGTTGATACCGGCATGCTTGGGGAACCACGACTCGTTGGTGAGCACCCAGCCCAACTGAATGCTGGGGAAGATGGCCCACTGCGTGCCGAAGAGCTTCAAGCCATCGGCATTCTCGCCAAAGCGGCTGTTGGCCTCAGCCATCAGCGATACAGTGGCGAAGTAGCGGTTCATGTAGTTATAGTCCACATTGCCATACCACTGGAGTGTCTTCCACACTTCGTTGGTGCCCGACACTGAAGGATAAGGAGCACCGTCGCTCAGGCTGGGATTCTTGTCGTTGGTCTCACCGCTGTAGGTAGAAGTCAGCCTGCCACCGTCATACGAGAAATAGTTGTAGCGGAATCCGGCAAAGGCAGCCAGCGAATGACGGCCCATCTGACGGTCCCAGTCCAGACGGGTATTGCTCTGGAAGTTGGTCTGCTTGGGGAACATGGAGCCTACTTCAGAACTTACTACACCGACACCCGACACTTCAAAACGAGGCATGCCCTTGTAAGGACGATAATAGCGCTGGGCAGAACGGATGAGCGTATAGTTGATCAACTCGGTCAAGCGGAAATTCTTACCCAGGAGCAGGGTCGGCTCCAGGTGGATATTGAAATAGGTATTCTCAGCCTTGTTCTTGTTCTCGCCCTCACCATAATAGAGCAGAGCAGCGGGGTTGGCCAGCGAATAGTTGTCGACCGTGCTGCCCAGGTTGAGCGACTTGTACATGGCATCAGCCTCACTGAGCAGACTGGTGTAGCCACCAGCCATCTTGTTGTACTGGTACGGACTGAGCAGTGGCGACTTGATCTGCGAAAGGAACGTAGGCGACGAGATAACGCCGGCAGAGAGATCAGCGGGAATGCCATCGTCGAACACCGAGCTATTGGTGCGCGAGATGCTCAGGTCGAACTTCGTGCTGAGATTCCAAAGAATATTGATATCAGTGTTGAAGCGAATGTTCATACGCTCGAAATCGCTATTCTTGATATTCTTGTCGCTGGTCATATAGCCTACTGAGAGGTGATACATACCGATATCGTCACCACCCTGCACGTTGATACCATAGTTCTGGGTCAAAGCCTTGCGATAGACGCTCTTGGTCCAGTCGGTATCATTATGATAGGTATAATAATAGTAGCCGTTCGGATCGTCGTTGAGAAAATCTAACGTGATGGTCGGATTGCTGATATACTGCTGGCGCTTACGCTCCAACACCAATTCCTGCTGATTGAGAAGGCCTTGCGTACCAAGCATCTCAGTGGCATAGAGACGATACTGCTGGGCATTCATCAGTGTGGGCAGCTGGGGAATCAGGCTGTAGCTTGCCGAGATATTGGCATCGATACGTGTAGCCATCGAATGACCGCGCTTGGTCTCGATGAGAATGACACCGTTGGCACCACGCGAGCCGTAGAGAGCGGTGGCGTTTTTCAGCACCGTCACCTTCTCAATATCGTCAGGCGAGATATTTGCCAGGATATTATTGAACTGGCCGTCATGCAGCGAAATGCGGTTGCGCTGCATCTCCTGCTCCACACCGTCGATGACAATCAGTGGCTGGGCATTCGAGGTCAGGCTGTTCAGACCACGAATAAACATCGACAGTCCGCCCTCCTGATTGCCCGAACGCTGTATGGCATGTACATCGCCACCGAGCACGTTGGCAATCTCGTTCTCGACGGTAATGGCCGACTTGACAATATTGGCCTCTCCCTGAGCGGTATAGGTAGTACCCTTGCCATACATGCTGCGATACTTGTCGCTCAGCATCTTCACAGAGATCACCTGCGTGCTGTCGCCAGCCTTGATACCAACCTGCAAGGGCAGATACTCGGGTGAGAATACATACAGTGAGGTAATGAAATCAGGCACCTTCACTTCAAATGTGCCGTTTTCCTCGGTCATTGCCGTATAACGGTCATGACCCAGTGCCCGCAGCTGAACACCAGCCAGGGGCTTGCCTGTAGCCAAGTCGGTCACCCTACCCTTCACCGTCAGCAAGGGATAGTTGGAAACCGTCTGCTGGCGTTTGGGTTGCTTGATGGACAACTCGCTCTCATCAATTTCTTCTTCGTCGTCGCTCTGAGCCATTGCAGGCACGCAAAGTCCCATCACGAGTACACAGAACGGGAGTCTCAGTCCCACTTTCTGCATCAATGTTATTATAGTGCTCTTCATAATCAATACTCTTCCTTTGTAGCGTTTTTATTAACTGTCAGCGGATAGTAGCTCCGGGAGGATGAATCGTCTTTCACATGCTCCCACAGGGGAAGCACTGCATCGTTGGCCTCCTTCGGTATCAACAGAATCTCGCCGATACGCATCGTCAGCGTGTAAGTACTGTCAATGCCAATCTCGAAATCGAAGGGTGAGTAGACGCTCTTCATCTTCAGGTTGGGGGCATACTTCGAACCAAGCGTTGCATAGCTGACGGGGAACTTGAAACTACCGAGATGGAGCAACTGTACCTTCGAGGTGTCAGTCACGAAAGGCTTCTGCTTCTTGGCAGTAGGATTCTGAACGCCATCGCTGCTGAAGCGCCAGTTCTGAAGCGCACCTTTCTCGTCGCAATAGTTCAACTCGAAGTTCAGACAATTAGGCTTGACAATCGCCGTGGTGTCCTCCCGGTCGATGTCACCGGGAATCATGGTCACATAGAAATCGTACTCCACTGACTGCACACCAGGCAGGTAGACGTAGAATTCGGGCTGCGAGAACTCGTCGAGCGGCTCTACCATCAAGTAGCGGTAGTCTTTCTTGATCCAGCTGCTCTTCGCTGTGTTCTCCTTTCTCACCGTGACGCTTTGGGTCTTGGCCTGAGGAGGACGACCGTCTGAAAGCACGGCTTTATTTCTGTCCGGGTCGATGATGACAGGTGTTACGAAGCTTTCCCAAGGATGAACAGCCAGCGAGTCGACGTACATAGCCTGTCCGTTACTCAGCTTGACCGTCTCACCTACTTTCTTTTGCAGCAATTCTGCAGGATTAGACAGCTTGCCGACAGGTATTTGCTTTTGATTAAGCGTCAGGCGGTATCCACCTGTTGTGGAAAGCAAGGTATCCTTGCTCGTGAACTGCTCCTCACTCAGGCACTCGTTTTTGGTCAGATTATTGCTGAATACCATGTCGCGGAAGATAGACATACGCACCAACGAGTCGGTCCACAGTGCTGGGTTATAAACGTAAGGCGAGGTGGGGAAGACAACAGACTGGGTGGCCTTGTTGATTTCAGTCGTACTCGTAGAACGTGACAGCGACAAATCCTGGTACTTCATCTCAGCCACATAGTTGAAAGCCGGACGAATGCGGGCGTATGCCTCGTCAAAGGCATTGTCGGTAGGAATCAGGATGGTATAGCTACTGTCTTCTTCTACGAACATTGCATCGAGGAGCGACTCAAGACGGTTCGATTCCGTGAAGACCGAATCCAAGTAAGTCTGACGGCCCAGGCTGTCGAGCGGGCCAATCACGCTCTGGCTCTTGTCGAGCGTGCGTCTGTAATGATGTACATAATAGTTCTTCAAAGAGTCGGCATTCTGAAGCTGTGCCATGAACTCACGCAGGTTATACAGGAAAGAGGTCTTTCCCTTCAAAGTGTGCAGCACACCGTTGACAGCCGGTAAATTGGCTTCGTCAAGTGCCACGTCGCCGAAGGTAAAGTTCTGACCACTGCCAGTCAGTTCCAGTTTCTTCTTGTTCAGCATCATGACGCGCTCTGCATGCTCACCCGTCATATCGCCTGAAGCAGCATGACGGTACTCGGCAACATGGTTATTCATGAACTGATTGCGCAGCGTGGCGCTGTCCAAGGTGCTCAGCTTGCTGTAATCATAAGTATTGTCAATAGGAGCCCATACGGTGTAGAAACGGGCACTGTTGAGCAAATCCTTCATACCGGCCTTCTCTGCCAGCTCACGGAACTGTTGCAGATTGTCCTGACCGGCGATGTTCTCCCACAATGTCTTGCCTGCTACGGGGTTAGAATCGACAGGCACGTCATTGTAGTCATCGAAGTCGGTGCAGGATGAGGCAACCAGCACCGTGGCTGCCATCATCCATGTTCCTATGAATTTATTTCGTTTCATAAATATATCGATTATTATTTATTATTAATACCAATCTTCGGCATATTGGTCACTGTCAACCACACTGACGGGAACCAGTTCGAAGAAGTCGAACGACCACAGTTTCTTGTCATCGTTGAGCAGGTTGCGGATACGCAGCCAGTTCTCATCGCCCTGACGCAGATAGACGCGGCCAATCACATAGCGAAGCATCTGGGCAGCCGACTCACCACGACAGTTATTGGCACCGTTATCAGCTGTAGTGCCATAGCGATAGAAACTGTAGGGAGCACGCATGTAGCCACGGACATGCATGGCAGCATCGGTGGCAGCACCTAAGTCGTCTTCATCGCGGAAATAGGTCCAACCCACGCGAGGATCCTGCTGAAGCACACGGGCATCAAGGGGCAGACCGACAGCCTTCATGGAAGAGATATGCTTGGAAGTGCCCACGAAGAACTGGTACATAGAGGAACGATCCATACAAGGATAGATAGTACGCAACTCATAAAGGCCGGAGGGTACAGGAGGCAGTTTCAAGGCAAAGTCATACTTGCCCATGCCCTGCAGCTGATCGGCCTCCCAGGCACGCCAGTTGCCTTTTGCGCAGTACTTGAAGTCAGCACCGTTCGGGTTCTCGGCCGACTCGTAAGTCACATAGCTCACCAAGTTGTCGAAATAATTACCGGGCAGGCCTACACGAGAGTTGTCATAGCTCAGACCGCTCATACGGTCGGCCAGAGTCTGACCGTCGACATAGCGGATGCCATTGTTAATCATCTCATGAAGAATCGTGGTCACATCAACGCGCATGCGCTCGTTCAGCACCTTCGTAGCTACCTTTTCACTGTAGCAAAGAGGTTTGTCGATAGGCAGGATGTTACCATTGTCAGCCTCATAGTTCTTACGGGTAATCTCAGCATTGATGCCTACGCCCGTATTATCATCGACATGGTTGGTACCCATCGACTCCAGGTCGTTCGTCAGCGTATTGAACGTGCGATAACGGTTGATGAACAGACGGCGACCGGTATTTGCAATATTGGTGGGTTCCCATATCTTCAGGATGGTATGAGGCAGGAAGGTCTCATAGTAGTCATACGGGTCGGCACCGTTACAGAAGTTCCAGGGCAGCTTGCCGTCACGCGATGACTCGCTGACCAGCTCGTCTTCCTTCATGCCGGCATAGAGCAGATGGTAGGCCATGAACATGTGGAGCGTGTTCCACTCGTTCTCATAGTCATCGCCCTCACTCACCGTGATACCCTTCTCGTCGAGATAGTCGTACCACTGACGGGCATCCTTGTAATAGTCATTGGCCAGCTTGCGAAGACCATTGAAATCTTTAATGCCGAAGTCGCTCTCCAATTTGGCATCGGGCACGGCAAAGAAAGTGAATTTAATCAAGCACTCCTTGGGGAACCATACCAGCTTATTGTCACGTTGGGGTTTACCCAAGTCGAAGGTCATCTTCTTGCCGGTAGCAGGATCAATCTTGTAACGTGCTGCCAAGCGTGCTGTCAAACCGGTACGCTCCAATGCCTCATAATAGATACGAAATTCGGAGGCATACTTCATCACGTCTGCCAAGCCTTGTGAAGGACGAGGAATCACATGGGTAATCTTGTGGACGACACCATTGACCATCTCATTATCTTCACTGATAATCACCGACTTGTTGGCAAGTACCATACGGGCCTTGTCCTTTGCGAACACCAAGCCTGTATCGACGGCAGCCGTAAAGGTACGTCCCAGCATGGTAGTGACCGACTGAGCCTCGGTACCCATATCCATAATTGTGGTCTTACCCACGGAAATATGGTAACGGGAAATGTCGTTACAGAGGCTGTCTGTCTGCTCCGTACCGGCAAGGATCCACTCCAAGGGCACATGCTGGCCATCAGCAAGCGTACCATGATCGGGCAGACCATTATGAGGAATCAGACACAGTGTGTCACGATAGATACTGTCGAGATAATACTGAACACCCTCGTTATTGGGAGCGAAACAAGTGTACTGACCGTAGGTGGACAGCAAGCGGTCTACACCAGCCTGTTTCAGAATGGCATTAAACCATGTCAGCGTGCTGTCAGCCCCAATATACTGCTCGACCGTTGTACCTGTAGCCGTATAGATGTTCGACTCGTCAGGTTCGGGGTTACAAGCCGTCAGCCCCCAAGCGAAGAGGGACAGAGGCAAAGCTATTTTCAACATATTCTTTTTCATATCATTTCTCTCCTTTCATTTAGTTTGTACGCTCAAATTCGTCCACGTCGCTATAGGCAGGATTCTGTACCAAGAGGTTGTTGACTTTCACCTCTTTCCTATAGATAGGCATATAGAGACTGTTCTCATAGCGCATACGGGCAACGACCGAAGCCTGACCAGACAAGAGACCGCGAGTGACCAAAGCCAGCATGGCTGCATCATTGGCAGGGAAGGTATAAGTGCCTCCGTTCTCGTTGAGCAGTTCGCCAAAGGTCTTGGTATAATCTGCTGCATTGATCTTGCGGTAGTTGTAGCGCATCAGGTCGTACCAGCGTTTTCCTTCGAAACAAAGTTCGCGCTGACGCTCCTGCAGCACCAGATCTTCCATACGCTCCTTCGTGTTGTAGTTGGTAAACTTGATGGTGTCATTTGCTACGCTTGCTGCGGTCGGATAGATGGAACGGCTGTTGATGGCCCATACAATTTTGCAGGCATCCTGCAGACGGGTATCAGAATTGTCGCTTGCCAACTGAACCAGTGCCTCAGCCTTCATCAGCAGCACATCGCTCAAACGATAGACGATGAAGTTCTGACGGAAGTTGTCGTAGGTACGACTGATACGAGCACCACCTACCACATCAGTAGGATCATTATTATAAGAGGTTGAGCCCTGGTCAATCATCTTGCGGATGTCAAAGCTGGTCAGGTCTTTTCCTGCACTGTACACATTCTCCTGGAAGCGGTGGTCACTCTTCACGCCATTCCAGACGGGGCTGCCTACATTGCCAAAGATAGAACTTGCCTGGAAATAACCAGAAGCCGAGCTGTTGTTGGCATATTTGTGATACAGCTGGCAAAGGGCCGAGTTACTGTTGTTGGCTCCGTCATACTGCAACTCGAAGATGCTCTCCATAGAGTTCTGGTTCACGAAAATGTCTTCAAAGGCCTCACGGTAGCCGTCAAGAGGAAGGCCAGTGTCTTCATTGAACAATTTCAGAACATCACGAGAATAGAGTTCTTTCTTAATCTCGACAATAGAGTCGCAATAGTCGATACACTTCTGATAATCGGCAGCACTGTGCATCACTGAGGCACGCCAGAGATAGATGTCGGCAAGGATAGCCTGAATGCCTGCCTTGTTCAACCAACCGCAATGTCTCCACTCACGAGTGCCTGACATATATTTCGACGAAGCACGGTATGAGCTGGGGCTTAATGCGCGAAGGCTGGCCTTTTCCAAATCGGCAATACACTGGTTGATGACGGTAGCGGGTGCCTCCTGGGGAATGCTCATCTCCTGACTGCTGTTCATGTAGGCAGTCAAGGGCATCGGCACGTCGCGGAAGGTGCGAACCAGATAGAAATAGCACAGTGAGCGCAAGGCGAGCATCTGCGACTGGTCGGCCAGGAAGTCGGATTCGGTATAGTCAGGGTCGATCATCACCACTTCGGGTGCGCGTTCCAATACGATATTACAATTATTAATCACCGTATAGAGACGATCCCAATTAGCAAAGGTATTATCAGTCTCAATGTGCTGAGCCTGAATCTGATCAAGTGCCTCGGTAGTACTGTTTGACGACAAGCCCGGCGAGCGCACCACATCGTCAGAGCGAAATTCGCTCCATGTGAGCAGGCGGAACATCAAGTCATGGTCGAGCATGGAATAATAGGCACTGTTGACCATCTGACTCACATCGCTCTTTGTCTGCCAGAAATCCTCATCAACCGTTTTGTCATCAGGAATGATGACCGTGTCGACACAAGAAGCAAACGTGAGCATGGTTCCCATGAGGACTGCCGCCTGTCTGATATTGTTTTTTATCTTGGTAA
>Ga0326511_10002357_pt1 | contig 15414 bp, 13 predicted proteins | sample 0_2496_0518_D_FD_203701 | JGI IMG/M metagenome (GOLD analysis project Ga0326511, IMG submission 203701) | Bovine rumen microbial communities from UC Davis, California, United States - 0_2496_0518 | ecosystem: Host-associated > Mammals > Digestive system > Stomach > Rumen | place: USA...
CCTTGTGCCACAGTGATCGTCCTGACTGTCTGCCCACAAACCCGCAAGGAGGAAACCATACAGGCCAGCAATAATATCGTTATCAGCTTTCTGTTCATAATAATCATCAATCTGTTTGGTCAAAATAAATCCACGCATTTGGTTCCCCTTGCCGCGTCACCCAGGCCGCCACTTTCAAATCCTCCGGATACGGCGGCTCTACGATAGCGTGATAGCGCTCGTAACGGAGGTATGACGCAATCCTTTCCACTCCCCAGGCGATGTCCGTAAATGTATCTGTCGGATTGAGGCACACGCGTCCGGCAAAGGCGCCGAAATAGCGGATATTGGGATGCCAGGGATGAGGGATGGGGCGTCCTTGCTCGTCGGCTGTCAGGAATCTGTATTCTGGCATCCCGTCCACACAGGGATAATTCTCCGGAATCGTTATCCGCATCAGGAAGTCTGTGGCAAAGACAGGAGGATTCTCCACGCGAGGGTCATCAATCTGGTCTATATTCTCCACGCCACAGATGCTCTTCAGGCGATAGGCTACCAGATAGGCCACAGGCAAGCCCTGGGCGTTTTTCCTCAGCACACTGATCCGGACGGCCGGATGGCCCTCATGCCATTCTTCCATCTTGCGCCACTCATGCCACAGCCGCCGGTTGCGGCCGCTGAGTTGTCTGGGGTCTGCCTGAACTTCATTCATACGGCGTCAGTTATCTAAATGAATCAGCCTGGAAAGGGGTCGGGCACCACGAATACCGTATCACCATTATTCACATTATAGTCGGCCAGCATCTGATCTACCCGGCCTATACGCGGGCGCAGTATTCTCACCTCATGCACCGTATCATCCTCTTTGCCGAAGAAATAGTCGAGCGGCGCACCAGTCTGGTCAACCGAAGGGAAGTCAAAGATCAGCTTGCCATCTCCACCCACGGCATGGCGAAGGTTGGTCATCAGCGTCTCAAGAGGGGCCTCCGGGTTCATCACCCTGAATTTCACCTTCTTGTTCTTATATACAATATCCAAAAAAAACTCTTCCATATCTTGCAATCATTCTTTAATTCATCATTTCTTAAGGCTCCACCCGGATAAGCACCTGAATGGGATAGATATTGGTGCCTCTGACCTCCATCATCTTTCTCAACAAGATTTCCACCTGTGGGATTTTATTCACGAAGCTCCTTTTGATAAACAGGTTCTCCTTCAGCACGATCTCAACGATAATGCCATAGCCCGAGTTACGCGCCTCCTGCTGCAGTCTGGCCTTCACCCGGATATTCTTCACCATTTCCTTCACGATACCATAGCGTGTAAGCAACTCATTATAGCAGAAGATCTTCATGTCGGCTGGTGTCACCACACGGTCGTTGGTCGCAATGTAATAGCGTGTCAGACTAGCCTCAGCCATCTCACCACGCAGCTCGTCCGCCCCCTGCATAGGATTAACGATCTGCTTTGTCAGAGCTGCATTAAAGCCCGAAGGCACAGAGAATTCGCTCGTATCTGTCAGTACGGTGTTGATGCCGGCACCGGAGGTTGTCAGGTAAGTCACCTCCATGCTGCCGTGGACCTTTCTGATAACATTGTCGGGCCGGAGCATCAGATAGACTCCAGGCACATTGTAGGTACTTTCTTTCGACACGGCTTCAAGCATGTGGGAGAATATATCCCTCAAGGCCTGAATCGACTTGTCGCCCGAGAACCCCTTCAGCTCTTGGAAGGCATAATAGTCGGAGTTGTACTTTGTAATGAGTGCCAGCAGGAGTTTGGCCAGTCCGCCTTGGTTGAAACGGTCGCCAGCCACGCGCCTCACATCAATAAGGCTGTCGCCATAAATCTGCTCTTCGGGCGGACGGACGGTATGCAGGAACTGCTGTCCGGGCTGAGCATCCGACTTATCGTAGCCTGCCACCCTGACTATTGGGGTTGCCGACGAAAGTGTCACATGATGTACCTCAGCATTAACCAGGAATACTGTATTCAGTGTGATGCCGGACTTGTCGAAAACGAAATCATCGGAAATCCCAGAAAATTCGAAGACGATGTCAATCTTTTCAGTATCCACAGGGAAGTTTCTCGACAATTTGTGGTCCTTGACGCAGAAATACCGGCAATTCTGGCGGGCAAAGAGATCCAGACAGGCAGCAGAGGCATTATATGTCTGCGACCGATTGTGCAGGATAGTATCCAGGCCGAAGTATGACGACAACGGCAAATCCGAATAATTCCAAGGCTTGGCCAAGGGGAGCGGAACGCCCTTCACCGTAAGCCTTACATTTCTGAAATTCATGCCGTGCAGGCAGAAGGCGAATCCCGAAAGGTCGTGCGTAGGCGATTTGAAAGCCAGCGACAATTTCCACCGGCGTCCGTCCAAGCGCGTGATGTTCTGCACGGAAGCATTAAGCACACGAGTGTGGAGAAGCGGTATGAAAGTGTACTCCGTCCCTGCAAGTTTAAACTCATTCTTGGCATCAAGCTCTATTTCGGGGATATTGTCCAGCAACGCTGTCTGTACAACTGTTGTTGCCGGCACGGCATGCCCTACCTCGTAGGGCGTGAGCAGTTGGGCAAAGTCCTGCAGGATTTCCGTCTTCATCTGCTCAAGCTCTGCCGACGACTCGTTCATTTGATAGGCAAGGCCTGTCATCAGCAGTGCCATCACAGGGTCGTCTTCCAGTCCTTCCAGTTTATCGCTCTGATAGCTTTGCTTCCAGATGTTGACAGCCTCTCTAATCAGCTCTTCTGCGCGTTGACGGGTTTCAAATATTGTCTGTTTCATTTTCTCTCGCGTTTAGTTCCACACCTTTAGAATTGTCTTGTAAGCATAACTCTTCTGCGTACTGACAATCGTGCCTTTTACCGTCAGATAGATTTTACGCTCTTCGCGGATATAAGTCATCGAGACATTGATATCGTCAAGCCGTTTCTCGTAGCGTTCCAGCACCTCTTTCAGCTCCGAGGCAAACGTGTTCAGGTTTTTCGACGAACCGGAGATTTTCTTGTCATAGAGGTCTTTCTTACTCAGGAAGTCGCTTTGCTCATTAGAATTATAGACGACTCCCTCATTCTCATTGAGCATCTCAAAACGGAGATTGTTGAAGATAAATCCGAAGCCGGGATCAGAGGGGCAGCTCTCCTGTGGTGTCGTCAGCAGCAGATACACCGACGAGTCAATCGAAAGTTTCAGGCTGTCCTCTCGCATCAGTCCTTTATCCGACAATCCTAAGGGTATGGCAATATTATTCATCTCACTCAAATTAATGGCATATAGTTCTCGGTTTCATCGGGCACATACAATGCCTTGTAAAGCGCATCATAGAGAGCCACGTACAACTTATTGAACAGCGAGTCATATAGTTCTTCGCCCAACTTGGTAAAACGCTGGTCAAGATGCTCGTTCTGCAAGCGGATCTGCTCATCCATATCTGTTTTCAACTGCTCCATGAGCGCTGCCTTCATCGTGTTGTCGATATAGAATGTCAGTGAATCCGACAGCTGCTTCATTTCGCCCTGCAGTTCCTCCTTAAGGTCGGCAAACAATTTTTCTATCAGCTCTGGATGCAGTTTCTCGTAAAGTTCTGCCTTTGCCTGTGCCAGCAAAGCCGCGTAGTCGATGGTATTATCTTCCAGTACCACCTTGTCCAGGATAACGACAGCCCCCCTCAGGTAGTCCTCCAGCCATCTCAGCCATTTCAGGACATCCGTCTGTGAGGGTATTGGCATTTCCACTTCATGGTCGGCATGAGGCTCTACGATATAGTAATTTACAGCCTGCGCCAGCTCTCTAAGGAGCATAACCAGGTCATATACATAGCCTTGAGTATCATGTCCTTTCAGCATGAAGAGATAGCGCAGCAGTGTTCGTTTGCCCTCAGTGCTGTCAAAGTTTGGATGATTTGCCAGGAAGTCCAGCTGGTCCGCGTAGTGCGACACAAAAGTCTCAAAGCGCTCGTCAGCCGATAATTGTAGGCACGGCGGGATATAGTCTGGGTCAACAGAGAAGACACCTTCCTTTACTCTGAACTTCACAACGGGGAACACGTCATTGTGTTCCACCTCCTCTGATGTCTGGATGGCATACGTGTATAGCGGCCTCACATAAGGTACATCGTCTCTCTCAAACTCTATGTTTGTATCACCAAAGCCGACGGTCAGATAGTATTCATCACCAAAGAGCATGGGAATGGGCAGAGCCACCGGCTCATCAGTATTGACGATTCTTCCCGACGGCAAGATGGCCATACACTGGAAATTCTCGATCTCAAAGGTATTCTTTACAAAGAAGCCTTTGCAATTGAACGGTGCGCCAGGCAGTCGCCCTATGCGGTTCCTGCCCAGGGCTGCACGCAGAGCGAGGCGCTGGCGGAAGTCCAGGTCATTCTCCAGCCCCAAGAATGTCTGGGCTGTTATTTCCATTCCTGGCATCCAATTGATTCTTGCATTTATATCCATACCCTGTTCTTTATTGATTCAATTCCGTATTATAGTTCAATGTCAGCCTCGTATTAGTCTGTTGAGGCAACTGATGTTCTTTGATTACGATTTCGCATACCACCTCCGCAGGGATAAACCATTCACTGACAAATTCCCGCAGGGGGGCTATTTGCTCACTAAGCTTTCGATAGTCATCCACATCCAGTCCGGGCACTATCAGCTCATAGCGTACTTTTGGCAGCCACTCGCGCGAGGTATCCGTCTCGCTGTATTTGCCGATAGTCATAATGGCCTCGCAATTGAGGAGCGTCCCCAGCACGCTGCGCAAGAAGTTGAAATCGCCACGCTTCTTGCTCACAAAAGGCAGGAGCACGGCCATCTGCCTGACAAGCGGATTCTGCTCCGCGGAAAGGTCAAAGTTGAAATACTCCTTCAGCAGGTGCTGCAGCTTATCCTCCAGCATCTCGTTGGTGATTTTCTCAATCTCAAGTTTACGCTTGAAGAATATCGTGTCAAAGGGCAAGAACAACTCCTTCAGTAAGCGCATCCTCTCAGCCAGTTCCCTATATTTCTCCGACATGTCGCCATCCAGCAGCTCCGTGTTCTGGTTGTACAAACCCTCCGGAATAAACTTCAGGAAGCCGTCACGCGACAGCCCCACTTCTCCCGTCTCATCGTCAAGCGACAGGATGTCCTTGTTATAGTTACGGTAGAAAGTGCCCTCACAGCGGACAATCCACTTGTCCGCCATCTCCGGATAGAGATAATTCAGAAACATCTCTGCCCTGACTTCAGGTATGTTTACGTCTTTCCTCATTCTTCGCTCATTTCTACAAAATAGTCAGCCTGACCAGATGTCGCATGCAGCACGTCCATAGGCGGCAGGCCCAGTTCTGCCAATGTCAGATCCTGATAAGGGAATGTCTCGTCCACTTCACGATACTCATTCTGATAAAAATCGCCCAGTCGGCAGCCGCGCAAGTCCTCGTCAGCATCCATAAAGGCTGCCACTTGCCTGCCAGGCCTCATCACGGTTATACGGCTGTCGTCAGCACGTCGCACCACTTCGTCAACAAAGCAGTCATTCGTCAGATGCAGGCACACATGCCGGTCTCCTGATTTGTCTCTCAGCCATGCCAGCACGTCTCTCACCCGGCTTTGTGCCGTCAGCGGCGAGCCGATTACAGGCTCCCAGCACTCATGGCAGGCACACTCCTCATCGTAAGCCGCAAAACCCACTATGCGCGTTGACAGATGCTCACCTTCATAATAGAACATCTTTCCGCACAACGATGTCAGCCGACCATTTTCGAGCCTCTCTGGATGCAGGAGTTTCAAGGCTTCCTGCACCTGTACAGCACCTATTACAGAGGCTACTACTGAGGTCGTCGGCGCACTGCCCTCCGCCTCCATCCTGCGTATAGTCTGCGAGCAAGGCATGCGTCTGGCCAGTGCCTTCAAGCCTTCAGGCCCCAAACTGCAGGCATAGCAGTTCTGCCCTGGCCTGAACACACGGGCTGTACCCTCAAGGCCATCGATACCGCCATCCACCCAGGGTTTACCCGCACGCATGCACAGGCGGTTGATGCAATAGCGCGCCCAACGGCTGTCAACACACGCGACAACAACATCCATACGGCGAATCAGCCCAAGGCCTACGTCATAGGCGGCATCACCACAGATGGCCGTCACCTGCACTGAAGGATTCAGCTCTGCCAGCCTCTCACTGACGACATCCGCCTTCTTCCTCCTGGCAAGGGCATCCGCCTGTCTGAACAAGACGGAACGCGTGAGATTGCTCTCTTCGACAATATCAAAATCAACGGCCACAATGTGCTCAATGCCCATCAGCACAAGGTTCTTAAGCACCTCATTCCCTAAGGCGCCACAACCGACCACCATCACACGGGCGGCCTTTATCCTCTGCTGACTGAAACAATCACTCATAGCCATATCTCTTCTTCTTTTTCATCTTGATGTTAACATCCACCAAGTCGTTACCCACTGGCCGCACTTTCTGCTGAGCATCCCTATAGCCCTCCTTCCGCAAGGCTATACGATAGGTGCGCGCAACAGGCAGGTTTTTTATCACCAATGGTGTATAGCCCGAAGGCACATCGTCGATCAGTATCTGAGCACCCACTACATTGCTGTGAACACTCAGCATGCCACAGGCGATAGTCGGTGGAGCCAGTTCCAGTTCCACAGCGGTAGTATCGTCCACCCACACGTATTCCGTCGGTGAGAGTTGCCCGTCCTTCCTGGTGTTCACTGCATAGAACCCGTTGGCGAGTCGGCCCTTCCATTCACCCATACCCATAGGCTCAAGGTTCACTAAAATCTCTGTCGAGTCGTCAACGGCTTTGATGCTCACGGGCGCATAGATTACAGAGGGCGTTTTCATTTCATTCTTCGCTTCGGCTTTCTTGTTCGAGGCGGTATCGCTAACGGCCTTATCAGCAAGTTTCACCACCTGACGGGCATCGCGCCTGGATGGCCGAGGCCAGAAGTCTTCCCGCGAGAGCTCTACAGTTTTCTTCTCGGCCCTGCCCAGTGTTACCCGGGCGTCATAATAACAGGTGCTGCCCCTGAACACCTGTATCGTATGCTCGCCATCACTCAACTGCCCGCTTGTGCCGTCCTTTCCTACTTTCTGACCGTCTATAAAGACCTCACCGCCCTCAAAAGGCGACCGCACCGTCAGGTAGGAATAAAACGGCTGGAGGTCCACCGGGATAGTGAGCCGCACGGAGTCGTTGAGTTCAAACGTATCTTCCACCGCCTGATAGAAAGGCGACTCAATGCGATAACTGTGTTTACCTAAAGACAAGTGATACTGCTGCACGCCCGAACGTATGCGTGTAACAGTACTATCTACCTGAATAATGGCATTTTCGGGTCTGATCTTAAACACGACCCATTGCTTTTTCAACTTATATATCTTATTCGGATCCTGCGCGAGAAGCGTCGCCCGATAGTGTTGTTTCTTCTTCAGTGCTTTTACAGGTGCCTTCCACGTCAGCTGTCCGTACTCAGGATGCTTGATGACCAGGAACCTCGTGCGATGGGGCAGTTTCAGGGTGAGCACTCCTTCACCCTCCTCAGCCGTCACCTCCTTCGTCCCATCAGCCAGGAAGGTAAAGCCTTTTTCTTCTGTGGTCAGGTCGAGGATGGCCGCCTGCTTGTCGATGACCACTTTCTTGTAATTGAGAATACCCTTCGAATAGCACTCAAAATCATCAACCGACATTTGCTGTCCCCACGCGGAAGACAGCAAACCCAGGATGCACACTATCGTCAGAAGGTATCTCACTAAGGGTCTTACTCCTTTCTTTCTTACTTACCTTGCGTCATCATGCAGCCGCTGGGATTGACAATCGAGATATTGCCGCCCCAAGCGCATATACACTTGGCATTGTTAATGAGAGCCGGCATATTCATCACCTTCACCTGGCCTCCAGGTGCCCAGGGGGCTGTTATCACCGGCATACAGGGCATCGGTGTCAGCGCACCCATAGCGGCTGCCGTTGCAGAGGCTACGGTAGGATTTGCCATCGACTGACACATGCCAAACGGCGGTATATTCACACCTGGGGCGAAATCAGTAATATTCCCCATTAACATATTCCCACACTTTGGGCGCAAAGGAACGATAATCGACAACGTCGATGGCGCCATTCCGAAAGAACACTGGAGCATCGCTCCCTGACACACAAAATTTCCCATATTCCTATTACTATTTAAAGAGACAAATGACCCGGCCGCCAAAAGCCGGGCCATTAAAAATACTATTCCTTATCGTTCAGACATCAGCACTATGCACTGGCCATAGCGGCTTCCTTATCCTTCTTGTCGGCTGCCACCTTGATGATGAAGTTCTTGGCGGCATAGAACGGTGTCAGCGTGATGTCGCAGGTAATCTGCTTCGTTATAGGATCCTGGCGGGGCTCGCCGATCTCATAGTTCTGGAAGAGATTGCCATAACCCTTGTACATGTTGAGGAACTCCTGAATCTTCGACTTCAGGTTCTTCGGGCTGTTGTACGGATCCCAGTTCTCCAGGGCCACCTCATGCACGAAGTTCATCAGTACCTTCTTCACCCAGTCGAACACGCGCACGATAGGATACTCCTTCATGGCGTCCAGGTCGCCGTTGTAAAGCGTAGTGTTGTTGAAGGCCATTACGCGGCCCTCACTGTACACCATAGGTATCACCTGATTGTCCATCAGGGCTGCAATCTCAGACTTCAGCAGGTCGCTCTTCACGCCCTTCACACCGTCGAGCGTACCATACTTCTTACCACCGGCGCCCTGAGCCATATTGGCGGTCTCGTCGTAAAGCTTACCACAGAGAGCAGCGGCAGGAGCGATATAGAAAGCTTTTGCGTCCTCCTCGTCAGACGACATCTTCTCTGCCTCACGGCCCACAATCCAGTTGGCGGTCATCACCACGTTCATCAGGCACTGGTCACTGTCACGATAGCCCTCGGTATTGGCCTGCAGGTCATCGAACGAGTACTCGTCAGCGTGGTCGGTAAGCAGCATCACCTTATACTTGAAGGCCATCTTCGCCCACTGCAGCAGATCTACCTTGTCGGTAAGCACAGCTCCGGGCACGCACACCAGACTGTAAGCGTCCTTCAGGCTCAGGCGGTCGAAACCGTTACGGAGAATGTTCTCCACCTCGCCGGCAAATCCGGAGTCCGGGTCGGCGATGTCTTCCTTCAGCACATTGATGATACGCAGGTTCTTCACCTTGTCAGTACCGCATGTCTTGAAGAAGGAGTCCAGCTCGCGATAACTGCGCTCCAGATTCTGGGTGGCATAGAGCGCATCGGTGATACCCTGCTTCAGCACGTTGGTGTACTTCTCCTCGTCCTTCTTACAAGCATCAGCGAAGCCGGTGGCACTGTCGATACCATCCTGTTCCAGAAGTTCTATCCAGCGCTTGATGTCCTTTTTCAGGGTCTCACGCTTATCCTTAAAGCGCTTGTCCTTCAGGAACACCTCCTTTGCGGCCTTGCGGGCCGGGTTCATATTGTCTGCATCGGGCATGAAGCCGCGTACTGCGTTGAAACCTCCGAAAGCTGAAAGCAACTTGGAGACATCCTTGGTTTTCTCTTGAAGCGCGCTGCCTGACTGTTCTACGGCTTGCGCTTTCTGCATTTCTGTATCTGCCATAATTCTATTCTTTTTTTCGTTTGCAAAGTTATATGTTTCCGGGGAGACTATCCTACACTGTCTGTGAATTTTCCAGGGGATGTTGCGACAAGAGCGCTAAGATGCGTCATAAGCCACTGTCCCTGCGCGATACAGTCGCCTCACCTACCCTTTTCCACCATCATGCGGAACTCTACAGGGCTCATGCCCACCGCCTCATTCATTCTGCGCTGGAACGTGCGCACAGAACGGAAGCCCGCCTCCTCGCTGACAGCCGCGATGCCGTACTCGGGATGCTCGCGCAACAGTTGCATGGCATGCATAAGGCGTAGGAAGTCCAGATAGTCATCGCATGATCTGTAGGTCGTATTACGGAACAGTTTGACGAGGCGCGCCTGCGAGATGCCAAGCAGTTCGCTCACGCTGGATGCGTCGAAGTCGCCTTTCAACAGGTCGAAGTTCTGCTCGAGCCTGGTCTCTATGGCGGCAAAGAGCTCGCCGTCGTCAGTCAGGTCAGCACGCTTCAGGCGCTGCATGTCGTTGAGCATCTCATTCTTCAACCAGTTCACACGCTGGCGGAATTCGTACCACATGCAGAGCTGGTCGCTCAACTGCATGTTACGGCTCACCAGGTTGCGGTTTTCTTCCTCCAAGCGTGCCACTTCTGCCTTCAGGTCTCTTATCTGCTCTGACTGTTCCATACTTTATAGTTCTCCGCTACAAGTTATTTTTCTGCATTCTCCAGTTCTGAGAGCATCGACTGCAGCATCTCCTTCAGCTCTGCACGGCTGCCGGCCTCCTTCAGGATGTCGCGCAACTTACGGTTCTGCTCGATGCTCTTACGGATTTTCACGTTAGTGTCGATGGTTTCCTTCACGCCAGAGAGGAACGGGCTGTTCTGTACCAGACGGCCCTTGCCACCCTGTGCCTCGAAATCGCGGATCTCGCCGAACTTCAGTGTCTCCTCAACAGCGCCGCCCTCTGCATCAGTGAAAGTAACATTCACCTTCGGCTTGAAGTGCTCAAAAGCGTCATTGATATTGGTGATGTTCTCTACGAATTCCGGAGCTCCAGACTCCACATCAGATGTGTACTGATCGATCATCAGCGTTTTGTTCTGGTCGATCAAACTGACTTTCGCACTGCTCTCCTCATCGGGAGCCATCGAAATGAAATTCTCTTTCATTGCCATAGTTGTAAATGGTTTTTGATGAATAAATATTTATCTTAATCTCTTAATTTTTCTCTTTCTTCTCCGACTTCTTCTCTGCAGACTTCTCCGACTTCTTCTCTGCGGATTTCTCTGCCGGCTTGTCCTCGGCGGCTTTCTGACCATTGATGACGAAGACGGCGTTCCCGTTCTTGTCCACCTGGACCTCTATCTTATCGCCAGACTTTACCTTGCCGGCAATCATCATCTTAGAGATAGGATGACGCAGCTCCTTGCGGATGATACCCAGCACCGGGCGCGCGCCGTACTGCTGGTTATAGCCACGCAGAGCGATGGTCTGACGGGCTTCGGGCGTAAGGGTCAGCGTGATGTTCTGCTCCTCAAGCAGCTTGAGCAGCCCCTTCATGTGGATGTCGAAGATGCTTGCCACGGTCTTGTCGGTAATCGGCGAGAAAGGCACAATCTCCGTCAGACGGGCAAGGAATTCCGGACGGAAGAATCCCTGCATGATGTCCATCAGCTCGTTATTCTCAGGAATCTCACCGTTGTTGAATTTCTCCACAATCTTCTGTGCGCCGATATTGGAGGTAAACAGGATGAGGGCATTCGAGAAATCGCCCACACGCCCCAGACGGTCGTGCAGTTTGCCTTCGTCGAGAATCTGCAGGAACAGGTCGAACACCGACTTGTGGGCCTTTTCAATCTCGTCGAAGAGCACGACGGAATACGGATTCTGGCGGATCTTGTTCACCAGCAGTCCGCCTTCCTCATACCCCACGTAGCCCGGAGGCGCACCATAGAGCAGTGCCACAGAGTGTTCTTCCTTGAACTCCGACATGTCGAAACGTATAAGAGCCGACTCGTCACCAAAGAGGAAGGCAGCAAGGGCTTTCGACAGTTCCGTCTTACCAGTACCCGTAGGACCGAGGAAGAAGAACGATCCCATCGGCTGTCCCTTCTTGCTGAGTCCGGAGCGTGACTCATAGACAGCGTCCAGCACCTTCTTGACGGCATGATCCTGGCCTACGACGCGCTTCTTCAGGGTTTCCTCAGCGCCCATCAGGCGGTCGCGTTCCTTGGTCTGCACCTTACCGAGAGGTATGCCCGTCTGCTTGGCCACTACGGCACTCAGGTCGTCGCTCTTCAGTTCCGTGCGTTTCTCAGCGCTCAGTTCTGTCAGTTTGTCAAGCAGCCCTGCCAGGAAATCCGTACGCTCTGCGATGGTGGCAATCTTGCTGAAGTCGGTGTCGGAGTCAATACCTGCCAGCAGGATGCAGCTTACCTTATTAAATAACTCATAGTTCAGCCAGTCGAGTTCCTTCATCAGACCCTCGTCGGCAGCCTCTGCGCCTTCTGCGCGCTGCTTGATATCGTCAAGCTTTGCGCGCAGGCCTTCAATGATCTGGCCGGTCAGGTCGTTCATCGTCTTCACCTGCGACATTGTACGGTCTATCAGGTCGAAGGCTGAGTCTGGCAGCGACTTCTCCGTCAGATAGCGCTTGGCCAGGCGGATGGCGTCGCTCATCACGCTCTCATCGGCTTTCAGGCCGTGATACTCCTCGTAGGCGGGAATGGCGCCCTTCAGGATTCGCAGGGCCAGGTCGGCTGTCGGTTCCTCAACGGTGATTTTCTCCAGTTTGGAGACCATTTCCTTATCGGTCTCGATATTCTTGGTATAGCCGTCGATGCTCGACGTACAGAGGAGCTGCAGACGGCCCTTGCTCAGTTCGTTCTTCAGGATAGCCGATGCGCCGAACATACTACCCTGCTTGTCAAAGAGCTTATCGACAGCCTCAATGATCAGCACGGCGTTGGGCTGCGCCTCCACCTCATTGATCACATTCTTGAAGCGGTCTTCCACTTCGCCCTTATACTGTGCGTCGCTGCCCAGTGCGGCGGTATCCAGCTCGTAGGCCACAGCCCCGCTGAGGAAGCCCGGCACCCGGTCGGCAGCCAGCTCGCGAACGAACCCGTTCACCAGTGAGGTCTTACCGACACCGGCCTCACCGGTAATCAGCAGGTTGGCCTTGGTCTTGCGGCCCAGGATCTCATAGATAATCGATATCTCCTTCTCAAATCCGATCACATTGTCGAGCTTGCCGGCACGTGCCTCGGCGGTCTTGTCGGTGCAGTATTTGGCCAAGGCGCCTTTGCCGCCGGCTGCACCCGTCTTCTTGGTCAGCTCGGCGCCCTCCATATAGGGTGCCTCAACGCTCACGCCACCGCCCATCTTCGCGCTGATGTCCGACGGCGTCAGGGGCAGTGTCTTCAGCTGGTCGAACGTAAAGCCCACGCCAGGTGTCACCAGCGAGGCCAGGACGCAGACATCGGTACACTCGTCGAGATTGAACTTTGTCTGATAATTCTCAGCCTCCTCAAGCACGGCAAGCGACTCATCGCTGTACTCCAGGTCACGCATGGGGCGAACAGCTCTCGGAGCCAGCTGCATCTGCACGTCGGCCCAGTCTTGCAGATAGTAATAGTCCTTGTCCAGCTCGCTCTCTATGAAGTGTACAAGTCCTATCTCTTTATGCAAGACAGCCTTGAACAGATGCGCCGGATAGATGGCGTCACTACAATACTCTTCTGCAAAAGAGTTTGCAATTGATTTTAAATTTGCATTCATCACTATTATGCTTTAGAAATTCTATCTAATGGGCAAAGTTACAAAAAAAACGAAGAAAAGGGAACACTTTGAAAAAACAAACGCATCCAAATTTGCATTTTTTAACCAAACGTCCCTTTACTTCTTACCCGTACATACTTGCCACATTACTTTTTACTCGTCATACGATGCCATTGTCATACCCTGGGTAATATCTGTATCAGAACCGTTATTGTCAAATATTTGACCACCTTCCGGATGGTTTCCCTGATACTTCAGGTAGGCCTCCTCTATCTCGTCCCGCTTTTTATCCAGCAGCTCGCGGATATCAGCGATGCCCTTGTCGTAAGCCTCGTCGATGGCGTCGCTGGCCTCCTTCAGGTCCTCCGGATGCGAGCTGAAGATATCGGCAAAAACCTCCAGCTCCTCAGCCTTGAGCTCATCCATGCGCGCCTTGCACTCATCGTAGAGCGACTTGACAGCCTTATCCAGGAAGTCACGGCGGTCTTTGTCCACCTCTGGCATCTCATACGACAGGAACTGGCTGCCGGGGTCGTCATCGTCGAGCTGGGCCACGTTGAGCTTAAATTCCGGATGTACGCTCAGGATGCCCTGGTTGATGTCCATCACCGTACCTTTGGCCTTCGGAATCACCGCCAAGTGGAATTCGTCCGTCTGGGCCACTTCGGCCACATCCTCGATCTCCTTTGGCTCGCCATCTACCAGGACGGTGACTGGCAGGAGCGACACGGGTGTAGCCTTCACGCAAAGGTTCATATATTTGAAGTTCAGCAGATGACTATAGCCCGTCAGCTTGCTCTCGAATTGATCGACTTCAGAGATTACTACAATATTCATAATCGTTAGCTTCTTTGTTTGTGTATTGCTGTTTCAGTTTATTCCTTCGGGGCATCCTCTGCCTTGATTTTGGCGCTCAGGCTGCCGTTGGCGCCCGCAGCGGGCACGGCCATGCCGTCGCTGATGTTCGGCGACGTGAACGAGCTCTTGGCCTCCACATTGTCGATGGTCGCCTTCGGAGCCTTGAAGTCGCCCTTCACCTCAGCCTTCGCGTTGATGGTGGTGTCGCCATACACCTGCGTCTTTCCGCCAGCCACTGCGGCATTGCCGTCAGCCAGTTGCAGCATAGCCTTGCCGTCGTTCTGCTGGGCCTCCAGCGTGGTCTTGGCCAGCAGGCCGATCTGTTCGCTCATCGCCTGTATCGACTTGCTCATCTGGTCCTTCGAGATAGCGCCTACGTACATCTTCTCCGCCAGGAGCAGCATCTTGCTGTCGGCGGCCAGCTTGCTGTCGGCACGGCTCTCCTTGTCCACGTCCATCGCCTTGACGAACATCTTCTTGGCATTGGCGGTCAGGCGGCCTGTCGATTTGCCATCAGTATCGGTAGCGGCGAAGTCGATGTTCTCCGTGCGCACAGAGAACTTGCCGTCCTTGGTGAGGGCAGTCTCCTTCAGTTTGTCGCTCTCCAGCTCCTGGTCGATAGCCGTCAGGGCGAAGGTCTTCGTGTTGATGGTCACATCGCCCTCAGCCGTATATTTGGCCTTGGTCAGCTTGCCCTTCTCGTCCACCTCCACGTTGGCGGAGTTGGCCGTCGAGAGGTCGATCTTCTTCGAGCGCATCTTGATGGAGCCGTCGGCAGTAAGGACTTTCTCCTTGCGCTTCTTCTCTGCCACCTCGTAGTCCATGCTCTCGAGGGTGATGTTCTTCGAGCGGACGATGAAGTCGCCCTCGCACTTGTACTCGGCGGTCTCCAGCTCGTCCTTTTCGTTCATCTTCACCCCGGCTGCTCCCGCAGTCGACACCTCCACCTCATGCATATTGACAAACAGACGGTTGGTCTCTGGCAGCGAGCCTTTCTCGTCGAACTTTCCTGTGATCACCATGTCGTTGGTCATCACGTTCACGCCGGCCTTCTTGTTGGTGCGCAGGTTGCCGTCGCCGTCCATCGAGGCCAGGTTGATGGTCTCACCGGTGATGGATACGGCGGTCTTCGTAGAGTTCTTCTTGAAGGCGTCATCACTGATCTTCGAGAGTTT
>Ga0326511_10002358_pt1 | contig 15413 bp, 41 predicted proteins | sample 0_2496_0518_D_FD_203701 | JGI IMG/M metagenome (GOLD analysis project Ga0326511, IMG submission 203701) | Bovine rumen microbial communities from UC Davis, California, United States - 0_2496_0518 | ecosystem: Host-associated > Mammals > Digestive system > Stomach > Rumen | place: USA...
AGTCCGGATAGTCCCGCAGCGCATCTTCAAGCGAGAGACGCAGATCCCAGTTGGCTTTCTTCAACTGCTTTGTGTGTATTTTATAGATAAGCTTCTGCGCTGCTTTTTGTTTCAACGCATCATCCTCCTGCATAACGGCAAAAACTTGCCGAGTTTTACCTAAAATCAATTTATTTAAAATTGAAATTGCAACACCAAGATTGAAGACATGAATATATCCATCTTCAATCTTGTGTTTGATAATCGTTTTAATCTGAATTGTTTTTCTTTTCGTTCAGATAGCGTTCGCGCCCTTCTGCCATCTTCCGCTTCTGCTCCTCGGTAACTTCTCTTACGGCCCTGAATGGATTCTTCCCGAATCGAAACGGATGCAGAATACATCTTTCAGCCGGACAACGCCTTACTTCATCCAGTGATTCTCTGCAACATTCTACGCAATATTTTCTGATTGCCTTCACAGGACTCTTAACGGTCTCTATAATATCAGTGCTCAAATATATAACTCTCCTGCTTTTCTCTATTATTTTCTTCAGATTTCAAGCTGCTATCTCCGCTGTCTGGAATGTAATGTTCCTGGTATTTTCGTTGATCGGCACCTGCGTTTCGACGCAGTAAACCTCGCCGTCCTCGCCGATTCCGTAGAGATATCCTGGCTTCAGAATCATTTTGAGAAGTTCATACATGGCATTGAATGTATTTTCCTTATCGTTCATCGTATCAGTTTCCGTCTCACTTTCTTCATAATTGATAGGATTCGATTTGTTTCTGCGGCAATCGACAAGTCTTTCATGCATCATCTTCTGGCACCTCGTATTCTGGTTCCTGAGAGCCGCCTGTAGGATGCACGGATTCAGGAACCTCTACCAGTTCAAACTTCGCGATTCGCCATTGATCTTTTTCATAGAAGAGATTGTGCCGAGCAACCGCTCTCTTCAAAAACTTGGTCGTGCGGAAATACCTGGTATTTCTGCTTGACCCTTGCACTGTCTTAATATCGTTGCCTTCATCAACGGCACAATAAACATACTCTGCTTTCATTCAGCCTCCTTACTCGCTGGAATGACGGTGGGAGCGTCAGCTATAGTTTCCAGCAGATCCTTGGCATCGTCACGGGAGAGCATATTTTCTTTGATGAGCAAACGTACTTCCTCGTTCAGCGCATCCAGATCCCCAAGCCGCCCATGCGGTTCCGGGACTTTGATGGGAGGGCAGTCTGGATGGCGGGCGCAGTCATAGTCATCGAATCCGATGTAATGCTCGCAACCAATTTGCTTACAGAATCCGATGAAACATTCAGCGCAGTTCTGCGGCATCTCCATGTCGATATACACGCCCATGCTCATTTACCTCCCATGTTTTTGAAGAACAGCATCAGCCAAAGCGCAGAACAGATGCCACCAAGGGTAACTCTTATTCCAAATAAGTGATCTGCAATTAGTTCCAGTGCTTCTATTTCGCCCATGCTCACTCCTCCATTAAATCGCATCCACGTTGAATATCTGCCGCTAAATCATAGTATGCGGTTTCATCATAAACTCCTTCTCTGTCACCCCGCATAGCCCACAGATCATGGACAAACATTCCAAGAGCTGTAATTAATTTTGATGCAGCATAATCGCTCATGTCATTCCTCCTTCGGCGGATCTATTACAAACTGTCCGCCATAGCCAAGTTCTGCATTCATTTCATCCGTCAGGCCGCACTCATCATAAGCTGCCTGTTCATCGCCTGTGTGTAGGAAAATCCATGTGTGCATCGCAGACGCAACTTTTAGAAGCTTCTCTATGGCATCGGCGGCTTCGTTGATAACGTCACCACCGTGAGCATAGTATTCATCTTCTCGCCTCGCTCTGCCTCTCAGACGAGCAACCAGTTCTTTATACATCATTAATTCTCCTATTCCATAATTGAATTGCAAGTTTCGTATCTTCACATGGCATTGTTTTCACATGACAGTCTTCGCAAAATACAACATACCACAATGGCGTTTCACCGATAAACCCGTTTTTCTTTAAGTAGATCTGATTGCTGCCATGCGCGAAATCTACATGTGCCATACCGCCACAGAAAGGACAACGTTTCAATTCTTCCATCACTCAGCCTCCGTTTCAAGCATCCATTTTTCATACGAGGCCGCTTCCTGCGCCAAGTGATCTTCATATTCTCTGTCAGCTTTTGCAATGAAATGCTGGTCAACATAACAGCCGACTATCGCTCCTTCTTTATCTTCATACTGAAGTTGGTTGTCCCAAGCGTCGCCAAACAGTCTGCAAGCCTCGCCTTTGTCAGATTCATTATTCCAACTTGTGAATAGTGGACAACTGGCGCATCTCATGTCTCGCCCTCCTGCTTCAGCCAGTCAAGCCAGCTTTCTGTGTCTGCGTGTTTGCATGAAACATTTTCAAGAAATATTGCTAAGTCGTAATCGTCCATATTTCGGACGCGGTCGGCGTTCGTTCTTTTCCAGTCTTCTTCAGTGTATGGCGAGATCTCTACCTTTGCCGGTTTCCACGCACAACAGCTTTCAGCTTCCCACGTTCTTAAATCCGTATAGCCGCAGAAAATTGCACCGCTCGGATTCACCGACTTCCATCCGCAATCTTTACAGGTCATCACTCATCTCCTGTTTCAGCCAATTGATCCAGTTTCCTTTGCATCCAGAATATAATCCTTTACACGGACTACTTGTTTTTATATTTTTCGCAGGACACCAAGTACATGCAGATATGTGAGCTATCCATATTGCAAGTTCTTCGTCAGTCATTGCCCTGATCCGGTCGGCGTTGGTCTCCGGCGTGAAGTCTTCGCACTCTGTTATCCTGGAATCGTATCCTATACAGCTTTTATCAGCACATTTTGAACAAAGCTCCATCACTCAGCCACCGTCTTTTCACCTTTAATCGTTGCGATCAGGGAAACCGTCCTGCCGTCCTTCATCTTCCATTCGTATCCGAAAGAGTTCTGCCCATTTTTCATGTTCGACAAGTACCAGTCGAGAACAGCTCTCTCAGCTTCGTCGGTCACGCAGGACTTGTTCTGCCACTCATAACCGTTCTTCTTAAGCGTACCGGCGTAAATACCAGCGAGTCCACATGAAACATGATATTCAGCCATCTGTCTTCCTCCGATCCCGTTCCGCCCATAGTTCCTGTTCCCATTTGACCCAGCCTGGTTTGTCGATAGTCTCGTTTCCATAGTCGTTGTATTCGCGCTGCCTCTCACAGTCAGCGATCATAACGCCGAGAGCTTTATCGCCGATCTTCGGGAGGAGCGGTCTGATTGCATCGCGGATCAGACTTGGCATATAGGTCTCGCGCCCCATGCAATAGCGAAGAGCGCAGGTGCAGAGACAGCCGAAATCCTGTTCGTCCATTTCGACGGAGATCGTTCCAGGCTTTTTATATTTCCTCGCCATATTCTTCCTCGCATTCTTCTTTATCGCGGCAACCAAGCTTACATCCTTCGACGGAGTAATACTTGCTGCCTTCAAATTCTTCAGACTCCCAGATCGCGTATCGACATTCGTTACAGTTCATTATCCACCTCACTTACATGCAAGCATACTTGCGGTAACTGTTCTCAGTATTCCGCTGTGATGCATGGCAGTATCTCCGTGTGGTTTCGATCTTCTCATGACCAAGAATCTGCTGGACTTCCTCGATTCTCATTCCGCGATCCAGCAAAGTCTGGGCAAGAGTACGCCGAAACCTGTGCGCGTATATATGTATATTAGTTTTCTCGGACATCCGTTCCATCATTCGCGTGATGGTATTGTTTTTGTACCGATTACCGTTTCGGTCGATAAACAGCGCCGGATTTTTGTCCTTCCTTTTGCTCAGATATCTCTTGAGCATCATCGCGGTCACATCGTCGAAATAGACCGTCCTGGTCTTGCTCCCTTTACCTGTGACCTGCAACTGCATATTCTTAAAATCGAGGTCTTCGATATTAACCGAAATGAACTCCGCTTTTCTGCATCCGGTAGTCAGCAGGAAGTAGATCATCGCCAGTTGCTTATCCGACGTACATGCCTCCTTGATAAGCTGAACCTCAGACTGGGAGAATGCTTCCTTCTGTTCATACAAGAACCTTACCGGTTTGATGTTCTTCGCCGGATTCTTCTGAATCAGTTCCTCTTCATACATCCATCTGAAGAACTGCAAAATCGTCCGCTCATACCCGTTAATGGTTGATTTTGCCAGCCCACGGTCGATCTCACTCGCCAGGTAATCGGTGATATGCGAGGAATTAACCTTCTTAATTGGTATGCCGATATCCTGATGGAACCGTTCCAGGCGATATCTATAAAGGTAGATCGTGCTCTTTGCCATGCCCTCCGCTACCTTATGATTCATGAACGCATCGATCAGCTCCTGCGAGTTATCCGCGCAACCGGAAGAGTCATGGAATCGTGTTGCAACCTGATACCCGTCAAGCACAGCGAGGATCTGCTGTTCTAGCTGTCTTGATGCTTTCGCTGTAATGTGGTCATCAACCAGATTCATAATCTCTGATAACAGAGCCTTATTATCCGAAACAGACATTACGATTAACCTTCCGGTTCCGGTTTATGACCACAAAAGTCCATAGACTCTTCTTTACTAAGAAAGAACCTGATGACTTCCTGTGCGGTATAAATCGCTTTGATTTTGTAAGCGATGTCAAGCGCCGCATGACATCTTTTGTCCGGAATAGAAATAAGATCTGCCGTCAGGTATGCCTTAATTTCATCAAGAGTATCAAGTACGTATTGGAGACTTGACTTAAGTTCAGGCGGGATTCGCGAAATCATAAATCCAAGTTTCTTTTCAAATTCTTTGTTCTGGGCTTCTGCCCCTTCTATGTAATGAGTCCAGTAACCGACATCGCTTAGTGCGTATGTGTTGCCGAGTGACGCCTGATATTCAGATTCTCGCAGTCTTTGCCGCGCATATTCTAAAACAGTCATTGATAACCTCCTCAAAATAATATTTTATGTCACGGAATAACGCCGGAACAAAAAGCGTTGATTTCCAACGTCATAGGGATTATACCACGTGGCTGACTGATTGTCAATGAAATTTTATGTCGCGATATAAAAATCTTTGTTTGGCCGTGGCAGTCGCAGAAAATGAGACTATGCAGCACAGTTCCAAAATTCGACTCGGAGAACGATCAGATCGCGGATGATGTTTTATGATAGGGGAGCCGATGCAAATTCCAGGAGAGGGCAGTCGCCGTGGAACAGAGGATTTTTCTTTCTTTCTTTTTATATTTTATAATATATATTAAGTATTTTTCTTTCTTTCTTTACTTTAACGTATATTAAGTATATTACTATAATATATATTATAGTATAATATTATTACTATATATAAAGAACTTGATAACTTATTCCTTATTCTTATATTATAGTATAATATATATTCTCTCTTATAAAGAATAAGGGATAAGTTTGAGTATAATAGTTAAATATGAAGTATAATATACTTTCTTTCTTATTCTATTTAACTATTATACGAATAAAAGTATATATTAGTATAAGGATCATCTGGCAGCATCTCTCTCATCCGGCAGTTGACTCACATTCGCTGTCTGGTGATCCGGAATAATTACAGTGATGATTGTCAATGTTACTAACGCGCTGCGCTTGTTCACGGCCTGGACAGGTAAGTTATAGTATGTATCCGATATACCTGCCCATGTCGTGTCTGTACGGTTTCGAATAATACTACCTATTGTTCTTTCATGTCTCCTTTGTTGTACGCTCGTCAATCACATTCCGATTATGTCAAGATATCCTGGCAGATGTAACTGAATGTAATCGACTTCGCGTACAATTCGTTTGATGTGTATAATTTGTTATAATAACATTTTGATTATTTTTATCGTCATTTTTCGTCAAATCTCATAATTACGCTAACGTTTACACTTCTCTGAAAAGTATACCAAAGATCGTATCTATATATTCTGATACCACGTGTCTCCTGCGATTGCCTCAAGAGATGAGAACTGTTTCGGCGGGAATGAGATCTGACCAGGAATGTACGATTTCGCCGGAATTATCTCAAAGTTAAATTAAACGTCGGAGCATACCAATGGCTTTTCCTCAATAATTGAGAATTGTCATAAGTTCCGAGCGTCAATTTTTAGTCTGCGGTAAAGTCTCGATTCTTGAGGATTATGATTACATTTTTTAGGAATTGTCGGTAAAGTCTCAATGCTTGAGAAAGCATGAAAATGAATGAGTGAAAAACTGGGAAAAGTGGTGTTTGAGAAATATGTGGGAGAAGGGGAATACATTCCCGGGTTTTGCGCTGATCGATCCAGGCTACAAATGTAAACCCATGCCCGCCGTTTAGCACTCAACTGTTGAGAGTGCTAAGTACAGAATAGGTCAAAATATGCACTTAACCAGAGCGAAAAATGAGACATTGCGTCTCAAAATATTATTGAGACAGTGCGTCTCAAATTTTGATCAATTTTGAGACAGTGTGTCTCATTTAGCACTCAATGGTAAAGAGTGCTAAAGCACAATTTTTCCCCTCGGCCGATTCCATAATCACAGCAGCGAATTGTATTAACCACTTAATACAATAACACAATTTGACGGTCTGGCCGATCGCAAAATATTTTCGCCTATATATTGAATATATTATACCATATAGCAGCACAATAGCAGCGTGACGGCAATACATTAACCGACAATAATTTCGATCAAAATCACAGTAACCAGCATAAATCACGGCCACCAGGCTATAATTGTGCATGATGCACAAATAACCGGCGTTTACAAGCTTGTCAATTGTGCAATATTAACGAAAGTAATAAAGCGACGAAAAATAGTATTGACAGAACGCTATTGCGGTGTTATGCTTTAGCCACGATCAGCGAACGGCAAGCCAACGGGCCGCAAGTGAATCCGGATCGACAGTCAAGGTGGACGCAAGCGGGAAAACCTTTTCTGATACTTCACAGCATACCGCAAGCTGATTTGATTCTACTTCACAAACCAACAATAGTGCAACGTCTTGACTATACGACGCGGGGGGGACTTTGAAAACTGAAGATTGAAAATGTCATTGAGTATTCAAGGGTAAGAGCGTAAAGACAAGCCGCAAGCTTTGAATCAATGCCGAAAGCGTGAAATCTCATTCGATTAAGTGTAACGCAAGTAAGCAACGGCAAACATTCTAAATCATAGCTCATTAGCGATAGAATAAAGGCCGCCGGTGGATTGAAGAAAAGAACAACTTGCCGCAAGGTGATAAACCGCATAACTCCTCTTGAAAAAGGCACCGATGAAGAATTGAGTAGCAGTACAATGACAAGCGGTACAAAGTTTAACATTGTTTTTTGTTATCGTCAAGGCAAGTTTCGACGGCCACAAAAAAGAGTGCTAAACGCTCTGATAATTCAAAAAAAGGTGGTATTCAAAAATGTATAAACTCTATATCGGTCTGAAAGACAAGGACACGAAACGTCAAAAAATGCCGACGTTCCTGGCTGCACGACAGATTGAAAAGATCGTGTGTGATTATATCGGCGGCGCGACAATCTACCGCGCCCGTGGCTGCTATCGTCACGAAAACGGGCAAGTTGTCCGAGAAAACACAATCATTGTCGAAACGACGTGCGACAGTGAAGAAACCGTGATGGATTGTGTCATGACTCTGAAAAGCCGGTTCAATCAAGAGTCAATCGGTTTTATGAATACGGCGATTGATACCGATATTCAATACAAGTAAAAACGGACAGAAAATAATATTGACGGAGGTTATACAGATGAACAAAAAAGAGCTAAAGAACATGCGCGACACCGTGAACAATGTTTCGCGCCGGTTTTCCTGGTGTGAAAACTATGCTACTGAAGAGCTGAAAATGATCTTCAAAATCCTGGCGACGTTCGGTGTCGACTGGACTTGCACCGAGGATCGTTACTTCTGGATGAACGGCGAACCGACGACAAAAAATCAGGTTTACCGGATCGAAAAAGACGGCGAAGTTCTGGAAACCGTGCTGATCGTTGACAGATATTACGGCTCTGATTTCGATAATTCGGGCCACTGTGAACTGAATTGTTATCTTGCATAACGCGACAGAAAATAATACATACGGAGGAAATAATAATGAGATATCCGAGAAAAAATTATTGGATGAGTCTGGAAACTGGCGAACTTTTAACCCTGGCGGAAGCCGTCAAGATCGCGGAAGAAGAATATGACTTTGGAGATTATACGAATGCCGTGGAATTTTATGAATACTTTGAATACACGGGAATTGAGGTGGAAGAATGAGCACAAGAAAATTCTATGATATTGAGCATGAAGAAGTCTTGACGCTGGATGAACTGAAAGAAAGTTTTATGGAAGACTTGACGGAGGATGAACGGGAAAATTACGGCGGGAATTTCTGGAAGTATCTGGAAGAATGCACGGGAAAAAACGGAACTTTGGAAGAACTTGTTTAACATGGGCTATAGTCCACAAGTTGGAAAATTTGCGGGCTATGACAGATGTTAAACATCTGGAAAAAATAAACAAAATTTTGGAGGTATTCACAATGAAAAAAATGATCAATCTTGCGCCGGTTGGAAATCAGAAAAGCTTTTATGGAAAAGCTGCACTCTATCGCGACGACGACGGCACGGTTTATCTCAAGAGCTATGATACTTTCGTGTGTTCTATGACGGGTGATGGAAAATTCCATAGACTTTGGGGCGGCTATTCGGCCACGACAATGAAGCACGTTAATAGCTTCCTGGCCTATTGCGGGCTGTCTGGTGGTGGTGCTGCCTGGTGGAGAAAACAGTCTGTTGAGGAATGCAAGTATAACCGTAACTTCAATTACGGCTGGATGCTGGCATATATCGCATGATATCAGCCAATGCCGTCAAGTGGAAAATTTGACGGCATTAACGGATACCATGTATCTGATCAAAATAATTATGGAGGATTCGACAATGAGAAAATTCACAAGAAAAGAGATTCGCTGCTATGTATCTCTTGGGATCGCGGAAGATATCACGGGCATGCACTACACAGAAGCGGAAGAACTTTCCACGACGGAAAATCTGGAAAAAATCGGTTGTAGTGTCGGAACATACGGCATTAATGCCGGACTGCTGCAAAGCCGGAAAACCGGAAAATTCTATGCAGTTCTTTCCCGCAACTACACTCTTTTAGCACTCTTCTAAACGGGAACTTATTCCGAGATCGGCGCGGCTTTATTTGTGGAGGTTACACCGCGACAACAACAAAATTCCACTGCCACGGGCAAAGCCCAAACATTTTGGAAAATATGGAGGTATCGCAATGGAAATCAAAATCACGAAAAAGGAAAAGCTGCTGGAAATTTCTAACTGCTGGATCGCTAATGATTATTGGCTGATTCATGGAAGAATTTACAATGATGAGCACACGGCATTCTATCGTTTCAAATTCGTTCAAATCATTGACCGTGCTGATGACTTGTGGGACTCTGACGCTGGAAAAGATCGCGATTATAAGGAAGTTCTGGAAGAATTGTCCTGGAGCTTCTGCGATCAAATCGGCGAGACTTTCGACACTGGAAAAATCAGTTCATTCATTGACGCATGCAATGATACAATTCGGAATTTTTGGAAAATTAGATAATATAAGGAGGAAATTATCATGAAAAAGTACATCCCTGTTTCTGGAAACAATGACGTTACACACATTCGGATTGATATTGATTATGACCTGGGCGGCTATAGCATGCTGTCGTATACACCAAAGCCGCGAGGCTATTATCTGTCCGTCGTTCCCGTAAAGCGTGAAGAGCGTTATGGCTGCATGATGGAAAGTTTCACGGCCTTTTCCGGATATCGTCAATTGTTGAAAGAAGTCACGCGCAAGAGTGCCAAAGCGGAAAAAGTCGCCGAGCAAATTGCGGAAGAGTTCGCGCCGATCATGGTTCGGAAAATCTGCGAAGAAAAGCATCTGACCGTCGAGGAAGAAGCTGCATAACATCAACTAAAGCGGATAATTTGAAAAGATTATCCGTTTTGATGGGTGCTGTGCATCACAACTGGAAAATATAGGAGGAAAAATACAATGAGAAAATTCAAGTATGCAACTGTAGCGAGGACTGTAGACCTTGGATATCATGTAACGATATCCGATGCGGAAAATCTGGTCGATCATAACACGGCTGTATTCGCTGATTTAGTCGGAAACATCAACTTAATGCCGGATGATATCTATGACATCACTGTAATGAGTTATAGCGGATTTGAGACCCTGGAAGAGGTAATGCAGTTTTGTAACGAAAGAGAATATACAATCGCATAACATCAACTAAAGCGGACAATCTGGAAAACTTGATTGTCTGCTTTGATGGGTGTTATGCCCTGAATTTGAAAAAATTGAAAGGAAGATTTTACTATGGCAACTGCTAATTTTTATCCTATGAAGTACAATATGCCGCTTGTCTGTGGCGGTGGAGACTGCTATGACGAGAATGGAAACTTTGATCAATTCTTGGCTGATGATGAATACTGGCTTGCAAATATGCTTATGAAAAACTTTGCTTCTGATCTTGTTTATCATAATATCAGTATCAAAAGCGGATATTATTGCGGTTTTCAATTCTATGTATCTGAGAAGCATGAAGACTTGTTTGATCTTGATAAAGCATCGGAATATTGCATCGATAATGAAGATGCTCATTACTACTATGACAAATGCCGAAGCAAAGTGTTACGCTCTGCCGATTCGGAGAAGCGGAAAATTCGCCGCTGGCTGGAAAGTTTGAAGAAAGAGGGATTTCATATCCTGGTTGTAAAAGCTGTTTTTAGCAATGGAGAAGTGTGGTATGACGAAAAATGAACGCCTGATCCTGGAAGAAACGAAGCGGCTGCGAGACGCCGGAAAAATCGGAAAAAATGATGAACTGAAAATGTTTCATGAATGGTATATCGCCGGATATTCGCCGCGAGGCATCCCGCCTATAGCGCGTATCAAGATCGCCGTGCCGCATGGAAAAAGATATTTCATGGAGTCGAAACCGTTCTGGGCTACATCACAATTTGAAAGGAAGATTTAACAATGACAATTTGCAAAGTATTAGCGGAGAAAACAAGCGGAGATTATGAAATCACGGCATATGAGAATCATGATAAAGATTCACGCCTGCCGCGCTATGAGATCGTAAAATCTAAAGACGGGTTTTGCGTTGAGTATGTCCGCGCTGCGCGTACAACCTGGAAGAAACGATTTAATGAGATGCAATAAAAGGAAGGTGTAAAAAAATGGCAAAGCTGGAAACTCTGACCGCATGTGGCTATTGCTTCCTGCGGGAGATTGGAAACAATGACGCGATTTACGAGAACAAATTTACCGGACTGTGGATTATCTACAACTATGACAACTATACATTCAAAGTGATGGAGGACTGAGCAATGGAAAAAATGAAGGTTATTTCTGTTCTGCTGATTGCTGCGATTGTGGTTTTCTTCACTGTACATATCACATACCGCACGACGATGCGAAACATTGAGATTGATATTGATGGAAGATATGCCTATCTGACAGTCTATGGACAGACGGATCGATATATCATAAAATAATAAATTCTTGAAAAATAATATTGACAGCTCGATATTGAGCGCGTATAATATGTAACATGAAAGGAAGGTTCTTATGGAAAACAAGACTTACACTGTGGAAGATTTCCGGATCAATGACTATGCATGGAAGATTATCCATGAGGAAGGTAGATGGTCAAACTATAGCGGAAAGTTTGACATCAACTATAGTTCTATTCTGACCAAACTGATTCAGGAGGCCGGAAGATACTGCGAGAGCTACGCAAGTGATTTGTTCATCGATTGGAGCACAATTGACGAGCACCTGCGCGAGGCTGATTTTCCTGGCGGGACGTTCCTGTTTGGTTTTCGTCAGATGGGAGTAGATGGAAACACTTTCGTTCTGAGCCGTTACAACAATAACGGAAAATATGCGAGGTATGAGTATCGTTCACTCTGGCGTCTTGATATCGAGCGCGAGGATGATTACGTCACTATGACTCTTGGAAGAATATTTTAATGGGAGGTATGGAAAATATGAAATCTTATAGCGATTGTGTTGCGGAGTTTAACGCGACAAAAAAGAACATTGACGCCTTGGACGGAGAAATCGACAGAATCAGCGAGACCATGCGGGAAGTTGCCGGAAAGATTATGCCGCCGTCCATGCGCAAAACTGCGGTCAATGATGAGCTGCGTGAACTGCGAGGCCGCATGAACAAGATCGCCGGACAGAAGAAAGTCATGGAAATTACCATGAAAATCTGGAAAGAGAACGCAAGGCAAGCCGTATTTGCCGAGACTGCCGGAGTCATTGCCGAGCTGATCGGAAAATATGCCGGAAAGCCGTTCGGCGAAAAGACTGCGGCGAAGTTCAAAGAAGAATTTAAGGAGAGAACCGGATTCGGTATCTACTTCAATCGTGAACAGTATCGCGAGGAAATTTGCCTGATCGATGTCGGTTATTTCTTCCGGCATGGGGAGCTGGAAATTTCTGTAAATGATAAGAAGCTGTTTGACGGGAACAAGCTTGTCGCTTGTGATGCGGAAGATTTGCGGCTCAACTACTGCGCGGACTATGTGGAAAATCCTGTCAACCGTGCAAGCGAGATCGTGAACAGATTTGCGGAATTAAAGGCCGCTTATGAAGTGTTTGAAAATCAGTGCAAGGCGTTCAATGAACTGCTGCCGACTTCCATTAACAATGTGTATGCTGGAAACTTTAAAGGTTATCTGTATTAACTCGTTGCGGCGAGGATAAATAGTCAGTTAGGCCGCAAGCGTGGGCGATTGGAAACTTTCGCCCGGTCTGAAAAGAGAACGGAGGAATCGGAAAATATGAAAAATCAAGTTGAAATTCCATATCGCGCCGTGAAGAGAACGGCCCTGGATGGAAAAACATGGTGGGTTATCTGGGATAACATTCACAACTGTTATTCAACACGCATAGATCATGGAAAATATCGCACGAGGAAAGCTGCGGAATTAAGAATCAATAAAACTTTAATGGAGGGTTAAAAATGGAAAAGATGAAAGTTATTATCCGTCGTGAATATAATCCATACTGGAAAGAATGGGGCTATCTGGCTGCGTTTCCTGAAGCATCCGCATATCCTGGAAGAATCCTTTGTCTTCCATTCCGCTTTCTGGATGATGGAACGGCAATTTTTGAAGCTCATGATGAAGTGAATATGGATTATTACTATGCCAAAAAGCTTGTTCATGCGAAGACTGATGAAGCGGAAAAGTGCCGAGTTGCTATTAGCGCGTATTATAATTCAATGCCTGGTGAAAATATTTCACTTCAAGTTGTAGAAAAGATCGGGAGGAGATAAAGCAATGGAGAACAGAAAGAACAATCGTATTCCGAGGACTGCAAAACATCTGACCGTCAAGTGGCTGATCGGGAATAGCGCGTGTGCTGCCGGACAGATTACCGAATTGGAAAAAGTTGAAGGCGGCTGGCATGAAGAAATCAATGGACGAGGTTATTTCGTTTTCGCGTCGATGGTACGCAATGGAAACTTGTGTGAAATTCTAAAGGTTGCATAGGATATATGAATAACGGAGGTGCTGGAAAATATGATCACTTTCAAAACGACAAATGAAAACGATGAAATTTGTATTTGGCAATACGACAGCGCGGAAGAACTGGAAAAAGAGTGGCGTTCGGATGATATCGATATGAACGTACCGGCTAATGACGCTCATGTGTTTGACGTGAAAATCGACGGCGAGAAGAAAAACTTTCCTGATGGTACATGGTTTGAAGACTTTCTTACTTTTATTGGGATTGATATTTGGGAATAAGGAGGATTTGGAAAACATGAAGAAAATCGAAATCACTGTGGAAGTTACCAAGCGTTGTGCATTTGAAGTTGAGCTTTCTGATGAACAGTATGAAGCATTCATCAATGGAGAAGTTGACGAGATCACAATGCCTGAAGTTGACTTTGGCGATATGTTTGAGAGATGCCGGAACGGCGAAGGTTGGGAAGAAACGGATTACGCAATTACGAATAACGAAGGAGAAACCGTTGTTCCCTGGAATGATTAAAATACAGAGCACACCAGATTTTCTGGTGTAATGTAGCCGAAGACCGTTGCAAGCCGGTTATAATTAAATGAAAAGGAAGGTATTTCATAATGAAAACAACCGTCAATCTGGAAAATCTGGCCGTTGAATTAGATGAATTTCATAGAATCTATGACATCTATGACTATGAAGATACATATGATACAAGAGATGCAGGAGCTGGCGTCGAGGCGATTATCGACACACTGGAAAATTACGACGGCGAGGAGATCGTCGAGTGGTTGCAAGAAATTGTCGAGTACGAAGAGGGAACACAGGAAGACATTGCATGGGCGGCTGAACTCCTGGAAAAAGTACAGGAATATATCGCGAAAAAAGAATAATTGATAGGAGGATATGGAAAATATGAATTATAACTACTACGTTATTGGTGGACAGTATGTCCGATTCTGCTATGGCGGGAGCAATACGCTGAAGGGAGCAAAACAGCTTGCTACGAAATGCCGCGAGTATTGGGACAACTGGCAAGGCTGGAACGCTCCGAGGATTTACGCTGCGGAAGATTGCGTGATCGCTGATACGGAATTTTTTAACGAGCAGTTGATTCCGAAGCCTGGAACATTTCCTGTTGCGGAATATGATAATCAGAAGCGCCGTTGGGTAAACTGTCGATAGGAGGATTTGGAAAATATGAAAAGAGCTGCGCATGAAACCAGAGCATTGTCTATTGCTACTTTAGGCGGGGAACTTGTGATTGAGAAGTTCTGCCCGAAGGGATATTTTATGGTACGAATCAGCGGCAGAAACTATGTTGTAAAATCTACGGTAGAAGAGCTGGAAGAGCTTATCAAACAGGATAAGATTGTTGATTATACATCTTTAGATGCATGGAAAATCAAGTGATAGGAGGATTTGGAAAATATGAATGTCAATCTTAACAATCTTCTGATGATCGTAACCGTGGAAAATGAGAAAACTGGAAGGCGTTGCGTTCACTGGATGACAACGAATGATGAGAAGAGATTTTTGTCGTTCGCGCAGTACATCATTGATGGATCGTCTCATCCGGAGAACTTCATCGTATTCGACATGACGGACAAGACGGAGTTTAACCTTGCGGACTACTGCATGAATACGCTTGGCATGCGCAAGCGGACATTTGAAGAAAGGATAGCAAGCTAATGAACAAACTGTATGCAATTCACTTCTATATTCATAACGCGAAGTTTGGAGAAGTCTGCTCGTTCTATAAAGAAGAGATTTATGATAGACTGAACAACCTTGGTAAAGCCGGAGAAGATGCAAAGCTGATCGAGAGCAACGATGTTCATGACATCTACCGTGTTGACA
>Ga0326511_10002359_pt1 | contig 15411 bp, 25 predicted proteins | sample 0_2496_0518_D_FD_203701 | JGI IMG/M metagenome (GOLD analysis project Ga0326511, IMG submission 203701) | Bovine rumen microbial communities from UC Davis, California, United States - 0_2496_0518 | ecosystem: Host-associated > Mammals > Digestive system > Stomach > Rumen | place: USA...
TGTCCTGTCTGCGGACGACTATGCGGTCACCCTCTTCTATCTTAGGGTACATGGACTGACCCTTGACGGTGATGCAGATGGTATTCTCAACATCACAGTCATTTTCTATATAAAGGGGTATATACTCGATGATATCGCTGCTGGCATACGCTCCGAAGCCTGCGGCTACGCTCCCGAACACGGGGATCATGTGGATCTTCTCAGCGGGCAGTACTGTCAGAGTGTCAGCGGGTTTGGGCTGTCTCGTGTCGAGAAGTTCATCGGAAGAAATGTTCAATATCTGGCAAATGTTTCTTAATAACGCCGTGCTCACATCTCTTTCCCCACGCTCATACGAGCCGTATGTCCTGACATTCAGACCTAGTTTTTCAGCCATTTCAGCTTGTGAAAGGTTCGCATCAACGCGAGCCTTTTTTAATTTATCTGATAATGCCATTTTATCACCTGCTTTCTTATTTGAGTATAGTATAACACATTATGTGTAAAATGTCAAGTAATCAAAGTTACACCTTTTGTGGTGATTATTGACAAAGCAAGTGACTGCATTTTGTGTAACTTTTTACGTTCGCTAGTATTGACAATTACACAAAATGTGGTATAATGTAATCACTGACACGAAACGTGTAACAAAGTGAGGTGAGAAAGCAAGAATGGATACAGTGTTCAACAACATAAGAGCCGAATGTGCAAGGAACCGTTGGTCTGTCGAAGAACTTACAGATAAGCTGGGTATAGAGCGCAAGACTTTTTACAACTGGGAGAAAAAGCAGGACTTTCCTGTCTCCGCACTTGTACAGATGGCTGAACTGTTCGGCGTTACCACCGATGAGCTGCTTGGCATCAATTAGCCAACTAACCACAGACATAACAGAAAGGATGTAAAAAATGGAAGAACCCAAGCTGATAATCCGCAAGGAAAAGAAGTCCCTCGTGACGTTCAAACCCGTACAGATCTGGACGGAAACTCACGACATAGTGGCTTCCCTTGCCGAAGAAACAGGGCTTAACAAGGCGGCGCTCATCCACAGGATGATATCTTTCGCCGCAGAGCACATGGAGATAGTTGAAGAGTGACAGGAGGAGGTATGACAAATGAAGCACTACTACACCGTAGAGATCGAGAACAAGCGCTCAGGGAGCCTGCGCAGAGTGACTATCAAAGCCAGGACAGCTGAGGAAGCCGCTTCGTTCACGATCATCAGTAAGGACGAACGCATCATCGCGGCGTTCCGTGTATGATAGGACAGCCTGTTGATCTCATAGTATTGAACGAGGTGATATTATGATGAACACGAACGAGATCGAAGAATTTCTGAACGAACCCGAAGTGACCACAACAGAGAAAGTTATTTACTCTTCCACAGGGAAGCCGTACACGGTGATATGCACGGTGAAAAGGCGCTGTTCCGAGGACCCTGCTAAGGAGCTGGAGAAATTTATCAACGTGGCAAGCCGTATCGCCAGCAACGTCGAGCAGCGCCTTGCCGAAAAGAGACGTCGAGAAGAACAGGAGGGAACATAATGACCGACGAAAGCAAAGCCGCCATTCTTTTACTTAAATGGTTCGCGGCATTCACGGCGGGGCTGATGATCGCCGACAAGTTCAGCCGACCTGTCGGGCTTATCATCGCCGCGTGCTCGGTACTGGTACTGGCGGTGTACCTTCGCACAGACGGACGCATCGAAGCTGAGAAAAAGCGCCGCGAAAAATACGCGGCTGACTGTGCGAAGCGTATGGAGGAGGTTCTGAAAAATGACGAAGATTGAATTTTTGGTGCTTCTTCTTGTGGCACTGAAAGCTATGGAGATCGCCATAGAACTGGCAAGGTTCTTCGTGGAGAACGGCGTGGAACTTAATGATGATGACGGAGGTGAGGATGATGAAGACGATGAATATAAGTGACAGCACTTACCACATAAAGATGCTGACAGATCTTGCTATCCAGAACGAGGGAGCTCTGGTGCTGATATACGACTCAGGCAAAAAGTTAGATGATACTCATGCGGACGGGTCGATCTCGATAGTTGGCAAGCCGCTCCGCGTGCTCTCGCTGGCGACTAACATCGTGAGAAAGGTCTCCCAAAAGACAGGGCTAGACATTGATACCATGCTCGAGGCTATGGGACAGGTTATCAAGGAACGTGAGGAACAAGGCTATGACGAATAGGAAGATCAAGGACTTTCACCGCAACGCCGTCGTATATACCTGTATCAGGGAGAACTACAAGAACCTTTGCCGCATACTGCTGACTCTTAACGAGCTGTACCCCAAGCAGTTCTACCCGAAGAGAGTGCATGAGTGGATCAGCACATACGCCGAGAATTGCCGCAAGATGGACAAGCTCGATCAGGCAGATGCATTGGAGTATAAGATGGACAGATGGGGCGAGGAATGCGGCATAGACGACAACTTCTGCCGAAACTTCGTGATAAGGAACTGCCCGACAGTGACAAATCCGCAGAATATCAGGGTACTGGCACATAATGTCAAGTTGGCTTTGATACAGACCTGCATGGAGTTCGGCATCGGAGACAAGCGTCTGAGCGAGATAGTTGCGGCACTTAACAGACCTCAGCCGAAAGACCCCGAAGTGCTTATGGAGCGGTTCGGCATGGAAGAAGTTGAGGACGACATGACCAATGTAGACTATCGAAAGCTCGCTCCGAAGCGGCAGAAGGAAGCAAGCTATGAGGACGTAAAACGCGGCTATCAGGGATTGGCTGCGCTGAAAGCATATCAGGATGATGTAAGAGGAGGATCACAATGACAAACGAGCAGAAAAACCAGGTAGCCGCGATGAACGCCAGCGGCATGAGCGTGGATCAGATAGTGTTGGACACGGGTCTGGACAAGCAGACAGTGGCGGACTTCGTAGCGGAGCGCAACGCTAAGAAAAAAGGCAGAGGACACCCGATATCGGAGCAGACTAAGCAGGCAATAGTTGAGTGGTATCAGTCGGGACATCCTGTATCGCAGACTGCGAAGAAGTTCGGCGTTGACCCGAAGACGGTCAAGAACGCTTTAGGACTGCTGTCCAAAGAAAAAGAGCCCGCCGCAACGGCAACTGCGACAGACTCAAAAGCAAATATTGTACAAGTACAGAATACCACAGTTTCGGTGGAAAGTCAAGCCCTGCGCGGTGTAAATGTTCTGGGCATTCTGGAATGCGCATTGAGCGACGCCTACGGCACTGACGCTGAGATCATGTCCCTGAAAGCCGACAGCGACACAGCCAGCATCGTGTTCAGGTATGGCGGCACGGCTTATTCGGTGCAGTTCGGGCTGGCGTTTTAGGGGGTGCTGGGAGAATGACCATAACGAAGAGAAACATCATGGTCCCTGTTGACCAGATAGAACCGCATCCCGATAACCCCCGCAAGGACGTGGGCGACGTTACCGAACTGGCGGAGAGCATCAAAAAGAACGGCATCTTCCAGAATTTGACCATCCTGAGGACACCGAACGAGAACGGCAAGAGCACCGTGATCATTGGGCACCGAAGACTTGCCGCGGCAAAGCTGGCGGGACTGAAAGAAGTCCCCTGCATGGTGGTCGAGATGGATAAGAAAGAGCAGATAGCGACCATGCTTCTGGAGAATATGCAGAGATCTGACCTGACGATATACGAACAGGCGCAGGGCTTCCAGATGATGCTCGATCTGGGTGAGACTAAGTCGGAGATAGCAGAGAAGACAGGATTCTCCGAGACCACAGTACGCCACAGACTGAAACTCCTGGAACTTGACCCCGAAGAGTTCCGCAAGGCAGAAGAACGTCAGCCGAAACTTACGGACTATATCGAGCTTGAAAAGATCACCGACCCGGAGTTGAAAAGCAAAGCACTGAAGGCCATCGGTACATCGAACTTCCAGTGGACTATGGAGTCATGCAAGCGTCAGCAACGAGAGAACGAAATCAAGAGAGAGTGGCTGGAATACATCGACAAGCTGATGCCGAAAGTCGAGTGGGATGCGAACCGTGAAGTCGTCAAAACTATCATGATGACACACAGGCTCACCGATGAGGACAAGGCAATGCTCGACAAGCTGGTGGACGATGATGCCGAGAACGTGCTGGACTACTGGCACAAAGAAGGAAACACATACTGCTACATACTCGGGAAGAAGCGGGACAAGCCTCTGCCCAAGTATGAAGACGAAAACCGCAAGCGGCTCGAACAGGTGCAGCGTGTCAAGGAAGTTGAGGAACAGGCAGGACGACTGAGAGAAGCGTTTGTGAAGGCATACACTTCTAAGCGCAGGAACTATACTTATGCCCTGCGGATGATGCTCGACATGGACCTGGAACTGGTGGATACTAACTGGGGCAGGGTTTCCGAACTGCTCGACATAGACGTCCCCGACGATGAAGATGATACCATTCAGGAGTCGGGTGACTTCATCAGCCTGTGTGTAACGGACCCCGACAAGGTGATGCTGGCAGTTACAGCATCACTGGCAGAAACAGGCTTCTATACCAGTGTCCACACCTGGGACGGCAGCTACCAGAGGAATGAATTCCTTGTAAAGTGGTACAAGTGGCTCAGGCTTATGGGCTACAACATCAGCAGCGCTGAAGAGGCGATGCTGGGCGGCACACATGAGTGCTTTAAGAAGGAGGAAAACTAATGGAAAACACAATAACGATCTCACAGGAAAGATACGATGAACTTATCCGCGCAGAAATGCGCGTGAAGATGGCAATAGCCTTCTATGAGATGCAGGACTTTGTTTCCGATAAGGATATAAAGCTGCTGCTGGGGGTAGCGGAGGAGAAAGCCAATGAAAGCAACGGGTAAAATCTTCGACCTTCCGCAGGAAGAATACCGGGCAGACGAGGGCGTGAGCAGGTCTGAACTTCATGCGCTGGCACGATCGCCGATGCACTACAAGTACGCACAGGAACACCAGCGGGAAGATACTCCCGCACTGCTCTTCGGAAGTGCCCTGCATTGCTATGTACTGGAGCCTGAACGCTTTGCCGATGAATATATAGTAGTTGGGAAGATAGACCGCAGGACCACAGCAGGCAAGGCGCAGGTCGCGGAGATAGAAGCATCCGGCAGGATACCTGTTCCCGAAGAGGACTATGATGCCATAAAGGCTATGGACGACAGCATCAGATCTAACCCCTACGCTGTCAGACTGCTTTCGGGGGAGCATGAGGTGTCCTACTTCACGACCGACCCCACAACAGGTATTCGCATCAAGTGCCGCCCGGACTGTCGCGTAGATCTTGGCGCAGTCAGCGTAATAGTTGACCTCAAGACTACCAGGAGCGCACAGACAGACAGTTTCTCACGCTCATGCATTGAATATGGGTATGACTTGCAGGCGGCTATGTACAAGCAGATAGTTGATGAGGTAGAGGGTAAGCCCCACAGGTTTGTATTCATAGCTGTGGAAAAAGACCCACCCTATGCCTGTAACGTTCTGGAAGCGGACGAGCTGATGCTTCGCAAGGGTGCGGATGACCTTCGCGGGTATCTTATGACACTGGCAAAGTGCCGCAGAACAGACAACTGGTACGGATATAATGGCGAGAGTGGCAAGCCCAATATCATAGGGTTGCCTGCATGGCTGGCAAAAGAATATGAATAGGAGAATGAATCATGAATGATATACAGACTATAACACCCGAAGTTCCTCAGCAGAATGGAAACTTCGACAACATCAATCAGGGTTCTGTTGCGATCGAAAGCAGCAGAGCCATCGCGGAAGCACAGGGCAAGCTCATCATTGCGAAACGTTTCCCGAGGGATGAGATACAGGCATTTGCAGATATGAAGAAAGCCTGCCAGCGTCCCGGCTTGGCAAGCAAAGCATTTTACAGTTATCCCCGTGCGGGTGAGACTGTATCGGGACCGACTATCAGGCTCGCAGAAGAACTGGCAAGATGCTGGAAGAACATCGAGTACGGCATCAAAGAACTGTCGCAGGACAACGGCAAGTCAGAAATGCAGGCATTCGCATGGGACTTAGAAGCTAACACGATGAGCGTACAGAACTTCACAAATCCTCATGCGCGAGAAGTCAGAGATAAAAAGACAAAGCAGACAACGATCAAGCAGCTCACTTCTCTCAGAGACATATATGAGAATAACGCGAATATGGCAGGCAGAAGGCTCAGGGCGAGAATACTTGCGGTGCTTCCCGCGGACTTCGTCGAGGAAGCTATTGCAGAATGCAAGCGCACTCTTGCCGGGAAGAATGATACTCCGCTTGAAGATCGTATCAGGAAGATGGTAGTTGAATTTGAAAAGCTGGGAGTTACCCGAGAGATGATCGAGAAAAGGCTGTCAAGAAGTGTAGAGACCATGAACGGCGATGATCTTGCTGAGTTCATCGGTATATATAACAGCTTGAAAGAAGGTCAGACCAAAATCTCTGCATGGTTCGAGTACGAAACAGTATCCGATCTGGCAGCAGAGATCGATGCAACAATGAAAGCAGAGGTACTCTGATGCAAGTAAGACTTAACGATGGCAGTATCCTGATCGCGGGATATCTCGGGAAAGATGCGGAGTACAAAAATGTCGGGCAGAAGAACTCGTCACTGACTAAGTTTTCAGTGAATGTTGGCAAAAAGGTAGGCGCACAGCAGCCTACCTGGGTAAACTGTGAGTACTGGCATGAAACGGCAAGAGCAACTGCATCACTGAAAAAGTTTGACGTAGTGATGTGTTTCGGACACATCAAGTCGGAAACTTATACCGACAGGGATGGACAGCAGAAAACAGCAAATGTGTTGGAGGTTGAAGGCTTCTTCCTCCAGCCGAAAGCGCAGAACACTGTTGACCCTATGATCGAACAGATGCTGAACACCCTTGATGACCCGAATTCAGGCACTCCGTTCTAGGAGGTTTAAATGGCAGAGGAAGTAAAAGAGGTAGAAGCTGAGGTAGTCACAGTATATACGCTGGAAGACTACACCAGCGGCGATAAACCATATGCAGAACTGTATGCCGAGAAAGACCGGTTCAAACGAAAGCAGAAACTCATTCAGATGGCAGATGCTGCTAAGGCTGTGGGATTTACGCAGTTTCGCTCGATGTTCAAAGCCTATTCCGAGATGCAGCAGTGTAGTCAGCGTGAGAACCCCAACACCAACAACGTCACAATGCTGACAAGCCCATACATGGAACTTGATGCGGGTATATATACAGTCGATGATGATGGGATCTCAAAGTTTGACTACGACGGTTTGAAAACCATCTGTCATCAGCCTATCATACCGTTCGAGATCCTGCGGAACATCGATACAGGCGAGGAAAAAGTCAATCTGGCATACCGCTCGCGTGGTGTATGGCATGAACTGATAGTATCAAAAGAAGTACTGTACAATGCCAGGAATATCACACAGCTGGTCAAATGCGGCGTGGACATATCATCGGAAACCGCTAAGGACATGGTATCGTACTTTCAAGAGATCGAGGCTATCAACCGCGATATCCTGCCGCTGAAAAAGTCCGTCGGAAGGCTGGGCTTCATCAAGGATGAGGGCTTTTCACCTTATGTCGATGGAATAACCTTCGACGGAGACCAGAACTATGGCAGAATGTTCAATGCAGTACACAGTGAGGGCGACTTTCAGACATGGATTGACATAGCTGCGGAATGCAGGCAAAAATCAGTCACGGCGAAGATCTTCCTTGCGGCAAGTTTCGCGGCGGCACTGATCGAGCCGCTGGGCGGTCTGCCGTTCTTCGTTCACTTGTGGGGCGTGGACAGCGGTACCGGTAAGACTGTCGCTCTGATGCTGGCGGCTTCGGTCTGGGGCAATCCTGAAATAGGCGAGTATATCCAGACATTCAACAGTACAGAAGTCGGTCACGAGAAGACAGCGGCATTTCTGAACAATCTGCCCTTCCTGATCGACGAACTCCAGCTGTCGAAGGATAGTCACGGTCGTTCAAGATTCGATGTGTACAAGCTGGCTCAGGGTGTCGGCAGAACCAGAGGTACGAAGACTGGCGGCATTGAGAAAACACCTACATGGCGAAACACTATTCTGACCACAGGTGAAAGCCCGATAGTACACGGTTCGGCTGGTGCAGGTGCAGTAAACAGAGTAATCGACATCGAGTGTTCAGCTGATCATGCTGTTATATCCGACGGTATGAGGGTATCGGGCATAGTCAAGAAAAACTATGGCTGGGCTGGCAAGATGTTCGCTCGCCGGCTTACGGACCCGGCAATACTGAACGCTGCTACGGAAATATACAACGACTATTTCAAGGAGCTTTGTGAGGGCGACACGACCGAAAAGCAGGCAATGGCAGCGGCGATGATACTCACGGCTGACCTTATGATAACACCATTGTTTTTTGATGGAGATGAACCGCTGACGGTCAAGGAAATATCGCAGTTCTTGAAGTCGAAGGAAAGCGTATCAGCCGGTGAGCGTGGATATCAGTATATATGCGACTGGGTAGCAGCGAACAGCAAGCGTTTTTCCTACGGAGAAGAGAACACAGGCGAGGTCTACGGTACTATCGTTGACGATGTGGCGTACATCATACGCTCCAAGTTCTCTGATGCAATGCAGAAGCAGGGCTTCGATGAGCGTGCAGTCCTTAGCTGGCTGAAAGTGAAAAATCTTATAATCACACGAGGGAGAAACAACACAAGGGGCAAGAGGATCAATGGAATCAATGTCGAATGTGTGGCATTAAGGCTCCCGGAGATAGAGCCCGAGTTCTATTCGCAAGCAGAGTTGGATGCGGCAAATAGTGAAGAACTTAATGCTATTTTGTAAACGATTTGAAATGTGGGACAAAACATCCCGTTTTGTGGGGCATTCGTCCCACGGAAAAAAGCCCGAAAAACCAACGTTTGTGAGCCGCGTGGGACTGTGGGACAAAAATGCCCTATATATACCATGTATAAAAATTATATTTTTTGATTTTCAAGTGTATATAAAAAAATACCCCTATATAGGCAATGGGGGGAGATTTTGTCCCACAGTCCCACAACATGGTTAAAACCGCGTAAATAGGCATACTTTTAGCGTGGGACAAATGCAAAAAACGTCCCACACTTGTCCCACATGTCCCACACAAGCATGACACATATAAACGGTTTCATATATTTATATAAAATATAGTTTAGAAATACTTAACTTTAAAAGGAGTAAAAAATGGAAAATAAGAACATACCGCCTTACAAGCTGGCGAAGATGTCAGAGGTAACGAAGAAGATCGTGACACTGCTGGTAGGCAACACAGCATTCGTCACACTTGACCTTGACGACTGCAAGATGATACTTCACTGGGCAGAACGCATGATAACGGAGGGTACAAATGGCACTGACACTTAGACCATATCAGCAGGAATGCATTGATACTATACAAGCCCGCGAACACGGTCGATATCTGGTACAGCTTGCGACAGGTCTGGGAAAGACGGTCATCTTCACAAACCTGCCAAGACAGGGGCGTGTGCTGATACTCTCACACCGCGAGGAACTTGTCAGACAGCCGCTGAAATACTTCGATTGCAGTACAGGCGTAGAGATGGCGGGTGACAGTTCACATGGCGAGGAAGTTGTATCCGCCAGCGTGCAGACCATGACGCACAGGCTCGACAGGTTCAACACTGATGACTTCGATACTATCATCGTAGACGAGGCGCATCATGCAGCAGCTAAGTCATACCGCGATATACTGTCATACTTCCGTCCGCGTATGCTTCTGGGCTTCACGGCAACACCGAACCGGGCGGACGGCGCAAGGCTCAAAGATGTATTCGATGAGATACTCTACAAGAAGGATCTTCGCTGGGGCATACAGAATGGATATCTCTGCGATATACTCTGTAAACGAGTAGATATTGGATACGACCTCTCCGCAGTACATACCCGTATGGGGGACTACGCTCCCGGAGAACTGGAAGAAGCTATGGAAGGCACTGCTGATGCCATAGCACAGGCATACCGCGAACACGCCAACGGTGCGACGCTGATCTTCGCGGTATCGGTAGCACAATGTGAGGAAATAGCCTCGAAGATAGAGGGTGCGGAAGTAGTCACAGGTCAGACGAAGGACAGAGCGGATATAATCAGACGTTTCACGAACCGCGAGATACCCTGCATAGTCAATTGCATGGTGTTCACAGAGGGCACGGATATGCCGCTGGTGGAAACAGTCATCATAGCACGTCCGACGAAGTCTGACAGCTTATACGCTCAGATGGTCGGCAGAGGGCTTAGACTGCATCCCGAAAAGTCAATGCTCACCCTGATAGACTGCGTAGGTGTGACAGGCAAGGCAAGCTTATGCACCGCTCCGTCGCTTTTGGGCGTGGATATCGACACTATTCCGAAAAGCAAGCAGAAAGACATGGAGGGTATGCTGTTTGAACTTCCCGAGAAAGCGAAGGTACTATCGGATAGTCCTCAAAGCTGGATCGAGAACGTCCGCATAGTTGATCTCTGGTCGAGGGAGATGAAATACCAGCTGCATGATGTCAACTGGTTCCAGATGCCTGACGGTACCATGATCTGTATGCTTCCTGACAGGCAACAGATCGAGATACCTCCTGCGGACGAACTAGGAGAAACTATCTTCCTCGGACAGCGCATGGATATGCAGGAAGCATTCGACAGAGCGTATGAACTGCTCTGCAACAACTTTGCGGACAGTAAGGCTATCTGGGATAAGAACATAGCCAAGAAGTGGGGCGCACAGCCTGCATCAGAAGCTCAGAGCAAGCTGATACGCCGTATTGGTAAGAAGTACATCGATGAGATAGATTTTGAAAGCCTTACGAAAGGACAGGCAGGTATGATAATCAACAGACTGAAAGGCGGCAAAAGATGAACCGACAGGAAGATATAGAACAGCAGATGATCGTTAAGTGGTCACAGCAAGCCACTATTCGCGGAAAGTATCCCGAGCTTAAACTGCTGTACCACATCCCGAACGAGCGAAAGTGCTCCGCACGGGAAGGCGCAAGGCTGAAAAGCATGGGTGTTAAATCGGGCGTGCCCGACCTTTGCCTGCCGGTAGCACGCGGAAAGCATCACGGACTGTACATCGAGCTCAAGACCAAGAGCGGCAAGGTATCTGATGCGCAGAAGTGGTGGCAGGCAGAACTTAACGGACAGGACTATCTGTCAGCAGTGTGCTATGGCTGGGAACAGGCTGTAAAAGTGTTGGCAGACTATCTGGAGGGTAAGCTATGATCGACAAACAGAAAATCGACGCCAGAGCCAATCAGCTCAACAGTATGGCAGCGCAGGGCATACCGTTGGAAGATACCGCCGACCTGCCTGACACGCTGTACTACAAGTCTCTGTGTTTACTGTACGGTGAATACCGCAGGCATATCATCGATGTGAGCGAAGCAAGGAAGCGAAAAAACAAGCTGATGAAGGAATACATCGACAGCAAGTATGCCATAGACAAGTATCATGACAGTGTCAAGGCGGCGATAGAACTGGACAAACTCATAGCACCCGAGAGCAAGCTCAAAGACCTGACAAAGCAGGAAGCCTGCGAGAAGTTGCTGAGGTTTCAGGCTATACTCAACGGGACACTTAACAAGTACGATGGCGATATGCCGAAGATGTATGCGAAATTGATGGAGGAGATCAAGAATGCTGACAATAACCGAGATGGTCAGCCGAGTGTCACAGCTGGCTGACAGAGAACTGGCACACGCGGTGCTTGCAGAACTGGGATACCGCACACCGAAAGACCCTTTGTGCATACGCAAGTGTGTTACAGACGATTACTACGAGGACAGCTACTTCTGCCCGACCTGTGATGAGGGGCTTGACGAAGGCGTTGAGTTCTGCCCTGCTTGCGGGCAGCAGCTGGATATAGGTTAGACGTATGAGCAAAAAATCAAAGAAAGCAAAGAAGAACAGCAAACCTCGCCCGATCTTCGTATGCCCGAAGTGTCATGCGTACTGGGTGCATGACTACTACCATACTTGCACGGTATGCGGGACAGTCGGTGAACCGCAGAACGAGAGCGCGGTGAGGTTGATGAGATGGAGGGAAAACAATGAGAGCGATTGAGGCTGATAAGCTGTATAAAGCTTTTAGAGATGCCAAAGGCTGTTATACAAGCTGTGACAAATGCAAAGCAATGAACTGCACAATCGGTGATGTGCTAAGAACACTGCCGACCATCGAAGCCGAGCCCGACAACGGCTGGATAAGCGTTAAGGATAGACTGCCTGATGATAAAGAAAGATACTTGATATGTACTGAAGATGGAAGGATTGATATCGCGTACTATCAGCCAATAGGCGACAAATTCTCTGACTATGAACCATTTTGGCAGGGGAGTTGTAGGTTCACCACCTATGTCACCCACTGGCGGACTTTGCCTAAACCGCCGAAAGGAGAATAGTTATGGAGGAGGTGATGAGTAATGCCGAGATATATTGATGCGGAAGCACTTAAAAAAGACTTAACTCGCTTTTACGATAATGAGGTAACAGCAAAAGAATTGATCGATGAACAGCCGACCGCAGACGTTCAGCCTAGGAAGCATGGACGGTGGATAAAACATCGCATTGATGACCCTAAGAGCATATTACATGGGGCAGTGAAAGACACTACCTGTTCAGTATGTGGCAAGTCTACGCCGTATAATACCGAATACTGTATGCACTGCGGTGCGAGAATGGACGGTGACGGCGATGAATGAATGCAAAAATTGCACATATTGGCTGACGAACAACTTCGGGCTTTGCCCGTTTTGCGGAGGGGAGTTGATGGCGTGACCAATCGTGAAAAACTGACAAAGACAAACATATACGACCTCATGATGACGATACAGGACACAGGCTGTCCGATATGGATAGTCACAGGGGATGCGCCATCCTGTTGGGATAACTGCACAGAGGATAAGGAAATGTGCGGCAGTTGTGTACAGGAGTGGCTCAACCAAGAGACCGACCAGCCGAGACCTCAGTGGCAGGATGCGATGATGAAGAACTTTCTGAGGAAGGAGTGAGAGTATGGCGAAAATAATTACAAAATCGCAGTACAAAGAACTCGTCAGGCTGTACAGTTCCATCATGGGTGCTCATCAACTTTGGGAGCTTTGGGAAGACAGTATGATCATGTTTGCTTGCGCTATATCAAACAGCGTGGACAAAAGATACAAAGCAGAACGCGAAAGCTTGTATATGTCGTGCGTTGCTAAATATACGCGAGAAGAAATGCAAGTCTTCCCCAAAATCTTTGGGGAGATAGTAAAGCAGATTGAAGATAATCCCGAACAAGATTTGCTTGGTGATTTATATATGCAACTCGATTTAGGGTCACACTGGCACGGTCAGTTTTTTACGCCGTACAATGTTTGTGCAATGATGGCAAACATGGAGTACCACAAAGTTGAGAGTGCGGATGAAGTAAAGCCTGTGACTGCATCAGACTGCGCTTGCGGCGGTGGAGCACTACTCATAGCGGCAGCTCATGCGTACAGAAAGAGTATAGCGCATACAGGGCTTAATCCTCAGCATTATCTATGCTTATATGCGCAAGACCTTAGCAGAACAACGGCAATGATGTGTTACATCCAGCTGTCACTTCAAGGGTATGCAGGCAAGGTCAAGGTAGGGGACACGTTGATGAACCCCTTGACGGAAAAAGACAATGGGTCAGATATCTGGTATACCCCGATGTGGTTTTCAGACGTATGGATGATCAGGCGAATGTTGGGAGGTGCAAGATGAAAGACGAAATAGTCAATGAAATTGTCTGTATGTTACAAAGACAAGGTTTTGAAGTCGAAGGTATTTCCAACAAAATATACATGATTTTGAAAGATGTAGATATTGTTCGCAAAGAAACGGCACTTGCCGTCCGTGATGATATACTTAACGAAAACCTGTTAAAACGTTTTCTGGCGGCTAAGATGGTGAAAGGATGTACCGAAAACACAATTATTGCGTATAAAAATACGATATCGAAAACACTATGTAGGCTTAACATATCTGTTACGGAAATTACTTCGGATGATATTCGTATTTACATAGCGCAAAGACTTACCCAGGACAAGATTTCCAAAAGTTTCATGAACACCGAACTTAGATATCTCAGATCGTTTTTTTCTTTCCTCAAAAGCGAAGACCTTATATCGAAGAACCCGATGGAGAAAATAGAAGTGATCAAGGCACCAAAAGAAAAGAAAAAATCTTTTTCCGATCTTGAGTGTGAGAAAATTCGAGCCGCTTGCAGCACGGCAATGGAGACTGCAATTGTTGAAGTACTGCTATCCACAGGATGCAGAGTGTCGGAACTCTGCAAGATGAGAATAGATGAAATTGATGAAGATAAAATCATTGTGCATGGTAAAGGCAACAAAGACAGAACAGTATACTTTAATGCAAAGGCTCAGATCGCCCTTGAAAGCTATCTTGCTGAGCGTAGCGACACTAACCCATATATTTTCCCGCCTGGCTTTTTTTCTACAAAGATAGACTCAAAAAAGCTAAAGGCTCAAAGCAGTAGCAAAAACTGGTATAAAAATCCAAAACTTGTTGGTGATGGTATGAGAGATAAGGGGGGCATCGAAGCAACGGTGAGACAGATTGGGCGTGACGCGGCAGTCGATGATGTTCACCCTCACCGCTTTCGCAGGACTTGTGCAACTCTTGCACTCAGACGTGGGATGCCAATCGAACTTGTGTCTAAGATGCTTGGGCACGAGCAACTGACGACAACGCAGATATATCTTGATCTGACAGAGAACGATCTTGAAAATGCGCACAAGAAGTATGTGGTTTAGAGGAGGCGACTACATGACAACAGACGAAGTAAAAGCTTATCTGTGGCAGGCTTACAAACTGGACAAGCGCCTGCAGAGGGAGCAGATGAAGCTGGAAAAGCTGAGGGCATCTATCGAGTACCGTTCGCCTGCCTTCGACGGCATGGGCGGTCATGGGAGCGGCGACAGGCTCAGCGAGGCAGTAGCGAGCATAGTCGAGCGTTCGCAGAGGGTGGACGAACTGGCGGTGCTGTATGCGAAGAAGTACGCCGAGATCGAGCACAGTATCAGGTCTGTGGGGGACGACGTGCTGGAGGAGGTACTTGAACTGCGGTATTTGCAGTACATGAAGTGGGAGAACATCACGGATAAGATGGGCTACAAGGATACCCGATGGGTCCAGCGGCTTCACGGACGAGCGCTGAAAAATCTTTCACAGACCATTGAAAGCCATGTTTGAAGTGTGGTATTATTATACTAGCCTAGAAGGCTAAGATGGTCATCTACCTGCAAATATACTGACAGAGATGGCAATGGGGCGTTTGCCCCATACGGGAAACTCCGACCCGTGACTCGCCCCAATGGTCACGGCTGAGGGACAAGCAGGCGAAGCAGCGTGCCTGCGGGTGAGGTTCGACCCCTCTGTTTCCCCTTGTACATTCTTCATTTGTCATTTTTTA
>Ga0326511_10002361_pt1 | contig 15387 bp, 11 predicted proteins | sample 0_2496_0518_D_FD_203701 | JGI IMG/M metagenome (GOLD analysis project Ga0326511, IMG submission 203701) | Bovine rumen microbial communities from UC Davis, California, United States - 0_2496_0518 | ecosystem: Host-associated > Mammals > Digestive system > Stomach > Rumen | place: USA...
TGCCGCCCCGCTGACGGCGGCCTTTCTTGCCTTCGAGGTAGGAGATTTTGAGCTGCTTGACGTCGAAGCCGTGGTGGTAGAGGAAGAGGCCGTCCTCGGAGACGACGACGGCGTTGACGAGGTTTTGCGAGATGTGGTCGAGGCGGACGTAGTCGCGCTCGAACCGGACGGCGCGGTCGGGGTCTTTGGTCTGCTGCACGAAGCGGTTGACCATGAGGGGTGTGAGCGGGGGGAAGAAGACGGCGCAGAAGAGCACCTGGAAGATGGAGAAGCCGAAGAGGGCTAGGAGGGCGACCCAGAGGAAACGCCACAGTTTGCCACGGAAGGAGAGCTGTTTCCAGCGTTTGAAGAGACGTTTGCGCGATTTCTTTTTAGCGCCTTTGCTGTTTTTTTTGGCCATAGGATGCGGGGGTGGTGTTAGTTTGACGAGGGGGCTGGAGGGCCTGACGTTGTTCTATTAATTATTAATGTGCGTGTTTGCTCGATTTGAGGGATTATTATTTTTTATGCAAAATTACATTTTTTTGACGAAATAAGAAAAAAAATGTATATTTGTAAATCGTTACAAAAAAATTATAAACACATAAACATTTCAAAATCAAAATATTATGGCAAAAGTAGCTATTAACGGTTTTGGCCGTATCGGACGTATGTCCTTCCGTGCAATCATGGAAAACCATCCCGAACTGGAGGTTGTAGCAGTGAACGACCTCACCAGTGCAGAGACACTCGCATATCTTTTCAAATATGACTCGGTACACGACAACTTCCCGGGCGAGGTGCATGCCGAAGGCGACTGCATCGTGGTGAACGGCAAGAAGGTGAAGATTTATGCCGAGCGCGACCCGCAGAACCTTCCTTGGAAAGAGCTGGGCATCGACATCGTCATTGAGTCGACCGGCCTGTTCAAGAAGAGAGAGCAGATGATGAAGCACATCAATGCCGGCGCCAAGAAGGTTATCCTGACCGTGCCCGCCAGCAAGGCCGACGACGTGGACGCCACCATAGTGATGGGTGTGAACGACAACGTGCTGACGAAGGAAATGCAGCTCGTGAGCAACGCCAGCTGCACCACAAACTGCCTGGCCCCCATGGCCAAGGTGCTGAACGACAAGTTCGGTATCAAACGCGGTTTGATGAACACCATCCACAGCTATACCAACGACCAGAAGATTCTGGACCAGCCCCACAGCGACCTGCGCCGTGCCCGCGCTGCCGCCGTGTCCATCATTCCCACATCGAGCGGTGCCGCAAAGGCCGTGGGTCTGGTGATTCCTGAGCTGCAGGGCAAGCTGGACGGCTTTGCCATGCGCGTTCCCACCCCGGACGGTTCTGTGGTAGACCTGACGGCCGAAATGAGCCGCAACGTGACGAAGGAGGAAATCAACGCCGCCATTAAGGAGGCAGCCGAAGGCCCGATGAAAGGCATCCTGCAGTACACCTCCGACCCCATCGTGAGCATCGACATCGTGGACAACACCCACAGCTCCATCTTCGACAGCCTGCTGACCCAGGTGATGGACGGCAACATGGTGAAGGTGATCAGCTGGTACGACAACGAGAAGGGCTACAGCACCCGCGTTGGCGACCTGGCTGCCAAACTGGCCACTCTGCTCTAATAAATTAGAATAGAATAAGTTTCAGGGGAGTGACCTGCAAAGGTGCATTCCCCTTTTTTTATGGATATATGAAGAAAATAGCGATAGTACTGATGGGTGTGCTGGCGCTGGCCGGATTGGGCGGCTGCGGCACACAGGGGTCGGGCGACGAGACGCCGACGACCTATATTTTCACCGACGACTACGGACGCGACGTGGAGGTGCCCTCAAAGCCTAGCCGCATTGTGAGCGTGTCGCACTCGGTGACCGAGATTCTCTTTGCCATGGGGGCCGGCGATTTGCTGGTGGGCCGCACCGATTTCTGCACTTACCCGCCCGAGGTGGAGAAGATTCCCAGCATAGGGGGTATCTCGAACATGAATATTGAGCAGATTCTGTCGGTGAAGCCAGACTTGGTGCTGAGCAGTTCGATGGTGCAGCAGAAGAGTGTGCAGCAGATGGAGAAGATGGGGGTGCCGATGGTGAGCGTGATAGAGAAGCAGCACTTCGACGGGCTGTTTGAGAACATAGAGAAGATTGGCCAGCTGGCCAACCGAAAGGAGGGGGCCGACAGTCTGAACCGCGAGTTGCACCGCGAGCTGAAAGCGTTGCTGGACTCGCTGGGCGAGATTGAGCACCCGGTGACGGCATACTACGTGGTAGGATTTGGCGCGGGCGGCAATTTTACGGCCGGAGGCAACACGTTTATTAACGACATCATCAGCATGGCGGGCGGCAAGAACGTGGCGTCAGACGTGGAGGGATGGAGCTACAGCCTGGAGACACTGATGCAGAAAGACCCGGAGTATATCATCATAAGGACGGAGGATTCGGCCGCCTTCTGCCAGACGAAGCCCTACAACAGGCTGACAGCCGTGAAGGAGGGCAGGGTGATTACGATGGAGTCGGGCCGGATGGATATTCAGGGACCCCGCAACATTGAGGCCATACGCCTGCTGGCCACCCGTTTCGGACAGGGACGGTAGGTCCAGCCCCGCATAAAAAAACGGCAGCCCCGGATGGGACCGCCGTTTTTTTTGTTATGCCTGAGGGTTACCGGCCGTTCTTGATGAAGGAGATGGCGCGCTCGAATTGGACGTCGACATTGTCGTTCCAAAGGCGGTTGCGGTTGTAGAGGACTTCAATGTCAGGCTGTACGCCGACGCCTTCGACTTGGTTGAAGTCTTTGTCGACCTGGTTGAAGGTGCTGGTGTAGATGTAGAAGGGGAAGACGTTGTGGTACTGTGAGTTGAAGATGCGGAGCAATTCGGGATAGCCGAGGTAGGCATAGTTACCGTAGTCTTCGTAGAGTTCTTGGTTGCCCATGCAGCCGCTGTAGAACAAATCGTGGCTGTAGTTGGAACTGGGAAGGAGAGCACCGACGGCGCCATAGGTGCGCTCGCCGATGACGGTGCCGTTAGGCAACCCTTTGATGAGGAGGGTGGACAGCTCGGCACAGCTGACGGAGTTGATGTCGACGAGTGCCACGATGGGTTTAGGTTGGAGGAGATGACGGCTGGGGCAGTTGATCCAGTACTCGGCCCAGGGGCTGTAGTCGAGGCGGCCGAAGCCGTCCTTGACGCGGGTGTAGCCCACCAGATTGATGCTCTGGGAGAGGGAGCCGATGAAAGGAACGAGGTCGGCAGTGTTGCCACCGGGGTTGCCACGGAGGTCGATGATGATGCCCACGACGGATTCGTCGTTGGCATAGCCGTAAGGGGTCATGCCGGAGGCATCGTCGGTGCCGTAGAAGGCTTTGATGGGTGCCAGGGCGGATATTTTATAATAGAGATAATCTTTATTATAGCACATATTGGACAGGCTGAAGTCTGTGAAGCGGAAGTAGGCTATCTTCTCGCCGGCTCGTTTACCTTTGAAGAGGGCGAAATAGGTGCCTGGGAGGCTCATGCTCGTATTCGGGTCGATGGTAGCATCGAAGCCTACATAATCGATAAGGTCGGCTCTGCTGCGCAGCACCTGCAGTTCGCGTTCGAGCTCGGCGCCGGAGTAGGTGGGATGGCTATAATCGTTTGAACCGGGTCTGACAACGGCGAATCTGCCATTTCTGCCGGGCGCAAAGAAGATGCCCATGAGGTGGTGGTCCAGAAGGCCTTGGAAGAGGCCATCGTAGGCGGCCTGATAGGCGGCCATGGAGACATAGGGCATGGTGTCGAAGGCTTCGAAGACGGGTTTGAAGGTGCGGTAGCGTTCGTCCCAGTCGACGGTGTCGTCGGCCCAAAAGACGTAGCCCTGGTCCATGCCCTGCCAGACGGTTTCGAACTGTATGGCGTAGCTGGTGCAGGTGCGGCTGTTGGGGTTGTCGAACTTGTCTACGGTGGACTCCTTGCGGCAGGCCGAAAGGGTCAGCAGTATCAGAGAGGAAAAAACAACTGTTCTAAAAAGATGGGTTTTCATTGTCATTTCTTTTTTTTTACTTTCAACAGATTAGGACCATCAGAGCCAGAAGTTGAGCCCCGCCTGGAGGACCATGGTGGTGTTGTAGCGGGGGTTGAGGTTGGTCATGTACTCTTTTTGTATGTCGTAGATGCCGTAGTACCAGCGGATTTCAACCCCTAATTCGATCATTTTGGCGAAGATGGCACTCAAACCGGCGCCGTAGGTGTAGCCAAAGTCTTTACGGTTGTCTCGACGCTGGGACAAGGGGGAGTCCAGGTCGACATCCACGTCGTATTCGGGCGAGCCGAAGACGGCCATGGTGCGGCCTTTGCGGTGGCTGGAAAGCCAGTAGCCGCCATAGACGCCGCCAAAGAGATGCAGGCGGACGGTGTTGCCGACGTTGAGCATGACTACGAGGGGGACGTTGAGATACTGGTTGGTGGTGGTGTCGGGATAGAAACCGCCGTAGTTGGTCAGTGTGTGGTCGCGATAGTAGTTTTTATCGAGCATGACGCCGTCGAGCCGGAAGGTGAGCCATTTCCACGGGGAATAGCCGAGCTGGAGGCCGTAGGACTTGCCCGGGGCGAAGGGCGTGTAGCTGTAGGCGTCCATGTACGACATGTCAATGATGTGGTAGTTGCGGTCGAGGCCACCCAGGACGCCGAAAGAGAAATGCTTGGAGGGCTGGGTGGCGGCGGGAGCCTCTTGGTCTGTGGCGGCCGCTTCCTGCGCCTGAAGGGCCAGAGGCATGAGGAGCAGGAAGGAGGCGAGCAGGAGTGCCGAAAGATGTTGTTTTTTCATTGTGATAGAATATGGATATAATGACGATGCAGGGGAATACTAGTTGCCGGTGCGCAGGAATTGGAGAGCGCGGTCGAGCTGGTTGTCCCTACCCGCGTTAAGGCTGTTGAGGTCGAAAAGTACCTCAATGTCGGGTTGGACGCCTTTGCCTTCTAGGCTGGTGTAATCCTTCAGAACTATGTCGTAGGTGCTGGAGTAGACATAGTAGGCAAATTGGTCGGGATGGGTGGGTTTTTTCTCCTTGTAAATCTTATAGTCGCCGAAGCAGCCAGAGTAGAAGAGGTCGAAGGCTACGTCGGTCGAGGGTAGCAGGGAGCAGGTGGCGCCCATGGTACGCTCGCCGATGACGGTAGCGCCCATAGCGTCTCGGAGAATTTGGGTGCTCATTTCGGCGCAGCTAGCCGAATTGATGTCGGCGAGGACTACGATGGGTTTGGGCGAGCTGAGGTGATATTTGGGAAGGGGGAACTGGACGGGCATCCATCCGGTGTAGTCCAGCCTGCCCAGGCCTTCCTTGTAGCGGGAGTAGCCGTAATGATAGGGGTTCTGGGCTAAGGAGAGGATGAGATGGTTGATATTGATAATCGAACCGCCAGGATTGGCACGGAGGTCTATGATGATGGACTCCACGTCGGCCCTGTCGGCAGCACCATTGAGAATTCCGAGGCCGATAGAATCGCCATAGAAGGCCTTGAAGGGGAGCAGGACCTCATTGGGGATGGAATCGGTAGATCCCAATTCGAAATCGGAGAAACGTAAGTAGGCAATGTGCTTGTCGGCGGTCTTGCCTGGGAGGAGGCAGAAGATGCTTTTGGTGTATTTACTGTTGCTGCCATTGTATTCGACTAAATTGCTTATGCCGGGCTGAAGTTTAAGAGCATCGACCTGTTCTTTGTAGCCAGAGGGGTGGCCGTAGTCGTTTCTGCTAGGAGAGATGCCGACGAGGAATTTGTGGACGGGATTCCAAAGGACGATGGCCATGTGGTGGTCGATGAAGCCGTAGGTGAATTCTTTCCAGGTGTTGACATAGGTGGCGGAGTCGACACCGTTTTGGTCGAAGGATTCGAAGATGGGTTTGTACTTGACGTAGCGGGCATCCCAGTTGATGGTGTCGTGGCTCCAGAGGGTGTAGGTGTGGTCAATGCCCTGCCAGATGGCTTCGAACTGTTCGGAGTAGGAGTTGCAGGCACGTGTGTTGGGGTTCTGGATTTCGAGAGGTTCTTTGCGGCAAGAGGTGGCAAAGAGTAGCAGCACTAGGCCAAGGGCCATGCTTTTATTTATTGAAAAGTATCTGTTGGTCATAATGGTAGTATTATGGTTTGTGAAAATAAATTATAGGTTAAAAGTGGCACCAACCTGCAGGAGGAAGGTGGTGTTGTAGAAGGGGCTGTGCTCTCTCATGTAGACCTTGTGGATGTCGGTGAGGCCATAGTACCATAACATTTCCACATTGAGTCCCACACGCTGAGAAAAGGGGATGCTGAGGCCTAAACCATAGTTGAGGCCGGCATCGAAACGATTGTCGCGGGTGCTGTTGAACTCGTAGTCTTGATTATAAAGAACACCCTCATCGACGATGGTCACTACCTGAGCAGAGCCTATCAGCTTGGCTTTGTACCAGTAGCCTGCATAGGCACCGAGGAAGAGATGGTAGCGGACTTTGCGGCCGATGGAGAGGTCGGCCATGAAGGGGACGTTTAAGTAGGTGTTTAGCATCATGCTGGCAGAGCCAAATTCCACATCATTAATGGTTATGGTACGAGTGATCAGATAGTTCTTGGCAATGCTGTAGAGGCCGGTGCGGAACCCTAACCATTTGAAGGGTTGGTAGCCCACATGAGCACCATAGCTAAGACCAATACGAGGTATGTAGGACATGTGGGTCATGAAGGCCACGTCGGTAGCAGGAATGTTGGCGGTCCCGGCCAAGTCGATGCCGACAGACCATTTTCTTTCGAGGGTGGAGTTGACGGGTTGACCGCTCTCATTGGAGGGGGTCGTTTCCACCGATTGGGCAAAGGCACATGCAGCCAATGACACCAATACAATCAGTACAAAAAAGTTTTTTTTCACTTGTGATATTTTTTTAGTTATTAAATATATGAGCCGCACCTGACGGTACGGCTCATGGTTTAATAAAATGTTATTCTGCGTTGCTGATGAAGGGGTATTTGTAGTCGTGTGCAGGGTCGAAGGTTTCTTTGATGGCCTGCGGGCTGGTCCAGCGTATGAGGTTGAGGTAGGAACCGGCCTTGTCGTTGGTGCCGCTGGCGCGGGCACCGCCGAAGGGCTGCTGTCCGACCACGGCTCCGGTGGGTTTGTCGTTATAGTAGATGTTGCCGGCGGCATATTTGAGTATTTCGGCACCTTGGCGCAGGGCTTTGCGGTCGTTGGCAAAGATGGCGCCGGTGAGGGCGTAGGGGGAAGTCTCGTCGCAGAGGTGGAGGGTTTCCTCGTACTTTTCGTCGTCGTAGACGAAAATGGTGATGATGGGGCCGAAGATTTCCTCGCACATGGACTTGTACTTCGGGGTCTTGGCCAGGATGACGGTGGGTTCGATGAACCAGCCTTGGCTCTTGTCGCCATGGCCGCCGAAGACAATCTCGGCATCGGGGCTCTGCTTGGCGTGTTCGATATAGCGCATGTTGTTGTCGAAGGAGGCCTCGTCGATGACGGCATTCACGAAGGCGCCGAAGTCGCGCACGTCGCCCATCTTAATTTCGGCCATCATCTTGCCCACCAGTTCCTTCACGGCAGGCCAGAGGCTGGCAGGAACGTAGGCACGGCTGGCAGCAGAACATTTCTGGCCTTGGAACTCGAAGGCACCCCTCACGATGGCGGTAGCCACCTGGTCGGCGTCGGCCGACTTGTGGACAAAGATGAAGTCCTTGCCGCCTGTTTCACCCACAATCTTGGGATAGGTGCGGTAGTTGGCAATATTGTCGCCGATGGACTTCCAGAAGCTGTTGAAGGTGCCAGTGGAGCCGGTGAAGTGGACGCCGGCCAGATTGGGATTGGCAAAGGCCACCTTGCCGATGGTGGAGCCGCTGCCGGGGAGGAAGTTGACCACGCCGTCGGGCAGGCCGGCTTCTTTGTAAATCTTCATGAGGATATAGTTGGAAAGGAGGGCGGTGGTGCTGGGTTTCCAGATGCAGACATTGCCCATCAGGACGGGCGAGAGACAGAGGTTGCTGGCGATGGAGGTGAAGTTGAACGGGGTGATGGCGAAAACGAAACCTTCCAAGGGACGGTAGGTGACATAGTTCAGCGTACCCTTGTCGCTGCAGGGCTGGTCGCTGTAGATCTGCGAAGCGTAGTAGGCGTTGTAGCGGAGGAAGTCGGCCAGCTCGCAAGCCGAGTCGATTTCGGCCTGCATGGTGGTCTTGCCCTGGCCGAGCATGGTGGCGGCATTGATAAGCCAACGGTACTTGCCGCAAATGAGAGTGGCAATTTTCTGCATGACGCTGGCACGGTCAATCCAGGGGGTGTTGGCCCATTCCTCGTGGGCCTTCATAGCAGCCTCAATGGCCATCTGAACCTCTTTTTCGCCCACTTTGTAGTACTTGGCCAACACATGGTGGTTTTCGGTGGGCATCACCACAGTGCCGGTCTCGGCGGTGCGCACCTCCTGGCCACCGATGATGGCGGGGATGTCGGTCACCACATTGTACAGTTCGTCAAGGGCTTTGCGGATTTCTTTACGTTCGGCACTGCCGGGTTTGTAGCCAAGGACGGGTTCGTTCTCAGGCTTGGGGAAAGAGAAGATGGTATTGTTCATAAGGCTTTAATAATATGTATTTAATAAAAAAATGACCCAAAAAATGATTTGCAAATTTACGAATTTTTTTCTAATCTGCAAATTTTTTTAAAAATGAAAACCACATCCTTAAGAAATGCCCTCCGAATGTGAAAAAGGCTTAATGGCAGAACCAATTGAGAAAAAACCGCCGCACCAAATTGGAGCAAAAAGAATGGCCATTGCTATGTTTTCTAACACTTGTCCCGAGAACGATGCAAAACGCCAGTCCACAGAAAAGAGCTTTCGGAATAAGGGTGGATTTTTAGTGGTCTTTCCCCTTCTGGCCGTCGGTCAGAGGGTGCCGCGATAGCCTTTTGGGTATAAGGGAATGTCCTATACCTCGTCGAGAAGGATCAGTGTGTCGCAAAGGGTAAAGTCAACTCCGGTGAGTGCAATGAGGCTTATCGGTATTAATCCCATTTGATGAAAAAATCATAGCAGTGGGCTCCGCAGAGTTGCAGGTTGTTATTGCGAACGTACTCCAGTATTTGTTTGCGAGTGGTGACGGCACGGGCGGGGTCTTGGTCGTAGCGGGCGCAGAATTCGGGGTGCTGCAGCTGAAGGTCTTGCGAGTGGAGTATGTCGCCCGCGATGAGGCAGGAGCCTATCTGGAAGACGGTGTGGCCGGGGGTGTGGCCAGGGGCAGGGATGGTTTGGACGCGGCCGTCGAAGAGCAGGGCGCTGTCGGCAAAAGTGACTATGCGGTTTGGATAGGCGGCCAGTACTTGCTGCCAGAGGGTACTTACGTATGAGGTGGATTCCCACTGCCGGGTGCTGGCAAGTTCGGTTTTTGAGAGATAGATGGTGGCGTTGGGGAAGGAGGCCTTGCCTTCCTGCAGGAGTCCGCCGATGTGGTCGGGATGTAGGTGTGTAAGACAGACGGCGGTGACCTTTGCGGGGTCGATTTTGCCGGAGCTGAGAATGCCGTCTTCGGCACCGAGACCGGCATCGAAAAGTACGGTGGGACCATCGTCGAACTGGGCAAGGTAGACGTTGATGGCTGAACGGGCTGCACCGGAGGGTAGGAGTGCGGCGAGGAGGCTGTCGTCGTAGGAGCCGCGGAAAAGGTCGACGGGGTGCTCGCTGGCTTTGTCCTGAATGCCTGTCACCGTGGTGTGGGTGTTCGGGTCGTAGAAGGTTGCGAGGGTTGCCTGGTCGGAGTCGAGGGTGTCGCTGGGGACGGAGGGATTGTTGTTGCCGCCACAAGACAGGGCTAGGGCGGCGACGGCGGCGAGTAGGGCGCCGGCAAGGATGTTTCTTTTGCTCATGGGGCTGTTTTTTCGTTAAAACGCTGATTTGTCTGTTTTATTGTGTTGGTGGTTGTGTGTTTTATTCTCAGGCAGTGTGCAATTATTGGCATTCCGGAGGGACAAAATATTATAATTTATTTTTTAAAACGCAAATATATGCCACTGAGTTCACTTCCTTTAATCCAAGAGGCTGACCTGAAAAATAAGGTCGTACTGGTCCGAGTGGACCATAATGTTGTCAAGAACGGTGTCATTCACGACCCCTACCGTATCGATGCTACCTTCGGCACCCTTTTCTACATCCTGGCCAAGGGTGGCAAAATTATTCTGATGACCCATGTGGGACGTCCGCGCAATAAGAAGGACGGTACGATTACGCAAGACGCGTCGACGTCGGTGAAGCCGATTGTGGACTATTTGGAGAATAAACTGCATATTTCCATCGAGGTGCCTGAGTTTTACGCCCACGGCAAGGAGGGCTACCTGAGCATAGAGAGCAGTGTGAACCACTCGATCCGCCGCCTGCGGGATCATGAGGTGGATATGATTTATCTGCCCAATACGCGCTGGTTTATTGGCGAGGAGGCAAAGGACGAGAATGCCGACCGCTTTGCCAACCAGTTGGCTGGGCTGGCAGACATTTACGTGAACGACGCCTTCGGGTCGTGGCAGCCGCATGTGTCCACCTACGGCATTACGAAGTATCTGCCCTCGTATGCGGGTTTTCTGATGCAGAAGGAGATAGAGAATCTGGAGCGTATCTTCCACGCCAAGCAGCCGCTGGTGTCGGTGGTGGCCGGCAGCAAGTTCGACACCAAGATTGACAGCCTTTACGCCTTGCTGCAGAAGAGCGACCACCTGGTGTTGGGCGGAGTTATCTACAATGCCTACCTTTGCGCCAAATACGGCATCAGCATCAAGGGAGTCGAAGAGGCAGACGTGCAGATGGCCGCCGAGTTTGTGAAGTTTGCCGAGCAGTTCCCCAAGAAGATTGTGGAGCTGCCCTTTATTGTGGAGAGCGACGTGTTTGGCGAGCGGGTGGAAGGCAAATACCGCGTCCACGACATTCGAAAGCTAAAGAAGGGTACGGAGTTGAACTATGTGCTGGATGTGGCGCCGGAGAGTTATGACGAGCCCGAGATTCTCAAAGTATTCCTGTCGGCTAAAACGATTTTTGTAAACGCAGTGATGGGGTTGGTGCCACATTTTAACGAGGGCACTATCGCATTGGACACGGTTATCGACCGCAATCCCCATGCCGTGAAGCTCTATGGCGGCGGCGACACGATGCAGGAGCTGAAACGTCTGCTGCCCGGCCTGTACATTATGGCCTTGGACAGCAAGGATTACTATATCTTCACCGGCGGCGGCGCGGTTCTGAAGGCTATTGAGCAGAACAGCCCCTCGGGCTTGGCCCCCGTCCGCGCCCTCATAGAACAAAAAGCCGAGCAGGAGAAATGGAAGCAGCGCCTAGGCAACTCGCGCACCCTACAGCAGAAGTACTGAGGCTCCTTATTCCCAGCTAAAGATAAAGGGAAGACGGCGGAACGTCTTCCCTTTTTGTTTGGGTATGTGGAAATGGGTTACTGCTCTTTGATGAGGTTTTCGATGGAGAGTTTGTAGAGGCTGACGCTGTTGTCGATTTTGGTTTCTTTGGCTTCTTTGCCGTATTTGTCGACGTCGACAACGTTGCGTGGGCTGTGGGTGATGCTGAGGGGGCCGTTGATGCAGCCGCCTTCGCATGCCATGCCTTCGAAAAAGTTTTCGACGGCGCGGTCGGCCTTGAGTTTGGCCAGGGCCATGTTGCACTCGTCAAGGCCGCTCATGGTGCAGGGTTTGATGCCTTCGACACCGAGGTCTTTGGCTACGTCCTGTACGCCTTGAGTGATGCCGCCGGACTTGGCGAAGATGCGACCGTAGAAGGAAGCGTTGTTGAGGGGGGTGTCTTCGAGTTCGGCAGGGTTAATGTCGCGGGCGTCGATGAAGGCCTGGAGTTCTTCGAAGGACATGACGGTGTCGATGGCGCCGTGGGTTTTCTCGAGGAAGTATTCCATTTTCTTGCTGGCGCAGGGTCCGATGAAGACTATTTTGGCAGTGGGGTCGGAGCGCTTGATGAGCTGTGCGGTCTCGATCATGGGAGAGGGGGAGGAAGAGATGTATTTGACCAGTTCGGGGTAGCGTTTTTCGATGAAGGCTACGAAGGAGGGGCAGCAGCTGGTGGTCATGATGCGTTTTTCTTTCCACTCGTTGGCTTCTTTGTAGAGGGTGATGTCGGCGCCGAGGGCGGCTTCGACTACTTGGTGGAAGCCGAGCATTTTGATGGCGGTGACCACCTGATGGAGGCGGCTGTCGCGGCACTGGCCTACGATGGCGGGTGCGACGACGGCGTAGACGCGGTAGCGGGTGTTGTTCTCGGATTCGCGGAGGATTTTGATGATGTCGAGGATGAGGGATTTGTCCTGGATGGCGCCGAAGGGGCACTTATAGATGCAGGCGCCACAGGAGACGCACTTGTCGTTGTTGATCATGGCCGAGCCCTGCTCGTTGATGGTGATGGCCTTGGGTTTGCAGCTTTGCATGCAGGGGCGGTGCTGGGCGATGATGGCGCCGTAGGGGCAGGCTTTGGTGCACTTGCCGCATTCGATACACTTGGTTTTGTCGATAGTGGCGCGGTGGTTGACGATGGTGATGGCGTTTTTGGGGCAGACCTCGGCGCAGGCATGCATGAGGCAGCCACGGCAGGCGGGGGTGACGAGCATGCCGCCTACGGGGCATTCGTCGCAGGCGATGTCGATTACCTGGACGGGGTTGGGGTTGGTTTTGTCGCCTCCCATGGCCATCTTGATGCGCTCTTGTATGATGGCGCGCTCTTTGTAGATGCAGCAGCGGAGCTGTGGTTTGGGACCGGGGCAGATGGTCTTGGGTATGTCTATGTAGACGTCTTCAAGATTGTCGTTGTAGGCATGCTTGATGACCTCTTTCAATACGTTGTATTTGATTAGCTGTACGTTTGTGTCGAAAACGCGTGGCATGATGTGTTTTGGTATTTGTTGTTAGTAATATGTTGATTTGCGAGGGAGTATTATTCTTCCACATCGCGGCCGGCGGCGATGCGGGCGCGTTTGCGCTCGGTTTCGTCGAGGATGATTTTGCGGATGCGGAGGGTGGAGGGTGTGATTTCGAGGTATTCGTCGTCTCGGATGTATTCCATGGCTTCTTCGAGGGAAAATTTGATGGGGGGCGTGGTGGTGCTCTTGTCGTCGGCGCTTTTGCTGCGCATGTTGGTGAGGTTTTTGCTGGTGACGACGTTGATTACGATGTCGTTGCCGGGGCGGAGGCTTTCGCCGATGACTTCGCCGCTGTAGACTTGGTCGCCGGGTTCGATGAAGAAGGGGCCGCGGTCTTGGAGCTTGCTGATGCTGTAGGCAGTGGCTTCGCCAGTTTCTTTGGCGATGAGGGCACCCATTTTGTGGTCGTCGATGTCGCCTTTCCAGGGTTCGAAGTCGAGGAAGCGATGGGCGATGATAGCTTCACCGTTGGTGGCGGTGAGGAGTGTGTTGCGCAAGCCTATGATGCCGCGGGAGGGTATTTTGAAGTCGAGCTGTACGCGGTCGCCTTTGGTGTCGACGGTGTCGATCTCGCCTTTGCGACGGGTGACGACGTCGATGACTTTGCTGGAGAATTCTTCGGGGACGAGGACAGTGAGTTGCTCGATGGGCTCGCATTTTTGGCCGTCGATTTCTTTGATGATGACTTTGGGCTGTCCGACTTGGAGTTCGTAGCCCTCGCGGCGCATGGTTTCGATGAGGATGGAGAGGTGGAGGATGCCGCGGCCGTAGACGAGGAGGGAGTCGGGAGAGGAAGTTTCTTCGACGCGGAGGGCGAGGTTCTTTTCGAGTTCTTTGTAGAGGCGGTCGCGGAGGTGACGGCTGGTGACGAATTTGCCTTCCTTGCCGAAGAAGGGGGAGTTGTTGATGGTGAAGAGCATGCTCATGGTGGGCTCGTCAACCTTAATGGGAGGCAGGGGTTCGGGGTTTTCGACGTCGCAGATGGTGTCGCCGATTTCGAACATGACGCTCTTGTCGAGGTCGAGAAGGACGGCGCAGATTTCGCCGGCTTCGACAACGTTTTTAGTGCGTTCTTTTCCGAGACCTTCGAAGGTGTAAAGCTCTTTGATTTTGCTTTGAATGCGGCTTTGGTCGCGTTTGACGAGCATGATGGGCTGTCCGGCCTGGAGAGTGCCGCGGTGGAGACGGCCGACGGCGATGCGTCCGAGGTAAGAGCTGTAGTCGAGGCTGGAGAGCATCATTTGGGTGTTGCCGTCGGGCACGATGGGGGCAGGGATGTGGTCGATGATGAGGTCCATGAGGTAGCTGATGTCCTCGGTGGGGTTGTTCCAGTCGGGACCCATCCAGCCCTGTTTGGCTGAGCCGTAGGCGGTGGGGAAGTCGAGCTGGTCGTTGGTGGCGCCGAGGTTGAACATGAGGTCGAAGACGGCCTCCTGGGTGAGTTCGGGATCGCAGTTGGGCTTGTCGACTTTGTTGATGACAACGATGGGTTTGAGTCCCAGTTCGATGGCTTTCTGCAGGACGAAACGGGTTTGCGGCATTGGGCCTTCGAAGGCATCGACAACGAGGAGGACGCCGTCGGCCATGTTGAGAACCCGTTCGACCTCGCCGCCAAAGTCGCTGTGGCCGGGGGTGTCGATGATGTTAATCTTGTAGCCCTTGTAGCGGACGGAAACGTTTTTTGAGAGGATGGTGATGCCACGTTCGCGCTCAAGATCGTTGTTGTCGAGAATAAGGTCGCCGGTCTCTTGGTTTTCACGAAAAAGCTTTGCCTGGTGCAGCATACGGTCGACGAGGGTGGTTTTGCCGTGGTCGACATGTGCTATAATGGCAATATTTCTAATGTTTTGCATTGTTAACTATATATATTTTAAATGTGCAAAAATACGAAAAAAAAACGAATTAGCAGTTTTTTTGCAAAAAGACCCTCAGATAGGCTTGGTGAGATGGGTTATTGGGTGGCGGACTGGCGGGCAAGGTGGAGGGTGGCGAGGCAGACGGCGTACTCCTGCTGCTCCTCTTTGGGACGCCAGGCGACAATGAAGCTGGCTTCGGCCGAAACGACTTGGTAGCCTTTGGATTGAAGCTTTTGGATGGTTGCTTTCATGCTGGCAGAGAGGGCGGCAATGCCTATGCCGTCAGGGGTGGTGAGGAAGCCTTTGGAATAGCGCAGGGGAGAGCCGCTGCGGAGTTTGAGCACTTGGCTTTTGCGGTCTTTGAAATAGCTGAGGAAGACGTCGCGGTGGGTGAGTGCAATGCTGATGGGGACGCAGTCGGAGGATTGGACAGTGTGTGGGATGGGTGGCAGGAGGTTGGAGAGGAGGTTGCCGGCGGTGTGGATGTAGAGCTGCTGTTTGGCCCGGGTGATGCCGACGTAGAGCGTCCTGAGGGATTCGTCGGGGTGAGCGGCATTGAGGTTTGTCGGGGCCAGGAGGTGGACGGTATCGAATTCGCGTCCTTTGGCTTTGTGGATG
>Ga0326511_10002362_pt1 | contig 15386 bp, 35 predicted proteins | sample 0_2496_0518_D_FD_203701 | JGI IMG/M metagenome (GOLD analysis project Ga0326511, IMG submission 203701) | Bovine rumen microbial communities from UC Davis, California, United States - 0_2496_0518 | ecosystem: Host-associated > Mammals > Digestive system > Stomach > Rumen | place: USA...
AGAAGCTAATTTCCCTGCTTGTAAGAGTATTGGAAGTAGTGCGTTTCAAAATTGTTATAAATTACTTTCTTTATATTTGACCGGCTCATCTTTATGTATGCTACCTTATTCTAATACTTTCACTTCCACTCCAATCGCCGGCTACACTACTTCTACAGGCGGCGTCTATGGTTCTATTTACGTCCCTGCTTCCCTTGTAGATCAGTATAAGTCAGCCACTAACTGGTCTTACTTCTCTGAACGTTTCGTAGGAGTGTGATATTTATGCCTAATTTTAATTCAATTGTGGATGCCATCCATTCCCATATTGACAGGATGGTTGAAAAGGGCGTTATTGAGAACGACTCCATCAAGGCTCAGAGTGCTGAGGGGTCTCTTCATAGTATCGCTCTTGCATACCTTAAGCTGCTGGATTCTGATAAAGCTAAGGAACTTGAGAAGGAGAACGAGTACCTTGATCATGATATCGCTGACCAGTTGAGCTTCGCTCTGGACGTGATGGGAGAATGTGCTGTAAGCGGAGGGGGATCTCCTACTCCTGGTCCTGGTGACGATATTGTCTACGATGGCGGAGACGGGGTATAATTGACTAACTTGGCAGGGCCGTGCTATACTAAAGTGCGGCCTTGTCTTTCTTATTGGAGGAGAGACAATGAAGATATTTGGTGAAGCAATTAAGGATTGGATGGTGAACTACAAAAGGAATTCTGTAAAGCCGGCAACCTACGACAGACTCGAAACGTCCTACAATCTCATGGAGCACTATAAGATATTTTGGGTATCTATCGACCAGCTTGATACAGATTATATTCAAGGGTACCTAAATGATCTGGTTCAGGATGGGTACGCAATGTCGACGATCAAGAAGCAGTTTCATCTGATCACGGCGTTTATGGATTACGCTAATGTTAAGGGGATTATTCAGAAGCCCTACCACAAAGGCGTAAACCTTCCGTCGAGGGTCGTTATCAAGAAGCCTGCGCGTGATATTTTAGCTTATGATCAGATTGAACAGGGGAAGCTCAACGCTGTGATAAGGACACTCGAGAGACCGGCGTATCTTGGAATAATCTTGATGCTCGAAAGTGGGATGAGGATAGGGGAGACCTTGGCTCTTTCGTGGAGTGACGTGGACTTCAAGAGGCGTGCGATAAGAATTAACAAAACTTTTGTACGACTCGGAAACCACAGAAAGAGCTACATCCAGAACGATGCCAAGTCCTATACGAGCAACAGGACAGTCCCGATGAGCTCTCGTTTGTTTGATATTCTGAAGTACGCTTACGACTTTGACGAGTTTCGTAACTTTGTTGTACATGATGAGGAAGGTAAACCCCTTGGTTATGAAGCGGTTCGATGGCAAACCAAATGCGCCTGTGTGGAGGCCGGAATTCCATACTACGGTCAGCACGCCTTCAGGCACACATTTGCAACGAATTGTTACAGAAAGGGATGCGATGTTAAGAAATTGTCAAAGTTTTTGGGGCACTCAGATGTCTCGATTACCTACAATGTTTACATTCATTTGTTCGGAGATGAGCTTGAGGAAATGAGGTTAATTCTTGATTAAGTTTTGGACTTGGGCCTGACTTATTAAGTTTAATCATAAATCAGCTTGAACGTCAATTAATAGGTCCTTAATATTTTGTCAAGCACGCATAAGAAAAGTCCCCACGTATTGTGGAGACCTAACAAACAGGGGCAGAAGGATTCGAACCCTCAACAAAGGTTTTGGAGACCTATGTAACCACAACATATAGTATGAAATCGACAAGGCCGCATACCATATGTCGATACTGCTTAAAACTCACAGAATTATTATAGCGCGTTATGTTCAGTTTTGCAAGAAAAATTCAAAATGGCAGTTTTAGTTATGCCAGCTTCTCTCTGGGAGAGTTTGAGTAGATGGGTTCGATTCCCATAGCTGGCTACAGACAAAACCTTATGAGCTGTCTGGTTTTTGCAAAGGTTTTTAGGGGCGGCTCGTTTCAGCTTCGCTACACTCAGCAACTACTCATTATATTCGCACTTAAAACACTTCTCTTCGTGAGGAGGTGTATGATATGTACAAGCTTCATGTGGAATATGAGGGATCTGGTATACGTACTTCTGGTGATTATGACTTTATTGATAAAATAGAGCGTGATCAGTAGTATGATTTTTACATTGAATACTTTAACCATCAATATCTAAAAGGGCGAATCGATTATTATATCATCTCAAAGAAGGGCTGAAACATGCCCTTATCTTTTTTCGCACTAAGTCTCGTTCCACTCGACGGTCTCACAAGCTTTGCTCGTTTCAGCTTCGTTACACTCGGCAACTGCTCACTTTGCTCGCGATCCAAACACTTTCCGTATTAGGAAAGGATGGTGATCATTGATGCCGAGAAAGATTTCGGACGAAGCAATCGAGACCATAAAAAAGATGACGATGGAAGGAGCTTACCAGTCTAAGATTGGTGAAGTTCTTGGAATTCATGCTACAACTGTTGGACAGTATCAGAAGAAGCTTGGACTAAAGGCTTCCAACAAGTGGCACTTTGGAGAGTCGGCCAGTAAGGAGCCGCTTCAGCTTAAGGAAGTGAAGCCTCCGAAGCCGAAAAAGAAGTGGACCAATATTGTTGAGAAGTCTGTTAAGCTCCAGGGCTCTCAGACGAAGTTCGAATACAGTTTTGGAACGAATTCCAAGGACCTGTCAATTAAGACCGGCTATAGCAACGACGTTGAAATCGACATGAAGGACTTGGTCGCTTTCGCAAACGAACTTGTTGACATTGCAGAAATGATGTCCGATCTTAAGTCCAAAAAGGACTGAATAATGATAAACCGCTGTGGAAACATGGCGGTTTTCTTTTTCTTTTGACAGTGATTCTGAGAAGAATTGCTGTAAATTGGTCGGCGAAGACGACTGAGGTATTCGCATTCAGAACATATGTCTTTATAGAAAGGAGAGATTATATGAAGAAGAATTATTTTATCGAAAATACTAGACTTCGTGAGATTATGCGGAGATATACGTCAAATGAACACTTAATTGATGCATGTCTTCGTGTCTCGATGGGTATGATAGGATTTGAAAATACTTCTGGTAATTTCTATAGAGAGGATAGAATGTTTATGAAAAAATTTAAGAGACTTCCAAACGACAAAATCGATAACAATCCAGTCTGGATAAACTATCAGTTTGCCCAGAAAAGTGGACCGCAGCTGATCAAAGCCGTTAAGGAAGATCTTAGAGGATTGGTATAAACACCTTTCCTCTTTTTTTCTCATCAAAGATTCCGAAGGAAGCTAAGATTTGGATATTTCGACCTCGCGAGATAAACATATGTATTAATGAAAGGAGGTGAAAATGCATGTCTAAATATTTTTATGATATGTCAGATGAGGAAATAATTTCTTTGATGAAAAGATCTAATTATAATCCTCTTTCAAGAAACAAGAATGAACGTAAAATTAAAACGTTTATCGATTTCCTTAACCATGAAGGAATCGAAGCACGTCAAGGTGACGTTCAAACTAAACAAGAAAGGGGATTCTTTGGAACCGAATACTATCTTAGAATATTCAATCCTCATCTAACAAAAGATGAAGATGATTTCATTTATAGAGATGTATTGATCTTCACCTTATGAAGAGTCCTGAACAAGGGCTCTTTTTTTTCTTATCGAACGGAGTGGACTGTTCGCGAGATAAACATATGCCTTAATGAAAGGAGGTGAGAAAATGAAGAGAAGTTTAAGAACTGACGAAAAAAACGAAATTCGAAACTTTTGGCTGATCGAGGCCATAAGCGACGAAGTTGAGGCTGAAAAAGTTTCGAAACCTACCCAGAAAAAAGTATCTCGGAATGAGGTGCTTTTTATGATGCGGTATGGCTTCGATTACGATTATCGGCATTACTTCGATCCTTATGGGGAGCGGCCGATTGCCGATTTCGGTTTGGAGCTGTTCAGCTTCAGTCTCGCCAACTGGCGTAGACAAATTGGTAAGATATGGTAAGACAAACTCTTACCAATTTTTTTCTTATCGAACGTAGCGAGATGAGGCCTTAATGAAGTGGGCATTCGCATCTGAAACAAGCTTCTTAATAGTAAGAAAGGAGATGTTTCTATGGCACTTAATTATTATGCTATGGTGAAGGACGCAAGAGAGGCTATCTATGAAGGAAAGGAATTAAGCGAATTCTATTTTCCTGGCGATTACGGATGCTCAAAATGGAAAACGGCAAAGGCTGTTTGGCATAAAGCTAACAAATCTGTGGAGGACCAGGAAATATGGCGCGGAATTCTGATCAAAGAGATTAAATCTCAGTTCGAGACCTTGGCGAATGTCATGGACGACTACTACAATGAGGGCTTCGGCTACTCTGATATCTCGGATGCGCTTGGCATCAGCAAGGAAGCTGTTGCTGAGGTGATCAAAAAGATGGAGGAGTTGGGCTAAACAAGCCCTTCTTTTTTCTCGTAATTTGTTAAAAATTAGAGCGTTGAGCGTAGCGAAACTTTATTGAAGGTCTCGAAGAGAGCTAAGATGAGGTCCTAACGAAGTGGACTGTTCGCGAGATAAACATACCTCTTAATAGAGATAAATTTATATTATAGGAGGTATGAACCATGAAAAGGACTACTATGACCGAGGCTCTTAAGAACAGTATCGAAGGAATGCTGCGTAGCGGCAAGGCGACTGTTGACATTATGTATGAACTCAATGTCAGCGCCTACCACGTCGGCAAGATTCGGAAGGATCTCATGAAGCAAGGTTGGGGTTGCCTGTGGCACACCGATAACTATCTCGACCAGAAGGGGTTTGCGTAATGCAAGCCTCTTTCTTTTTCGCATCTGAAACATGGATCATTATTGGAGGTGAGTATGCTATGGCAAAGATATTTGTGAGCGTGCCTTTTGCTGGAAGAACATTCGAAGAAGTGAATCGTGAAATGCAGGTACTCAAGAATAAGTATATGCACGAGAATGGATACACAGTAGAGGATCTTAAATACGACAGGATCGAGTTTGTGGATAACTGGGATTACGACCCGGAAATACCGCTCAACCCTGGCTGTAAAGTTCCTAAGCTTAAGTGCATTTGCAATGCGTTGTTCTTGATGAGTCACTGCGACGATGCGATATTTTCTGAGAACTGGGAAACCGCAAGAGGATGTCAGATTGAGCATCTGGCGTATGAACTGTACATGAAGGAGAGCTCCTAAACAGGGGCTTTCTTTTTTCTCGCGATCCAAACACTTCTCGTTACGAGGAGGCGATGAAATGAAGAGATTTGAGAAAATGAAAAAGCTCCCATTGAGGCACGATTTGATAATCTTTGCTGTTGCTGGTTCAATAACCAGATGCGCGTTGAGGTATCTTTTGATGACCGGGTATCTTCTGGCTTGCAGTGAGCTCGGATTGTACGACTACGGTTGGATTGTGAAAGTAGTTGCGACAATTACGAGTATCTGCTTGAGCAGACTGATATTTAGAGAAATTGGAAAGATTTTTTACAGTGACATGGATGAGCCGGTATTCAATGATGTGGGAATCGTAGCGATGGTGAGAGAATGTAAGCAAATGATAGATCGCTGGAATTAAGATTAGGCGGGCTTAACAGCTCGCTATTTTTTTCGCTCGACTTCGCTTCACTCAGTAATTGCTCACAAAGTTCGCACTAAGTCTCGTTTCACTCGACGGTCTCATAAGCCTTGCTCGCGATCCAAACACGTTGCTTAATGACTAAAGAAAGGAGGTCAATTTTTATGGATAACAAGAATAAAAAGATTGGAGATGAAGTTATGAAGAAGAATAAGCAGACGTTGTCTAAGGAGAAGCAGGATCTTCAGAACCGGCAGGAGATTCTTCGTGTAAGGAAGGAAGCTCTCCTCGATGAAAGAAAGTCGCTCAGGCGAGACCTGTATGCTGCAAAGAAAGCGAAGAAAGAGGATGACATCGAGCTCATCCAGATGCAGCTTGACGATATCGAGACTGACATAAAGGATATTAACTTCGAGTACAAAATGAACTCGGAGTGCCTTGACTGTTATGAGAAGGTATCGAAGAGCAAGTCTGAAGGACGAGGATCGGCGTTGTCCACTGTATTCGGTGGAATTGCAACTGCAGCGACAATCGCTCTTGGTGCGGAATCGCTGAGGAAGGCTTACAAGTCCGACGAAGAGGGAACGTTGGTTAATAAGAAAACCCTGGATGTATTCAACCGGATAAATCCGCTTAGGATTCTTGACCGAGTCAAGAAGAAGTGATTCTAGTTGTGCCGTGGAAACACGGCCTTCTTTTTTTTTTTCGCATTTGAAACACAGTACTTAATAGAAAGGGGTTGGTACCATGATGGACAAAAAGCTTTTCAGAGAGCTTAGCGAGGTGATTGGACGACTCGACATAGAGATTCAGAGAATTAATTTCAATAATGAATCTCTTTCTGTCGAGGATGCCACCCAGATCCTTGCAGAGCTTGAGGACAAGCTAACCGACGTTGTGTACGACAACTTTAATAAGTAGGAGGTGATACTATGTTTGAAAAGACTGTAATCGCGATAAGGATCTACTTAACCTTAAATTGTACTCCAATGGCTGATTTGCGAATGAGCGATGGCGTTGTAGAACATATTCAATGGAACGATGTTAAACAACGCAAGCCGTTCGAAAAGCAAATAACTGGCTATACGCTGTGGTACGATGAAAGAGAAAAGCGACCTTGGAACGAATGGCTCTGAAACATGGGCCTTCTTTTTTTTTTCAAAATGGCAGTAAACGATGACACAATTTGTGTCATTCCCGCATACGAAGTGTGACATTTTCAATAAAAAGTGTGACATTTTTTCCGAATAATGTTCAATTTTTTTGTCACAATTTTGTCACAATCTTAACATAGAATTAACATTGACATTTGTTCAGTGCAAAAAAGTGTCACAATGTGACGTTTTTTACTGAACATTTTGACAAAAATGTCACACCCAAAAATGGCCGAAAACACTTGATTTTATTGAATAGTTAGTTTTAACTAACTGAACATTGTGACGTTTTTACACTTTTTTCTCTATTAAATATATAAAATAATGTAATCAAATATATAATATATAATTAATAGAAATGTACGAAATTTTTGTCACAAACGTCACAAGTGTGAAATTTGGACACAAACTGTGTCATCGCAGCAGAAACATGTTTTATAATGGAGGTGAAGATATATGGAGAAGAAAAAGAGATCTAACGGTTTCACGTGGTTAGAGAAGCAGAAAATAAATCTAAGAATCTTTCAAACGAAGCATCCTAAAATCTATGCAGCTGGTCTTGCCTTAGGCGGATTTGGTGCTGGCATAGTTTCAGGAAGACTAATCGATAAGATTCTTACAAAGAATAATGGGCATGAAGCCAATAATATTCCAGCATATGTTGAACCTACACAAATTCAAGGAGAGACTGATAAAGATCGCATGATCCGAGTGATTGAATTTTCAAAAACTCTTGTCTTACAAGATGGAGAAGAATACACCATTACGAAAAGATCCGATGAAGAATATGAACGTGATAAAGGATGGTATCGCGAAATGTTCGGAAAGGAGCTTTCGCCAAATGAGGTATTCCATATCTCAGCAGGAGATGACTGATATTTAATTATCGGAGGGCTATCACGGCTCTCCTTTTTTTCTTATTGAATGAAACGAGATAATGTTCGCATCTAAAACATGCCTCCTAATAGACTACATTTTAAGGAGGGTTTACCTATGTTGAAATTTGTTAAGGCCTGCTTTGTCTTTGCGGTGATCGTTACTGCGATGTCGATCGGCAACAGTGTCGCTTTACTCAGCATTCACGACTTCACATACTATTATACGATTGAAGGACTGAAGCTGGCGGGCGCTGTTTGCCTCGTTGAAACAGTAATCGTGCTGCTTGGCGTAGGACCGTTATTCAGATGGATTATGGGCGACGAGGAGATGATTAAGATGGGTCTTTTGAGGAAGAAGGAGGAGTGAAATCTCTTCCTTTTCTTTTTCTTATCGAAGATCTCGAAGAGAGCTAAGATCTGGTTCGCACTAAGTCTCGTTTCACTCGACGGTCTCACAAGCTTTGCTCGCGATCCAAACACGTTTCTTAATGAACCAATTTTCAGGAGGTGTTATAATGTTTTTTGCATTGAAGATCATGGGGATTGTGCTTGGCTGCTACATCGCTATTCGAGGTAGCGGTATCGGACTTGCATGGTTAAAAGAATTCTTCGATGAACTCATGCCACACAAAAGAGAATAGGGTGACAATTAGGGCGTTAGACAATATTAACAACGCCCTATATATTTTTGCGACATAAGAAAGGAGTATACATTATGCCGAGAGGTTGCAACAATTTTAAGGACATTACAGGACAGAGGTTTGGATCATTGGTGGCGATACGAAGGGCAAATAATGATGAAATCCGCAAAGGTACATCATATAGGGGTGCCCAATGGGTATGCAAGTGCGATTGCGGCAAAGAACTTGTTGTTCCATCCGCACTTCTCTTAAGAAAAATTCGAGCAAAAAAGAATTGCGGTGATATTGAGAAGCATCCAAGAACGAGTCCTTTATATAGGGATTTGATCGGCCAAACTTTTGGAGGTTTATATGTTCTCAAAATTGCCGACAAGAAAGATTGGAAATTCAATCAGAAATCATGGCTCTGCATATGTGAATGCGAAAAAGAATGTGTCGCAACGACAGCACAGCTTACACATGGACTTATGACTTCATGCGGATGTGGGGCTCATAGGAGAAATCATATGTATGGAAATCGTCGTGGAGGTCGCCCTAAGAATGCAACAACTAATAATAACGATAATTGGTCAGGATCTCTTTAAGCTTTGCGATGAAAAATTTAAGTTAGTTATGCTTAATCCAGCTAACCAGGCTAATAAGGGAATGTTAGGCAACCTAAAGACATTAACTTATTTATTTGAACTTGATGAAGATGAGGTGATTGAAAAACGAAGCGGCTTTCTGAATCTTGTTGCAGAGGATCACCTTAGAATGATGGCTCTTTTTAAAGCTGGCGATTGGATGAGGATATTTATTATTCGTCCGTTATGAAAATGTTCAGTTCGCTCGCAGCTGAAACATGCTCCATAATAGACTTGATAAAGGAGGTAATTACATGGCTAATTGGATTTCCGTTGAAGGATACAATTACATCAACGAAGATGAACTGGTGAGGGCGATGGTCAAGAGCTGCATCGAGTACACTTCGACGGACGACTATACCGTTGAAGGTGCTGAGCGGGAGGCTGTTCGCGAGTGTCAGAGCATTCTGAACTATGGTGTATTTCCGAAGTCGTTTCAGGAGAAGTTCAAGGCGATGTACGTAAAGGAGCGCTTTATCAGGAGGACTCTGGGGGTGTAATCACACTCCCTTTTTCTTTTCTTATCGCATGTCTCGAAGAGAGCTAAGATCTGGAGCAAATTCAAAATGGCAGTAAAGGAGAAGCATCATGAAGCAGTTTAAGGTTACTTTTGAAATTTATACTGGTCAGAATCACAAGGATGTTCGTTCGATTATGGTTGAAGCTGGAAATAAGTCCGCGGCGTATAAGCGTGGTCTTATGGAGATGAGTAAGCTTACTGAATACGCGGATAATTACAAGTCTATTATTAACGTAGAGGAGGTTAAGTAATGGGCGAAGAAAAGGTTCTTGTTGGTGAGTTATTCTTTGTTAATAGCGATGGAGCAACTGAAAAGTTATGCGACATTAAGAATATTTCAGAATTTGATAGCGAACCTAATGAGGATGTAGTGATTAAAAGGTTCGATTTTACCAAGCCTATAGAGTTTACGATTCGCCCCAGCAGAAGATCTATTAGGCGCTTAAATAATCTTATAATGTGGAATTGGCGCGCTAAAGGTCATCTTAGGCGTGAAGCTTTGCATAGGGCTGCTTTATTATATTTAAAGGGGATGAGAAAATGTCTGTAAAAATAGTAGATTTTCATAAATACTGCCCGAAGTGCCAGCATTGGGAAAAGAAAGAATCTGAAGATCCTTGCTATGACTGCTTAAACCAGGCTTGGAACGAAGATACTCATAGACCGATTTCATTCAAAGAAAAGGAGAATGAGAAATGAATAAAATTCCTGACTCAGGTAAATGTAGGGAATTATATTCTTCGCTTCTTTTGAAATGTCCACAGTTTATCGACAAAATCGAATACTATGGACCCGTGGATCGAAAGACTTTAAGGTTTAAATTATACTCTGGAGAATGCTATATTTTTGAATTTAGTGACGCCAATAGCTGGTCATTAGAAACGGAACGCCATTATTTCAATTCGCGATCAAAACATGCTCCTATATGAAACTATTATTGGAGGTGTTGTTTAATGTTTAGTCTAATTTTAGGATGTTGCTTTATCGCGATAGGCATCGGACTAATTGCGGACTGGATTAAAGGATGAATGAAGATAGTTGATATTTGGAGGGCTAAACAGCTCTCCTTCGTTTTTCGCGATTCAAACATTCTTCGTATTGAAATCATATAAGGAGGTTTGATTTATGAGCTTTAAAGACGCTTACAACAAGGGTAAGGAGAAGGCAAAGAAGTTCTATGAAAATCACAAGACCGGAGTGAAGCTTGGACTCGCAGCTCTTGGACTGGTAGCCGTTGGAGGTACTATCTATGCTGTGGAGAGCCATAGCGAGCAGAAGGCTCTTGAGAATTTTAAGAAGTCTCTGCCTGATAAAATTGATTACCCTGAACTTGGAGTAACTTTCGAAAAAGTTCAATCCGAACCGGAACCTGAATATGACGACAGCATTCCATGGGAGTGCAGGAAATGGAAGGAAGAGTATCGCGAAACCTACGATAAGGTGAATGATTTTGCCAAAACTATCGATCTTGAAGATGGAGAAACGTATATTATTGAGCGAAACAGCAAATACGATGATTATCGTAAAGAACATGATTTGCCCACTAATATCGTAAGCCATATGATCGATTGGGATGGCTGCTATCCGCCTGACGAACGTGAGGAACGGGAGGAGTGAAAACTCTTCCTTTCTTCTTTCTAATTGAACAGAGTGAGATGAGGTTCTAATGAAATGGACTTTCGCGATTCAAACACTTCTCATAATGATACCATAGTAAAGGAGGAAACAATATGGATGACAAGCGTGTTATCGACATTACTGAGGATTTCAACAAACGTGAAAAGAGGATTAAACGCGAAAATAAACGTAAGGAGCTTATAGAGTGGGCTAAAGAACACAAAGGCGCTGTTCTTACGGGCACCGTTGCGGCATTTGGGCTTGTCAAAACTGTCAGCAAGACGGTGATGAAGGCTTATGGAATGCATATGGAGCACCGTAACAAGGACCTGAGATGCTACGATGCGTCTCTTGGGCATTATTACGAACTTTCGCGTAAGCTTTCTAATCGAGACTGGTTGGAAATCGATAGGCGCAAGGCGCGTGGCGATCGACTTGGTGACATCCTGGAGGACCTTCGGGCACTGAGGTAACAGATTGTGAGGGAGTGGAAACATTCCCTCTAATTCTTTCAAAATAGGAGAAATATTATGATCATACCAATTTATGTCGATGATGAAACCGGTGATGTTCAGGGATACATTACTCCAGCACAGGCAGCAAAACAATGGGGTGTAGATGAAAATCTTGTTCGCGTATGGATTAAGAGAAAGAAGATAAAAGTGCTTAAAATTGGAACACTCAGTTTCATTAAAGGAGATACGCCGAAACCGGAGCGTAAAAATAGGAGGGTATAGATATGGGTGATTTTATTTTAGACCATGTTGATGAAATTGCTGTAGGTTTGTTTGTTGTATTAGTCCTTGGAATGATATTGGCAGTATATGCCGGTTATCAGCATCGTTTAGATGTTGTCGAAGAATTTAATAATGGAATCTGTAAGGAATGCGGAAGTACTTATTCTTTTGTTGAAGCGGTTGGTCATAGGTATTCATCGACTTATGTTTATAAGTGTAATGGATGTGGAAATATTATAGAGTCGGATACCATCTTTAATCATCCTCGCGGTCAAAACACGTCTCTTAGTGAAGGATGAGAGGAGTTGTGACTTCGGTCATGAAACCGGCGGAGGCCTCATGGATAATCCCAGATGTGTTAGCCGTCAGTAATAGTTCAATGGTAGAACGCCACTGAACTTAGGTTTGGTGGAGACGCCTGTTCGAAGCGGGCTAAATCCTTCATTTTATTTTTTCTCATCGAAGATTCTGAAGGAGGCAACGATCTATGAAACACGAAAATGCGTATTTTGATTATTACCTTTCCACAATTCCAGGACTCGACGCAAAAGATATTATAGAAATAAAAAGAGCGATTAGAAATAATACTCCTATTGTGTTTAACGGCGCTCAGATGAGTGGGCGAACAACCCTTGCTAAAGTGCTGAATGATTACGGAGTTTCTGTTTACGACGATCATGTCAACTGTACAGTAATAACCATGAAAGCTTCTCTTGATAGAGATAATATGTATCCGAATACTTATGAAAATATTATTGCAATGATCGAGAAATATGATGGGGAGTGATATTTTGACTGCAAGGGAAAAGATGATCGCGTTCCGAAAGAAGTACAACGATGACTATGATCTGCTTTCTCGTAAGTGCAACGTTAGCGCAAGGCTTATCGAAATGATAGAGAATGGACACGTTACTCATCCGAATATTGTTGAGAGAATTAGAAAGGTGTATCATCTTACGAATCTTGAGGCTGAAGAGTTGCTCCCTCTTAATAGGCGTAAGCATGGCGGTGACTACGATCCTGATAGGTATTTTGTTCCTGAGAGAAAAGAGATTTCAATAGTAAAAAGTGATAAATACAATGATATTTATGATGCTTATCAGAATACGGTTGTGTCTCCCAGAGCTAAAAAGCTTACCACCATAAAGAATAGACCGTATTAACGACCGAATGGAGGATATTAATGGAAACTAAATTTAATTGGATATGTTGTGATTGGACACGAGTAAAAAACCACTGCAGAACGACTGTCAATAAGAAGTTCACTGAACATGAGCCGTCGCTCGAGTTTAAGAAAAAGCTTCTAATCTCTGAACATTCACCCATTAGGACCATACTATTTGATTGGTCCTGGGAAGGTATGCCTAGTTGGGTTTCTGTTCACTTTGCAAGGCATAAATGGGAGAAGTTTATCTCAACTCAGAGGGATGATCGAAAAGAGCATGAAATCTCAAGAGCAGATATGCCTCAGGGAACGCCGGTTGACTTTGATGGGTTTGCTAATATGCAGAACCTTATTGACAGCTGGCGCAAACGTCTTTGTTTTCAAGCTAGTCCTGAGACCAGAGCTTATGCGGAGGACTTTAAAGTCGTTCTCCATGAAGTATTTCCTGAGCTTGCGGACGTGCTCGTTCCAAATTGCGTCTATCGCTGCGGCTGTCCGGAGATGGAGATGTGCAAGCAAAGATATTTTGAGCAACTTAGAGAATATGAAAAGTATAATACTATCGCGACAGATTGGTTTAGTATTCAAGACAGATATGATTTGTATAACCGCTTCTTCTATAAAGCGCATCCGTTTAAGGAGGAAAACTATTATGCTGGATCATGACGCGAAGATATTCTATGAGGAGTTCAGTAAAGAGGATAATATTCTTCGTGAATACTGCGCGTTCTCAGTCTATCTCCAAGATATGCTAATCACAAGCCCCTATGTAATAGATGTTGGAAATTTTCAGAATGTCAACAAAGTCATGATCGATCATTTTGAATACTTTCGAAAAAAGCATCCGATACTTTGGAGAATTGCAACTTGGATTTTGAGTTTTTAAGGAGGAAAACTATTATGGATAGAAACATGATTTGGGGCATTGAAAACCAGATTTGTGAGGAATTTCTAGATCAAGAAAAAGATATTCCGGATGGACAGATCGTAAAATATTTGACCGAATGTTTTCCCGATAGCTGCTTTGCCTATAAGTACAGTAATGGATCCTATATTGAGAACATAAATGAGGAATTGTATAAGTATTTCAGATATGAGGTTCTTAATTGGTGTGGATGCGGAGCTCCAGAAGAAGCGGATAAACAAGTTTTAAAGTATCTGAATCTTGCTGATATTCCATGGAGAGATAAATTAGACGCTACATGGAAGGAAAAGCTTTCTAATTTCGATTCAGAGTATAAAAAATATAAAGAACTTTGTCGTGAGTATTTTGGTTGCGAAAGCGTTTACGATAATCCGCTGCTTCTTTGTCTTGCCTATACCATGGATGCCGCAGAATTTACAGAGAATGGAAGCGGAATCAGCGGACCATGGATTGAACCGAAAGGAAAAATATATCGTTATGCCATTCAGAAGCATTTGGAACTGGAAGGAGAGAAAGAATGAAAAAATATTTAGCACTGCTATTACTGCTTACAATTATATTTTTATTAGTCGGCTGCTCGTCTAATAAAAACAGCCCAGATTCTATAGAGGCGAGAAGGATCTGCAATTTTAAGAAAATATACGCAAATGTCGATGTTGGAGTAAGAAGTGCTGATGATATTTTTGTAGATTTAACGACTGGTGTTATCTATTTCAGAACATATGGAAAATTGTTCTCTGGTTTTACACCACTTTATAACGCTGATGGAAGTCTTAAGATTTGGAAAGGAGATTACTATGCTGAAAGCTCTAATATTTCTGATTGAGATGATATTTTTTCACTGTATTGCCGATTATTACCTTCAAGGTATCTTGGCGAAAATGAAGCAAAAGGTATGGTGGGCAAACGAGCTTCACAGTACATCTGAGCTTAATCGAAGTAAGTATAAGGATGATTATAAGGCCGCACTCCTTGCTCATTCTGCAGAGTGGAGCTTTATGATTCTCATTCCGATGTTATATTTGACTTATTATAATAATTATACACTTCATCATTCGCTTATGTACGTTATGCTGTTTATCTATAATCTCATTCTTCACTCAATAATCGATAATACCAAGGCAAATAAGAGAAAACTGAATCTCATTGCAGACCAGGAACTTCACCTTATTCAGATTATATTTACATGGCTTCTGTGGTGGGGAGTTATTGGATGGAATTAAGAAAGGAGAGTATTAAATGATCTATGGAGACACTTTAATCGATATATTAGTAAGTCGAGGTGATATTCGAAATACTTACGAAGGAGCTATCAATCCAGCCTCTATTAATTTAAGGCTCGGCGATACATTCAAACGAATAGAATATGATCAGCCCTGGATTAAGCTTGGTGAAGAAGTTGAGTATGAAGATATTCCTGTAATAGACGATCATGTCGTAATTCAGCCAGGGGAATTTATTCTTGCGACTACGAAGGAATGGATTCATGTTCCTATTACGGCAGCGGCTTTTGTTCAAGGCAGAAGCTCTATC
>Ga0326511_10002363_pt1 | contig 15385 bp, 6 predicted proteins | sample 0_2496_0518_D_FD_203701 | JGI IMG/M metagenome (GOLD analysis project Ga0326511, IMG submission 203701) | Bovine rumen microbial communities from UC Davis, California, United States - 0_2496_0518 | ecosystem: Host-associated > Mammals > Digestive system > Stomach > Rumen | place: USA: California...
ATCACGGATGGTTTGTCTTTATCTATCTCTTTCATATCTATTCGGGTTTAGTCCATATATATTCACACATTGGAACGATAGTACCATTACCTGCCTTTTGGCCGTTTTGTGGATTGGTTGGAGATTGACTATGTATAAACCAGTTGTTTGCACCTGCTTCCGTTGATGAGTCTTGCATAAACCGCCAATCATGAGTGTATCCTTTCAAAGACATTCTGTAAAGGGCATTCGCAAAGATAGGTTTGTGCGCTTCTTTGATTACTGTTCCGTACTTTGACGATTCTGGGTTTTCATCAGCGTAAGCAATGCTTGGTGCTGGATACTTATTAGCACCATTCGTATATCCATTTGAGTTACACCAGAATATCAACGCTCTCCACAACTGATAGTATGCTGCGAAAAACCAATTATATTTCTTGTATTGGTCATCTAACGTTTCCCATCCGTTTACAGCAGGTTCGTATAGGTAACACCCATAGCCGCAACTATAAGTCAGTTTTGACCACCTTCCATAATTCGTATCTCCCAATTCTTTTTCCGCATCTTGAACGGCTTGCGAAAGGTTCGCCAATTCTTTCAAAGACGTAGGTATCTTTACACCACTCTTTCCTGCAAATGGCGCAGACTTCATGGCGTATTGACCTATGATAATGTTGGCATGAGCAATGATTTTTGCAGTGTTCGATTTTCCATCGTTGTCGGTTGACATATAGCCAGCAGGAATATCTCTATATCCATCTTCTGTGCTGTCATCAAAATAACTATTCCAAAATTGCTCTTGGTTATGACCGAAGTCCCTCAAGTCTGGAATATTCCAAACAGACGGATATGTTTCGTATCCTAATTGTTGGTTGATGCAAGCAAGCATGGCAGTTTGTTCGGCAGTGGAAAAGTTTTCAGTGGTGTTATTTATATTTGAAATTCCCCATTTCAAATTGTTGACTCTTGTACCGCTATTATTATAATTTCTACCATACACAGTACCTTTGTCACTCACACACTCTATCCATTCCTTTCCGTAGATTGTAAGTTTCCATTGGTTAGTTCCGACACTATCTCGTCTTGTAACCAATCCGACAAAAGTCTTGTCGGGGAAATACTCATTGTCAAACGTTCCGTCAGCATAAGCAAAATCTCCAACTTGTGGTGTTCTGCCATTGAACACAATTGTTGTAGTTGCTGTTATCGTTGTCGCAAGCGTGTTAACTACAACATTCAAGTTGTGAATTGTGGCATCTCCAATTTGCAAGACGTTGATGACACCTGTATTCTCATCAATCGTTGCAAGTGCAGACACGTTTTCTCCAAATGACCATGTGATGTCAAAATAGGTTTTGTCGCCAACTGTCTTCATGGCGAGGTTGTTGCCGTAGATGTAATACTTGACGGTCACTTTGTGCGAGTCGTTCAAACCAGTCTTGTAGAAATACTTGTCGCCACTTATATACAAGTTCGTGATGGGGAATGTTGAATAGTTCACTTTCAAAGGATTGCTTTCGCTTTGAATGTTTCCATACACATCCATTAAAACTTGCAAGTCGTCAAGCGACAAGTAATCAGTATGGTCTGCCTCATAGTCTGTGACTATGTTAAGAGTAATCGTTCCTTTTAAGTCTGCGTTCTTGCTCGCCAACCACATCAGAGCCGCCCTTGTGTACGATGTCCAACTGATGCCCCTGAACATGATGTCGAGGTTGCCAGCCGCGCTCTTCCTCGCGTTGTAGAGCGAGGTGCTGATGGCCTGCACGCCCGTGATTTTCTTGCACACTGTCTGGTCGATGTGGAAGGTGGTGAAGTAGCTGTAGCCTTCTATCTGCAAGGTGGCGAGGTTGGGCTGCGCCTCGACGCTGAGTTCCGACAAGGAGTTGGGAAGCCTGAGCGTGACGAGGGAGTCGGTGGCTGGCAGCGTCACGGACGAGAGGCTGGTGCATTCCCTCAGGTCTATCTCCGTGGCCTTGGTCATGCCCGAGAGGGAACTGCCGCCGAGACTGCTCAGCGCCGTGCATCCCCGCATGACCAGGCGTTTCAGCCTCGGGGTGGCGAAGGATATGGATATCGACCTGTTGTTAACCGTCTGCGAGCCTCCTTCGTTGATTATCCATTCCGTAAGTCTGTCGCCAGACACGTTGATGGACGAGTTCGATTCAGTAGGGTGCGGCGCGAAGTCGCCCACCGAGCGCAGGTAGTCAATGCCGAAGATGAACACGTTGTTGTTCTGAGTCACGTTCAAGGGGGGGAGTTCTACCACCTTCCCTGGCCTCGCACGCTCGTTGCTATAAGCGTACGAACTCTCTGAACCTGCTGATGGGTAGAGGAACTGATGCGGTGTGACCCTGAACACATAATTGTGCGTTGTGCCAGAGTCGGTGGTTGCGAGTGACGAACGGAACGACAAGGACTTGGTGTTACCGCCTCGTGTGTCGCAGAACACAGTGGAGTTGCCGTAACTCTCCATGTAGGGAATACGCATCTTCATCCACTGCCTCTCGCCCTGCAGCTGGTCGCCGAGGCTCTGTGTCATGGGGTCGGTGTTGTTGGAGTAGCGGCCCGCGTCCATCTCCACGGCCGCCGTCTCGTAGGCTATACGCGCGACCTCGTTGTAGGCCACGGCGGGAAGGTACTCCTGTATGTCGAAGAAGTGCTTCTGGTAGAAGGCGTCCACCGTTCCCTCCTGGGCCACCATCGTCTGGAAGATGTTGCCGACCATGCCCTTGAGCTCGGTGGGGCGGCACCGTTCCCTCAGCACGAAGAGCAGGGAGTCCTGTGAGTTGAAGTAGTAGGAGTTGGCGTCCGCGATGTCGTTGTAGTCGCCCTGCACGGGGTCCCACACCTCGCCCTTGCCGTTCTGGTCGCACCACTGCCCGAGGGCGTTGAAGCGGTCGTGCTCCTCCACCTGGTAGGGAGCGCCAGTCTTGCCCACGTTGTCCTTGTCCATGATGGTGTCGTCGTCGTCGCGGTTCTGCGAGAGCTTCCCGTCGGGGTTGAGGACGAAGTAGGTATTCTTGCACCAGTTGTCCTTGGCCGCCATGATTTTCCCCCACGCCTGGCAGAGGTCTCCGTCGAGCTCGTGCCACCAGTTGCCGCTCTGCGCCCTGTAGCGGGCGAGGCGCGCGGCGATGATGTCCTCCGTCAGCCTTGTGGCGGTCTTTCCCTGCGTGCTCACTCCAAGGTCGTCATAGAGGTTCAGCGCGGCATAGCCGTCTGTGGTGGATGCGCTCCTTGCGGCACCAGCGTTCACCCATGTCCTTGTTATCGGGTTGTAGCGGAAGCAGTCGCCCGCGGCGTGGCCTCCGCCTCCCGCTGTGATGAAGTACTGGTAGGTGGTGTCCTTGCTCCCGTACGACATGAACTCGCTGTAAGTCCCCTCGAAGGCTCTCAGGAAAGGGGAGTTGAGGTACATGAGGTTCCATGCCCTGCGGTAGAACTTGACGGTGTTGCCGTTGGTCTTGTAGGGGTCGGAATTGTCGAACTCCGTGTCCTCCGTCTCCTTCCACATGTTGTCGGACACGAGCGTGAAGCCCTTCGGGGTGTCGTACTCGTTGCTCTGCCCCTCGTTCTGCGTGTTCGCCGGTCCCTTGTCCCAGTCGAACTGGGCGTTCCCGTCGTAGATGAAGGTCTCGTTCAGCGAGTCGCCATCGTCAAGAGGGTTGTAGTAGTAGAACACCTCTTCCCTGAGCCATGGCACCTTGGCCTCGACAAGCGGGCGCCCGTTGGAAGAGCCCTCGAGGCATGTGTACATCTTCTGCGCCGCTCCGTTCTTCTGGTAGTGCGGTGACTTGATGTTCAGCCCCCATGTGGCCTTGTCGTTCTTGGCGGGGCCGAAGGTCATGAAGTTGGAGAACGACACCGCTCCCCCCTCCTCCGCCTGCGTGAAGAAGAGGAACGCCTCCTGCAGCACGCACGGGCGGCACCTGCTGTCCTCTGCGTAGATGGGCGACTGAGCGCCGATGATGTCCTTCCACAGCGCGCCGTAGGCGTTCATCATGCCCATCTTGTGGCTCTGCGACGACGACGCCCAGTTCATCTTGGCGTCGAGCTTGGTGGCGTGGGCGCCGCCTTCCTCGAACTGCATGTAGCAGTCACCGCCGCTCAGCAACAGGGTGTCCTTGGCCATCTCGTCCGTCACGCTCCACACCTCAGACCTGTCGGTGAACTCGAAGCGCATGTTCCACATCCAGTAGGTCATGGACGACGTTCCCTGCCCCTTCACCTTCATGTGGGTCAGCACCCTCGACAGGTCGTAGTTGATGTCTCCTGCCTGGTGCCCGCCCGTGGCGTAGCGGTAGCGGAAGATGACGGCCAGCGTCACGTTGGAGTACTTGACCTTGGAGCCGTTGGTGTAGTTGGGGATGAACGGCTTTCCCGTGTCCTCGCGGGTCATGAGCATCGTGGAGTAGAGCCTGGAGGCCTTGCCGTAGTCGATGCGGTTGTTGGCGTCGAGTATGTCGTTGGCGGTGTGGAAACGGAGCTTCTCGGCCGCCGAGGGGATGGCTGACTTGTAGTCCTGCATGACCTGCTGGGAGGAAAGAGCCTGCTTATAGACCCTGATGCCGTAGAGGTCAACCTCGGCCGTGGAACTGCCTATGACAAAGCCGCCGCTGCCTCCAGACGGAGCGAAGCGGTCGTTGGAGTAGGTGAACTCGCGGTTGATGATGCCGTTGACGAAGATGCGGCAGAAGTTCAGCCCGCCGCCTCCGAGGTTGTTGACGATGTTCACGGCGATGTGCGTCCTGACGCCCTCCTGCAGCTGTATGTCCTGCGACCCTATGGCTCTCTGGTTGGCGCTCAGCACATGCGCCGACATGGGAAGCATGAGGAAGCCCGTTATCTTGCCGTCCTGTCCGTACGTTCCCACTCTCAGAACAGGCTCCGAGGCGTCATACACGTTGTCTATCTTGATGTCGAGCTCCATGGTCACCGAGCCGCCCGAACCGCTCTCGGCAAGTGTGCTGAAAGGGTCGTAGCCGGTGATGCTCAGCTTCACCCCAGCGGGAATGTGCAGGTGCACCGTACCGTCCCCGTCAGGGACGTAGCCGTTGGGGGATGAGAAGACCATGTTGCTCGTCCACGACGACGCCACCACGCTTCCGGTCTTGGCGTTGATGGTGCGCTTGGGGTTGCTCTCCAGGTTGCTGCGGGTGGAGGGGTCGAGGATGAAGCCGTTGTTGTCCATCGCCGTGGGGTTGTAGTCCACGCTCTGGTCAACAGCTATCTCCCAGCTCTGCTGTGTCTGCACCACACCGCCCACCGTGAAGTAGAGGAACACGGATGACACGTTGGAGGGTATCTTCAATGCGCTCTGGTAGGAGTAGTTGACACCCGTAGGCACGTCGCCGAGGTCTTGCGACACGTAGGTCACCGAGCGGTTCTGGTTGGTCAGGCGGAAACCCAGGGGAACGGTCTGCTCTCCGTACTTGAACACCGAGTACTCCATGAGCACGCTGTCCACGTAGGGGTAGATGGTCGTGGCGAGGGCGTTGACCATGATGTATGTCCTCGCCTTGTCCTCCTCAGTGGCGGAAGCCTCGTCGAAGTAGGCTATCTGGTTGACCGTGACGGGGCTCAGCACCGTGGGGTCAACACCCGAGGCGAGCCATGCCCTGATGGTGTGCAGGCCGTTGGTCATCAGCGACCGCTCCGTGATGCTCACGCTCCGGGCAACCTCAGTGGAGGCCGACACCGCCAGGCCGTTGACGATCATCGTGGAATCCATCTGGACGTACAGGTACATCTGCCCGTAGCCGCGGATGAAGTAGCCGATGTCGATGCTGCCTCCGTTGTATGGCTTCCACCACTCGCCGCTGAAGTCAAGGCGCATCTCGGTGAGGATGACCCTCGATATGGTGATGTAGGAAGACGACGCCGTGCGCACCGTCTCGTCCGCGTCGGTGTACTGAAAGGTGACGTAGAGTCTGATGCTCTGCTCGCCCTCTTGCAGGTACCTGCCCACGTCCACCGTCTCGTAGGCCGTGGAGTCGAGGTCGTAGGAGTGGAGAGCCACCGTCCCCACCTCCGTGTTGCCCCTGCGTATGTGGAGCGTTCCGTCGATGCCCGCGTTCATGCGCTCACCGTCCGAGGTCTTGACGCCGCAGAACCTCACCGGCACAAGGAGCGTCTTCTCGGCGGTGACGATCGGCTGCGACACGTCCATCGAGGTGAACAGGCGCGCTGAGTAGCTGTCGCCCTGGATGGTGCTGATTGGCAGCTGCTCGTGGAATAGCAAGAGACCTGACTCCGCCTTCTGCTCAGGCGTCAGCGAGTCGTACTCCCTCGCGCTGTCATCGTCAGCGAAACCCTCCGCATAGTAGTAGTTGTTAATCTGTGTCCAGCGGAAATAACCGCACTTGGAGCCCAGCTGCTCCTTGATGAAGCGTTCGACCTCCGAGCCTGTGTGACCCTCCCAGGAGGTCGTGATGCTGCTTATATCTGCCATAGTCTATATTATTTTTCGTTTTTCCATTTCTCCTGTCCCAGCCACGGCTTGTGAGATACCCACACACCGCTACCGAAGCATGAGCGCACCGCCTGCCACACGAGCCTCGCGCCCCAGTAGAAGGCCGCGATGGCTTTCTTTGTGACGGTTATCGCCGTTACTTCCTTGTCCTTGATGTATATCATTTCAGTCCTCGTATATCAGGTACGGCCTGTCCTCCAGCGTCCCCGCGTCCACGATGGCGTCGTATTCCGCCTGAGTGATGGGGCGCAGGTAGTCGAGGATGGCCGCGCCTATGTTGCTGATGAGTGTCTCGGCCGCCGCCTGCGTTCCCGCGAGGTTCTGCAAGGCGGTCTCGAGGTCTTTCTGAGCCTTGGCCGCCCCTGCCGCCGCGCGGAGAGCCTTGTTCGCACCGTCGGCGTTCTGCGTGTTGAGCGTTTCCGCCCACTCGGCGAATGCTGTGAGGGGTACGCTCACCACCTGCCCCGTCGAGGTGTTCACGGCTGTCACCGCGATGGTGTCGAGGAAGGTGGTCTGAATTGGCAGGCCGGTCACGTCCGTTCCGTTCGCTATGAGCCACTGCCGTATGGCCTGCATGTCGTCTGTTGATACTGCCATGTCGTTATGCTGTTATTGTTATGTTCTTTGTGCCGTTGCCTGTCACCTCGTATGCCGACTGAACGAGCGTTGACTGCGATGTGGTGCTGTCGGCGTAGTATCTGATGTCGTACTGGTCTGCGAAGAGGGCGATGGAATAGTGGCCGTGACGGTCGGTGACGGTGCGGAAGATTGAGCTGTCAGTGCCTCGCGTGAACTCTATGACCGCTCCAACGGCCGCGCTCCCATTCGCTGTCACGTCACCGCTGACGGTGTAGGCCACCTCGCCGCGCTTGGCCGACTTGTATATCTCCCAGTAGATGCACTCGAAGCCGTTGTACATGCCCATCTTGCACTCGGCCGTGAAGTAATACAGACCGAGGACGTTCGCTATCTGGAACTCGCGTGTGAGTGTCACGGACGGTGCGATTTCCGCTCCTGTGCTGATGCCCGAGAGGTCGAGTTCAGCCGTGCCGTTGTAGTCCCTGCGGTGCATGAGGAAACCGTTGCCGCTGTCGCCGCTCTGGATGGTTATCTTGCTGTTCAGGCTCGGTGTGGTGCAAAGGAAGGTGAACTTCTTGCCCACGCACTGGCGCAGGTCGCGCATGCTCATGCCCGTTGCAGAGCTGATGGCCATGTTTCCGCTGCCATTGGACGCGTAGGCGCATGGGAGGACGAGCAGGTGGCTGTCGGACGAGCCGAAGGGCGTCCACTCTATCACGCTGCCCCACTCCAATGGATTGAAGTCCCACCGCTCGTTGGCTGATGCGAACGTCTTGCTCTGGATGAGGTTGTTCAGCACGCCCGCGATGGTGGCGTTGTTCATGGTTGCGTTTCCGTTCGTGTCAACGCTGAATCCGTCGTTGATGGTGGTGTAGCCTCTGAGGTCTATCTTGTCGGCGGTTATCTTTATTCCCGCTATCTCATTATTGACGTAGGTCTTGATTTCAGCGGTCTTGGCGACGCCTTGGCTGTTGACTTGGGTGGAGAAGAGGCTGGCGAAGTCGCTTTCAACGACCATTCCCGATGTGGCAGAAGTGATGTCGCTGCTCACCTGTGCGAGTATCTGATCGGAAGTGATGCTGATGAGCGAGCTGGTCACTGCGTCGGTGTCGGCGTTGAGCACAAGCGAGCGGATGCGTACGTGGCCGCTGTCAACGCTGAAATAGAAGTCGCCCGTGGCGTCCCACCTCGTGCGGAAGACCTGACGTGTGAAGCCCGATGCCACTGGCAGGGCGCCGCTGAACAGGTTGACCGTACCGAGCGAAATGCTCACCTGCGACGCCTCCAGAACCTCGATGTAGAACTCCAGATAGACGGGATAACCTCCTTTGTCAATCATGCCCTGCGGTATCGTGGGCAGTTCCTTGAAGTCGGCGTTGCGCTGGCGGATGGAGTGAGGGTTGCCGCTGAGCACGTCGAGAACAGACGTACCGTCCTCCACCACGTTCCTGACGTAATCGTACGTTCCCGTCATGTTGCCAGTGACCTGCCACTTCTCGAAGCCCGCGAAAGAGGGGTTGTATAGGTACTTGTTGCCCTGGTCGGCAATCTTCCCCGCCACCGCGAGGGTGATGTTGTCGGCGGTCTGGCTGATGGTGGACTCCATGTTTGTGAAACGGTTGGTGACCGTCTGCGTGAAGCCGTTGTAGGTCTGAATCCAGTCTGAGAACAGAACGGGTGTCATCTCACCCGTCACAGGGTCTTCCACGTATGCTGTGGCCTTGCTCTCTATCTCGGTGGCGGTCTGCCTGATTTCCGTCACGTAGCGGTCGAGCAGTGTCTCGTCAACGTTGGTGGTCAGCACTATGCCGTAGATGCGGAAGTGGCCGTAGCCGTAGATGGCGAGGTCGCCCCGCCCGTCCCACTGGTAGGGGACGGTGAGCTTGTGGTACTTGCCGTCGGTGGTGGTGAGGTAGTTGTTCTCCACGTCACCGTTGAGGTCGGTGTATATCACGGACGTGGCCTCGGCGTAGTAGTAGAGCGAGAGCATGAAGCTCTTCTTGATGATATCCCCTGTGTCTGGGTCGGTGTCGAACGGAGGCAGGTCGCGCATGTCGGCGTTCTTCTGCAAGATGCCCCTGCGGTTGGTGTAGTTGCTTGCCTTGATTTCCAGAACGTCCATGCCTACAAGGTCGTCGCTCACCAACTTGGCGTAGTCAGTGCCGCCTGTCGATACCAGCAGGCCTGTGCTGTCATTGAGGGTCGTTCCCGTGGCGTCGGCCAGTTCATGGCCGTCGAGCGACATGAGCGTTACCGAAGTGCCGGGGAAGACATATATCTCGCCTCCTGCGTAGTAGTACCAGTAGCTCAGGGCGTCGAGGAACATGTTGTTGCGGATATGCCCCATCTCGCCTATGAGGTCCTGGCGGGTGGCTTTCAGGGTGCTGGTTATCAGTCCGTCGAGCACCTCGAACTGCGTCCCCGCGTCCTTGTCCTGACCGTTTATCCTTACGATGAACTTGCCTTTCAGCCACGCGTTGTCGCTGTAGAGGCCGTAGCCGTTGGGCTGCTCCGTTCCCTGCCAGTAGCTGTCGATGATGCCGTCGAGGCAGCCCACCCTTGTTCTCAGGTCACCAGCGTCGCCCACGCTGTCGCATCCCGTCATGATGTCGATGCGGGGAACACCGTCCTCCGCCGCGCTGATCATGATGTAGTTCTGCCTTGCGGTGTCGGTGGTGTTGCCCATCAGCACGCACTCGTCACCGCTCTCTGGCACGGAACCGACGAAGTAGGCCGATTCGTCCACCGTCTCGTAGTAGCCGAAGCGGTCTTTCCTCACGAGTATGTCCTTCTCCCCGAGGGTCAGGGGGTTCTCGTCGTCATCGTATATCTCCACGCTGTCCCCCTGCGAGGCGTCCACCTCCACCCAGTAGTACTTCATGGCTGAGGAGGTGTCAACGATGGTGTCCGTGTCGCTTGTCTCGATGTTGAAGCCGCTGTAGTTCCCGCCGCTCCAACGCTGGCAGCGCATGAGGTCGTGCTGAACAAACGTGTTTCTGTCCTCGAAGGTGATGAGGTAGCAGGGGACGTAGTGGTTGTCTATCACGGCGTGGACTTCCTGCACGGTGTCTATCTTGCCGTCTGCGGCCGACACGAGGAGGATTCCGCCCACGGCGCGTATCTTCTGGATGACCAACTCGAAGACGTACATGGTGCGGCGCACGGTCAGCGTGTCGAGGGTCATGCACCAGCCTTTGGCGTCGTCCTTCCACAGGCGCATGCCGTTGCCACCAAAGCCGTCAGTGAAGTTCCACGTCATTGTTCCCGCCGATTCTGTCGCTCCCGTGAGCTGCTGGAACACGCCCTCGGTTATCTTGGTGAGCGAGCGCACAAGGAGGGTCTGCAATTCGGCGTTTCCGTCCTTGTCTATCACGCCGCCCGTGCGACCAAGCTCGGTTGCGCCTGCGCTGTACTGGCCGAAGAGGACGCGGGAAAGAACCCTCGCCATGCCCTCCGCCGTGATGACGGTCTGCCCACGGAACTCCGCGCTTCCCCGCACGAGCATCCGGGCGAGGTCGTCCACGGTGAGGTTGCCGTTGAAGAGGGACGCGCCGTTGAAGGTGCTCTGACCATTGGCGTTGAGGTCGCTCTGGGTGACGAGCTGGCCATTGTGGGTCGCTGTGCCGTTGAAGGATGTTTCACCGTCGAACGTCAAGTCTCCCTTTGCCGTATCATCCTTTATTTTTGACAGGAATAATTTCCCGCCCTCTGACTGAATGAGACTCAACAACATCGCAGTTGAAGAAGCGGATGATGATGATGTTTTACCGTTATTGAACAGGCTTCCGTTGTAGATCCTGTCAACCGCTGTTGTCAGTTTTTGTATGGTTGTCTGCTCTACATCGTCATTCAGGGTCAATTCGACTTGTGGTGTGATTTTCGCTCCCATGTCGATTTTGACATTTGCGACCGTCAGTTCAATAAGCGGGAGCGGTGTCATTTCATCGCTGTCCACAGGTATTCCCCTGAAAGTCATCTTCAGTCCAGCGTACAGCCGATGGAAGACACTCAGTTCAGGAGTGCCAGCCGATTCCATCAAGTCGATATTCCTTTGCAGGTATATGTCGTCAATATATGGCTGGTATGTGAATTTTGTCTCGTCATTATCAGCGAGATAGTCCGTCGCCGCCTTCAACAATCTGACCTCCGCCGCCTCGATATAGGCGTCAGGCATGTCTATGTTCAGTATCACGAACTTGTCTCCTGCGGAAATTCGGTTCACCTCGCTTGGGTAGTAAGTGCCGAGATTCGAGTCCTCCGCCCTGTTGAGTGTAATCATGTAACCCCGTTTCCCGTTATACACAACCTTCTCAACACTGCTGCCTATTTCAAATTCACGTCCGACGCAAGCACCTGTCTTCATGGCGATTGCAGGTGTCTCCCCATTCAGCTGGGCACTCAGGTCAAAGCCCATGTCCTTGATGAACACATGGAATGTTCCCTGTCCTTTGGAATTATCAGCCTCCACCCATGTGTACATCGGCTCAGCAGTTGACGCCCCGCTTTTAGAAGAGTTGCCAATACCGAATGTCAGTGTTCCACTGTATGAAGATGTGAGATTATTTCGGATAATCGGAGTGAACTTCACGATGACATCAGACAATTCTGTAATCAGCACATTCTCCTTGACTTTCGCATCGTCTCCCATTTCCACGTCAGGGATTCTCGGCATAATTACTTCCTTGATCCCATCAGTCGGCACTATTTGTACAAAGTCGGAAATGTATCTTGCTCTCAAAGTTACGTCCCCTGTCAGTTTCGTCCTCTGGTATATGCTGACAATATAACCGATTGACAAAGGAGTGGATGTGCTTGTCGAAGTCACAGCGAATTTGAAATAGACCGAGCTCTCCGTAGGTGTGAGGTAATACCTTCCCTTTGTCACACCTTGCACTGTAAATAGTTCTCTCTCGCTTAGCGAGAAATAACCAGACTGAGGTGTGAAATCCCCATAGTCCGTAGTGTTGAACGAAGCCGTTGACGCTTGGATCTCGGCGTTGTATGAGCGTCCTCCTCCACTTCCTCCATTCTCAGGAAGAAAGCCGTCACCCGTATTCGCATCGTCAACGAGTGAGCTTCCGTCCATATAGCCAATAGCAAGAAGTTCGTTGATAAACTCACTTGCCTGGTAATTTGGGAACGCACCGCTTCCACTTCTTCCTTCCTGGTCCTGTATTCCCGCGTTTCTGAGGTCGCCGTACGTCGTGTCCTCGATGGTCGGGTATATCTCAGGCAGATTGGAGTCAGAGCCATCCCACTTGGCGCTGTACTCATGTATTCCTTCTGTCGCGGTTGTGGCATCGTCACCTTTGTCTATATAAGCGTCGTTGGTATCTCCGAGAACCTTTCTCAGGTTATCAGCCCTACGGTTGTTTAGTCCCCATTTCGTCGATGTGCCGGTATCGGTTCTTGTACCCTCTGGCAGGAATGTGCCAGGCAGTTGCAGGTTGTTGACTATCAACGCCTGTGTCAACTCCTGGTTGTCTGATGCGTATTTCTTGAAATAATACCTGTACGGTATGTTCTTTGTTGACCCCATGGCGCGCAGCCTTGTGACAATCAACTGGTTGTTGTTCGCTATGCGTCTGATTTGGAACAACCCCTTGTCTGAATCATATTTTGTCGGATAGCCTTCACCATACCCGAAAGCGAATGCGTCAGCGGAAGATTCACTAGTTATATTGCCAAGCGCATACCCTATTCTGATAGTTCTTCCCTTGATGCTATAGTTGAGGTCGAATATGTCATGAACATCAGCGAGAGCCTTAGCTACAGTCGTATTGTCAAACGTAAGGGTTTTATCATCGGTGTGTGTAACGAGAACACGCGCCCCTGTGTTGTCTATGTATGTGGTGTCAGTATCTACAAGGATGTCCCAACCGCTTCCTGGGTATAGCCTGTCAAGGTTGGCTTGCATTTTCGCCGCAAGGACACAGACTGGAGGATAGACCTTTCCGTTCACTACAGACTCACCACAGTACAACTGAAAAGTCGCGCTACCTGTGTAGTTGGTGCCAAGAACAGCCTTATAACGCCCTGTTGACGGTGTTACGTCAAGCATCATACAACTTGACAATTCGATGGAATGTGATTCAAATTTGATGCTTTCGTAAACGAAAGCGTCCATCCTTGACCCTATTGAGGCTTTCTGAGTGGCTGACGGGATATAACCAAGCGTGTATTCCTCGCCACGGAACAAGCAATAATCCCCGACCGCCCATTCAATAGGCTCATGTGACTGAGCCGTGAACGTGATGTTCTGCTCACCCATGAACTTGTCGTTGAAAGTCCACTTCTCGACCGAATAGAATGCGGTAGAACCCCCTTTGTGATATATGTCAAGTCTTACTGCCATTGTCAAAAAAACAAGTCCGTGATTACCGAATTACCGTTTACCATACTGCTTTGCGGATTGACATCCGTAACAGGGTCATGCACCGTGAACGTCACAGAGAACTGCGCCACGCAGTCAGGATCCTCGTCCGAAAGGAAGAACAACTCATCCTGCACCTTTGACACCACGACATCTTTCCGCCCCATACCAGTGTGCTCATTGTAGATAGCGAGCCTTCCACCTGTGGCGCCATTGTTCCTTCCGTAGATGAATTTGATGAAATCACTTATGTTATCCCTTATATCCGTTTTGTCACCGACAAAGAGGAATTTCACATCTATGTCGTACGGCTTCATGGGGATGGTTCTCGGAATGTACACATCAACACCGTCCCTTTCCGGCCAGTCCCTTGTCGGCAACTCTTTCCTTTCAGGCCACATTCTGAACGGAATGTCCCTGCACACTACCCCGAAGGTATCGAACAGCTCAACCACACTGCCCTTGCTGTAATTGATGCCATCGAAAGACAACTGCTGTATGTATGTCCTGCAAAACGCCATAATGGTAAAGAATTTTTACAAAGATAATTATAAATAATTAAAACACAGAATTTAGCGGTACTTTTTGTTGTTTTTTTCTTCACTTTCTGTTTATGTTACCAAAGTATATGTGTACCTTTGCATGAAAAAGGTATTGAAACTTATGGATGATCTCAACAAAAGGCTTCTGAGTGAAGCGGTGGAACTCGGCTTGTGTTCAAAGTGGCAAAAGGAATGGAAAAGCGAGGAGTGGTCTCGGCAGGAATTGATTGACAAGATGTATGAGGGACTTGACTTCTGCATAGCGCATCATTGGCCATCCAACGCATTCATAAAGCAGTATTTCCCGAAGCCGCTGCTCAGAAACAACAATGTGTTTGTCGATGATAAGTACAGTGCGCTGAACCCCGTTCACTGCCTTATACTCGGCGGTTCGAGAATCACTTGCAGATACAACGGCGTGTGGATAGGGAACGTGCATGTGAGGGACACAGCGGAAGCCATTGTAACCGCAAGAAACCGCTCGTTCTGCATCATACACCTGTACGACAATGCGCATGTTTCCGTAAAACAAATGGACACAGCGACAGTGGTGGTCATCAAGCACTCCAATAACGCCGTCATTACCGCTGACGGAGACGTGAAAATTAAAGAGGAAAATCTTTCATAAATCTGTTTTTTGTTTTTACGATTAGTAATTAAGAAGGCGGCCGCTGTGATAGCGGTCGCCTTCCATGTAAGATATTGCGCCTCACCTCGTTACCTGATGCTGATACTGTCAACTCCATTCGTCACATTGTCAAAACGGTTCCTGATACGCGAGACTTCATCAAACAGGGCACCGCTTCCGTCCCTCATCATCTCCATCATCATCCGCGTGTTGTTGTCGATGTTTGTCGCATGCGTCACGCTTGCCGTGAAAGTCTCCACGTAGGAAGGCCACATCTGCATGAAGAACTGCTCAAGGGCAAGACGGTTGTATGACACATCCTGACGGAGTGCGTTCACATATCCCGCAAGAAGGGAACTTGTCTCTTCCGTCACTCCTGACACACCACTTGACAATGTGCTTGCCTGGTCACTCCTTAACGACAATCCATGACTGTTCATCAACTTCTCCATGCCATTCAGGAACTCACCAGCGGCTGTTATTGTGTTCGCTCCTTCTCCGCCAGCGCCAAAGAACTTGCCCATGTATTCCATCACGCGTCCCATGGATGCACGCGGGTTGCTGACATCGAACAAGCCTTCCGTCCTGTTCCCGTTTTCATCGACATAACCGAAAAGGTTGTCCTGGAGTTTCTTCATCATCGGCTCTATGACGCCGATGGCGAGCATTTTGTTGACCACACCCTGCATGATGCTCTTCACTGTGTCGGCGTATGCCTGCGCTGCGCTCTCCCCGTTCTCAAAAGCCGTCATAAGTGCGTCGCTGATTTGGTCGGCCCAGCCTTGTATGTCAATTCCCCAGAGCTCATT
>Ga0326511_10002364_pt1 | contig 15383 bp, 11 predicted proteins | sample 0_2496_0518_D_FD_203701 | JGI IMG/M metagenome (GOLD analysis project Ga0326511, IMG submission 203701) | Bovine rumen microbial communities from UC Davis, California, United States - 0_2496_0518 | ecosystem: Host-associated > Mammals > Digestive system > Stomach > Rumen | place: USA...
CGTCTGTAAAGGTACTTCCGTCCTTTTTGGTTGTTTTAATAACAGCAAATACCTCATATTCATCCCCCGTAACACCAAGAAACTCTACATTAAGATTAGGATCACCACTGATTATACTGACATCTCCGCCATCATACAGACCGGCTGAATTCATACTTCCTCCGAAAAACTCCTCAACAGCTATCTGAATATCGCTCTTCGCATATATGACAGTTGAAAATATACCTATAATTACTGCTATTGAAGCTGCAATCATCGTAAGCTTTACAACTTTTCGGAATGTAAGCTTTTTCTTTTGGCAGCCTGCTTTTGAAAGAGTATTTTTCTTTATCAGTTCTTTTCTGATATTCGTTTCTTCATATACAGTATTTTCCGGAATATCAATAAGGTCATCATCAAATTCAAGAAACAGATCTTTAAATGTTGTTTTCATAGGTTATTCCCCTTTCTATAAGTTTTATTTTAATTTTTTCCCTTGTTCGTCTTAGCTTTGATTTAACGGTATCGGAATTCATATTCATAACACCTGCAATCTGCACAATGTTCTGGGAATAATAATAATATCTGATTATTATTTCCTTATCCGTCACATTCAGCTCAGATATAATATCACGAAGCTGCTTTGCAAGCTCACGTTTTTCAAGTTCTGATGAAATGGAAAAATCATCCTCAGGATCATAATCATCTATGTTCAACACGATATGTTTTTTTACCGATTCTATCTTGTTAAGAGTCTTTGTTTTTGCAATACAGCAGATATATCCTTTAAGCTTGTCCTCGATAATATTATCTGTATTGTTCCACAGTGCAACAAAAACATCTGCAACTGTTTCCTCAATATCCTCTCTTGCAAGACTTCCCTTTGAAACATTTCTGATTATACCTGCAACAAGCGGAGTGTATTTATCTATAACTGCCTCAAATGCTTTCTGATCTTTTTTCTTTAGTCCCGAAGTTATCTGATGATTATCCAATTTTTCACCTCCCTATATATTTTTGAAGATCTTCTATTATATATAACCGTCAAAATCGTTTTAAGGGTGCGGATTTTCCGGAATATTTTCTTTGAAACCGCGAAAAAGCCGATGAAATAACTTCACCGGCTTTTTCGGTTATATTATCTTTTGTTTACGAAACATTAACTTTGCATATGCGTTCTATGCTGCCGCAGCTTATTTTTATTTCTGCTGTGCCTGCATTTTTGCCTATGTATGTCATATCAAGCGTTTCCTTGTCAATATGTACGACTTCTACAATATTTACATCCGAAATATCATACTCCACACTGTAAAGATCATCTATCCCCTTCGTTTTTATGTTGAGTACAAATGTTTCACCCTTTTTTATTGATACATTTTCGGGAGCTATCGTAATATCTGCCGTTTCGGACTGAATTCCGGCTTTTGCGGAGCTTTCTGCTTTTCCCTCGACAGTTACCCTACAAGTGCGGACTATATCATCACAGTTTATTTTTATTTCGGCTGAACCTGCCGATTTTCCTATAAATGTCATGGCAAGTGTCTTTTTATCAATATGTATTGCTTCAATGACACTAATATCCGAAATATCATATTCCACCTTATACAAATCGTCAATACCCTTTGTTTTGATATCAAGTTTAAATGTTTCTCCCTTTTGTAATGTGACGCTTTCGGGTGAAATAGTTATATCAGGCTTTTCCGGAGCTTGTGAGCTTTCCTCTTTTTCATTCATAAGAAGAACTACAAGGTCACTTCCCTTTTCGGCTGTAAGTCCTGCGTGAGGTCCTTGTGCAGATACCCTGCCTTCTTTGTACGGGTGGTCATCATCAACGTATATCAGCAGATTAAGTCCTGCCTGTTCAGCTTTTTTATCCGCTTCCTCAACAGTCAGACCTATTATATCGGGTACAGTTACTACAGAACTGCCGGAATTTACAGTAATAAGCACCTTTGTGCCGACAGCAATTTCACTGCCTGCCGAAATACTCTGTTTAAGTACGATACCGTCAGTTTTGGTCTTGTCTGTGTCATAAACAGTTTTTCCGCATATTCCTGCATCTTTTATAAGCTTTAATGCCTCGTCATATTTTTTGCCCTCGACATCAGGCATCCGGACTTTCGGTCTGCCTTTGCTTATAACTATATTTACAGTATCATTTGCTTTTGCATTTACTCCTGCTTCGGGACTTTGTGATATTATAAGTCCCTCTGCAACAGAATCACTTTCAGATGATGTAAACTCTGCTTTAAGGCCGCAATAGTCTATCATTCTTTCGGCAGCTTCCTTATTCAGCATTTTTACATCGGGAACTACAATAATGTTATTTGCAGTCGTCACCACTACCTTTACGGGTTCTTCCGTACTTTGCACTGTTCCTGCCGACGGATACTGCTGAACTACTGTCCCTTCGGGTTTTGTATCGTCATATACCCTTTCCGCTACTTCAACAGGAAAATTATTGCTTTGTGCAGGAGTAGTTGCATTTTCATAGCTTTGTCCTACATATTCCCTGACAGGCTCGTTATATTCCTCTTTGCCCGATTCCTGCTCCGGTTTCGGTTCAGCCCCCTGAGAAATTACTATATCTACTCTCTGCCCTGCCTTAACTTTTGTATACGGAGTTACACTTTGCGAAACTACACAGCCTATACTTATATTTTCATTGTACTGTGAAGTGATGGCATAATTCAGTCCTATATTTTCCATTACATCGGTACAGCTTTTTATATCTATACCAAGGAAATTCGGCAGAGTGAATTCTCCGCTGTGAACATTCACAACCACGCCTACAACAGTGTTTTCTTCAACAATACTTCCCTTTTCTACCGATTGGGAAATTATAAGATTTTCCTGTTTTTCATCATCAACATTTCTGCCCTCTATTTCAAGCAGCAGTCCTGCTTTTTTAAGTTCATCCGCTGCCGATGATACGTCATAATTTATAATGCTCGGTACTATCGTCTGTCCGACTGACATTGTTTCGGTAACTTCTTCATTTACCTCCTCAACATTTCCCGACATCATTTTAGGTATAAATATTGCAGCTGCTATACCTAAAACCAACAGTACAGATGCAGCAGGGATAGTTATTTTCGCCCATAGCGGCAAACCGCTGTTTTGTTTGCTTTTCAGTTCAACTTTTCTTCCTCCGGAAAGTTCCTTTATAAAGGTTTCCATATCTGAGGTACGAAGAGACGGTTCTATTGCGGATGCGTTTATAAGTGCATTTTCCTTTGACTTATCATTTTTAAAACCGTATGCAGACGGCTTTTTCAGAATATCCTTATGTTTCTTTTCATATACTTTTACCCTTTCGTTACCATCAGGCAGCTTTGCTCCCATAAGTGCATACATTATCATTGCAGCGGAAAACACATCATTTTCGGGAGAAATATCCACCGTATCCGAATCTCCATATCTTTCAGGCGGGAAAAATGCAATATTCTCCCCCATTTTCGCACTGTCATCATTATCCGCCATGTTGAAGAACATATTACCTATGTAATTATTCAGAATAAGTTCATTTTCATCACTCAGGATAAAACTGTCAGGCGAAAATCCTCCGAAAATGAAGCCGTTGTCATGCAGCTTATCAATTGATCTTAGCATCGGCAGCATAAGCTTTTCGGCATGATCATATCTGAGCTTCGTGCTTTCCTTCAGATGTTCGGAAAGAGGCTTTCCTTCAGCATGATCTGTTATAACATATGCTGTATTGTTCTTTTCAAAACATTCGCACACATTCACAATATTATCAGGAATGTGAGTTTCAGATAACAGCTGTGCCCTTTTAAGCAGCACAGACATGAATCTATAAAACGGCTTTTGCTTTATGATATTAAGCTGCACATTTCCCGGTTCTCTTACAGCATACCGTGCAGGATGATATTCATTTATTGTCACTTTCCTGTTTGTAAGTGCATCCCACCCGATATATCTTACCATCCAGCCGTCTATTGATACAGGCATACCCACAATATACCTGTCCGCAAGAACAATACCCGGCTCCATACATCGTGAATCTGTGGGTAATGTACCCTCCTCAAATCCGCACATGGGACATATATTATAATCATCGCTATACTGCGACATACATTTCATACAGAATTTCATAATATCCCTCATTTGACCAAAAGGCGACAATTTACAGCTTTTTTATGCTGATATGCCGCCTTTATTGTAGTTTTATTGTTGTGTATCATCCTCTTGCAAAACCTGATGAAGTATAGCTTTGAGCAAGTGTTGTATAGTTTTCGTATTCTACCATGCTTATTTCATATGAAATATCCATATTTTTCAGCTGCCAGTAAACCGAATCATAGCCTTCACTGACAGGTTTTCCGTATTTTGTTTTAGCCTGATCTATAAGTACACTTCTGTGATAGCCTTCTATAAGTTCATAGCGTATCATCATAAGCTTATTCTTTAAGAAATAAAAATCAATGGACTGAATTTGACTTTCTGTATTATACGGAGAATCTATCGGTATATAAAGCACCTGATATTCAACTCCGTCAAGAGCATAAGAATCGGATCTGTATATATCCCCTGTTTTATTATAAAGCCCTGCGACCTGATTTTCATTCATAGAGAAAAGACTGTTATCCACCACAAGCAATTCTCCTTCAAATTTCAGTGTACTTCCCAGATCGGGGTATTTAGTTACATTTGAAGTTTCCTCTTTCGATGACTGTTCCTTGGATGATTCAGCTTTTGAGGATTCCTCTTTAGATGACTGTTCCTTGGATGATTCAGCCTTTGAGGATTCTTCTTTTGATGACTGTTCCTTGGATGATTCAGCCTTTGAGGATTCCTCTTTTGATGACTGTTCCTTGGATGATTCAGCTTTTGAGGATTCTTCTTTCGATGACTGTTCCTGTGAAGACTCAATCTTTGAAACAACATCAGATACTTCTGTTTTTGTGCTTGCCTCAATAATACTTTCGGGTTCTGAAACATCCTCTGATTTGTTTCCTCCGAGAACAACCGCTGCCGTGACTGCTCCACCTATTACTGCAACTGCCGCAACAGCTGATATAATAATAATAGGCTTATTTATGCCTTTTTTCTTTTTTTCAACTGTAACGGGAGTGTTACTTTGTACAGATCTTTTTTCAGGCTTATCATCTATTTCATGCGGAACGTATTCCGAAAGACGTACATCATCATTATTTGCCGGCTTATTTTCGGTCTGTATATTGTTTACTGTAACGGGATCAGGTTTTGACTCGTTTTTTGTGTCAATATCTATACCGGGGACAGCATTTAACTCCTCAAGAAGTTCATCAATACTTTGTATTCTGTCCTCCGGTTTTACCGCAAGACCATGAAGAAGAACTTTTTCAAATTCCGGTTCAACAGGTATTCCGAGCTGTGACGGCATCTGTATACTGTCATCAAAAACTCTGTCTGGGGCATCGGGAGGAATTTTTCCTGTCACACATTTATACATTGTGGCACATATGGCATAAACATCAGTCCATGCCCCCTGAATACCATGTCTGCGGTATTGTTCCATAGGTGCATATCCATGTTTGAGCATTACTGAAAGACTTCTTTCATCGGCAAATTCTCTTGCCGCACCGAAATCCAAGAGTTTTATTTTTTCATCACAAAGCATGATATTATCGGGACTTATATCTCTGTGAATAAGCTTTTTTTCGTGCATCTTTCTGAGTGACAGAAAAACCGGCATCAAAAGACATACCGTATTATTCGGTGACATTGTTCCCACCTGTGAAAGATATGCTTTAAGAGTAATACCCTCCAGATATTCCATCACGATATAAACCGTATGGTTTTCCTCAAAAAAATCCCTTACCGAAACAATTCCGGCTTCATTAGTAAATTTAGCAAGTGTTCTTGCCTCACGAAGAAAATTATCACGGCTTTTTGAAAAAATTTCCTTTGCCGATTCTGTGGTTATGCTATGCACTTCATTTGATACAGTATTATTTCTGTTTACCATACCATTAGGAAAAAATTCCTTAACGGCTACACGTACCTGCAAAAGAGTATCAAGACCGATATATGTTATACCGAATCCTCCCTCACCAAGAACACCGCCGATAAGGTATCGGTTATTAAGTATTACACCTCTCGAAAGTGTATGGGGCTGCTGCTGATATTCTGCGGAATTTTTACCGCATCGGGAACATACCCCATCTTTTTCTCCAAGTTCATTCATACAATAAGGACAATATATCATCAGCATCCACCTCCGATCAATTTATGATAAATAATTTTTACCATGCAAATTTTTCACAGCAAAGCGGAACAAATACCAGATCTGTTTCACCTGCTCTTATAATATCATATGCTTTCAGTTCACGATGATCTAAAAGCATTTCCTTATTCACATATATGTATGTTTTTCCGCCTGAACTTGTCAGGAAAAATTTCTTATTAAGAGGATCATATACAATAACTGCCTGAGCACCTCTTGATACTGCTCTATCGTTTTTAAGGTCTATATCGACTGCATTAGGCTGATCAGCTCTGCCTATCGTACATTTTGCTGTGGTTATCGGGAATACCTTTCCTTTTGATGAAGTATTCTTTACAACAAGCCATGCAAGCACAAGCCCGTCATCAATTTCATCAAATATTACCTGTGTAACACCGTCATCATCCTGAGGTTTTGTTCTGCTTTTTGCTTCCTCCATAGTACCAGTGAATCTTGATTCGTTTATAGATTCGGTAAGAGATTTTTCCTCTTTCACCTCTGCTTTTGGCTGTGGTGCGGGTTGAGGCTCAGGCTGAGGTGTTGGCTGTGGTACAGCTTGAGGCGTTGTCGGCTGAATCTGTGCTTCAGGCTTCCTTTCGCCGCAATCATAGCAAAATCTTCCTGTATTTACCGTTCCGCATTTACTGCATTTCCATGTCTGGTCTTCCTGCTTTAGCGGTTCGGACTTTTGCGGTTCGGGTTTCGGTGTACCGCACATAAAACAAAATCTGCCGTTATTTTCAGCTCCGCAATTACATACCCATGTATGCTGTGAAGTCTGCTGAACAGGCTGTGGTACGGGTTGCGGAGTGGGTTGAGATTCAGGCTGCGGTACAGGTTGTGGTGTGGGTTGAGGTGCAGGCTGCGGTACAGGTTGTGGTATCGGCTGCGGCTCAGGCTTAGGTTCAGGCTGCGGTGCTGGTTCCATTACCGGCTTAGGCGGTGCCGGTTCTGCTGCAGCATTACAATGCGGACATTTGTCATATTTATCACCGTCATAATAATGTGAATTAGGACAGCGTTTAAGTTTCATGTTTTTCCCTCCGTTACATCAAAATAGATAAGAGCAAGAGTGGTATTATCAATAGACCCTTCAGATCTTTTTACTGCATCAATAAGTTTATCTGCGATAATTTCTGCACTTTTATCCGAGGATATTATATCATATACGGATTTTTCAGTCAATGTCTTATAAAGCCCGTCTTTAACAAGCAGAATCTTATCTCCGCTTTTAAGTTTCAGCGGTGCAAGACTCACATCAACTATATCAATTCCTCCCATACCGATAAAACTTGCAAGATGACCACCCTTTTCTATTTCCCTGTTATATGCGTGTTCATCAATGATCCCGTTCTTTCTTCTCAAATCAAGAACATATTTGTATGTATGGTCGGTGGTTATCTGTTTTATTCTGCCGCTTCTTATTATGTATATGCGGCAGTCACCAACAGAAAGCCAATACAGCTTATTACCTGTGATAAAAGCAGCCACAGCAGCAGTACCGCTGTTTTTGCCGAAATTTTCAAATACTTCGGCATCTATCCTCTCGGCAGCATCTGTAATAAATGCAGGGAAATTCTTTATATATTCATTACAAAAAAGCTCAATAAACCTGTCTGCCGCAAGTCTGGAAGATGATCCTCCGTCGGCACGGCTGCCTATACCGTCACAGACAACAGCAAAAAGACCTTTTTCATTTTCACAAAATGCGGCATGATCTTCCTGAACCGACCTTGTACCGATAAAAGATCTTATTTCGCATACCACTTCAGGTCACCCCTTTACTGTTACTGCTATTGCCGTATAATTATCCATTGATTTGCCGCTGCTGTTTTTAACTGCAAGCTCCGACATTTTTTTAAGCCATTTTTCAGGTGAATTACTGTTTTTAAGTAATCCGGTCATATCTTCTTCCGTAACAGGCTCCCAGAATCCATCCGAACAAAGCAGAAATGAATCCCCGCTTCTTACCTCAAAGCAAAATATGTCATGTTTTATTTCTTCCCTGTCATCTCCGATGGCTCTAAGAAGTTTATTTCTGTCCGGATGTGAACGTATTTCAGACTTATCCATTTCCCCCATACGCACAAGAATCTGAGGTATACTATGGTCTTCCGTCTGAAAAATAACTTCGTTGTCCCTGAACTGATACAAGCGTGAATCTCCTGTATGAACAGATATTCCCCTGCTTCCATCAAATGCAAGTATAACAGCAGTAGTTTTCATTTTGTCAACAAGTCCGAGTTTTTTCTGTTCGTTTATTACAGCATTCTGAACATATCCGATAACTCCTCTTGCAAAGGAATCAATATCACTGCATGAAAGAAAATATTCCTTTATCTTTTCCACTGCAATGCTTGATGCTGCATCACCCTTCTGATGTCCTCCGAGTCCGTCACAAACAGCAAAACACCATGCATTGCCCTTATGCACAAAACCTGCACTGTCTTCATTTACAGGGCGGTTTCCCTTATTGGTAAAAAGACTGTATTCCGTCTTCATTTACATCACCATATTATTCCTGGTTAGGATCACGGTTAAAATCACCCAAAGAGTGATCTGTTTCTCCGAAAACCTTGCGGCAGTCCTCAAGTACATCACACATCGTCCCAAGTATATCCTTTATTCCGCCGATATTTGTTCGTACCTTTCCGGCATCTTCAAAAAATATATCAGCAGCAGTTCCTTTCCAGTTAGGCTTTAATTGGTTGATTATAGCATCGTAATCAGAATAAAGCTCATCATATCTCCTTATAAATTCATCTTTTTTCTGAATACATTTGTCAAATACACGTGTATCAATGCTATGGTATTCATCATGGTTAATTTCTGCCATTATAATTGCCTCCTTTAATCAGCTTTTATTATTTTGATTTTTTTAAGGTCATCAGATTCAATATCGTAATAATAACCGTCTCCTACAGAACATCTTGCATATTCGCTTTTAAGTTCTTTCGGATCCATTTCTCCGAAAACGGAACGGCTGCCTCTGTCTGAAACGAATTCCGAAATATTATCAAGCAGAAATGCCGCTGCAATGCTGTTATTAAGAGATGATTCAGTATCACGGTCATTATTGCCGACTTTGCGAACATCGGAAAAGATAAACCAGAAGCCCTTTTCCTCTGCACTCGCTATCATTCTTGGAAATACATTTTTGAGAAGCTGAGCACCGTTTGCCTGAAACAGCATTTTATTCTGCAAAACAAATACTGTTCCGAAATTATCCTTTTCAACAAAATCCTTATTAATGACTCCTCTTTCCATTTTTGCAAAATAGCCTTTACTGTCAAGAAATTCGCTGAATTCATCAAGAGAAGTGATATAAGTACCTCCTGTTTCCTGATATATTTCCTCGAGCTCTTTTCGTCCGTCATCGAAGAATATAAAGCGGTATTCTGGATGTGATCTCCTTATGGAACGGATAAGCACTTTAAGAAGATTTGTTTTTCCGAATTTTTTCTTGCCGTATATTGCAACAGAATGTATATCGTGCATATTTACTGTAACAGGCAGATGATCGTAATAATCAAGTCCCACAACGGGATTTTCCGTATCTATTTCTTCCTCAATACTATCCGCTATGAATTCAAAGAAATTATCCTCTGTCAGATCTCCGTCAAAACCTTTCAGGTGCTGAGTGAGAGTTTTTATTTTTAATGTATTTTCCGTAAATTCAGGAAGTTCCTTTTTTTCATCCATGAACGGCAGAAATATTTGTATCTCCCTTGGTTTTCCGTTCACTATCGTTACACCTCTGCCCGAATTACGCATAGGCTCACTTACTCTTTGTCCGAAAATATCAACATATTTATCAGCCGAGCCTTCAAGGGCAAACTTCATCTCAAAACTTCCGAGATAACGTGATACGCCTCCCGAAAGGTCTGATGCCGTAAATACCACGCTTACACCTTTTGAAAGACCTTCTCTGCATAATTTTATAAGTGTGTCATGGTATGTTTCATATCTTTCATCAGAAAGGAAAGAGTTTACATTATCTATTATCAGCATTATATGTGCAGGTTTTTTCTGTTCGTCACTGTAATAGACCTCCTGAAACTGTCTTGATGCAAGTATTTTTACATTCTTCTCTACTTTGTCTTCCACAGTTCTGAAAATACGCCTGATATTTTCTTCATTGGAATTATCAAAGCAGGCTGACACAAGATTAAGTCCTTTATACTGTCCTAAATTTCCGCCGAAGTCAAGGATATAAATATCCGTTTCAAGTGAAGGATCAATATTTTCATGCATATGTACAAGCAGAGTTTTTATGAATGTCGTCTTTCCGCTCATATGACCGCCGAATACTATCATATTGCAAAGTGCAGGATTTACATACATAACCGGCTGTGTCTGATTATCAAGGTCATCATATATTCCTATAGCAAGATTTCTCATTCCTTCACCTCCCTGACAACTTCATATTTACCGTCTTTTTCTTCATATATCTTGCCGTCCCTGTAAACAATTTTTGCAGGCAGCGGCTTTTCAAAGATGATATGTACTTTAGGATATTTGTCTTTATTCTTATTATAATATGTCTTTATCGCACCTACTACAGCATTGAGCTGTGTTTCAAGCTTACCCTGTGCCTCAAGCTCCTTTTTGCGTTTTATCGCATCAGTATTATCCTTTTCGGAACGGTAGAATTTTGTATATACTCCCGATTTTGATGCCTCTACTATTTCCATCGGAAGTTCAAAATTCTCCTCTGCTACTGCTCCTGCATAACCTGACTGGAAATACTCAAATTTTGAGCCTGTACCAACAAGCAGATATGCACGTCCGTGTCCGGGCATTGTTGGACTTGCCGCAAGGTCATTTCCTATCATTTCCTTTGATGCCTGTCTGGTCGCAACTTTAAGACAAAGACGGGATTTTGAGTTTACTCTTATATCATCGGTTATTGCACCCTCAATATTCTGTGAAATAAGTATGATATGAAATCCGAGGCTTCGTCCTACTCTTGCGATAGTAGTTATTTCGCCTATGAAATCTATATCATTGCTTTCACTTGAAAAACGCTTGAGTTCAGTAAATTCATCTACTACAAGTACAAGATGTGCAAGACAGTCATCTCTTGCCTGATCTCTTATTGCTTTTTCTTCCGCTTCTGTGAGAGGAGGCTTGTCCTCTCCTCTTAGACGGTTATTTATCTTCTTGATATGGGAATCAATACTGCGGCAAGCTGCTATATACTGATTTATGCTGTCAACGTGCATTGAATTGAACAATATTTTTCTTCTCTTTATTTCGGAACGAAGTGAATCAAGGAATCTTGCAAGCATATATTCCGCACCTGTACCGTTTTCATCACCGTCAACATCGGTAACAGATCCTACTACATGAGGAAGTGTGCCTATACGTTTGATAAATCCACCGCCCTTCATATCCACAAGCATCATATTGACTTCATCAGGTCTGAAATACATACAAAGTCCGAGAAGATATGTTATTATCGTTTCAGACTTACCCGAACCTGTTGTACCTGCCACAAGCATATGCGGGCCATCAAAGTTTTCGTGCAGGTCAAGGCAGGTTATTCCGTTTTCTGTCTTGCCTATGGGAACGGAAAGTGTTTCTATTACATTTATTCTGTTTTCTGAATCCCAAAGTTTTCCTATATCAAGATTATTTTTTGAATAACCGTAAAGTTCAAAAAGACTTACGGCTGACGGAACTTTACCATTCTGTGATATTTTGGAATAGCAAAGAGATGAAAGTATTTTGGATGTATTATATATTTTGGCATTCCATTCCGGTGAGATATTGAAATTGAATTCTCTTGCCAAAAGGTCATCATCATGGGGAACTATCTTTGCTGTATGATCTCCGGAAAATGTTATAACATCATTACAATATGCCGGAAGATGTTCTTTATATACCTTGGGGAAGATAAATGTTATTCCGAGAGGATTTTCATAAAGCTTGCCCGGTTCGGGTTTTTTAGGCAGATACTGTGCAAAAGCGTGTTCCTTAATACCGTATTCGTGATATACAATGAATACTATATGCGGAAAATGCACTCCCTGTCCTGCCATTGCAGAACGCTCACCCATTACACTCAGCATTGAGCTGAATACCATACCGGCATTTACATCATCAAATACAAACTGTGAACGATCCGAAAACAGATCTCTGAAATGCGGCATAAATTTGAAATTACTTATGCAGCTTTCTATCTTATCGGGATCATCTGTCGGTTCAAACAAAACAATAAACTGCAAATCGTCGGGACTATGATAGAAACAAAGGTCAAATACCATACGCTGTATAAGTCTTTCATAAAAAACACTGTTCGGTGCAACTATACCCAATGCACCGCAGTTCCGCAGTGAAAACAGCATTGCCGCACGTTTCATATATCTGTATTTTTCGGCTATATGGTTAGGAAGATTTGTGAGATAATACGTTTCATCTTCCTTATTGTCATAATCAGCATCATCGGAGATATAAAGCTTCACTTTGTCAAATTTTATCCTGAAGCCTTCCGAGGAGAATATAACATCCCTCTTGCCTCCTTTGATTTCAAAGTAATTTTCAACCATATCGGAAGTTCCGAGCCTTACTGTAAGATAATCGCTGTCTTCCTGACAACGGCTGAAAATACTTCCGCAAACTCCGTATACACTTTTTTCGGGTTTGCTTTCGTCAAACAAATCATTTATATCAGGATAGGATTCATCGAGTTTTGCGGCATCCTTTTCCTGTCTTTCGAGTATTTTTGAAATAGTTTTGTCTATATATTCTTCGTATTCATTCCGCCATCTTTCAAGATCTTTTTTGTACTTCTTATTCTGACGGATAAAATTTATAACCGAAATGACTACAGTTACAAGGCTCATTATTGAGCTTACAAGCACCATTCCGATTGACCCGCTGCCGCTTGTCATTATTCTTGATATTATTGTGACGGAAATGGTGATAACTGTAGGCAGAAGCATCATTAAAATATTTTGTTCCGGCTTCTGAGGAGGATTTGACGGAGGAATTATTTCAACCGGTGTATCGTCAAATCTGCTGAGTTGTCTTGTACTTATGTTGTAATCAGGGAAAGAAAATCCATCCTTCCCGTTTTGAGCAGGATTAAAGGCAGGTATTATAACAGAGGTATTTATTTCATATGAACGGTATGATTCCGTGGGGTCGAATACTATTCTTGTGGCAGATATGAAACCTGCCTCAACAAGTGTTTTTTTCATATCCGATTCTCTTATAGCAGCCCTTACTCCGTTTACTTTTTCGCTTAAAAGTGCATCATTATAGGAGGTCAGAGTTATTCTTTTATAAAGTCCGCCTGCATCCGTTACAGATACACATTCATTAAATATCTCACGGCATCTTTTATAAAACTTATCTTCACCCTTTTTGATAAGACCATATTTAATACCGTCTATCAGTTGTCTGAGGGTGAGATCACGAAGTACGATAAGCTCAAACACCAGACTTTTATTATTATTTCTCGGATCAACAAACTGAACGCCTATAAGCAGTTTATTGCTTTCCATAAACTCACCCTTTCAGATAACATTTCTTAACAAAAAAGAGGAACGCAAATCGACACCAACGGGGCAATTTACGTTCCACTCAAATAATCATTCCGATTCAGTGTCTGCACAGCCGATTTTTTATATCAGGTCAGAGTTCACCCTTTAAAGCCTCGATTATATCATTATAGTATGAACTGAAATCGGGCTTCGGAGGTATTTCGGGGTATTTTGGTATTTCTGCCTTTTGCGGTACGGGAAGTACGGTTATTGCCGGCATAGCTGTATCGGTTACTGATACAGAAAACTTCTCCGCCTTTACTTCTCCTAATACGAATGAATCAGAGTTTATCGCAGTTTCAGGCATATTTTCACTTATGCTCACGCTTACAGTACCTGCAACTTTTAAATCATCGCTTACAGTAAACTTTTCAATTTCGGGAACGGCTGCCGAAACTTTACCCACTTCAAAGGCTTGGATTGCCTTTGCGGTATATGACGGAATATTCTCCTCATATTTTGCCGTTTCGGGAATACTTACTTCATAAGCAATGTTTTCCGGAACTTTAACATTTACATCAGGCACTTCAGCTATATTGACAGCTTTTTCGGGAGCATCCGCTTTGACACCAGAAATACCCGAAAATACAGGAACTTTTGGAACATCAGCATTTACAGATGCCACAAATTCTCCGAAAATTACCTGTTCTGCCTTTTTCACTTCAGGCACTTCAATACCGCTTACACTTACCTCAAACACATTTTCAGACGGTGCTATTTCTTTCACTTCGGCAATTTTTGCTGCCTTAACACCCTTTACTTCAATTTCGGGTGCTTCAAAACTGACCTCAGCTTTTCCGACTTTCATTTCAAGATACTCGGAAACGTCTTTTGCCTTGAGGGCTTCTGCCTCGTTTTTAAACATCAGCAAGACCTGAGTCATTTCATATTCAAACTGTTCTTTTTTTTCTTCAATGTCAATAAGCTCCTGCTCACCCGACATTGATTTTTCGATATTATCCATATAGCATCACCCGTTTTATATTCAGGTTTTTATCAGCCGAGAGAGGTCGGTATATTGTCAGCAAGCTGCTGGTCTGCCTTCTCCATCTGATCTGCATTAGCCTTTATAAGCTCTGCAAGTGCGGTAACGATACCGGGAACGGTTGTACCCATATATTCATTTACAGCACCTGTAATAAACTGTGTAAGCTTATCCTTACTTGCACCTTCCCAGTCCTTTGTAGCGTCTGCAAAATCGGTCTGGAATTTCTGTGAAGCTGCCTTATATCTGTTTGATATATCCTCTATTTTGGAAGCGGCATTTCTCATTTCATCAAATTTAAAAACTATATCAGCCATAACGGTTTACTCCTTTACTTTAATATTTCATTTATATTACTGCTGGGGATTTCTGTTTATGTCACCGAGCTGCGGGTCAACAGTATCAAGAAGTGTTGTCTTTACAGAATCAAGCATACCGTTTATACCTGCTGTGATAGAACCCTGCGGGTCTGTAAGATTTGCAACGAGAGCCGGTGTAGCCTTTGATGTAAAGAATTCTTTGAAACCGTCTGCCGAATCTCCCATAAAGCCTGCGGATGTGAGGGTATTTATAACGTTCTGAAGCTCGTCATAAAGTCCCTGTGCAGTTGCAACATATGATGTAACACTGCCTTTTGCGT
>Ga0326511_10002365_pt1 | contig 15375 bp, 14 predicted proteins | sample 0_2496_0518_D_FD_203701 | JGI IMG/M metagenome (GOLD analysis project Ga0326511, IMG submission 203701) | Bovine rumen microbial communities from UC Davis, California, United States - 0_2496_0518 | ecosystem: Host-associated > Mammals > Digestive system > Stomach > Rumen | place: USA...
CATATTCCTTCTCAGAGATTCTCTTGGGTATTTCCACATCTGTAAAAACCCTGTTAAAATCAAGGTTCCCGTTAAGGTATTCAGGTATCAAGAAGTCAATGTCACCAGAGGACCTTAACCCAGGATTTGCATAGAAGCACCCGATAGTCTGGCCTTTTACGACTAAGTACTTAAGTCCCGCATCCTGACATCTTTCAGCAAAGCTACATAGTTCCTTGTTTATTTGAGCATTTTGACGTTTTATCTGCTCTGTTATGCCAATCGTTTCAAAGATCAAAGACTTATTGATCGCACCTTCGACCTTCACATCCTTCAGCACATCGAATACCAAGCCCAAAACCGTCTGCTCCTTTGCCACTTTCAGCACCTGTGCAAACTCATCCTTAGACACCTCACCCCGAAATGCCTCACCCCATAGGGCAGAACGCAGAAGTGAGAACAGCATATCAACTATTGTCATATAGCAAACATCTCCTTAATCTTACACAAATACGTATCTTCCTTCCCCTCAGCCTCCTTCCATAATCTGCCATTCAGTTTATGAAAGCAGCAGTTTGCAGTCAGCGCCCTCAACCATGTCTCATCGTAGCTATCCCCCAGATGGTTGTTCTGGTAAGTCTGTGCCATTACACTCCTGACACTCGCTTCCACATACTGCTCTTTGTTTCGAGATAGCATGATGATTGATACCAAGTCATTTTTCATACATCTCACTTATTATATGATTGAAATAATTGTTTTTGTCTTTATAAATACGTTCGTCAATTTGATGAGCCAATTTGTGGAAACAAATTCTTCCTGTTAGTTTATCCCATTTTTGCCGATCAAACTTTTCTGTCCAATGATGAACCAATATATGACAGTCAGGGCTAAATCCATACGGCATTCCCTTTACGACATCTGGACGCAATCGGAATATCATTTCTATAAACCGATGAAATACAAAATATTCAAGAACACAATCAAAGTCTTTCCAATATGCATATAACATATCCCTTAGAGTCATTAATACAGGATGATTACTACATGAGGTAATAAACCAGTTGGAAATACCTGAAAAGCGGTCTATCTCTTTTCTTGAATATTGAAAGAAGAACAAATTGGCATCCAGATACTCTTTTGGATAATCATCGCTTGTACACAAGACCGTAGCATCAATCCAACTTCCTCCATATTTTATCAGCAATTCCAGTCGAATCAAGTCCGCAAACATAGCAGGAGGGATTTGTCCTTTCTTCCACCTCTGCTCTATGAAATCCGGCAATTGGATATATTCAGAACGATTTATTTCATCTACAATGCGTATCTCCTTGTTTTTGATATGTTTTTGCAACGATTGATGACAAGCCTTTACAATAGGTGGTGCATTGTCAAATCCCTGAAGCCAACAACACCAGACGACATCCGATTGCTTATTATCAAGGTGGTTCCTTTCATTCTCGCTCAATCGTTCAACCATCAAGTTCCTGTACTTTGCCCTTAATGCTTTTACGATGTATGGCTGGTAGCGATAATATATCTTATCAACTGATTGGTGTTTTAATATACCTTTTATTGTTTCTATGCTAACACGGAAAAAGACCCCAAGTTTCACGTATGCAAAAAAGAGGCGAATTCCTCCAAATTTCTTAAACAGTGAGAATACTTTTGATATGGAATACTTTTTCATACGAAAATCCTTAACACATCAAGAGAACAAAATTTTCAGATTACCCTTCACCAATCGTGGTATCATGCCACCAATCTCTGATGGACACAGCCTATAGTATCTTAGGGTATTTCGTATAGCCAGTTGCAAAGTCTCTATTTTGAATTGCCATGAGTTCTGTGCCTTATGATGCAGTTTTCCGAAGTTACCACCTCCGAATATATCCTTCAAAAGTTTTTTCTTCCATTTCCTGTCAGTCTTACTCAATGACAAAGGAAATTCACTGACTGGCATTCCCAAATGATCTGTCAATATAGTTCCAAAGGCACGACAGGCATCTATCAAATCTAAATCTGACAGCAATTGCGACAACTCTTCCTTATCTATCTCGTCCTTGTAGTGGTGAAGCACCATCGCCCAGTCGCATAGTTGACGTAGAGAGACACCCTCACGGATAAAATGAAAAAAGAGGTGAATAAAAACATATGCCGCATTCAGTGTAGGTGACAGTGTTCTTACTTTTACTCCGTCTATTTCCACATAATATTTCTCTTGCCACTCTTTCTCCATCAGAGTGTCCCATACTACTTGGTGCCTCTTTTTTGCGTATGTACGCAATCTAGTATGCAATTCAAAAGGTACATTATTATGTTCGAATTCTATTTCTCCTTCTATTACAGTCTCGGGCAGATTAACTAAAAATTGCCGTTCTATCAAGCTTTTAACGCTATGGTATTCTTGATGAATCAAGAAATCTACATCCCCAGCCATTCTCAAATCTGACTTAGGATATAGAACGCTATATGTCTGACCTTTCACAACAAGATAGTTTATACCGTTTTCATCAAACATCCTAACTATCTCTTTCAATTCCTTGTTAACGCACTCATTCTGCCTTTGTATCATTTGACTCACAGAGAGTCCCTCAAAGATTAGGCGTTTATCGAAATTCCCTTTCAACTGAGAAAGAGCATCAAAGACCAGTCCGTAAACAGTTTGCTCTTTTGCCAGTTTTAGCACCCATGCGAAGTCCTCTTTAGACAACTCACCCTGAAACGCCTCACCCCACAATGCAGAACGTAATAGTAAAAATATTATATTCATAACATCTATCGACATCAACTATGCTCCAGCATAAGCATTGACAAACAAATCACCTCAGTTTTTCTCCATCACTAATCCTTTTATTGTACCTAATCCATAAGATACGTGAACGCAGAAAAAGAATATAAACAAGGGGAGGCAATATTTCCAACCATGCTCTTTTGAAACAATTATAGAAGCTATTAAATCGCAAGAAATATATAATGAGAGCCCCGCTAATAATGCATATAAAAATGGCCTGAAGAAAACAGCACCAATAATACCGACTATTATCCCAAGTACAAATAGCAGAGGTATCAAGTGACGAATTCCTATCGATTCTCTATCAACATAAAACAGACGACCTATAGAATCTCCATTAGCATACATCTGTTTACACGAGGTCTTTAGAGTTGGCCTTGCATAATAAGTACACACTATTTCTGGGTCAAAATAGATATCATACCCAGCCTTTTTTATTCTTGAATTATATTCATTGTCTTCACCTCTTGGCAAATCCTCTCGCATACCACCAATCTCATCAATCATCTTGCGAGGAAAAGCGCCAAACGGTACCGTATCAACATTACCTGCTTTTGCACCTATTCGATAGGTTGCTCCACCTATGCCAAATTTCGATGCGTTTAATAATGCATTAGTGACGGCCCAAATAGAATTATTTTGTGGTTGAATATCCCATTGTCCTCCAACGTTACCTCTACGTTCATCCTCTTTTAATCCTTTCACACACCCTTCAATATAATATTCGTGATAAAAAGCATGTGCATCTAACCTTACAACATATGGAGCAGAAGAATTTGCAACCCCCACATTAAATGCAGCAGATTGAATCCTCTTCGGATTGCATAGAAATCTCACATTGTGATATTTCTCTGAATATCCCTTTACAATTTCACATGTCTTGTCTGTACTACCACCATCAATAACCATTACATCCATCTGGTCGAAAGGGTATGTTTGCTGACGAACAGACTCCAAACAACGTTCTATAAAACGTTCCTCATTGTAAGTTGGAATAATAATTGCAATTTCTATCATATCTTAGATTGTCTTAAACAAATCTCTATATAATATCTTCCAATATATAATTAACACCTAATCTGAAAGAAGGAATGTCAGCCTTTATACCCTATCGCCAGTATGCTTTCATGGGATGTGATTTTCTCTTGTCTTCCGGTGGCAACTGCATATAGTTTCCATATTGATATTTTAGATACTCATCATATTGTTTAAATGCCGGATATTGTTTCCCCTCAAATTCAACCATAATAGTATCTTCACACCACTGCTTCTTAAAATAGTACTTCGACACGCCCATACTACACATGTACCCAACATACTCATTACTCTTTCCACTCCTCGCGATTCGATCTGATATTTTCAAAAAGAATCTTGGACCTATAATTATTGCAACTGCCCATAAGGGGTATAATATTTGTGGGTATTTTTGGGGCGGAAAATTCAAATTAACTGATAGTATTCTGCAAGCAACCAAACAATTTAGAAACCACTTAGTCATCCTCAAATATTTTGGAGCATCATCCAGTGGGAATATATCAACCCAAACCCCTTCATGTTGATTCGCCTTTATATTCTTTGTTACCAGACATGTTCTACTATCTACGACCTTTGCAAATTCATAGAAAAATTCTGAATCATTATACATTGAGAGAACGCTATATTGACTCTCTTTATTGTCTGCCTGCAGTTTTATAAACTTGTCATATTCCTTTCGGGGCATATAGATGTCAATATCGTCGTCCCATGGTATAAAACCCTTATGTCGTATTGCACCCAAAAGAGTTCCATATGCCAAATAATATCTGATATTATGTTGTTTGCATACAGAATCTATATAGTCCAATATTGACAATTCTGTTTGCTTTACCTCATCGATTGATAATAATTTGTTCATCTTATTATACTCTAATTACACTAATTCCCCAATGATAGACTTTTTTTATGATAGGTATATCTACGTCATACTTCTTTGCCGTCTCAATAATAAATCTCATACCATAAGGGAAATCCTCCGTAAAAAATCGACTTGAGAAATCTGGTTCATATTCTCCATATTTGTTTATCTTCATCGGTGACAATATTCCCTTGAAAGCAGTAATGGATTGCAGCTTTCTTGTTAAAGAAACTGCATCTTTACTTTCATAATAATCCAGCACAGTTGGAATAGCACCTTCTTTTACTCCTATTTTACTTAAAAGCGATTGAAACTCTTCATCCATAGTTATCAGTAAATTTGAGGCCTCATATGTCCAATCAGAATAAAATTCTGAATTCCTATCATATGACATACCTGGCTCCCAGTCTTTCCACATGCTGAATAAACGTGCAGTATGAAGTAAGGGATTACTGTTAGAGAGACTCACCTCATAGTAACTATCAAGCAATTTGACAGGTATCATAAACAACTTTTCAAGCATTGCTCTTATCTCTTCTTTTTTATCTGTATGCTCTGCAGCTACACTCAAAGATTCTTTATAACCTTTCAGTTCCGCGACATGACCATAGTTAATGATACGCGAAATAAATGGCACCCGTTGGAATCCAAACAAAGGTTGATTCTTTGGTAAAACTTTCATCGCTTCAAAAAAGAATCCTGTGCTTGAGACGACCGTTCCTACCCAAGTATCTTTATCTAAATAGGGAGCAATACTATTAAGCACATCATGAATGACAAAACCTGGAAGGCATATTAATACGATATCCGCTTCTGGAATTACATCATTAGGCTCTGATGATATCCTTTTGAGTTTTCCTTTGTAAGTTTTTCCATTACCATCAACAACTTCCAAATACCGAGACCAACGTTCGGGTTTTGTTGTCAATAGTGAAACCTGCAAATCGTCTTGTGCAGCTAAAAATCCAGCTGTAACGTGCCCCAAATTGCCACCTCCACAAATAGTTACATTCATTGTAATGCTATTGTTTGTCTAATTCTTTAAATGCTTGTACAAACTTGGCGTTATCTTCATGGGAGCGAACAGCTATACGCATATACTGCTTACCGTCAAAGCCTTGTTTGTCTGAACAGTCACGAACTAGAATATTATATTTCTTAAGCATTGTGAGCACTAATTTATTGGCATTCTTTGGAGGAAGGATCTCACAAAGGAAGTAGTTTGCCTGTGACGGCATAACTCTCAGGAAGCTGATTTCTTTAAGTTTCTTCTCAAAGTCCTCACGTTCAGCAATGAATTTCTCACAAGCACGTTTGTAATCTTTCTCGTACTTGGTGAATATCTGCATAAAATACTCAGCAAAGGAATTAATATTCCAGATGCTCACCATCTTCTTCATTCTAGCAATGAGATTCGCATCAGCGGAACAAAGGATTCCTAAACGAATGCCCGGTACGCCATAACTCTTACTAATACTCTTCATCACAACCATTGTGGGATATGCCTCAAGGATGGTATCATGCAATAAAGAGTTTTTCTCATAACCATTACTAAAGTCCACAAAACTCTCGTCTACAATCAAGCGTATATTCTTATTCTGACACCAAGCAGCCAGAGCAATTACATCATCAATAGGAATAAAGTTGCCCGAAGGATTGTCAGGATTGATAAGCAGAATGTTATCTGCATGATGCTCTCCATAGAAATCCATCAAATCTTTGGCCGTATAGCGATAGTCGCTATTCTTGGGTATAAAGGTCACCAGATTGTCCTTCTCTCGGCGGTTGGGATATTCCTCAAACGTCGGACGTGTAACGCCCAATGTACCTGGTAATGTCTCCATCAAAACCTTAATCAACTCTGCAGCACCATTACCTGGAATGATATACTCTTCTTTCACGCCCCAACATTTACTGGCAATGAGAGAGTTCACCTTCATACCTGACGGATACTCTGAAATAAGCGTTCTGAAGAATGCCTCCATTTCATCAATTATTCTACTCTCGTTGAAATATGGGTTTACCAGGTAGCAATAATCCAACATCTTAGGGAAGCGCCAGAAACCTCCGTAACGACCATAGTACTTTCGAAGCACATCCTTCTCGTCTGCAAACAAAGCCTCAGCAATATCAAGATCCTGCTTGTCATCTATCTCATACCACTTTTCGTTGGTAATGGGTAAAGCTTTAAGATCATGACTATTTAGGAATGAGATGATTCGCAATACATTTTCATAATATTCATTGTTTCCAACAGCTTTTGTATAAGCATCAAGGAAAGGTACATACTTGGTCTGAGAAAACTCTTTAGAGAATTTATAGATATTGACAGTCTTATAGTAAAAATTTGTGTCCTCGTATCTAAAAGCGGCCTTAGGTACAAAATTTACGATGTTGTTATCTTCATCAATACGAACCATTGTACCATCCATCCAACTCTCATATTTAGCAACAAGAGCAAGGTTGGGATAAGGGTTGTCCAACAACAGACGAAACATGCTATCATCGAAAATCAAATCACTTTCTATGAGCAGCGTATCGTCCTCCATCAATTTATCCTTGGCTAGGGCCAATGAATAAATATTATTTGTTTTGTCATATACCGGATTATTCACATACTCTATCTTCAGGCCATTCTTCTCATCACCAAGATAATCCATGAGTTTCTTTCCCTCATAGCCAACAACTATCACGACCTTACTAAGAGACAACTCAGAGAGTTGTCTCAAAACTCTATCTATCAACGGTGTGCCATTAACTGCCACCATGCACTTGGTATTATTCTTGGTATATTCACCAAGACGTTTACCCATTCCTGCTGCTAAAATTATTGCCTGCATAATCTTATACTATTTATTGTATATCTTTATTGTTTCATTCCTTATTTTTTAAATATCTGTATCGCTTCATACAACTATTAGGAACTATTTTACGTAAACAATACATGAAATAGGTATTAATAGTCATATACCATAGTTCAAATGGAGACTTTGCATGTTTGCGAATTTTAAGTAAAGAATCATCTAGCATTTCCTTGGACACACAATTTGAGGCTCCTCCATCATACATATTCGAAAGAACCTTATTTATAAAACATATGCCAACACCCGCCTCATAACATTTTACAAAAAAATCTGCATCAGCATATAATTTGTATTCTTCATCGAAAAGTCCAATCTTTTCATATATGGACTTGGGTACAAAAGTGGCTGGATGATTTATACCCATACGATATCTTTTTGAATAATGCTCAAAACGTTTATAGCTAGTTGGGAAATGTTGTGTTGTTCCATCTGTATAATGAAAAAGCATTTCTCCCGTCAGTATCTTTTTCTTATTGTCTGGATTATCTTTCAGCACTTTCACCAAAGTTTCCAATGCATCTGGCTCTAACCAGTCGTCACTATTCACTATACCAATAATTTCACCTTTTGCCAACTTAATGCCTTTATTCATCGCATTATAGATACCATTATCTGGCTCACTTATCCAGCGCATACGCCCCTCGAAACATGTTTCAAAGTCTTTTACGATGTCCAAAGTATGATCTGTGGACGCCCCATCGACTATGATATATTCATAATCCTTACAATTCTGTGACAATACAGACTTTATTGTCTTTGCTATTGTGACCTCACTATTATAAGAAATAGTAATAATAGAAAATATCATTTTACTTATATTTCTTTATTTTCCAAATAATGATTCGCACTTTTGTCCATAAATAAGAGGCAAACGAATAGCGCCTAATATGTTGAGACAAGAACCAATCATGGTAATTATTCCTAATTGTTTGATTAAGACTCTTTATTTTCTTAATATAAAATGCTTTATTCCTTTCATGTGCTCCAACAACATTATTATTGTGCTGTCTATAAAGAACTGTTGGGGTATAAATCGGAGAAATAATACCACCATTTGCTGCAACCGACTGTGCAACCAACATGTCGTGCATCGTAGCATGTTCTACATGAGGAAGAGATACTTCACGAGCCTTTCGATTAAAAAGCATAGTGCACCCATTTACACTATTGCACAAAACGAGTTCTTTAAAACCAACATGTTCCGGTAGTAATCTAGAATAGTTCCAAAAGGACTCAGACTGTATGCTGAGATCCTGATCAACCACTTTCATATCTGTATGAACAATCACAGGCACAGATTCTTTTTCAACCTCCTTCATTCGTGCCATCGATAATTCTATCTTAAACGGTAGCCATACATCATCATGGTCACAATACATATAATATTCACTTTCCACATCAGAAAGCAATTTATAAAAATTCCGATATGCACGTAAGGATATCCCCTCATTATCCAATATAGATATCTTTTCTGGATATTGAGCCATGTATTCCTTGATTATTGAGATTGTGTTATCAGAGGAACAATCATCACGTACCACCAGTTCCCAGTTCTGATATGTTTGAGCAAATAATGAATCTAACTGCTCACGAATATACTTTTCAGAATTATAAGTAGCAAGTAGTATTTTTATCATAAATATATTGTCATTATCAAATCATAATAATTTCACATAAGGATTGTCGTTGGGGGACGATCTCTTGCCTTACAAAGACATAAATCATATCATACTGAGAAACAAATAGTTATAAACATTTTCGATATTCAACAACACTCTCTAATTATTTTAATTATTCTATCCTTGGAGCCATCATCACTTACCAACAATTCCCCATCTATTATCCTTTTGGTTATAGATATTATCTATTTGTTCCTTTAATTACAAATTTACCCCGCAAATGTATTGATATAACTTCGCCTTTATATATCTGTAAATAACGTAGCTCTTGGCTATTCCATTCTCTTCCCAGAATTTTTCTACCACATTAGAGAAATTACTATTTTTATTTATATATTCAGAAAACGAATAGCGATAAAAAGGAGCATACGATATTTTATGCAAATCCATGAAATCTTGAACATGTTTATATACACCCAATCTTGCGAGCAAAGTCTTTTCATTAGCTGTTAATTTATAGCTTAGACTACCTTCACGCTCTGTATATACATATACAACACTATTGTCATATACAAGTTTGGATGCATAATAACCTGAAACGATGGAAAAATAATAATCATTTGCGAGAAGCGTTTCATCAAACTTAATCCCTTTCTCACAAATTAAATCTCTACGTATCATTTTTCCCCAAGGCTCAGTCTGAAAATATCTAAAATAATCATCTAATTTCTTGGGGTTATCTTTATAGCGGGCAATGACATTGTTCCTTTTAGATAGTTTTGGAGATGGATTCAAGCTATCACAGTAAACACTTTTTGCTGCAAAAAACACGACATCTGCTTCGTCTGATTTGTGCTTTTCTATCACATCAATAAATCCTTCTTCAAAGAAGTCATCTGCATCAGCAAAAAGTATCCATTCTCCCTTAGCTGACAGAAGTCCTTTATTCCTTGCATAGCCAGCACCTTTCCCCTCTTTCGTAACTATTAATTCTGTATTTTTATAATCTTGAACAATAGAATTCACTTCGTCTATACATTCACTTGCATCATCCACAACTATTACTTGTATATCTTCTCTTTCAGGAATTGAAGATAAACATCTTCGTAATAATTGTGGTATATTCTTATGTGGTATTATTATTGAATATTTGTATAACATAAAAGACCATATTTATTTTTTGAAATAATAATCCATAAACAATAAAGAAAAATCATTTGACACCAATTGATCTTCCAAAAAATCTCCAAATGTATAGAAATAATATACAAATGTGAGAAAAATAGAAATCAAACCATATAACCGATAATATTTTATCTTACTGAAAGAAATATAAATAAGGAGTGAGAATAAAATTAACTCGAGAAACTGTAAATAAAAAGTAACTCTAACTATCATTAAGAATTTAAAGAAAGCATAATAGACTCCTATACCCAAATAATAAAGAATATAATATTTTACATAAACAGGATAATTATCTTTAACATAATTATAGATTGTCAATGGGAGAAGTCGTATTATTAACACCAACAAAGCACCAAGTCCAAAAGTAGTTCTATCTGAAGAATAACTATCCACCGAATAAGAATATTTTGAGAATAACGTCAATGCATCATTAAACAATGGTATTATTAAAAAAAATGACAATCCATATGCAATAATAGGGACCAACAGTAATTGAAGCAGTCCAGGGCGCATTTTCCCAATTAAAATAACAGGAAGAAATAATAATATTGTATAATGAAATAAAGAACCTATTAAGATAAAACCTAAATATTTCAGAAATGCCCTCGGTCCAGATTCGCCAATATAGGACACAGCACACATAAAAGACAAAATGGCTATTCCCTGTCTTATTGTATTAATTACAACAGGATATCCCCATTGTGTAAAAAAAACAAATATACCTAATGGCAAAAGGTAATAGCACCTCCGAAAAGCCCCATAGAAAAACAATAATGTCAAAAAAGACGAAATTATAATTAGCCATTGAAAATCAGCACTAAATTGTTTAAGTAATTTTATAATAAATAAGAAGCCGAATTCCAAAGATTCACTAAAGCTATAATCCTGTTGATAATTTTCTGTATATAAGTACATGTAATTGTCCCAATCTCGCCCTAAATTAACTCTAAACGCAAGAAAAAAGAACAAAAGCAAAAAGGAAAGAATATATCCAACATTTAAGTTAAACCTATCTGTAGACATTTGCTTATTTCTTTTCACTCCAAGAAAAGAAAAAAACATCGCTAGTCCCATAACTATCAAATGAAGCAACAGAATTATTATCATCTATACTTTTGTTACAAATATTCCTAAAATTATATATTTATAAATACAAATTATTAAAATAGTTCGCCCCTAGTCCAATTTATATTTCTTTTTATAACATGAGCAGGGATACCAGCAGACAAACAAGAACTTTCAACATCTTTTGTTACCAAAGATTTTGAACCAACAATTGCATTATCACTAATTATTACACCTTTTAATATAGTTGACTCTGGTGCAATCCATACATGATTACCTATCCTAACATTCTGGGGTAAATTAATTCTAATACCACTAATATCGTATATCGGATGAGAATCAGAAGTTCGAATAATGATATTATTGCTAAACATACAATCTTCTCCTATAACAATACATGATTCATTTTCCTGAGCACATATATGCACATCACGTGTCATAGTTGTATTATTACCAACAATGACCTTTATATTATCACCCTCACATCTAATAGAGCAACCTTTTCCAATAATTACACCATTGCCAATTTCAATTCTAATAGAATTCCCTCTGATAAAAACATCCAAATTATGAATTATTGAATCTTGGCCGATTGTGAGAGTGTTGTTTTTGCCCACAACAGACCGTTTAATTCTGGCACACCCATGATTATAAACTTCTAAGCCTCCTCCATAATGATATATTATAGATTTTATGCTAAATGCAAATTTCCATAAATAGAAATTCTTACGTAATAGTTTCTTTATAAGGGTTTTCATATAAATCACTCCTAAACTATTAAGTTTCTTTTTGTGGTATCTCTTATTGTTTTATTCTTTCATTTACGTTTTATCAAACGTAATATTTGGGATATAACTTTTTCACGAGCCTCTAACTTAAACAAAAACGACAATAACACATATAAAACTGCTCCAACAACAGTTCCGACCAACAATTGAAGTAATGGATAAGCAATATGATATATTGATAAATATACACCAACGCCCATAATGCCAGTAACTATAAATGTTGGGAACCAATCTTTAATTTGTTCTAAATATGATTTATCGATAACATCTACAGTAAAGTACATATTAATTAGCAACGCAATTATACCGTATGCTAAACGACCTATACAAATCCAGAATAAACCAAATTTTAAAGTAAACAACAAAATCCCTACTGATAATACTTTTTTTATTATCTCTAATCGAAGGAATAAATCTGATCGTCCAACAGCTTGCAGAAGGTAAAGATTAATTCTTGTTATTGGTGTCCATAGTCCATCTAATGCTAAAATCGACAATAAGATTGTGGCAGGCAACCATTTTTCTGTCAACAATACTATAATCAATGGTTTAGACAAAACAGCCAAGCCAACCATTAGGGGAAATACAATGTAACAGGACATCTTAATAAAGTTGCTATAAACAATAGATAATTCTTTCCTGTCACTTTGATTCTGACACATCAACGGATAAGCTACTCGTGAAATGATATCTGTCAAAGTATTAGTAGGGAACACAGCTAATTGATCAGCGCGTGAATAATATCCCAATTTTTCTGCCGAATATCTCTTTCCAATAAAAAGTGCATAAACATTAGTATATGCAGTATTCAATAAACTTGAAAACATTAATTTCACGCCAAATCCCCCCAACCGTTTGAATGATTCAATATCAAATACAATTTTAAACCTTTCACGTGACAACATCCAAAATAGAATTGTAATTACAATCCCATTGGTTAGCGTTTGCGCAACCAATGCCCATACTCCCAAACCGCTATAAGCAAACACGATACCTATTGTACCAGACAAAATGGCACTTGGAATAGATACTAATGATTGTGTTTTAAAGTCGACATTTATAGTAAAAATAGTTTTTTGGACATTTGACAAAGCAGATATTATGAGAATTAGCCCAATAACTCGTAACACAACAGTTAATATATCTAAATCATAGAACCGAGATATTAAAGGAGCACAAACAAATAATATAAGATACAATAACACCGATATCACAAGGTTAAAAACAAAAACAGTACCATAATCTTTCTCTGATCTATTTTTAGTTTGTATTAATGCACTTGTAAATCCACTATCTACTAAACATTGACTTATAGATAGGAAAATAGCTAACATTCCAATTATTCCGTAATCTGATGGAGACAGAATACGCGCGATAAAGATATTCATTAGGAACTGAATACCTATCGTTAAAAATTTTTCAACTGCGCTCCATATTACCCCTCGAGTAGCATTATTATTTGTCATTACTTAGTTATATACACAACAATAACAAGTCCATTATTATATAATTAGGAAAGACTATTGATATTCCTCCTCACCAAGTATCGCATTTATAATATTTTCACATGCAGTTTTTCCATGAGGTGGCGTAAGATATCTATTCAAGAAATCTTCACGTTCTTCTTTTAATGGATCAACCCCTTTAATTATATTAATTATAAAATTCTCAATATCATTTTTGTTTTGTCCACGATAATGTAACTGTAAAGCCTTTTGAGTCTGCCAATTTGTATAATCATATGGAGGTTCCTCCTTATAAAGGAACATTACAGGATTATTTGCATACAAATATTCAATTTTAAAAGAACCACAATCATGTATCATAGCATCCGAATATTTAAATAATCCCATATATTCACCCTCTGCTATCTGACAGTTCTCCAATGTTTCCCATTTATTATAATACTCCTCCGTTTTCTTTTCGCCCCACTTATCATATAGTTTTTGTTTCAATAATGGGTGTGGTTTAAATGCCCACTGTACTTGATCTTTATATTTTTCTGCCATCTCAAGCATAAAATCACAATAATCTAAAAAAGTAGCATATTCATAAATATCAGAAAAGATTGTATGATGTGGTGCATATATAATACGTTTCTTTGTTCCACGTTCTTTCCACGGATCTTTATAATAAGATTTTTCTAATAACAGATCATCCATAAATGGAAGACCTGTATTAACCATATTTTTCGCCTTCGTACTGAAAACCGGTATTGATTCTTCAATCACTTTATTATTCTCAGCATAAAATTGCCATATAAAATTGATAAAATGATATTTCTTAATTCCAGGATAGTCTCTATTTCTAAAACAATAAAGGACATAGCAAAAAAGGGAATCCATATGATATAAATAAAAAAATTCTTCTGCTATAACCAAATGATATGGTTTTTGATAAAAAATAATATCTGCTTGGAATTTCTCTTTCGTATTCTTTATTTCACTTAAAGTATCGTATTGATACTCTTTTTCATCTAAATATTTTTTAAAAATATCGATTGCATAGTTAGCATCTAATGTAGGAACTAGTAACAACCTCGCATTAAACCTTTTATGTTGCAGCATCCTCAAATACAAAGATTCTGTTTTCCAAGAACCAAGTTCATTTAGCACGAACAAAACATCAATCCTATCTTTGTTACGAAGTCTTTTAACTTTTCGAGGAATAATAATCCTTTGATAAAAAGGTGATAACAGATGTAGATATTTTATCCTAAGAAAAACCAACCTGGGCCTTTCAAAAAGTTCCTTAATCCTAATATTTAGTTGATGAATAATTGTCAGTATCCTCATATTTCAATTATAGATTTCAATAAAATGATGGTTATCTTTCCAATATAGTATTTGCATTCCCAAGGTGTCACATAACCTTAGTTTTATCCGAAACAGGATATATTGGGCGTTTAACGAGACCAGAGAATCCATCACTGTGTCAGGGTGAATGTCGCATAATGTATTACCTGGAAGCCTCTCTTGCCATCAAAACACTTTTGATTCAAAAATGAGTTCCTTCGACATCCATTTTTATGACATTCATTATACGTGGCGTAAAGTATTGGAATTTATCTCCTCTTTCATCTCATCGATTACCTTAAGAAGATACTGTCCATATTGGTTTTTGAGCATAGGCTTAGCCAATTCACGCATTTTCACCTCAGATATCCAGCCATTGCGATAAGCTATGC
>Ga0326511_10002366_pt1 | contig 15375 bp, 16 predicted proteins | sample 0_2496_0518_D_FD_203701 | JGI IMG/M metagenome (GOLD analysis project Ga0326511, IMG submission 203701) | Bovine rumen microbial communities from UC Davis, California, United States - 0_2496_0518 | ecosystem: Host-associated > Mammals > Digestive system > Stomach > Rumen | place: USA...
TACAGAAAATTTCAGTAACTTTGTCCTCGGTAAACATTAGCGATACTTTTTAGTGTAACTTGTTGCGTAGTGACTACAAATTTACTAAAAATATCGCTAATTACTTAATAATCAGACAATTATTTTCTATATAATTTTCGTCGAACTCACGTTATCTTATCATTGCTGTACCCACATAATCGCGTTTAATAGAATGGCTTGAAGAAAAAAGACGAAGATTTCTTTGGCATATTCAGATTTTCTTCTTATTTTTGCAACTAGATATGAGTAGTAGGCAAGACTATATTGACAAAATCAAGGCGAACGCTGATACTATTATTGGCGATTTCGGTGTTCGTTCACTTCGCTTATTTGGCTCTGTTGCCCGTAATGAGCAACATAGGGATAGCGATGTTGATATATTTGTTGAGATGGAACCAGACTTGTTCCAGATGATTGGTCTGAAACAATTCCTTGAAGACCTTCTTGGCTGTCATGTAGATGTTGTCAGAAAGCACCGAAACAACGATGCTTTCCTTTTAAAACAAATTGAAAGAGATGGAATCGATATCATCCGAGAACCTGCCGCTCGTATGGCATACGCTTAATCAGATTGAGCTTGCTGTTAACGGTTATGGGTATTCGTGACGTCATGGCTCACCATTATTTTGAGGTAGATGCGGATGTGGTCTTTGAAGTAATCAATAAGGAATTAGAGCCTTTGAAAAAAGCTATTGTTTTCTTCAAAGAACAGTTGTTTCAAGAAACGAATGCAAAATGATGAAATGACTATTTAGTGATTTTGCAATATGAGGAAGCGCGTTGCTTCCTTTTTTATTTCACAAGCCTTGTGAAAATATTTTTTGACAAAACCGTTGTTCTATATTGAAAAAAGTTGTATCTTTGCGCTATCCAATGACTAAAGTTATATGCAGAACTACTTGATAAGTGAGGCTATTGGTGATATAGCGGGTAGTGCTTATGAGGGCAGAAGTCGTCGCATCAAGGACTACGACAAAGTGAAGATGTTCAGCAGTAGGGCACACTTCACTGATGACACCGTCTTGACCTTTGCCTGTGCTGAGGCCTTCATAGATCATCTTGACATGTCGATGAACATTTGGAAGTGTGCCAATGAGCATCGTCATGCAGGCTTTGGCAGTAAGTTCAAACTCTGGATGGCCAGCCATCATCCTCAGCCCTATCGTAGTCTTGGTAATGGTTCAGCCATGCGCTGTTCGTCGGCAGGATGGCTGGCGCAAACGGAAGACGAGTGCATCCACATGGCTACGGAAACAGCAGCCCCCACCCATAACCATCCAGAAGGTATCAAAGGAGCAGTGGTCACCGCCCTTGCCATTTTCCATCTGAAGACCGGCAAAGACAAAGACTTCGTGCGCGAACAGTTATTAGACCTGTATTACCCTGACTGGTCTAACAAGAATTATGCTGACTTCCATGATGATTACACCTTCAACTCCACATGTGCAGGTTCCGTTGGCCCAGCCATCATCTGCTTCCTAGAGTCCAATGATTATGTCGATTGCATTAAACTCGCCATCTCTCTTGGTGGTGATGCCGACACTCTCGCAGCTATTGCAGGCCCCATGGCCTACGCCTACTACAAGAAGATGCCTGATGCCCTCGTCTATCAGGCTATGAAGATGCTTCCAGACTGGATGATAGATGTTAGTGAAAGGTTTGATGTAATTGTTAATTCAAAATAGAGAGCATGAACTATCCACTAATCTCTGAATACATTGAGGCCATCAAGTTGGCAGAAGATAACTTTGAGGAATTGAATTATCTGAGACCTGTATTGGGTGATGATGGGTTGCTAGTGATGACAAGTGGCAACTTTGCTGTGGTCTTTAAGATGAAGGACGAGCAGAGCGGGAAACTGTATGCCGTGAAGTGTTTTACAAAAGAACAAGAAGGAAGGGCAGAGGCTTATCGAGAGATTGCTAAAGAGTTGGAATTTGTTTCATCTCCTTATATTCTCTCCATCCAATATTTGGATAAAGAACTGTTTGTGGATACAGACCAGACAACTGAAACAGAGTTTCCTATATTGTTGATGGACTGGGTGGAAGGCAAGACACTTGATAAATATCTGCGTGAGAATCTTGACGATAAGTATGCTCTCGAAATGCTGGCCTATCGTTTCAGCCAATTGGCTCAGTGGCTCATACCTCAGCCATTCGCTCATGGTGATTTAAAACCTGATAATATCTTAGTCCGTGAAGACGGCTCTCTTGTTCTTGTTGATTATGATGGAATGTATGTGCCAGCTATGAAAGGCCAAAAGGCTCGTGAGCTTGGCTCTCCTGATTTTCGCCATCCATTAAGGACCGAGAATGACTTCGATGAGCATATCGATGATTTTCCATTAGTGTCAATACTTCTTTCTTTAAAAGCCATTTCTTTAAAACCTCAGTGGCTTAATGAGTTTGGCGCTTCTGACAGGTTACTTTTTTCTGAGCAGGATTATAGTGACATTAACAGGTGTGATTTTATAAAGAATGTTTTTCCTCATACATGTAAGGAAATTAATAACTATATATGTTTGCTAGTCTTGATAATTAATGAAGGAAGTAAACAGCTAATACTCCCAAATTTAATTAATGTTGCCCGACCTTCGATAAATGGTATTCCAGTTAGTAGTAAAATACTAGATATAGCTACCGAAATGTCATATTTGCTAGTTAAAAACAATCTTTACATTACCTATGAGCAATATGAAGAGATTATGCTTAATAGTTTGGGAGACGATGTGAAAACTTTATTATATCATTTGTATTCAGTTGCAAAAAAAATAGTACGACAAAAACAATATGGAGAAAAATTATTAACGTTAGATTATTGTAATTCTGAGGAAAATGTTGACAAAGACGGCGCAAATTACTCAAAAGATGGTCTACGATTATTTGGTTTTTTTTCAGATAGTAATACGGGGATTTATAGAATAAAAGAAGGTACACTTGCAATATGTGATTTAGCCTTTAATATTTTTGAGAATGACAATCACTATCTTAAAGGTGTCTACATCCCTTCTTCAGTGATTGCTATTGGTAATAATCCTTTTGCGGGTTGTGTTGATTTTACAATTTATTGCGAATCTCCCTTTTTCAAAATAGAAAATGGACTCTTGTATGATTGCTTTTACGAACGATTAATTGCGAATACAAATTCAATTGAGGTACTGATAGAATTACGCTCTAATGTGCGTGTTATTGGAGCCTATTCTTTATGCTATGGTAGGGCAAAGAGTGTTAGCATACCAGAACATGTCGTAACTGTTGAAGAATTTGCTTTTGCTTATTCTGAAATAGAATGTCTCATAATACCTTCAAGTACCTATAGAATTGAAAGACAGGCTTTTATTCATTGCAAGAACTTGAAAGATATCGTTATTTTGGGGGGAGATACGGAAATAGACGTTACGGCATTTGATGATTGTAATAATTTGCGACACTTATTTGTTTTGACAAGTCGCATTAATTACTATCATAGGTTATTCCCTAATATTGCAGATAAATTTGTAGGAATTGGCAATTATGATGATGTTTTTGTAGGACAAGATTGTTTTGCAGATGAGTTATTCAACATGGGAAATAAATATGAGAACGGATATGATATAGTTGAAGATTATAAAGAAGCAATTAGGTTATATAATTTAGCTATACAAATGGGCCATAAAGAAGCTTTGATAAAATCGATTAATTGGAATTATGCTAAGAACAGAAAAAACGTCGATAATTAAATATTTTGATTTTTTATTGCATATTATTATAGTGAAGATGGTTAGATTTGAATACGACAACATAGAATATGAGAAACTTGTTATAGAGTTTAAATGTAGCTGTTGTCATAAAACAAGGAATAGAGTAATGCCTCTTTTTTACAATATGTATTAACTACGGAAATATAATGAAAAATGTTATAGAAAAAAATACATTAAGTGATATATTTAGGCTATATCTGCTTATTCTCGAATCATATGTTGATGTTGTTGTAGAACTGCATCATTCACATTTTGCTAATGACATTAAAAGTTATCAGACCATTATACTTAGTAGGATTGTAAAGACATTGAAAACATTGAATCAGATATTGGTAGTATCGAAAGACCCAGTTTCTAGTTATTGCTTATTGAGAACAATTGCCGATAGTATATGTTCATATTGCTTTATATATGAAAATGAAAATAATGATGAGGTTGAATTTAGGCATTTCTTATTTTTGTTGGACGGATGTTCTCAATTTGTGAATACATTCCCTTCAGCATTAAGTAATAATGAATTAATTGATGGAAAAGACCAAAATGTCAATAGAATTGTAATCGAACAAGAAAGAACAGACTTAAATGATTTCTTACAGGAGACAATAACTTTCATACATAATACTCATATAGTATTGACTTCGCCATACGATACAGAAAGTATTATTAGAAATTGTGACTGGAAATATAAAGATATTATTTCTTATTCAAAAAGGGATTCATATAATTGGCAAGATATTTATAAAAAAGCAGGGTGTGACGTGATAATGGTAATTTTTCTTTCTTCATTATTGTCACAATATGTGCATGGATTATTTTTTAGTAATACAAATAATCCTAACATCGAGGCGCATTACACCTTAATATTTGATGTTGCTATTACACTAGAGCGTAGGGTAGTATCTGCAATAAACAAATGTTTTAGTGAGGATAATGTTGAAGCACTAATGCTGAAACGCATAGATGTAAGGAGGTTAAATGATTTAGATATAAGTCGGGATAGTATTCATTCATATTTAAAGACAACAAGATGAAATCCTTACACATTATAAAAAACATATTGCTTTTGCTATTTCTTTTTGGCCTGATAATAGCTTGTAATGAAAGGCAGAAATTTGATGGATATCTATATCCCATCAAAGAAAATGGACTATATGGCTATATTGACTCTGTAGGTAATAGAATTATTGAGCCCAAATTCTTATGGGTGTCAACATTTCGTGATGGATTAGCATTGGCTGTCGTAGATACAATTTATCGTGAGGTTCCTGATTCAATGGCTGTTGAAGTAGGAGAAAGATATTCCGTAGTTAATCATTTTAGGATGTATGCAAAATACGGATATATAGATAAAAGGGGAAGATTTGCAATAAAACCGACATTTGTTACTTATGTGACTATGCCAGAAAAAGGGTATACGGTAAATGACATGACAGAATGTCGTAATTCATTGTCAAGATACACATTCCATAGCAGACGTGCAATGTTCTGTGATACAACAACGTGGAAGAATGGATATATCAATAATAAGGGAGAAATTGTAATAGAACCGAGATACTACTATTCAGATTCATTTAGTGAAGGTTTTGCTGTAGTAAGAGATGCTGTAGCCGAACCACTATATGCAAATAGAGTTTGTATAACACCATCAAAATTAAGATGTGCATATTTGGATACTCTTGGGAACCCTGTTACAGAGTTTAAATATGAATCTTTAACTAGATTTTCATATGGCCGAGGAATTGGAAAGTATAAGAAAATCCAAAAGGATACTGTTTGTGTAGAAGATACGGCTATTACATATGAAGCTTATAGTACGCCTCAATATTTGATTAATGAAGCTGGAAAGGAAATTAAAGAACTTGACTTTAATTATAATTATTATGCATTTAGTAGAGAAGGTATATGTGTCGCAGTAAATGACTTCTTATGGAAAATTAGAGGCGATAAGTATTATTGTTTTTTTGATACAGATGGACATCGAATAGAACCTTTAAAGGGCTTAACAGAATATCAGATAGATTCTTTAGCGATATGCAATAACATTATGCAAGCTCTTCCAGAGAATGCTATAATATCTGCTGCGACTTATTTTAATGATGGGCTTGCTGGTATTTCACCCGACAAGAAACATTGGTTTATAATAGATAAACACCTCCTAATACAGGGTTATGGTAAAGAATCTATTTATGAAGCATTTAAGCCATTTTCTAATGGATTTGCTGCGGTTAAGCGAAACGGGAAATGGGGATATATAAACAAAAATGTCAAAGAACAAATACCTTGCAAATATGATTCTTGTGGTTTGTCATATCCTTTTCTGGAAGAGATCTTCGATTTTGATATTCAAAGAAATATTGCTAAAATTGGGTATATAAATAGGAATGATAGTTTAGTATGGGAAAGTAAGATATCTCAACCTTTTGAAATAAGTAATAATTATTCTAATAAAGATAAGAAAGATTACGGGCAATGGACGTACAAATACAACCCTATTATGGATTACATGCATTCTTGGCTGTATGGTATATTAGGGGCTTTGTTATTTGTTGTTATTCTTGTATGTGCAATTCTATTGAGAAAAACGCGTGCAAAAGAGATTGCATCGGTAGTTGCTCTCAAAACGCCATCGCAGGCAGAGAATGTAGAAAGTAGAGAGATTCCTCAAACAAATAATGACGAGATTGAAGAACCTCATTTGTTCCCGTCTGTTGGACAATATACTGAAACGATTAAGTTGGCTGCGGAATCACCAGAGGATTATTTCGACAAATTAAAAAATCTAAGACCAGTAATGGATGATACAGGTGAGCCAGTAATGAGTAGTGGAAATTTTGCTGTTGTTTTTAAGATGGTGGATGAAAAAGGAAAGTATCATGCAGTAAGATGTTTCCATAGAGAGCAAGAAGGTAGAGGAAGAAGTTATAAACTAATTTGTGAAGAACTGGCTCATATTTCATCTCCATATTTGTTGCCTATTAAATATTTTGAAAAGGAACTGTTTGTTGATTCTGACGAATATCCTGTTCTTTTGATGGACTGGGTTGAAGGACAGACTTTGGACAAATATCTCCGCAAGGTAATTGACAATGAACAATCTCTTCGGAAATTAGTTGGCAATTTTAGACAATTAGCAATTTGGTTGTTAGATCAGCCATTTGCACATGGAGACCTCAAACCAGATAATATATTAGTGAAAGAAGACGGCTCTCTTGTTTTAGTTGATTATGATGGCATGTTCGTTCCTGCTATGGAGGGTCAAAGTGCAAGAGAGTTGGGAAGCCCAGATTTTAGGAATCCATCGAGAATGAAGGATGATTTTGATGAGAACATAGACACTTTCCCAATAGTATCTATATTGTTGTCATTAGAATTGTTAGTAGAGAATAAGGAATATCTTTCAAGATTTGGAGCCGAAGACAGACTGCTTTTTTCTGAAGAGGATTATCGGAGTATTGAGAATTGCAATATATATAAAATCGCGTCAGTATCATATAGGGAAGATATATCGGATTTGGCAGTATTGTTGAAGAAACAGGTAAAGGGTATCAAAATTGATAATAATGAATTGAAATCCATTATTAATGGTGATAATTGGAAAAAAAACCTACACGCAAATGACATAGTTGAAAAGCCATCGCGGTTGTTCTACACTATATACACTATTGCATTATTTATATTCCCATTCGTTATGAGGTCTGCAGGATGGCACCTATTGGATATTTCAATTGTTATGTTGTTGGCAAATATTGGTTTGTATGTTTTTTTAAATGTTGTAGACTTGTTTCGTCCCTACTCAGGATACCATATCCATGTAGAAGGAGAAGGCGGTATTGGATGCGTTGGAACAATTGCAGTTTTTATTCCAGTATTATTGATGTCTGATAGTGTTATTGAAGGAATGATAAACAGATGTGAATATCTGTCATTTCTAGACCTACCCTCATATCATGGTGAATGGTATGTCACAACATTAATATGGGTGGTTTGGTATTGCTCGTTTATGATTTATGGGCAGCTCTTTGATAGACCTTATGAATTGAGACTTAAATATTTTCCAACAAAAGAAGAGCGAAGGGAGGAGCAGAAAGAAAGAGAAAAGGAGAGGATAAGAAGTGAGATCAAGAAAGAAGATAGACAATTACAAAAGATGAAGAAAAAGACCGAAGAACAAAATAGAAGTTCAATATATAATGATTTGCCATTTTAAAATGATCTAATTATGATTATAATAGAATCTAAACGAAAGAAGTCTGCTACGATATTGAAAAAGTATCCTGATGCGATATTGGCTGATGTGACCAGCGGCGCTAAAGATGGACTGGTTAAATTGAGCCCATTCTATCCGCATGGTGGTATTCCTGTACCGTTTAGTAATGGCTATACAGCAACTTGTGTGGAAGCTATTTGGCAAGGGTTAAAGGTATTTGAGAGTTGCGATATTGATACTGAGATGTTCAAGAATGATACAATGAAGAATATCAAACGAACAGTTCGGCGTTATGGAAAGCCACTTGGTCATAGAAAAGGAGTCCACGGAACAGAGTTATTGGGATATATTGAGGCAAGGAAGTTGATTTACATCCCAACATATCGATGGGTGTTGGAGAATAAGGTAGGTCATATTATTGAGCGATTAAGAGAAGCCAGTAAGACAAAAACCATTGTCTTGTTGGACTATGATACCAATGCAGATGTGGAGAATGTTAAGAAACCGCTATCTCATGCATCACTAATTAAGGCATACGTTGAAAGTCTTTATCCTTATAGTGAGGACAAACCTGTAGAACCACAAAAGACTATTGCTACTATAAAAAGCAAAAAGTCAAAGAAGAAAAGCAATAATAAGGAATTGGATTTGTTTAATGAATAAAGCAGTATAGATATGGAGAAAAAGAGTAACTGGCAGGATTATAAAGCTGTGCTTGATCAGCATGGCATAAAGAAACTCTATCACTTTACGGATAGAGATAATTTGGAGTCTATCATTAAGAATGGTGGATTGTATTCATGGGGTGATTGTGAAGATAAAGGCATCAAGATTGCTAAGCCTGGAGGTGGTTTGCTTTCAAGAGACCTAGATAGGAAAGATAACTTGCAGCATTATGTGAGGGTAAGTTTTACTACACAGCATCCGATGATGTATGTGGCTATGCAAGATGGTAGGCTATCAAATCCTGTCATATTGGAGATAGACCCTGAGGTGATCTACTGGAAGGACAGCAAATATGCTAATATGAATGCTACGAGGTCTGGAGCGCACAAAGGGGGAACATTGGAAGATTTCAGGATGATTCACTTCAAATCCGTAAAGTCGCATAAGCATTTTGATTTGCCAGAAGAGGAACAACCCTATTTCCAAGCAGAGGTCCTTGTAAAGAATTTCATTCCGTTGGGTTATATCAAGAACATTGCAAACTTTGGAATCCCCATTCCGTCTAAACCCAAGGCTCTGCAAATCAAGAATCCATATACAGCCCAGATTACAAGGAATACGCCTACTGCATTTGTTTTCTTAATAGATCAATCAGTGAGTATGAAGAAAATGACTTCACTGTATGGAGAGAATATGACAATGGCAGAAGCCGCGTCAAGAATAGTGAATAACCAAATAAACGAATTGGTGCTAAGATGCATTAAGATGGGAGATACCAGACATTATTATGATATTGCAGTAGTTGGTTATGGCGAAAAAGCATATAGTGGATGGCAGGGGGAATTGGAAGGCAGGGATTTTGTTTCGCCAGAAGAATTGAAGAATCATCCCTTTACTAAAATTACGATAAGAAAGGAAACACGTACAAGAAAGGGTGTTCAAATAAAGGAAGTGGAACAAGTACAATGGGTAAGTGCTCGTCATGATGGGCATTGGACACATTATCATGAAGCATTTGACTATGCCAAGAAACTAATGGATGGCTGGATGAAGGAACATCATGAGAAAGACTGCTATCCTCCTACCATCATCCATATTACTGACGGAGAGTTCAATCATGCGACAAAAGAGACGGTAATACAAAAGGCAAATGAACTGAAAGCCATGTTTACGAATGACGGCAACGTGATCCTCTTCAATATTCACTTTGCTTCAGATCTGAATGCTGATTCAGTTGCATGTCCTATAAACAAAAGTGAATTAGGCGGAAATGCCTATGCAGAAGCACTTTTTGATATGTCTAGCCTATTGCCAGAGCGATATAACCAAGATATTGCGAGATGTCTGAATGATACAAGAGCAGGACGACATGTCGCTATGGGCATTAATGCTGATGCAACTACACTTATTAAGTTAATGGATATTGGTACACCAACAAATATAAGTCAGAACAAATGAGAGCAATATCGTTAGCAAAGTTTGAGGAGAATATCATCAATGAGGATGCCGCTATTGCAAAAGAAAATGTGATAGCAGTATCTGATGGCGCTGGAGGTGGAGGCGTTTTTGCAGAACGTTGGTCTCAATATCTGGTGGAGCATTTGCCGGAAAAGCCAATTAAGAACTATAAGGTATTCGACAAATGGGTTGATGGAATTTGGGAACCTTTCTATAATGATTGTGAGGAAAAGGCCAAGAAAATTGGTGGCCTATTTCTGAGCAAGTTCTATGACGAAGGATCGTTTGCCACGCTTGTAGCTGTATGGAAGAATGGTATGTGGATAAGTTATGGAGATAGTGTTGCATTCTGCTATAATCGGAAAACTAAAAAACTACAGCATTCATTCACACGACTTGCAGAATTCAATAATCCACCTTATCTGATAAACTGTAAAGATCCATTGGATGAAAAAGGATTTAGAAAAGGACAGTTTAAGATAGATAATGACAGTATTGTTTTTGCGGCCAGCGATACTTTTGCCCATTATATATTGATGATGTATGAGGTGGCTCACAAGGAGCTGTTTGCAGACGAGTTGCGTGATGCTATCGATGCTCAGACAAAGAATAGTAATTTTATCAAAACTGCAATGACATCAGATGCTATAGACTTCGAGAAAGATCTCATTATAAAATTACTTAATTGTACAACATGGCCAATCCTTCAGAATCACATAAAAGGTCTAAAGAAAAAAGGCCTAATAGGCCATGACGATTATTCACTTGTAATTTTGTAGCGATATGGAAGAAAAAGATTATTTAGGTTATACCCCTGATTATATTGATAGGTTATTGCCAAAACAAGTATTCGTATTTGGAAGTAATACATTGGGTTATCATACTGGTGGCGCATCTGGTACAGCACGTAAAAAGTTTGGCGCTGTTTGGGGACAGGCAGAGGGACTACAAGGACAGAGTTATGCTATTACTGTTGACTTTGGCAAGGATGTCAGAAAAGACAATGAGGTGAAGGTATCTGTAGATAGATTCATTGCCTTTGCCAAAGAGCATAGTGAGTTGTTCTTCTTGGTTACTCGTGTAGGTTGCGGAATTGCAGGATACCATGATGAGGAAATAGCCCAGTTCTTCAAAGACGCTTTGGAATTGCAAAATGTTAGCCTACCTAAAAGTTTCGTGGATGCACTAAAGGGCGGTGATGGCAATTACGATTTGGAACGTTTTTTGAAAGCCCAAGAATATGACTATAAAGAAGCCTTAAATGAAATCAAGACCGGTCATAAGAATGGACATTGGATATGGTACATATTTCCTCAAATAAAGGGATTAGGACATAGCTATAACTCTGAATTTTATGGGATCAGCAATAAGGCTGAGGCCAAAGTTTATCTTGAACATCCAGAATTGGGTAAACGCCTTAGAGAAATAACAAAAGCCTTATTGGATTGTAATAATCCTTCTGCCTTTAATATCCTTGGTTTTCCTGATGTGCTGAAAGTACAGTCATGTATGACGCTGTTTGATCTTGTTTCGCCTAATGATATTTTTAATGAGGTGTTGGAAAAATTTTATGAGGGCAAGCGTTGCGAAAAAACTGTTATGCGTTTAGGATATCGTGAGGAGAAACTGAAAAATCAAATAAAACTAAGCAAGTTGACCATAACAAAGGATTATTCCATTATGCTTTCTGACTATAATAAGGAGGTGAAGTTGGAGCCTATTGTTAAGGCTGTCTACTTGTTGTTTCTAAATCATCCAGAGGGTATCACATTTAAGTCTCTTCCTGATTATAGAAAGGAGCTAGCAGACATCTACCAGAAGATAAAACCCAATGGCTTGAGTGATAAGGCATTGCAGAGCATTGAGGACGTAACGAATCCATTGCTGAACTCTATCAATGAGAAATGCGCAAGGATTCGTGGTGCATTTGTAGGTCAGTTTGATGACCATATAGCCCGTCACTATTATATCGAAGGCAGGCGTGGCGAGGCGAAGAAAATATCCTTGCCTCGTGACTTAGTGGTGTGGGAAACGGATTAAGCGCTTCGCTTGTTGAGAAATAAAAACTTTTTTTCTTCTTTTCCTTTGTGCATTGAAAAAAACTTCTAATATTTGCAGGGTGAATGATTAATTTCCAGTCGTAAGATGAAGTCGCAAGCTGAAATATTAAATCTAATGAGATGTTATAAGCCAACAGCTCAGAAGAAATATGGGATGACGAAACTCGGCATCTTTGGCTCTGTGGCTCGTGGTGAACAAACAGACAATAGCGATGTAGATGTCTGTTACGAAGGTCAAGCCCCATCATTACTGACCTTAGATATGATTCAGGCTGAACTTGAACAATTGCTTGATTGTAAAGTTGACCTTGTTAGAGTGCGCGACAATATGAATAGTTTATTGCGTCAAAGAATCATAAGGGATGGTATATACGTTTGATATAGAGAAAGCTTTTGCTGAAACATTCACGAGCCTGTTGTCGAGAGAATGATTGTTGATTTGAAAAACTAATAATTTATTTGTTTTCGCAAGCCTTGTGGTAAATAATTGTTTGGTTGCAGGAAGCCCTTTTCTTATCTTTGCAGTCATAACATTTCGTTTGGTTATATTGAGAAATAACAAATCATGAGAAAGATGAAAGAAAAAGAAACAATTGAAACCGCAAGGGGAAAATGTGAAGATTCGACACAGACGACGTTCACAGACACGAAGGAGCTGGCTTATAGCGTATTGAAACAGATCGGTTGCTCTGCACAGGATACGGAAGATGGCAGAATTAGAATTGAGTATCAAGGCGTAGTTTTCTTTATGGAAACTGCTGAAGAGTATCCGTTCGTAAAACTGGTGTGGCCTTGGTGCTACAGATGCTCACTTCTTGACGTTGAAGATTTTGCAAGAGTGAGAAAAGCCATGAACGAAGTGAACTGGTTCGGTCGCTGTGCCCTGTCTTATTATTCTGTTCCAGAATCTGATGAGGCTGCCGTTTTTATTCAAAAGGATTTCCTGCTTATTCCACAGATTCCACAGTTGGATAATTACGTAAAGTCTATATTCAACACGTTTTTTGGAGCTGCAAGGACATTGGAACTTGAAATTGAAAAGGCAAGGCAGGAGGAACAGTTAAAAGCATCTTGAAAAAACGCTATGTGAACAAAAACACAATGAACTATTGACGTTATGATGGTGGAAAGCTTACGTGAAGTAAAGAAAAGGCACAAGAAGATAGTACAGAAAAGACGCAAGAAAGCTGTGGAGCAGGAACTCTTCACTGAGGAAGAGATGCGTGGTGGCATCAGCGACGATGTGGGGGATGTGTTTGTTGATGCTTACTTAGAAGCTATACGAATCATCAGCCGGCTTGATGATGAGGAGTTCTTTACTTTGAGCAAACAGTATCAGCAGCTGCCGAACGACCCGGAAAGGTTGTTCTTCCTGCCTGCTTTGCCAACACACATCATGAACATTATTCAATATGTAATATTGGGAGAATGTATTGAGCTGCGCCATCACCAAGAGTATTTTCATGATTGTCCGGGGCAGCGTGATATCCTCATCATCAATTGCTTTGAAGAAGCAAGAGAGCGCTTCGAAAAAGAAAATGAAAATGGGGAGTATAAGTACACAAGCTGGTTAAGGAAATTTGAGATCGTTCAATAAAAGCTTCCGCCATGATTAACGGGAAGGTGTAAGTATACGGTTTAAAACAGAGAATGAATTATCTTGATTCGATAGAAAGTCAACCAATTATTTGTCTGTTCAGAATTTAATATGTATTTTTGCAGGCATGAACACAACAGAGATATTATATCATGGAAGTAATGTCAAGGTTGAGAATCCTGCAATTCTGATTTCGGGATTCTATAAGGACTTTGGCTATGGCTTCTATTGCACGAACATGGAGAGACAAGCCCAGAAGTGGGCATTGACGCGAAAGGGGGATAGTATCGTCTCTGTCTATCAGTTCTCTAAATGTGCTGATGTGAAGACTTTGTCGTTCCCAAAGATGTCTGATGAATGGCTCGACTTTGTCGTTAATTGTCGACGTGGCATCCAACATGAGTATGATATTGTGGAAGGTCCGATGGCAGATGATCAGATATGGGACTATGTGGAAGACTTCATGGAAGGAACCATTTCCAGAGAGGCATTTTGGGCATTGGCAAAATTCAAGCATCCTACTCATCAAATGGTTTTCTGCACTCAAAAAGCGTTGGATTGTATTGTTTATGAAAGGAGTTACAGCTTATGACAAACGTGTTTTTCCCTGATGACCAAATAAAAAAGGACGATGTGTACTTCGTCTGCTACATGATAGAGCGTATCGCCCGTCAACTGAAGCAACCTAACAGATATGTGGTAAATGCAATGGGGCATGACGAACTGGCGAAGAAACTCTCGCTGGCAGATGTGCTCCACGCGGAGAATCCCTTGGCTGTGGCAGCTGACTGGATTGAAGAGTACCAACTGCAGACGGGTAACTATGACGTGACAAAAGTGAACGAGCAATATTGCACAAAGATTCCTACGGCAACCCAAATGGGGAAGGTTTACAAACGGCTAATCATGAATACGCTTCAAAGCGAAGAAGACTATGCCGATGCCATCATCAGGGTTTATAATCATCCTATCTGTGAAACGATTGACAACTATAATTGCGGTGCCTATTACGAGCCGTCACCTTATATTGCCCGCTGTTATTATGCAGGGAGCTTTTAGCAGACTTCTGCTGTTATATCTTATGCTTAGCTGCGCTCTCAGCGATGCGGTGGCGCAGAACGATGGGCACGACGTGGTGGGCGACACCCTGCAAGAGGTGACGGTGACATCGCGTTCGGCTCAGAAGCGGATGGACGAGGTGCAGATAGGCGTGGAGAAGATCGAAGTGGCCACGCTGGCCAAGATGCCGTCGCTCTTTGGCGAGAAATATATTATCAAGGGCATACAGCTCTTGCCTGGCGTGAAGAGCGAAAGCGAGGCATCGGGCGGCTATCAGGTGCGAGGCGGCAAGGCGGCACAGAACCTCATCCTGCTGGATGGAGCCACGGTCTATAATGCAGGCCATCTGATGGGACTGTTCTCTACGTTCAACGACGATGCGCTGATGGGGGCATCGCTCTATAAGGGACTGGTGCCGGCACAATTAGGGGGCGGCACGGCCTCGGTGTTCGATATCGATACGCGCTCAGGCTCTCTCTCCGACTATCATTATGGCGGCAGTATCGGACTGCTCTCGGCGAAGCTCGTAGCCGAAGGGCCGATACAGGAGGGACGCTCGTCGTTT
>Ga0326511_10002367_pt1 | contig 15359 bp, 11 predicted proteins | sample 0_2496_0518_D_FD_203701 | JGI IMG/M metagenome (GOLD analysis project Ga0326511, IMG submission 203701) | Bovine rumen microbial communities from UC Davis, California, United States - 0_2496_0518 | ecosystem: Host-associated > Mammals > Digestive system > Stomach > Rumen | place: USA...
CCCGGCGTTGTAGTATCCGTTGAAAATCTCGATTTCTTCCGGCAGCATCAGCGCGGATTTCCCGTAAACCGCGTCAATCTTTGCCGCGTTTTCGTCCCCGCCTGTTGCGTTGTCGATGTACGCTTTATATTCTTTTCCCTGGTTGATGAAAGAATAAACCCGGTGTACGTCCTTTGTGTTCGGGTCCCGGTATGCCGGCCGGTGGTTCGGGTTGTTCCTGGTCCCATAATCCACCAGGGAATCAAAACCGCGGTCCTTTGCCGGATCATAGCTTTCACGCTGCGCGCCGGTGTATCCGCCCATAAACGCGTCGTACTGGTCGTACAGGTTCAGCTGCCCCTGGATGGTGTTCAGCTGGTCGTTGGCATATCCCAGCTGGCTTTCCATTTCCGCATAGTTGTTTTTCCCGGTCAGGATGCGGTACGCGTCGTTCCATCTGCCTTGCTCGTATGCGTCCCACGCCTCCGTCAGCTGCAGCTCCAGCTGGTCGGCCTTCTCCCATCCTTCCGGGTCGTCGGTAAATTCCGCCTTGCGTTTCCGGTATTCTCCCGGTCCCACCAGCGCGTCATAAAACTGCTCGTTGATGGCTTCCGGGTTCTGCTGGTAATACGGATTGCTCCGCCCGCGGATCTCGTACTCGTCCCCGTCGTCCGTCCGGTACATAATCCGGATGTTTCCGTTCATCCGGTCCAGTGCGCCCTGCGCCTCATCCCGCAGTCCGGTAAAATAATTCTGCTTTTCCAGCAGCTCGTCCCGGTCGGTCGCGTACGGATGCGCCTGGTTGTATTCCTTCGCCGCCCGCATGCTGATAATGCTGTTCAGGTCTTTCCCCGCGTTCCGCAGCCATCCGCTCTTCTGGCTGTCGTCCAGCGCCATATACTGCGTTAGCGGGTCGTCGCTTCTCCCGGCCTGTGCAATCAGCGCGTTGGTCGTTTTCCCGTCGTACAGTCCGATCTGTCCGCCTTCCTGCAGCCAGCGGATGTATTCGTCACCCTCCGCCTTTTCCGGCGCGTTCCGCATGTGCTGGATGGCTTTCAGGTCCGGGTTCCATACAATCGGAATGGTCTGCTTTTTGCTCTGCCCGCGCTCCAGCTTCTTCTGCAGCCGCTGGATGTATGCTTCTTCCTCCGGCGTATATCCGCTTATGCCGGTTGTAACCGCGCTTCCGGCCGTCTGCGGAATGGTTGCAATCTTCGCCTGCGTTCCGGCCAGGCGCTTTTCCAGGTCTTTCAGTTCTTTTTCAGCGCGAATACGGGCCGGGTCGTCCTCCGCCCGTCCCTGTTCATTGATAATCTTCTGCTCGTTCCCGATCTTCGCTTTCAGCCCGTCCATGATGGTTTCCAGCGAGCTCTTCCGTAATCTATCCTGCGTCGGATTGCCGGCCATCCCGCCGTTGTTCACCCGCATTGCCGCGCTCCGCAGGTTCCCGGCCACGTTCTGCTTCCTGGCTGCCTCCGCCTCCCGGCGCCTGCGTTCCTCTTCCTCCAGCCGTTTCCGGTAGCTGAGCATTTCCCGGTCCTGGATTGCGCTCAGCGCCCGTGTTGCCATCATGTCGCCGGCCGTCCGGCGGATTCCGTACTGCTGGCCGATCTTGTTCACGGCTTGCTCCTGCCGCCTTGCCACGATGTTCTGCGCGATATTTGCGATATTCTGCCCGCCCTGGTTCAGCCGTTCCTGTTCTTTTTTCTTCGCCGCTGTGGAAGTGGTTTTCTTTGCCATTTCTGCTTTCCTCCGCCGCTTATTTTATGGTTTGCTTACTTTTTCGCGCCCTGCTTTTTCAGCCATTCGTTGAAATCCATCTTCGTCGGCTGCTGCTTCGCTGCGTCCTGCTTTGCGGCCAGTGCGCCCGCCGCGCCGGTCCAGCTCGCGTTCTTGATCTTGTCCTCGGTCGTCGGCGTGTTCTTCGCGTCCCGCTCCGCTATGGCCGCTTCCAGCTTCTTCTTGTAATCGCCCACGGTCATCCCCGCGTTTGCCGTCGCTCCCAGGTCGCCCAGCGTCAGGTTGTCCGGCGTATTTCGGAAAATGTACTGGTTCGCTTCCAGGAAACTCATGGGCTTTTGCGTGGTCCCGCCGTCGTCCTCGGTCGTCGTCCGCGGTCCCGGTCCTCCGCCCACCTGGATCTGCGCCATCAGCTTCTGCGCGTCCTCCAGGCTCAATCCGGCGGCCACCAGCAGGTCGTTGCTCGGCATCTGCCCGTTCGCCAGAATGTCCGTCACGTATGCAATCGCAATCTTCTGGTTGTACTGCCGCTGGTCCTCGCTCAGGCTGGCGTCGTATTCCCGCTGCTTTTCTTCCAGCTGCGCCCAGTCCAGCGCGTTCGTCCGGTTAAATTCCTCCACGCTTTGCTGGAATGTCTGCTGCCGGTACTGCTCGTCCAGGTTCGCCTGCCGTACACTTTCGTCAAACGTCTGCTGCCGGTATGCCTCGTCCTGGTCCGCCCGGAAGTCCGCGTTTTCCGCCGCCGCGTTCGCCTGCCAGTAGTTCAGCATGTCGCCGTACTGCTTATAGTCAAACGCCTGCGCGTTGTCCGCCGCTGCCTGCGCGCGGTCCACGTCGGCGTAATAATCCTGCATGGTGTCCCGGTACCTTCCGTAATCCGCGCTGTCCATGTTCGCCAGCAGGGCCGCCTGGTCTTTCAGTCCCGCCTGCTTGTCCTGGTACTGCTGGTATGCCCGGTCCCTCAGGTCCATTCCGCGGTCATACAGCGGGAGAAGCGCCTGCTGGTATGCCTGGTTCGCCTGTGCGCTGGCCCAGCTGTTCCCGTATCCGCCGGTCAGCCCTACGGCCTGGCCCATGGCGTTTGCCGCGCCCTGCTTCGCGTTCTGCGTGTACAGATCCGCGTAATACTTGAACATTTCGTCCCCGTCGAACGAATAATTGAAGTCCTTCCCGCCCTGGATCTGCGCCAGGATGCCGTCCAGCGCCGCGCCGTACTTGCTCTGGTATGTCTGCGGTTTATTCTGCTGCACGGCCGCCAGGTTCTGCTGCGCGGTTGTCGTCTGCTGGCTCGGTGTGAATCCGCTCTCATATTTCGCCTGCTGCGTCCGCGTGTTCTCGCTCACGCCCCGCAGCCCGTCCGGCCGCGCCACTTCCTCCTGCCGTTTCTTTTCCAGATAGTTCATTGCCATGTTGTGCGTCCTCCCTTTCCTTTCATCAGGTGATTGTCCCGTTAATTACGCCGCGGATGTAGTTCTCCAGGGTCGTGTTGCCGATGTATATCTGATGGTTTGCGGAAAACTCGATGGTCCCGCTTTTCCCGTTCTTGCTCAGGCTTTCGTTCGTCGCCCTCATGAAACCGATCCTGTCGCCGTTCGCGTTAACAAAAATCATAAACTGTGCCGTCGGCAGCGTTACCTGGATGGTCACGGTTTCAAACGCGTCCGTCAGCGTCAGGCTGATCGTGTACTCGCTCGTCTGGCTGAAACTCTGCCGGCTGCTCGGCAGTATGTTCCCGCTGGCCGCCGGGCTGTTCGCCGTTACATTCTGGCTTTTGATGCTCCAGCTCAGGCTGTTGCTTCCCACGGCGGTATATGCTTTCGTCAGCTCGTACTTCGCGTATGTGCCCAGCGGGTCCCGGTTTCCGCTGCTGTCCACGCGGTAAACGGTCAGTGATCCGCTCGGCCGGTTGTACGCTGTCACGGTGATTGTCGTCGTCTTTGTCGCCGTCCGCCCGCGGCTGTCCGTCGCCTTCACGGTGATGGTCGCCGTCCCGCTCACGGTCAGCAGCCCGCTTGTCCAGTCCACGCTGGCCGCGTTCACGGTCGTTTTGTACGCCGCCGCCGTGTATCCGGATATGCTCACTTCCAGTTTGCTTACCGAGCTCCCCAGCGCGCCGCTCCCGCTCGCCTGGACCCTTACGCCGCATTTGCTCTGCACGTAATAGTTCCCGACGTTGGCGTATGTCGTCCCGCCGATGGTCCGGATAATGCTGGTTGTGATCGTCCCGATGCCCGGAACCGCGCTTGCCGGCACGTTATATGTCAGTCCTGTGATGGTGTAATCCCCGATTTTCGTGCTCCCGTTGTAGGTTTCCACCAGCAGCGTCCCGCTTCCCTTGCTCGTCGCGTTCGGGATTGCGCTGCTCCAGCTCTCCGGTACGCTGATATTCACGCTCGTCGTTCCGGCCGCCACGTTCACCATGCTGGTTTCCATGTTGGTACCGAAACTCAGCTTGTATTTGTGGCTGTATGTGGATTTATCCGCCACAATGGACAGGGTAACGGTTCCTCCGCCGGTTATGCTGGAAGTATTCACGCTGGCCGTGCTGCGTTTCAGGTAATTGGCCGTGATGGTGACGTTGTTCGCCGGCATGGTGAACTTCCCGCTGCTCACGGTCGGCCCGGCCGGGCTGAACGTCCAGCCGTTGAAATAGTACCCGGCCGCCGGCGTCTGGCTTACGGTGATCTGGTCGCCCACCTGTCCGGTCGCCGCCGCGGTCACGGTTCCCGCCCCGCTCGGACTTACGGCCTTTGTGATCGTGTACGTCACCTTGCTGAACGTACAGCTCACGCTCACGGCCGCCGCCGGCATGGTAAACTTCCATTTATTGTTTCCCAGGCTGGTGAACGTGATCCCGGATGCCGTCGGTGTGTTGGCCGTGTACCCGGCGGACGGGGTACAGGTGACCGTTACGGTGTCCCCGATCTGCGCGGTGGTCTTGTCCCTCGTCGCGCTGCCGCCGGACCCCGCCGATATGCTCACGTTGTAGCTGATCTTCGTCCAGTTCGCCGTGACGCTCACGTTTTGCGCCGGCATGGTGAACTGGTTGCTGCTGTTGATGCTCAGCCCGCTTGGTGATTTTGACCAGCTGCTGAACTGATAACCGGCCGCCGGCGTCTTTGTCAGTGTTACGGTGTCGCCGTAATGGGCGGTTGATTTGTTGGTTGTCAGTGTGCCGCCTGCCGCCGGGCTGCTGGATACGCCCACGGAATAATTGATCTGTGAGAATGTACAGCTCACGGTCACAGCGCTGGATGGCATCGTGAACGTCCATTTGTTTGTCCCGGCTGCCGTGAACGTGATCCCGGATGCCGTCGGTGTGTTCGCGCTGTATCCGGTGTTCGGGCTGCAGGTAATGGTGATCGTTTCTCCGGCCGCCGCTGTGCTCTTGCTCGCGCTGGCCGTTCCGCCTGTCCCCGCGTTCACGGTGATGGCCTTTGCCGTCTGTTCAAACTCAACAGTCAGGGTAAATTCGGCGTTAACATGGCCGCCTGAATATGTGAATCTCGCCTGGAATCTCGGTGCGTTGAAATTGCTGGCGCAGTCAATCATGGCCGCGTTTGTATACCAGGAGCCTCTTGAAAACGGATCATATTCTACGCTCCGCTGCTCTACCTGGCCGCCCACGCCACTATCAATTTTCCAGCGGACAAAAGATAAACCGGCTGCCGGCGTGATGGCGTCAAACGTAATATTGGTCCATCCGTCCGCGTTCCATAGCGTTACCGATTTTGTCCTGGTATACGTCGTGTTCGCCATTCCGTCCGCTCCTTACGCCTTCATCAGTCCCATGGCCCCGTTGCTCATAACCTGCCAGATGTAGCTGCCCATTCGCATGCTGTTGGTCACTTCGCCCTGCGCGATATGAAAGATGTTATTGCTGAAATACGCGGCCTCCGTCTGGTTAATCCAGAAGCTCAGCCGGTCCGCCGTAAACGTCGCCATTTTGTTTGCCTGGTTCAGCGTCCCGTCCGGGTTGGTGACGTTATACCCGATGGCAATCCCGACGGTGTTGTTGGCGTCCAGGATGCCGCTGAAAATGTACGCGTTGATGCCGTTGATAAATTCCTCGGTGTCCTGCTCCACGGTCCGGATGCGCTCTTCCACATTGTATTCCTGGTATACGCCCTCCGCCGTCGCCGTCATCTGCGTTTCCACGGCCCGCTGGTATTCCCCGAACTGCTCGCTAAACGCGCTGTACTGGTGGTCCAGGTATACGCGGATCTCGTTCATTTCGTTCCGCACAATATCCGCGCTCTTGATAATCTGGCTTTTCAGCGCGTTGTATTCCTGCTCGGATTTCGTTCCCGCCGCCGCCGCCGTCCGGATAGCCGTCTGCGCTTCCGGCGCCATCTGCTCAATGGAAACATCCATCAGCGCCTGGTTCAGCTTTTCGCTCATTGCGAACAGGTGCCGGTACAGCTGGTTCAGCCTTTCCTCCGCGCTCCCGCTCTGGATTGGCGGAGTATCAAAGAATACCTTAGCCATCCCCGCCTACCTCCATAATCCGGCTGATCGAATAGATCCGCACATCCCCGCTGCCTTCCAGCCGGTACCGGATATGGTCGCTCCGCTTCGGGATAACCGGCAGGATGAACGTCCCCAGCTGGTTCCCGCTGCGCGTTCCCATTTCTTCCCATTCCCCGCCGTTGTACTGAATGGACAGCTTCATGGTCGCATCCGGTCCCAGGTACATCCGGATCTTGAACATGGAAACATACTTCTCGTTCCGTACGCTCTCGTTGCTGTTGTATCCGCCCTGCGCGGTGCTTACGCCGTACAGGTCAAACTCCGCGCTCCAGTCTATGTCGTCCTCCGGTGTCCCGCTCGTCCCGCGGACAGTCACCAGGGTGTTTTCGTCCTCGTCAATGAAGTACAGCTCGTCCTTTTCCGTCCCGAATCCCAGCGCGTGCGTCCCGTCCTCTTTCCACCAGGTCCCGTGCGCGGTGTCGTACACAAACAGGTGCCAGTCCTCCGCCGCGTCCTTCATGCTGATATAGTACAGGTCGCCCAGCACGCCGGCCCGCGCATCACTGTACAGCACGCCGCCCAGCTGCTCGCTTACCGGCTGCGGCAGCGTCCCGTCATATACCATGATGGCTTCCCGCGCCTTGTAGTACACGTTTTCCTGCACCACGGCCAGGCTGCGCCAGCTGCCATACTGCACGCCGCGTGCAATCGTCGTCTGAATACTGAAACTGGAAGGCGTCTGTCCGCTTACGCGGTGGATCGCGTTCTCCTTGAAAAACACGGGGTACCCGCGCTGCGTAATCGCGCCGGTCCAGGCGCCGTCCGTCCCGACGCTGGCCGCGTAACTGTCGGTCGACAAGCCCATGAAACAGTGCCAGTTTCTGAAATCACCGAGCTTCGATGCGTATATCTCGTTCACAACTTGCTCGCCGCTCAGCCCGTATTTGCAGCCCCACAGCCTATTGTTGCTTTCCACCACGTAATCCATGTCCGGTATGTCCAGTTCCGCGTGGATGGTTCCCGTAAGTCCTCCCAGCTCCACGGCCTGGTTCAGCAGCCCGGCCACCACAATGTAGTCGTCGCCGGCCGCGTAAATAATCATGCTGCCGTTCAGCATGCTTACCTGGTTTTCCAGTTTCACGTCCGGGTCCTCGCCGGCCAGCTGCAGTCCGGAAATTTCAATGCAGTCGTATTCTTTCAGCCCGGTTCCGATTCCGGTCCCTGTGATCTTTACGAACGTGCTGGCCACTTCCACCCATTCTTCCGTCGCCGCGCTGTACTGCCGCAGCACGTCATTTTCCCCGCTCTCGTCCAGCCAGTATGCGCCGTTCTCCGGGTCGGCCGGCGGCGTTGTTCCCGTCACAATGGTTCCCGAATAGTCGCTGCCGTCCAGCCGGCACATGGTCAGCGTCGTTCCGCTGCCCGCGGCGCTCCATTCCCGGTACATGTTCCCCGATTCGGTAATGTTTGCCGTGTTGAAATACTTTTTATCCGGGAAAATCAGCACGTATGCGCCGAACGATACAATCTTTTTCGGGCACATGTTCTCCGCCGTGCTCAGCGTGATCCCCTGGATCGCGTTCCCGTTGTAGTACACGGTGTTCCCGCGTACATAAACCAGCTGGTCCCGCCCGTGGATTCCCGTCAGCGGCACCTGCTCCTGCCCTTCAATGTCCATGCTGGTAATGCCGCGCCGCCGCCTCAATGCCAAAAGCGGGTACTGTTCCCCGCTCATGTTCTGCATGTCGTGCATTTCGCCGTCCGCGATTATTTCGTTGTGGTTGTACCCATTGAAGGCGCAGGTGGTCAGCGTGCTTTTCGCGCCTTCGCTCATCCTCGGCATTTCCCGCATGGCGCGCCTCCTTAAATCCAGAACTGCCGGTTCCGCTGGATCGGCATTTTCTTCCGGTTCCAGTAATCCGCAAAGTTGCCCCAGGCGTCCTCAAACAAGCTCCGGTCGTTGTTGTACTTGTCCATTTCCTGGTTCAGGTGGTCAATCTGCGCCATCAGCCAGTAAACGTAAATCATATCGTAAGGCGCAGGTACCAGCATTTCCGTTGTCGGGTCGGTGTCCTCGTCGTACTCCGGTCTGGTTTCTTCCTCCGCCGTGTGTTCGTGCGTCATAATGATTTCCTCGTGGATCTTCCCTTCAATCTCACTGAGGAAACCGATTTTATCCTCCGCCGGCATCATGTTCGGTTTCATTCTGTCGGCCTTGTCCATTGCCTGCTGTATCGTCATATTGCCCTCCTATGTCAAAAAGAGGACGGGAATTACCCGTCCTGTTGCCGGGTATTCCCGGTTACTGCGGCAGCCCGGTTCTGTTCGGAATCCCTGCGGCGTAATCCTCCGCCCGGTACTCCGCCTCGATGGACTGGTTCAGGATCTCCGCAATCGGCTTGGGCATTTCCTGTTCCATGCCGTTTGCGGGGATCTCAAAGCGCCGGTCGTTCACGCATACATAGAAGTATTCGCCTTTCGGCCTTCTCGGTACGCGTACCTTGACCATTTCCTTCCAGGGGTCCTTCTCGGCTTCCTCCGCTTTCACGGGCTCGTCCACCTGTACCGCCGGCACTTCTTCCACGATTTCAGCTGCTTTCTTCGCCATTTCGTCTTTCCTTTCCGCCCGTTGGTGGGCGAATCCGTTTTTTTACCTTATCTCCTGAACGGCCGGCAGGCGGGGTGTCGGCCCGCCGGCCGCCAGGGATAAAGTATGTTGATAACGGGCCGGGGGAAATGGCCCGGTATCTCAGATTTTCACCAGCACGCCGGTTTTCACCAGGTTTTCAACGGCTGCCGCGCATCCGCTGATTGCGGTGCCTCCGCCCGCGATGGTGACGCCGATGATCGCGCCGCTCCCGCTCAGCTGTACCTGCGTGTTCTTCTGCAGCCGGATGACTGCATCATTCACGCTCATGTACACGTTCTCGGTCACGATGTAGACGTTGTTTCCCTTGCTCTTCGCATAGATCACCACGTCCGCGTCCGGCATTTCGAACTTGTCGCCGGTAATCTCCAGCGGCCCGCCCTGGATCACCTGGTATTCGTCGAACTCGTACCCGGTCGCCAGGGTCTTTGTGATGGTCACTTCCGTTTCCGGTTCAACTCCGCTGGTTTCGTCCGCTTCAATCGCGGTGAATCCGGCGTCCGCATAAACCGTTACGCTGTGGCCATCATCGTCTGCGAACATCCGCAGGTTCAGAATGATCCTCATGGGTCATTCCTCCTTCATCAGTTGGCGCTGTCAGTGGCGGAATACGGGCTGCCGCTCCATACAGCAACCATGCGTTCCTGATACAAAATTTTGGCGGCGTGCTCCGTTTTTGCGCCAATTGTGCTAAATTGGTTCAAAGGTCCGCCCGCCTGGGTCTTGTCCTTGATGATGGATTCAAGGCCCGCGCCTTCCGGATCGACCACGCCGAACGCGTCCTTGCCAAAGAACAGCGTCTTGTAGGTCGCTTTGGTGTCGCCAGCTGCCTTGATGATCGGCGCCAGGTTGCTCTCGATGAAGCGGACGCCGTGCAGCTCGCCGATTTCGCCGTTGAAAATCTGCTCCGGCGCAGCGTACTTGTGGGCTTCCATCCAGTCGGGATGCTTCCGCAGCGCGTATGCCACATGCGGATGGACCACGGCCACGTACTTGTTGCCTTCAAAGGCAGGGGCTCCGCCGACTTTCAGGTTGGTCACGGCCTTGTTGATCATGTCCGGGGTCAGGTCGCAGGCATAGCTGGCCAGCGCGGTGAGCAGTTCGGCCTTTGTGCTCGGCGTGCTCTGGTAGGTGCTTCCGCTGTACGCGTCTGCAAACAGGATGTTGGTGCCGGTAATCAGCACGTTCCGGGTCAGAATGTCCAGGGTCTTGCCGCCGGCCGCGCCGATTTCCTCGATGGCGCCCGCAATCACATCATCCAGCGCGTGCATTTCCAGCTTATCAGATACAGCGACGTATTCGCCGTACTGCGCCAGGGTCACGGTCAGGTTGGTGATGCCAAATTCCTTGCCGTCCGGGATCACGCCTTCGGTCAGGGCGTCCATCAGGGGCAGGGTGTTGAACTTCCGCCATTCAACGGTCGTCCCGCGGTGTGCCGGAAGCGCTTGCTGCCGTCCCAGCTGGCTGAAAATCAGCTGGTCGCGGACGTTCTCCAGCAGCTCGGTGTCGTAAAAGGTTTTCATGGTGGGGCTCATGCCGCCCTGCGTATAGGAGCTGGTGTTGCCGGTGTACGCGTTCACCATGTTGGCGGTTCCGTTCACCACGGTTCCGGGACCAGCCACAAACATTTTCAGGTTCAGAATAATTCCATTCATGGGTTTTTCTCCTTTCGTTGCTTTTGCGCAACGTCGGGAGGCAGGTATTACAATTCGATCCGCTCCCCGCGTCGCGCACGTCTTATCAGGTCTTGCCGTTGCGCTTTCGTCATGGTACGGGGATCAATCTGGAAGTTGGTTGCCTGGCCGCCTTTCAGCGCGCCCTCGGCCGGCCGCGCCCGGTTCGCCTGGATCGTCTGCGCCATTTGCTCCTGCGCTTTCTGGATTCCGTATGCCATTGCCTGCGGTTCCAGCTCCCTGTGGTGGATGGCGTAATACGCCGTTTCCACGTCCAGCCCGCCTTCCGGGCTGGTCAGTCGCAGGAAAGTATCATTCTGCAGCTCCGCTGCCAGGTTGAATCCGGGAATCCGGGCTTTCAGCGCCTCCGCCTGCTGTGTCAGCTTCGCGTAATGCGCGCGCAGCGCTTCTTCCCGCTGGCTGGCCTGCTTCTCCGCCTGGTATCGTTCGTTCTCCTGCCGCAGCTGCTCCATGGTCCGGTAACTTTCAACAGTCATTCCGGCCTCGGCCGCCGCATCTTCAATCAGGCTGTCGTCCTTCTCGACGTTCTCAACAAACGCATCCAGGTTGCCTTCCTCAATTCCCCGCTGCTTTGCCAGCGCGTTGATCGCCGGCATCAGCTTATCCAGTACCGCCTGGGCGTCCGCCTGGTTCTTGAATCGTCTTTGAATGGTTTCCTGCACGTCCCGGTTGTACAGGTCGCGCATTTCGCCTTTCTTCAATTCCTTCCAGCGTGCTTCCAGGTCGTTTGCAGGGTTCGCCTGGCCCTCCGCCTGCGGTGCCTCCGCCTGCTGTTCCGGTGCGGCCGGCTGTTCTGCCGGTGCCTGATACAGCGGCGCCTGTCCGCGGGCTTTTCTCCGGGCTTCCTGCTTTTGCATCCGCGCTGCGAGGCGGTTGTCTACCTGCGTTCCATCTTCCAGAACAACAGGAGCATTTTCAGCAGCTATTCCTGCTTCCCCGTTCCCGGCCGCTGGCGCTGCGCCTGCGCCTCCGTCGCCGTTGAACATGTGCAGGTTCAGTTTGTTTTTGGTCATTTGGACCACCTTTCTGTCCGTCGGTGGACGATTCCTTATCTTGTTTTTATCACATGCACTATGCGTTTGTTAGTCGCACGTCAGCTCGGCCGCGTGCTCTCCGCCACCTGTGCCCGCGCTTTACGCACAAAAGCGTTCGTGTTGCTCGGTTTCCCCTGGTCCTCCGCCGGCAGCTGCGCTTCCGGTGCCGGTCCTTCCGGCTGCATGTTCCCGGCCGGCAGTCCCGCGTCCACGCTCATCTGCTGCATGATGGCCGCCAGCTGCTGCGCCACTTCCGGCTGATACTTCTCCGCCAGTGCCAGTGCGATCTGCGCCACTTTCAGCAGCGCGTCCTGCATGGTGCCCATGTTCTGAATCTTCTGCTGCAGCTCGTCCTTGCCCTTAAAGTCCATCATGTCCAGCATCAGCAGCACCTGGTCCACCAGCTGCGGGTTGAATACGCCCATGTTCATAAACTGAACAGCCAGCTCGTTCTGGCTCATCTTCGTGTATGCCGTTTCCCGCTGCGCGTGTACTTCAATATCGAACACGGGCTTCCGGTATCCGGGCTCCAGGCCCAGTCCTCCGGTCAGCTGCTGGTCTACCAGCTTCGCGTTGGAATAGCTCACAAACATGGCCTGCCCGTTCTGCCCCAGGATTCGGAACTGCCGCGGAATATCATAGAACTGCCGGATGCGCTCGATCACCATGTTGATAATCTGCTCGTATGCCCGGTACGCGCCGCGGTTGGTGTCCTTGCTGGTCCGCCCGCTCTGCTCCTGCAGCGCCGCAATCGCGCTGGCCGCCGTGACGCCGCTCGGTGTCCCGCCGTTGTTCACGTCGGTGTTCCCGGTAATGTATTTCAGCTCGTCGATCTTCCGGTCCATCATGTTCAGCGCCGCGCCCTGGATGCCGTTCGTTTCAATCTGCCGCAGCGCGGTTTCTCCCAGCATGCCGTTTGTGTGCACAAAAGGCAGGCTCCAGTTGGCAAATTCGTCCTCGTTCACGCCGCCGTCGTTCTGGATGAAATAGCGCGGCGTGCTCGTCACCACGGTGTTCTGCACCAGTGCCTGGTTGATGGTGTCAACGTCCGTCTGGCAGTCCTTCCCGATGTCAAAGTATCCGTACCCGGCCGGGCTGCCGGCCACCTTGTACAGCGGGTCCAGCACAAACGGATAGTCCCCGTCCCAGTACAGCCCCTGCTCTTCGCCGTTGTTCTCCGTGCTGTACAGGATCTCTTCCCCGACAAACTGGACGTAATGCAGCACCTTCCGCCCGTTGTCCCAGCGGTGATAGTACCAGTCCACCAGCACGCTCTTTTCGCTGGTGTCCACCTTGTCGTCCGTCCGGTACTCCCGCGCAATCAGCACGGCCCGGCCCAGCTTGCCTTCCAGCTGCGGATACATCTGCACCAGCTTCCGGTTGTCCACCAGCTTCGTGTAGAAAAGGTTTTCGCTGTCCTGGATGTCCTCAATGCCCGGTTCCCAAAACAGTTGCAGCAGGTTCACCTTTTTCGTGCTTATATCTCCCAGCCCGCCCAGCTTTTCCTTGTCCCAGCCGATGTGATAACAGCCGGTGCCTTCCTGCAGCTTCTGATACTGCGCGTCGTCGTACTCGTCCCCGAATTTATTGTTTTTCAGCACCACGGGGATAATTTCGCTCAGGATCTTTGCCTCCGCCTGATCCTCTTCCATCCGCGGCAGGATCACGGGCTCCGGGTAGCTGTCCATGGCGTCGGCGTGCTTCCCGACAATGCTGTTCCATAGCCAGGCTGTCGCGCTCTTTTTCTCCGTCGCGCCCTGCGTTCCGCGCTCTTCCTGGATCATTTCCCAGTTCCGCAGCTTCCACCATTCCTGCGCCCGGATAATCCGCCGGTCAATGGTCGCCTTCCCCTGCTTATACTTGTTCAGGGTTTCAATTGCTTTCATCACCTGTTCTTTCCCGATGGGCGGCCCGGCCTGCTGCGCCTGGAATCCGCCCTCCGGTGCCAGTGACTGCGCGCCCATTCTCGCGCCCAGCTGGTATGCGTCCTCCGCCTCCGCCGTCCTTACCGGCATGGTCGGCAGGTCCATCCCTTCCGCCTGCTGCTGTTCCGCCGGCTGCTGCCGGTACAGTCCCAGCATGCTCGCAAAGTCCCTCAGCCTCCGCCCGCGTCTGTTCTCACTCATTTTCGTTTGCTCCTTCCTCCGGTTTTACCGGTATCCCGTCCCATGTCATTGTTACGCTTTGCGGTTCGCTCAGCGCCAGCAGCTCCATTCCGTCGCCGTAAGCCCGCATGCGCTTTCTTACCGTCGCCTCCGCCCACGGGTCCGGCTTAATCCGCAGCAACAGATCTCCCGGCTGGTCCCGGTAGTCAATTTCCTGTATGCCGTTCTGCGCTGCCTGGAATTTGGTGATGCTGTGTGCCAGTCCCTGCACCAGCATGCTCGCCGCCGCGCATACTTCCCGGTACTGCTCGCATTCGTCCGGCTGCGCGTGCCCGGTAATGGTCACTGTGAATTTCTCTACGCTCAGATTGATGTTGATCATGCGTGCCTCCTTGCCATCTGTTCCAGGGGGTCCCCTGTCCAGTCGATTTGCTCGGTTTCAATCACTATCGGCGGTTTGCACGTCCGGTACATGCACATGTACCTGGTTTCATCCGCCGCGTGGTCCTCTCCCTTTGTGTCCAGGTCCTCCGGCGCGTGCTCGTCGTATTCCAGCGTCGGTATGGTCCTCCGCCAGTTCTTGCAGGTGTTGAATACGTACATCTGCGGGAATCCGTTTTCGTCAAACATCAGCCGGTACTGCACCTGCATCCATCCCGGAATCCGGTGATGGTCGCCTGGCTGGAAGAATACGCCGTGCCTGCTCGCGGTTTCCGCGATGCTGATTCCGCCGTCCTCCTTCCATATTGCCGGGTCTGCAATCCCCGTGATCTTCTTCCCGGCCAGGTACGGATGCTCGCGCTCCGTCTTTGCGATTTCCTGGAAAACCTTTTCCGCCGGCCATTTCAGCCCTTCGTCCGGTATCGGTTCGCCTCCGGAATACTGCACGCCGTACATTTCCAGTATCCGGTACAGTACGCCGTTCTCGTCCACGGTCCACCAGCCCACGCTGAACGGTTTCGCGCTGCCCCAGTCAAAACTGCGGTATATCGGCCAGCTTCGCGGCGGCGTAAACGGATTGATTACATGCGTCCATTGCCGGCTGTCGTACCCTTCCGGATTGTCGCGGAAACTTTCAAAGAACATCCCGCTGTAAATGTCCCAGTCCCCGTACAGCCAGCCCTTTTTCAGCTTCGGCGGCAGCGCCTCCAGAAAACTGATATAGTCCGGGCTGTACTCCATCAGGTACTTGTTTTCCGTCACCAGGGATTGAATGAAAACATAGTCCTCCGCCTTTTCCTTCCCGCGGTAGTTCCGGTCAATGAACAGGCGCTTGATGTACTGGTGGCTCGGCCCGCCGGGGTTGCACGTGTAGTAGATCCGCTTCGGGATTTCGTCCGTGCTTCGGCAGCAGCTGGCAATGATTTTCAGCCAGTCCTCCTGCAGCTGCGTTGCCTCGTCCACAAAGATGACGTGATACTGCACGCCCTGGTACTTCATCCCGTCTTTGTCGCTGTCGTAATATTCAAACGTGATCGTGCTGCCGTTCGGGAATATGAATTTCCGCTCCTGCTGGTTGTACTTTGCCAGCCCTTTCAGCCGGTTTTTCAGCGGATCTATGTGGTTGTTCCGCAGTTCAACCAGCGTCCGGCGCACAATCAGCACTTTGATTCCCGGCCAGCGGTTGCACAACAGGTGCGCCTTGCAGTCAATGGCCCAGCTTTTCCCTCCGCCTCTCGCGCCTCCAAAA
>Ga0326511_10002368_pt1 | contig 15341 bp, 12 predicted proteins | sample 0_2496_0518_D_FD_203701 | JGI IMG/M metagenome (GOLD analysis project Ga0326511, IMG submission 203701) | Bovine rumen microbial communities from UC Davis, California, United States - 0_2496_0518 | ecosystem: Host-associated > Mammals > Digestive system > Stomach > Rumen | place: USA...
CAGATTATAGGGGGTATTTCCATTGCCATGGTTATTGTGTTCTTCTTCCTCTTGTTCAACTTCAAAAAATACGGCGTCACAACCGTATGTATGGCAGCGTTGGCACTGATGATTCCTGGTGCACTGATGGGGCTGGGACTGATGAACCGCGCCCTTGGGCTGACTTCTATCTTCGGACTTATCACCCTGATGGGAATGATTATGCGTAACGAGATTTTGATTTTCGAACATGCCATCGACTTGATCAAGCAGCATGTGGCAGAACATGGCGACTGGAATGTGGATCGCAAGGCTTATAATAGGGCTGTGCGCCAGGCGGCGTACGATGCGGGTAAACGACGTATGGTGCCCATCTTCCTTACCACAGCCACGACAGCCGTTGGTGTAGTGCCGATGATTATCGCCCAGAGTTCGTTCTGGATGCCCGTGGGTGTCACCATCTTTGCTGGTGGTATTGGCTCGCTCATCATGGTCGTCACCATGCTCCCCGTTATTTATTGGAAGGTTTCGACTAAGTGAGAGAAGTAAGAGACTGCTCTCGCTTCTGAACGTGAGAAAGCTCAACGTAGTTAAAGTAAGTTCTAAGTAATTATGAGAAAGATATTATCACTGATAGCCTTGGGCTGTGCACTTTCAGCCTCGGCACAGACTTACACGCTGGAGCAGATAAAGGATTCTGCTCTCCATAACAACATTGCTATCCGTAGTGCCAAATACAACATTGCAACTGCTCAACAGCAGCGCAAGGAGGCGTTTACCAAGTATTTCCCTAATGTGAGCGGTACTGGGCTATGGTTCAATGCCAATAAAGGTATGGCACAAACCTCCTTGAACCTCTCAGAGAGCATATCTCCCGAACTGGGGGCGACTTTGGCTCAGTCGTTACCTCTAGAGGCTTTGGCTGCTTTAGGTAATCCCGTCAGCATCTCGATGATGAAGAACGGCACCATCGGCTCGCTCATGGCTGTGCAACCTGTCTTTGCTGGTGGTCAGATCATTAACGGCAATAAACTCGCCAAGGTGAGCGAGGACGTGAGTCGCTTGCAGTTGCAGTTGTCGGAAAACGATGTGGAGAAAACTGCCGAACAATATTTCTGGCAGTTAGTCTCGATGCAAGAGAAAATGAAGACCATCGAGACTGTAGATACCCTATTGGCAAGTATCCACAAAGATGTAGATGTGGCTGTGCGTGCAGGTTTGGTTATGCCTAACGATCTGTTGCAGGTGCAACTGCGGCAGAACGACATCCAAAGTCAGCGGCTGAAGCTACAGAACGGCATCGCTATTGTCCGTTTGTTGTTGTCGCAGTATTGCGGCCTGCGCGATACGTCGTTCGTCATATTCTATCAGACTGACGCTATTTCACCGCTGGCTACCAAGCAGGACCATCGTCAGGCTTTATTGGGAACTGCAGAATATCAGCTGCTTGGCAAACAGGTGGAAGCTGCTAATCTGCAAAAGAAACTGGCCGTTAGCCAGAACCTTCCATCAGTTGCTGTAGGTGTGGGTTACAACTACCATAATCTGCTGGACAATAATCATACGTTTGGTATGGTGTTCGCCACCGTCAGCGTACCCATCTCCGACTGGTGGGGCGGCTCACACGCCATCAAGCGCCGCCAGATTGAGCACCAGAAGGCTGTCGAACAGTTAGAGAACAATGCCCAGCTGCTGACAATCCGTATGCAGAGTGCCTGGAACGGTGTCGAGGAGAGCTACCAGCAGCTCCTGCTCTCCCAGTGCAGCATAAAACAAGCTGAGGAGAACCTCCGACTGAATCGCGACTACTATCGAGCCGGCACCTCAAAGATGTCCGACCTCCTCGAAGCCCAGCTCCTCTATCAACAGGCCCTCGACCGCCGCACCGATGCCTTCACCGACTATCAGAACAAACTCCTGGAATACCATCAGGCAATAGGGGAGCACCTGCATAACAACGTGGATTAACCGAAATTTTTGACTGCATACAGCAAACCATTACACACTCTATTCAGCTTGTCATGGTTACGACATGTCACCAGTGGCACTATGTCTTTAGCTGTGCGCTTGCCGCTATTAGGCCGCGCTCGGGACTTGCACCCGTTAGATTATGCCCATGTCGGGCGAACTACTAAAAAGGGACTTGCCCGTTTTGGGCAGGTCCCTTTTCATTATTGTCGGATTAAAATTATTCCTCAACGGCTGCCTGGGCGGCGGCTAGACGTGCGATGGGCACACGGAAGGGAGAGCAAGAGGCGTAGTTCATGCCAATCTTGGCGCAGAACTTCACAGAGCTGGGCTCGCCACCATGCTCACCACAGATACCGCAACGGAGGTCAGGACGTACCTCGCGACCTTCCTTGACGGCGAACTTGATGAGACGACCGACACCCTTCTGGTCGAGCACCTGGAACGGGTCAACTTTCAGAATCTTCTTGTCGAGATAGACGGGCAGGAAGCTGGCGATGTCGTCGCGGCTGTAACCGAAGGTCATCTGCGTAAGGTCGTTGGTACCGAATGAGAAGTACTGAGCCTCCTCGGCGATGCGGTCGGCGGTCAGGGCTGCACGAGGAATCTCAATCATTGTACCAATTTCAAACTCTACCTCGATACCCTCAGCAGCAAACACTTCCTTAGCGGCGTGCTGGATAACTTCCTTCTGCTGCTTCAGCTCGTACATGGTGCCAATTAGTGGAACCATGATCTCGGGCTTCGGGTTCTTGCCTTCCTTCTTCAACTCGCAAGCAGCACCCAGAATGGCCTTGGTCTGCATAGCGGTGATTTCGGGGAAGGTGATGCCCAGACGGCAACCACGGTGACCCAGCATCGGGTTGTTCTCGGCCAGCGAGTCTACGCGGCGCTTGATGTCTTCGACGCTGACACCCATTTCCTTAGCCATCGTCTCCTGACCAGCAAGATCGTGGGGGACGAACTCGTGCAAGGGAGGATCGAGCAGACGGATGTTCACGGGCAGACCGTCCATAGCCTCAAGGATACCCTTGAAGTCGGCCTTCTGGTAGGGCAGCAACTTAGCAAGTGCCTTCTCACGTCCGGCAACGCTGTCTGCCAGAATCATCTCGCGCATAGCGATAATCTTCTTGTCCTCGAAGAACATGTGCTCAGTACGAGTCAGACCGATACCCTTGGCACCGAACTCACGAGCGAGCTGAGCGTCGCGAGGAGTATCTGCATTGGTACGCACCTGCAACTTGGTGTACTTGTCGCAGAGGTCCATCAACTCCTTGAAGTCGCCTGAGAGCTCTGCGGCCTTCGTGGGTACTTCGCCAGCGTATACCTGGCCAGTGGTACCATTCAGAGAGATATAGTCGCCTTCCTTATATACAACGCCGTCGATTTCGACAGTCTTGTCCTTGTAGCTGACATTGAGTGAACCTACACCCGATACGCAGCACTTACCCATACCACGAGCAACCACGGCAGCGTGAGAGGTCATACCACCACGAGCAGTGAGGATACCCTCGGCAGAGGCCATACCGGCGAGGTCTTCAGGCGAAGTCTCAATACGTACAAGCACCACCTTATGACCATCGTTATGCCATGCCTCAGCGTCGTCAGCGTGGAACACAATCTGACCGCAGGCAGCACCAGGAGATGCAGGCAGACCCTGAGCAATAACCTTAGCCTTAGAAAGAGCCTTCTTATCGAATACGGGGTGAAGCAGTTCGTCGAGTTTCTGAGGCTCACAGCGCATGATGGCGGTCTTCTCGTCAATCTTACCCTCGTGGAGCAGGTCAATAGCAATCTTCACCATAGCAGCACCGGTACGCTTACCGTTACGGGTCTGCAAGAACCACAGTTTACCTTCTTGAACTGTGAACTCCATATCCTGCATATCGCGATAGTGCTCTTCTAGCTTCTCCTGAATGCCGTTCAGCTGGTTGTAAATCTCAGGCATAGCCTCCTCCATAGAAGGATACTTGGCTACGCGCTCCTCCTCGGAGATGCCTGCGCGCTCAGCCCAGCGCTGAGAACCAATCTTTGTAATCTGCTGCGGCGTACGGATACCAGCCACAACATCCTCACCCTGTGCGTTGACAAGATACTCACCGTTGAACAGGTTCTCACCGTTGGCAGCGTCGCGGCTGAAGCAGACACCTGTAGCAGAGGTGTCGCCCATGTTACCAAACACCATTGCCATCACGCTAACGGCTGTACCCCACTCGTCGGGGATTCCTTCCATCTTACGATACAGGATAGCGCGCTCATTCATCCAACTGCGGAACACGGCACATATAGCGCCCCAAAGCTGCTCGATAGGATCGTTGGGGAAGTCCTTGCCAGTGCGCTCCTTGATGGCCTCTTTGAACAGGACAACCAGTTTCTTCAGTTCATCAACGCTCAGATCCTTGTCGAGCTTCACGCCACGCTCAGCCTTCACCTTCTCAATGATTTCCTCAAACGGATCAATGTCGGTCTTATTAACTGGCTTCATCTCGAGCACCACGTCACCGTACATCTGCACGAAACGACGGTAGGAGTCGTAAACGAAGTGAGGGTTGTTGGTCTTCTTTACCATGCCCTCGGCAACCTCGTCGTTCAGGCCCAGGTTCAGGATAGTATCCATCATGCCAGGCATAGAAGCACGAGCACCAGAACGTACAGAAACGAGCAGGGGGTTCTCCTTGTCACCGAATTTCGAGTTCATCAGCACCTCGATGTGCTTCACGGCAGCCATCACGTCATCGTTCAGCAGCTCCATAATCTTCTGCTGACCCACCTGATAATATTCATTACAGCAATCGGTGGTGATGGTAAAACCAGGAGGAACAGGAACACCAATCAGGTTCATCTCAGCAAGGTTTGCACCTTTGCCACCCAGTTCCTCACGCATTTTTGCATTACCTTCGGCTTTACCGTTACCGAAGAGGTAAACTCTCTTTTGACTCATAGGTTTCTCTTAATAGTTATACGATTTAACAATTTATTGACTGTTTCAAGTTTGAATTGTGCAAAGATACGACTTTCTTTCGTAAAACCAAAAAAAAATAACGAATTTTTCCATTTTTATTTGTACCTTTGCAGCATGGGAAAAAACAAAAAGCCATTGCCCCTGCTTGAAGGGGTCACCATTGAGTCAACAGCCGCTGAGGGAAAATGCCTTTTCCATTGGAACGATTTAGTAGTCTTTGTACCCTTCTGCGTTCCTGGCGACGTCTGCGACGTTCAAATCAAGCGGAAGAAACATTCTTTTGCTGAAGGCGAGGTCGTAAATATTATAAAATATAGTAATGTACGCGCGAATTCATTTTGTGAGCATTTCGGAGTATGCGGAGGCTGCAAGTGGCAAGTCTTGCCCTACGAGGAACAGTTGCGCATGAAACAGCAGCAGGTCTTCGACCAACTGTCACGCATCGGCAAAGTGGAGTTGCCGCCCTTCCGGCCTATCATTGGTTCGGTAAAGACGCAGGAGTATCGCAACAAGTTGGACTTTGGCTGTGCTAACAAGCGGTATCTGACCAAGGAGCAAATCATGTCGCTACCCAAAGACGAAAGCCAGAGTTTGAAAGACGTACCGGCTATAGGATTCCACATCACGGGTGCTTTTGACAAGATATTACCCATCGACAAATGTTGGTTGATGGATGACTTGCACAACAAGATTCGTAATGAGGTGCGCGACTACGCCATCGAGCACGGACTGTCGTTTTTTGACCTGCGTGCCCAGGTAGGACTGTTGCGTGACATCATCATACGCAACTCGGCCAGCGGGGAATGGATGGTCATCTTTCAGTTCCATTATGACGAGACAGGCGGCGAGAAAGAAGCTCAAGCTTTAATGAAACATATAGCTGATAAATTTCAGCAAATCACGTCGTTAATGTATTTGAATAACCAGAAATGCAACGACACCATCGGCGATCAAGATATTCTCACCTTCAAGGGAACTGACCATATCTTTGAACTCATGGAAGACCTGAAGTTCAAGGTAGGACCCAAATCGTTCTACCAGACGAACACTGAACAGGCCTACCATCTGTATAGCGTAGCACGTGAGTTTGCAGGACTGACAGGCGAGGACGTCGTCTACGACCTTTATACGGGTACGGGCACCATCGCCAACTTTGTAGCCAGACAAGCCAAGCAAGTGGTAGGTATTGAGTACGTTCCTGAAGCCATTGAGGATGCGAAAGTCAACTCGGCCTTGAACGGTATTACCAACACCCTATTCTTTGCCGGTGACATGAAGGACATTCTGACCGACACCTTCATCGGTATGCACGGCCAACCCGATGTCATCATCACTGACCCGCCACGCGCCGGTATGCATCCCGATGTGGTAAAAACCATTCTACGGGCTGCTCCAAGACGTATCGTCTACGTATCGTGTAACCCTGCCACTCAGGCACGCGACCTGCAGATGCTTGACGAAAGCTATCGGGTTGAGGCGGTTCAGCCAGTGGACATGTTCCCCCACACCCCCCATGTTGAGAATGTTGTATTATTAATTAAACGATAACAAGAATGAAGAAACTATTATTTGCAGCAGGTCTGATTGCCTGCACCCTGACAGCCAACGCGCAAGACACAAAAAAGGCTACCATCGAGGTGCCACAATGGGTCAAGGACGTGAAGATTTCGGGCTATGGCATGGTTCAATACCAAGGCAATGACAAGGAGGACAGCGAGCAGAACACGTTCAACCTCCGTCTGGTACGTGTGTCTGCGGAAGCACGTCCTCATAAGGACTTCTACGCCAAGGCACAGATGCAGGTGAACGGCAACACCAGCGAAGGATCATCGGCCATCCGACTGGTAGACCTCTTCGGTGAATGGCAGAAATACAAGTTTTTCATGGTGAAAGCCGGTCAGTTCAAGCGTCCCTTCACGTTCGAGAACCCTATGCACCCCATTACGCAGGGATTCATGTCGTACTCGCAGAATGTCTCTAAACTGTCTGGGTTCAGCGACCGAACAGGTGAGCAGGCCAGCAACGGCCGAGACATCGGTCTACAGATTCAGGGAGATTTGCTTCCCGACGCCTCAGGACGAGCTTGGCTCCACTATCAAGTGGGTGTGTTCAACGGACAGGGCATTAACGTCAAGGATGCCGACAACCGCAAGGACGTGATTGGAGGTCTTTGGATTATGCCAATCAGCGGTCTACGTATAGGTGCGTTCGGTTGGACTGGTACGCGTGCAGGCGTCGGCGAAAAGAACCGCTATGCCCTTTCTGCTGAATATGCCAAGGACGATTGGACATTTCGTTCGGAATACATCCACTCTCAGGGATTCGGCTCGAACCCTGCCACTGGCGACAAAGCCGACGGTATCTATGCATTGGGTATTGTACCTATCATCAAGCAGAAACTCCATGTGAAGGCACGTTACGACCTCTATCGCGACCGCAAGGAATGGTCATCGAGCAAGACCAACTATGAGGTAGGTGCCGACTATGTCTTCACAAAGAATCTTCAGTTGAACATAGAATACGCCCGCGTCAACGAACGGGCTACGCACAGCGACTATAATCTGATAGACGTCGAACTGGACTTCCGCTTCTAGCGGTTGCGCCCTAACAGGCCACGCAACGTGAAGTAGAACCACTCCTCAAGGCGAAACAGCCACCACCAACGACAGGGACAATAGCCAAACTTGGTTGTTGTCCCTTTGTTTAATGCCCGACGGTCTATGGAGCCCCATGTGCGACGAAGCTCTTCCAAACCATATTGGCGGTCGGATACTGATAATTCGCTTCCATGAACGTGGTAGAACATGTAAACATCGACAAGGTTGAGCCAACGATGGTTCTCATACAGTCCAACCACATAGTCCTCCACACCCAGCTCAAGCAATTGTCGTCGCATGCTCTCGTTAGCGCGTAGATAGTCGAAGCGGCGCACACTCACCTGATGGGTTGAAGAAGTGGCATGCTGCCGATAATAATAACGGCCAGAACAACACCTGACGAAGCGGCTGTTCAGATAGTGCAGGCGCGTAGTGTTGTCGTCGCTATAAGAACGGCAAGTCTCGTCATAGGGATATCGCCTATGAATGGCTGCTCGAACGCCATAAACACCATGAATCTGCCATGTCAGGCTACGGAGAAAAGCCTCACGTCCCGTCAGTCTGTCGAATGGTTTCATCGGATAGGGTTCCTCCCAGTCGACATCAACCATACGCAAGTCCAGCAGTACGGCGTCTGTTACATCGTCAAAGGCTTCAACCATTCGCTCTAATGCATTAGTTTCCAGCCAATCATCGGAATCAAGCATGGTTATGATTTCACCTTTGGCAAGTCGCAGTCCTTCATTTCGGGCATGGGCCTGCCCTCGGTTCTCAAACAAACGAACAACCTCCACACGTAAGTCACCTGCAGCAAAGTCATTCAGGATATGCAACGACTCATCAGTCGATGCATCGTCGATACAGATAATCTGAATATCGCGTAACGTCTGTGCCAGCAAGGAGTCGAGACATCGTCGCAGATAGGGTGCCGCATTATAGACGGCCACGAGAACGGTCACCTTAGGCATGGGGGAAGCGTTTTTTAATTTTTGTAGTCAATGCAGTCCAAAGCGACGTTTTCCGCTGGAGTACCCGCAACGAATAGAGCAGGCTGACCACACAAAGCACTACCCCGAGCCCCCAGCAAATGCCTGACGGAAAAAACACTTGCAGACGGCTAACGGCAAAAAGAATGGCACCACCCAGTAGCAACTGGATGACGGAATAGCGAAGTACCTGGCCTGACATGTAGTAGCCATAGCGGAAATAGGCATAGCCGGCAACCATCAGTAAATCGAGCACATAGCTGACAGAAAGCGCCACGCCTGTACCAACTAATCCCCAACGACTATACCCCCACATGATCAGCCCGACGAGTAGCAGGTCGTAGACTCCTTCAAGAATCATATAGGTCACAGAATCGCCACGGGCTAAGGTCAGGTAGGACACAGGTAGCGAGAGCGCCTTGACATACATGGAGAAAACGGCAGCTTGCGCCATAGGAATCACTGCCACGAAACGACTACTGAATAGTAACGGTACCAATATTGGTATACTCACCATCAACAACGACAATAGCGGCGCCACAATAAGCACAGAAACCTCAATCTGCCGATTGACTGTCAGGTTTTGCACTTCCACATCGTCATGGGGAACTGCCGACAGCCTCGGAAAGAAATCGCTCTCCATCGACGAGAACACAAGGCCTGCAAAGGTACAAACCAACATAAAGCCTGCATTGTAGAGCCCCACATCGTCCAGTCCTCCTTTGACGTTCATGTAGGAGCGAATGAGCATCTCTGCGCCACTTCCTAACACACCAGCCACAACGAATGCCAATCCTAAGCGAATCATACTAGCACCCTCACGTAACCCGTCTGTACTACCCATACGGAGAGGGTAAAGGCGATAGGAGCGACTGATGGTGAGCAGGGTTGTGACCAATGCCATCAGCACAATCACAGGCACAATGGCAGCCTGGCCGAAATAATAGTAGAGCGGCACTGAAACGACTAACGTAGCCAGCACGCCACACAACTGGATGACAGCCAGCGAACGCAAGCTGCGGACCCCTTTCAGAATGGCCGTCTCACCACCCGTAATAGCCAACAGGCCAACGGCTGGCGAAAGAAGGACAAAGTGAAGGGTGTGGTCGCCCCAAGAGAACGTACTCTCACTAAGCCACGGACCTGCAACGGCACATACCAGCATACCCAACAGGGCCGTCAGGAAACTCCAAAGACGGACCACCTGAACAAAATGCTCAATCTTCGACTCGTCGCCCGAGTCAAAAAGTTCAGAGATATGCTTGACAGCTGAAAATGAAATGCCAAAATTGGTGGCCTGCGAGATGAAAGTAACCGCGGAGTTGAAGAGCGAGACCAGTCCCATACCATCTGGGCCTAACAGCAAGGCTACCAACTTATTACGCACAAGGCCTACCAAAATGTTTAGTCCTTGCACGCCTCCGAAAATTCCGGTATATTTCAGTACGTGGCTATAACTACCCGCGTCTTCTCTTTTCATGTTTTGCTTTTATTTTAACGCAAAAAAGAACTTTTTATTACGTAATTGCAAATTATTTCGTATTTTTGTACCGTGAAACTGAGCATCATCGTTCCTGTTTATCGCGTGGAAGCCACCCTCGACCGCTGTCTGACGAGCGTGGTAAGTCAATCATTTGCAGATTTTGAAATCATTCTTGTTGACGACGGATCGCCTGACCGCTGCCCGCAGATATGCGACGAATGGGCTGTACGCGATAAGCGAATCAAGGTGATACACCAAGCGAACACAGGACTTAGTGCAGCCCGAAACACAGGATTAACACTGGCCCAAGGGGAATACCTGACTTTCATAGACAGTGACGACTACATAGCAGAAGGCACCTTAGAGGCCGTGATGGGCGAAATGGCTGACAACGATATTTTGGAATATCCCGTCTGGTGCTTTTTTGGTTCACACCACCAATCACTCCTGAGCTTTGAGTCTAAAACTTTTTCCGACATGCACGAGTACTGGTTACAGGGACGCGCTTACTTACACACCTATGCTTGGAACAAGATTTACCGCCGTCATCTGTTCCAAACCGTCCGTTATCCTGTCGGGAAAGTGTTTGAAGATGCTTATACCCTTCCCCTTTTACTCCACCATGCCCGCCAAGTAAAGACATCGGACAAGGGGCTCTATTACTATTGCTGGAACAAGGAAGGAATAACAGCTCTAGCTCGAGGCAAAGAGCTCCGAATGCTACTCGATGCCCATCTGACCTCTGGCATGCCGATGGATGACCGCTACTACATGCACCTGCTGAATATACAGATGGACGTCTACGAGTTGACAGGTGACGCCCCCACCTTGTCCTATCGACGAATCAAACCTTTTGGAAATATTAAACAAGTAGTAAAAGCTATAGCACTCAACATTTTAGGAATAAAAGGAATATGCAAAACGAACAAGATAATTCACAAGCTTCTCCATTAGTCACGTTTATCATCGCCTACTACAATCTGCCAACAGAGATGCTCCGCCAATGTCTCGATAGCATCCTGGCCTTGACGCTATGCCGAAATGACCGACAGATTATAGTTGTAGACGATGGTTCCGACCAGAGTCCGCTTGAAGAACTCAGCCAATATATGGACGACATCCTGTATCTGAGACAGCCCAATGCCGGATTGAGTGAGGCCAGAAATAGCGGTATTCAGATGGCCAAGGGACAGTATTTACAATTTGTGGATGCCGACGACCTGCTGCTTCAGTCACCTTATGAACACTGCCTGGATATCGTGCGCTTTAAGCAACCAGACATCGTCATGTTCGACTTTACGGACGGAAACGACAACGACAACTGTGCCACTTTCAATACGGAAGACCTAAGAAGCGGTACGGAGTATCTTAGCCAGCACAATCTTCAGGCAACTGCGTGTGGCTATCTGTTCAAGCGGAGCATGATTGGCAATCTGCGATTTACTCCAGGCATATACCATGAGGATGAGGAGTTTACCCCGCAATTGCTCTTGAGAGCAGAAAGCGTCCTTGCTACCGATGCAAAGGCCTATTTCTATCGCCACCGTCCCCACTCTATCACCACAGAAGAAGACAAACGGAAAGTAGTGAAACGAATCAGCGACAAGTTGCTGGTTATCAAAAAGCTTCATCGTATGGCCGACACGATGCCCACGGAAGAAAGGCTGGCGCTCAACCGCCGTGTAGCTCAACTGACGATGGACTACATCTACAACATCATCACGCAGACCCGCGACCGACAGTTTCTGGATCACAAACTGGAACAGCTGAGACTGGAGGGACTGTTCCCCCTTCCCGACCGCGACTACACCACAAAATACAAATGGTTTCGCAGGATGACCAACAGTAGCATCGGACTATCGCTGCTGATGAATGTCTTACCAATGATTAATAAAGAGCGATGAGAATCCTACTCCTTGGTGAATACAGCAACGTGCATTGGACGCTGGCAGAAGGTCTGCGCCAGTTGGGACACCAGGTAACGGTGGCCTCGAATGGCGATTTCTGGAAAGACTATCCACGCGATGTTGACCTAGCCAGGCAACCGGGCCATTGGGGAGGACTCAAATTGATGGCCAAGGTCTGCCGTCAACTGCCCGTGTGGCGGGGATATGACATTGTTCAACTCATCAACCCCATGTTCCTCGAACTCAAGGCCGAACGGATATTCCCTATTTATCGTTACCTGCGTCGCCACAACAAGAAGATGGTGCTGGGTGCTTTCGGCATGGACTGGTACTGGGTACACACCTGCACCTTCAAGAAGCCACTACGTTACAGCGACTTCAATATAGGTGACACCCTCCGCAACGACGAGCCTGCGCAGAAAGAACGGGCCGACTGGCTCGGAACAACCAAGGAGAAGCTCAACCAATGGATTGCCACGGACTGCGATGCCATTGTGACGGGTCTTTACGAATATGACGTTTGTTATCGACCTTTCTTCCCGGAGAAAACCCAATTCATTCCCTACCCCATCATACTGCCTGACAGCATTACCAAGAGTCAGACCAAGCGGTCTGCTGTAACCATCTTCATCGGCATCAGTCGCGGACGAAGCCAATACAAGGGAACAGACATCATGCTTAAAGCCGCTCAAGACCTGCAAAGCAAGTACAAAGACCGTATGCAGCTGAACGTGGCCGAAGGGGTACCTTTTGCGGAATATCAGCAAATGATGGATGGCTCAGACGCTATTCTTGATCAGCTTTATAGCTACACACCGTCTATGAACCCTCTGATGGCCATGTCGAAGGGGATTGTCTGTATAGGCGGGGGCGAGCCTGAGAACTACGCCATTCTGGGAGAGCAGGAGCTACGTCCAATCATCAACGTGGAGCCGACCTACGAAAGTGTCTACCAACAGTTGGAACAGTTCATTCTGCATCCGGAGCGTATTGAGGACTTAAAGCACCAAAGTGTGAAGTATGTCCGCCGTCATCACGACTACCTGAAGGTTGCCCGACAATACGAAACCCTATATAATAAACTATGATAACATTTCCCATTGCTAAAATCAACCTCGGACTGAACGTCGTCGAGCGACGTTCGGATGGTTACCATAATCTTGAAACCGTCTTCTATCCCGTCCCCATCAGTGATGCACTCGAGGTACAAATGATGGACAAAAGTTTCCCCTCTGACTTTGATTGTGACTTGAAAGTGACCAACATCAACATCGAGGGCGAAGAGCAACACAACCTTGTGGTTCGGGCCTATCACATGCTAAAGCAGGATTTCCCCAAACTGCCACGTATTCACATTCACCTCTACAAAGGCATCCCCACACAGGCAGGCATGGGTGGTGGATCTAGCGACTGCGCCTACATGATACGGCTACTCAATGCGCAATTTCAACTTGGGCTTAACGAACGGCAAATGATGGAGTATGCAACCCGTTTGGGTGCCGATTGTGCCTTCTTCATCCTTAGTCGACCAGCCTATGCTGAAGGTATCGGTGAACAACTACAGCCTATCGAGCTCGACCTAACCGGCTACACCATCGCGGTAGTACGTCCGAACATACCTGTTCCTACCCGCGAAGCTTTCTCGCTAATCAGTCCCCACCATCCGTCCAAGAACTGCCGCGAGGTGGTCTGTCAACCCATTGAGACTTGGAGCAATGACCTGGTAAATGATTTCGAGCAGAGCGTCTTTGCATTACATCCCGAGATTGGCGCTATCAAGGACAGGCTTTACAGCCTTGGAGCCGTCTATGCTGCGATGTCGGGTTCTGGGAGTGCCGTCTTCGGATTATTCCGGGAGAACATAGAAATAGATGAACAGTTCCAAGACATGTTCACCTATTGCGGGCGTTTAATATAGACGAAGAGCATCGCCTATGTGCAACTCATAGTCGGGGCGAAGACGATTGAGTTTGTAGAGCGACTTGACGCGGATTCCATATTTCTGCGCGATGGAGTACATCGAGTCGCCCTGACGCACATAGTACAGGTGCTTCTTGTAGTCCTTGGGAGCTCGCTTCTGTTTCTTTTTCAGCCAGATAATCTCACCCTCATGAAGGGGGTCGTTCTTGTAGCGCTCATTGTATTTGGCCAACTTGCGATAGGAAATACCCATCTCTTCACCAAGCAGGCGGAAGGTATCGCCTCGACGCGCATAGACATAGTAATTCTTGTTGTACATCTTAATGGGATGCAACTGTCTGCCCTGGACGGGTTTGTCCTTGGTATGCTCGCTCAAGAAGTGGTCATAGTCCTTAGCTTTGTCATACTCGTAAAGACGGTAGAGCTGAATCAACTCGATGAGTTGATTGGCATAGCGCGGATTGGTGGCATATCCAGCCGCCTTCAGTCCGCGTGCCCAACCCTGATAGTCGGTTTTCTTCAGGGAGAACAGCGAACGGTAGCGTTGGCCATTGACCAAGAATCGGGAGTGGTCCTCATAGGATTCGTAGGGCGAGGAGTAAGCCCTAAAGCACTCGCCGCGACGGTCGTCGTCGTGATAGATGGTGCGTCCTTGCCAGCCATGACACTTGATGCCAAAATGGTTGTTGCCCTTTAAGGCCAACTCACTCTGTCCGGCTCCACTCTCGAAGATTCCCTGAGCCAAAGTAATGCTGGCTGGAATGCCCCATTTTTTCATTTCTTCGATAGCGATATCCTTATACTGATCTATGTATTGCTGATACCGCTGATTCCAGCGCATTTGTGCCCCGGCAGTCGTCACCACGACCAAGGCTATCATAAGTAAAAAACGTCGCATGTTGCAATTTTTGTGTGCAAAGTTACAAAGAAAAAAAGAAAAATGCTTATCTTTGCCCTACAAAAAGCTTTTGACCTATGAAACTACTGGAAACCGACATCCGAATCATGGCCGCTCAGCCCGAAGAACTGACTGCCGAAGAACAACTGCTCATCAAGGAAGCCTTGCAAGCAACTTACAACAGCTATGCCCCCTACTCCAACTTTCATGTGGGTGCAGCGGTACGTCTGGCTAACGGCATCATCGTCACCGGATGTAACCAAGAGAATGTGGCCTACCCGTCGGGACTTTGTGCTGAGCGCACGGCTTTGTTTTCTGCTGGCGCGCAATATCCCCAAGAGCCCGTCACCATACTAGCCATTGCAGCAAGAGGTACCGACGGACAACTGACAGAAGAGCCCGCCGGTCCTTGTGGTGCATGCCGCCAGGTGATTCTCGAAAGCGAAACCCGATCGAAACGACCCATACGCATACTGCTCTATGGTAAACGTCACGTACTCGTGTGCGACGGTATTCGGCATCTCTTACCTTTAGCTTTCAGCGACTTCTAAGCTTTTAATAGCATCCCATTCCTTGTGCCGTGGATAAGGAGTCGAGATGGAAATCGTAGTACAGATTCTCTTCGTCAATCTTGACGAAGT
>Ga0326511_10002369_pt1 | contig 15341 bp, 19 predicted proteins | sample 0_2496_0518_D_FD_203701 | JGI IMG/M metagenome (GOLD analysis project Ga0326511, IMG submission 203701) | Bovine rumen microbial communities from UC Davis, California, United States - 0_2496_0518 | ecosystem: Host-associated > Mammals > Digestive system > Stomach > Rumen | place: USA...
GACGCGCTGTTCACCACAGCGCCACGGTTCACTTCCGACGCTTCGCTCCTGCGTGACGGCATCGCCCACATTGACGCGGCCTATGGCGGCGAGGACAGCACAGCGTTCACCTGCGGCAGACGCCGGGGCGACACGCTGTACATGTACGGGCGAAAATGGCACGGGCACGTTGACACGGTGCTGGATGTGATCATCAGCGAGTGCAAGCGGCTTCAATGCGGGCCGATCATGTGTGAGACGAACGCCGACAAGGCATTTCTCGCCAAGGAGATCATGCGCAAGGGCTACAAGGCGCGAACCTACACGGAGTCAGAAAACAAGTACATGAAGATAAGCACCTACCTGAGAAAATGGTGGGGCAACATCGTGTGGCTTGAAGGGACAGACCGTGACTACATCGCGGAGATCATGGACTACACCGAGGACGCGGAGCACGACGATTGCCCCGATTCTGCCTCCTGCGTCTGCCGCTACTATGACCACCGCAACGGGCAACCGTACATCTCCCCGTTTGGAGGGTAAACCATGCTGACCTATCAAGATATGCTGACCGCCGTCGAGAAGGGCAAACTGCTGACCTTCCTCCGCGACGCGATCACCCAGCACCGCAACAGCGACGATTATAAGCTGGCGGTTGCCGCCGATGAATACGACCATCAGCGCAATACGACGATACGCGAGACCATCCGTCGCATCTATTCCCTGACCGGCAAGCCCATGGAGGACTTCACCGCGTCGAACAACCGCATCGCGTCAAATTTCTTCCGCCGCCTGAACGTCCAGCGCTGCACCTATTCGCTTGGCAACGGCGTGACCTTCGACGAGGACGGCGTGAAGGAAAAGCTGGGTGACACCTTTGACACCGACCTTTACGACGCTGGTTACAAGGCGCTGATCCACGGCATTTCCTTCGGCTTCTGGAATCTGGACAAGCTGCACGTATTCGCCTACCCGGAGTTCGTGCCCTTCTGGGATGAGGAAACGGGCGCCCTGCGTGCGGGTCTGCGCTACTGGTGCCTGGACTGGAACAAGAAGCCGCTGTATGCCGTGCTGTATGAGGAGGACGGCTTCACGAAGTATCGTTCCAAGGGCGGACGCGCTGGCCTGTCCCTTGAAGAATACGAGCCGAAACGCGCCTACCGCCAGACGATTGCCCACACCGAAGCCGACGGCGATGAGGTGATAGGGGAGGACAACTACACGTCCCTGCCCATCGTGCCCTTCTGGGGCAGCAACCGCAAGCAGTCAACGCTTGTGGGTATGCGCGAAGCGATTGACAGCTACGATCTGATCCAGTCCGGCTTCGCAAACGATGTGAACGACTGCGCACAAATCTACTGGCTGATCAACGGCGCTATGGGCATGGATGACGATGAGGTTCAGCAGTTTATGGATCGTCTGCGCCTACAGCACGCGGCGGTAGCTGACACCGGCGATAACGCCTCCGTGACGGCGTTCACCCAGGAGCCGCCCTACAACGCCCGTGAGGCGTACCTTGACCGCATCGAGCGCAGCATCTACCGCGACTTCGGCGCTTTCAACCCCATGGACATCACGTCCAGACAGGCGACGGCAACTGAGATCAACGCCGCCTATCAACCCATGGACGAAGAAGCAGACGACTTCGAGTATCAGTGCATCGAGTTTGTCCAGCAGATTTTGAAGCTGCAGGACATCGAAGCGACGCCGACCTTCAAGCGCAACCGCATCTCCAACCAGTCCGAGCAGGTGACGATGGTGATGTCCGAGGCGGAGGTGTTGGACACCGAGACCATCCTTGAACTGCTGCCGAACATCACCGTCGACCAAATCCCTGAAATCCTCGCCCGCCGTGCGGCGGAGAATGCGGACAAAACACCGCTGATCGAGGATGAAAGCTAAATTTGGCGGCGGGCATACCCCGGGCGGCGGCGCACGACGCGAACACCCGGCAGACCCGACGCTGTCTGATATCGCCCGCGCCCAGCAGAATGTGTATGACGCTGCCCGGCAGGACGTCGAAGTGACGCTGTTTGAATACATCTTTTTAGGCAAGCGTCCATCCCGGCGTACCTTCGGCGGCGGTAAATCCCGTGGCGGCGGCACGGGCCGCATGCGCGTGGGCTACGATACAAAAAAGAGCGTTGAGCTGAAAAAACTGACGCGCGGACTGGCGTGGGCCTCCGTGGGCGCATACATCGCCCTTGTGATGTACTTTGCCAACAGGGCGGCTATGGACATCGCCAACGACAAAGCGGCGGATGTGATGGCCGACGGCGCGACGTCCACGGCCTATAAATTGCGCGAAGAATACGACGCCCTGCCCTACACCGAGCAGGTTGTCGAAGCCCTTGCCCGTGAACATCTGCTGACCCTGCCGCAGCGCACCGTGGATAAGCAGAAGGACACGGACTGGACGCGCCGCATGCTGCAATCCATCGTGACGCGCTACGGGCGTGAGGATATCGCCCCCGACAAGCTGCCCGGCATGATCGCCAAAACCCTTGTGCGGCGCTGTCAGCAGTCTATGGATACTTCGACACAAGCGCTGATCTACGGCGTGTTCGACGCGGGCATGTATCAGGCAGGGCTTGACGCGCGGGCTGCTGGCGTGGACGTGGAAAAGACATGGCTGTCCATCATGGACGACTTTGTACGCGATTCTCACCATAAGCTGCACAAGACTACGCTGCCCATGACACGCCTGTTCCACGGCATCTACGGCAATCTGCGCTACCCCCATGACCCGAACGCGCCCGCCGCTGAGATCATGCGCTGCCGCTGCCGCATGGCGATTCACCTGAAGGGCAAAGCGCCCTCTGCGCCTGACCGTCTGACGCGCTCCGAGGTGGCCGCCTACCGCCGCTGGCGCGATAAGGTGATTGACGATCTGGGCGGCGAGGTTGCCCTTGAAGCGGCGCACAGGAGGCGATTGCATGGCCGTTAAACCCATCACCTTCAAGTTGAAGGATAACTCAGATGTGGTCTCACGCCTGTTCAGAATCGCCTGTAAAGCGGCTTTGGAGGACGCCGGGGAGTTCATCGCCCGCGACGCGAATACCCGCGCTCCCATCGGCGACTCCGGACGCCTCTCCAAGTCCTATGAGTATCAGGTGGACGCCACGGCGCAATCCGTGAAGGTCGGCAGCGCCCTGAACTACGCGCCATACGTCGAGCTGGGCACCGGCCCGCACTACGAAAAGCCGCCCGCATGGGTTGAAAACCTTGCTCCCCGCGGCCATCATGACACCGACCCGTGGTGGTACATCGGCGAGGACGGCGAATGGCATCAGGGTTGGTTCATCTCCGCCCAGCCACATCTCCGTCCCGCCGTGACCGAGAACGCCGACGAGATCAAGGACATCTTCAAGCAGCATCTGAAAAAAGGACAATAAATCCAGCACCCGACGGGGCGCTGTTTTTATACAACCGCCGGGCAACCGGCATCCCAATCATTTCAGGGTAGCACCCGTAACAGCGAAAGGAATGATAACAACATGGCTATTGACTTTGAAGCCCTTATCACCAAGCACGCCGCCGAAGACGGCACCATCCCTGCCGCGAACGTCGCCAAGATCGTTTCCGGCATCTCCTCCGCCGTGGGCCGCGAGTTTATCCCGCGTGACCGCTACAACGCCAAGCTGGACGAGATCACCCAGCTTGAAAAGGACAAGCAGGACGCACAAGACGAGCTGACCAAGGCGAAGAAGTGGGAGGACAAGTACACCAAGGAGCATGACGCTTTTGAGCAGTACAAGGCCGACACCGACGCCAAAGCCAAGCTGTCCAGCGTAAAGTCCGCCTACCGCGCCCTGTTAAAGGACGCCGGTATCAAGGATGACTACCTCGACACTATCCTGCTCGCCACCGTCTACGATGGCATGAAGCTGACCGACGACGGCAAGCTGGAGAACGCTGACACGCTGAAAACCGACGCTGAAAAGAAGTGGGCCGCATTCAAGGTCAGTACCCACGACAAAGGCGCACCCGTAGAGAACCCGCCCAAGGATAACCCCGGCAACGACGCGAACCCCCGCGCCGCCGAGCGCGCCAAGAGCTACTACGAACGCCGCTACGGTAAACCCACCGAAAACAACAATAAGGAGTGAAAACTATGAGCTTCATCGCCTCTGATACCGGCAAGGGTTTTCTCGCCGGTTATTTCCTCGTTGATGATGAAAACTGCACCCGCCTGACCGCGCAAATCGCCGCGAACCATGCGCAGGTCGTGACCCGCGCCGACGGCTCCAAGTACGTTCCTATGGGCGCGATCATCCCCAGCAACGACGCCAACGCCGTCGGCATTCTCTATGAGGACATCGACGTTTCCAACGGCGCTATGCCCGGCTCCATCGTGACCGACGGCAAGGTCTATACTGACCGCCTGCCCGCCGCGCCCGCCGCCGCTGCTGTGTCTGCCCTGACCGGCATCAAGTTTGTGGCGACTTCCCCCGCCATCACCCGCCCCGATTTCGGCGAAGACGACTGAGAGGTGAACGACAATGAGCATCTTCCATAAGAATATTCTGGGCTTTATTCCTGAAAAGGACTGGCTGTCCGTCGGCTTTCAGGTGAACCGCCCCGGTGACCCCATTGATACCCTGTTCGGCGACGAGCGCACCAACAATCTGGTCGCCTACTGGCAGTCCATCGCCAACGAGTACCAGATTCCCGTCATGGCCCAGTTCCACGGCTTCGACACCGAGGCCCAGAAGACCTTCCGCATCCCCGTGGACACCCACTCCATCGAGAAGGGCCTGATCAAGGTCAAGGACAACATCTCCGAGCTTCTGCGTGAAGCGACCCGCGCCGGCATCCAGGGCGACGAAGCCATCTATGACTATGTCATGGACGACGGCGTGCGCCTTGCCGAGCAGATCGTGACCCGCACCAAGGTTGCGAAGAATGAACTGCTGGCTACCGGCAAGGTGACCATCAAGGAGAACAACCTTGACCTGACCGTGGACTACGGCGTGCCCGCCGCGAACCTGCAGAAGACCATCGACGTCGGTGAGGGCGCGTCCAAGTCCGTGCCCGACCAGCTGCAGGAGCTGACCGACGAGGCCGCGTCCAAGGGCGTGACCCTGTCCGGCATGGTGCTGCCCCGCGCTGTGCTGACCAAGCTGCGCCAGAACGCCGCCATCCAGAAGGCCATTAACGGCGTAAACATGGTGGGCCAGCTGGTGCGCAACGCTGACCTGCGCGCCTATCTGGACGAGGAGTACGGCATCACCCAGATCATCACTAATGACCTGACCTACAACGTGCCCGGCGCTCTGAACGCCAACACCGGCATCCCGGCCCTGACCGCGCACCGCTACTTCCCGGCGAACAAGATTTCCTTCTTCGCCCCGAACGCGAATGGTCGCATCGGCACCGGCCTGTGGGGCGACCCGCCCGAGGTGGACGCTGCCCGCGCCTTTGACGGCGGCGTGGCTGCCTCCGGCGAATCTCCCTACGTCTACATCTCCCAGTGGGGCGAGAACGACCCCGCCGTGCTGTGGATGAAGGCCTCCGCCCTGTTCATGCCCGTGCTCTACAACCCGAACGCGCTGTATGTCGCCAGCGTGACCGAGACGCCCGGCGCATAATGTACGTCGTGCTCTCGCGGTTTGCTGACCTTTTGGACAACAACCGCATCTACGAGGCGGGGGATGATTACCCCCGCCCCGGCCTCGACGTCACACCCGAACGCCTTGCCGAGCTTGCGGGCAGCGACAACCGCACCGGCAAGCCGCTGATTGTGGACGTGGACGCGCCCTGTGACAAGTGCGCCGTAGAACGCGCAGAAACGCCCGTAGAAGCGCCGCAGGACGAACCCAAGGAAATACCCGTCCAGAGCGTAGAACCGCCTAAAAAGGCCCGCAGAAGCCGTCAGAAAGGGTGATGAACGTGTTGGAGCAGATTTGCGCCTACATCAACAACCATTTCACCCACAAAAGCGGCGCGCCCATTGCCGCCAAGACCGGTGTCGTGGTGATTTCGGGCGGAGCGCTGACCACCATCGATAATCTGCCCGTGGATATCCTGAAGCCCGGCAATTATTACCTGATCCGCGGCAGCGACTTCAACGACGGCATCCACCAGTACCCGGATTTTGACCTGACGGACGAAACCTTTACCGGCACGATCTACAAGATGTGCCCGCCGCCCGACTTCTTGCGCGTAGTTGATGACATCGAGACATGGCAGCAGAAGTACGGCGAAAAGGTTGAATCCCCGTATCAGTCCGAGAACGTGATCGGCGTCTACAGCTACCAGCTGAAATCCACGGGCATGATGTCCGGCGACTCTACGGCCTCGTGGCAGAACACCTTCGGCGACCAGTTGAAGCGATGGAGGAAACTGTATGACCCTGCTCGATGAAATGCGCGATTCCTGCGTGATGATGGATAAGCGCACCGTGCCCGACGGCATGGGCGGCTTTACTATCGTCTGGACGGAGGGCGCGACCTTTGATGCTACTGTCATCAAGGATAACAGCACCGAGGCCGTCGTAGGCCAACAGCAGGGCATGAACGAGCTGTTCACCGTCGTTGTAAATAAATCCATCGCCCTTGATTACCACGACGTTTTTAGGCGCCTTTCCGACGGCCAGACGTTCCGCCTGACGTCCTCCACGCTGGACAGCGCCGCGCCCGAACGCTCCACCGTACCCATCGCCAAGGCGACCTGCGAAAGGTGGGCTCTGACGTGACCAACACCGCAATGGCATTGCAGCAGTTCTTCGGCTCCTTCGGAATCCCGGCCTACGGCAAGAACAACGTGCCCTATACCATGGACGACAACGGCGAAGAACGGCGCGTGTCAATGCCATATATTACCTACGAGATCGTAAACCCCCAGCCCTTTGCCCGCGCCATGTTTCACGCATGGGTGTGGTATCGCGGCACCTCTTATGTCCCCGTCTGTGCAAAGTGCGACGAGATCGAAGCCGCCCTGCATGACGGGGGCGTTTGCATTAATACCCCCTCCGGGGCGGTGTACATCATGATGGACGACGGTACGCCCTTCGCCCAGGAACAGCCCGACCCGGATATCAACGTGCGTGTGATGTATCTGACCATGATACTGCACGCCGACACCTACTGACAAGGAAGTGATTATCATGGGTATGCCCGCAACCAAACTGCCGACCGACATGTGGAAAAAGATTGGCATTAACGCTGGTGTTATTCTGGACACCTTTGACCCGGCAACTCCTGCCGTCAACAAGGCCAATATCATCGGCGCGACCACCGGCACCGTGACCTTTAACGCCTCCCAGACCTACAAGGACTTCGGCGAGGACGTGAACAACTGCCCCAAAAACACCAAGGAGCTGATGCAGCTCGACGACTGGGACATCAAGCTCTCCGGCACCTTCATCTCCGCTGATACGGCTGCGTCCAAACGCCTTGTTGGCCTCGCTGATGTTGCCAGCAACAAGGTTACTCCTCGCACCACCGTAGACATCCTGAATGACTTCGGCGACCTGTGGTTCGTGTTCGACTACGGCGACGTGCACACCGGCAATAACCCCGGCTATTACGCCATCCACATGATGGACACCCTGTCCACCGGCGGTTTCCAGGTCCAGACCGACGACAAGGAAAAGGCGAAGTGGCCCTTTGAGTTCACCGCCCACTTCTCCGTCGATGCCGAGGATACCGTGCCCTTCGAGGTGTACGTGATTCCCGGCACCGCTTAATCCACAGGGGAGGCCGTAAAGCCTCCCCTCATTCCTGCATTTTGGAGGTAAAGTATGAAGCATTTCGGCAACTGCTCAATGGAGGAGTTTTTGAAACAGTCCGTGAAATTCCGCGCCCCTTTCACCGAATGGCTGAAAGCCGTCGGCGCTGCTGATATCTACAACAACTACAAAGGCACGCTGTCCGAGGGTGCGAAGGATGAGGAGATCGCGGAGGCGTTCAACTCCTTTATCGGTGACATCGAAGCCGCCGCCCTTGAAAAGGCGCCCGACCTGACCATTGAGGTATTGAAGCTGGCGACCTTCGATGACGGCGAGGAACACCCCTTCGCCGACTACGAAAAGGCCGCTATCGAGATGTACCTCAACCGCGATGTGCGCGGTTTTTTCGTCCGTATGTTGAAGCCGAGCCTGACGACTTCTTCCAAGCATTAAACACCCTCAGGCTTGACCTTCTGAACCTTCTCGGCATCCCCTACTTTGCCGACGCGATCACCGCCGCCATTAGCGCCCGCACGCACGCTGAAATCTATCAGATGTACGTGACCGACGCTTTGTATGGCATCTGCGCCTTTACCGGCAATAGGCTGTCCCGGCGGTATTACGACATTCTGCACCCGACCCCCGAAGACCCGCGCACCGGCATGGAGATCGCCGTTGATTTCCTTGAAGCGCATGGCATCCCGGTAGTCGATGATACATAGGTGGTGAGTACATGGATCTGTTTGAGCTTTCCGCGACTTTGGGCCTTGATACCAGCGGCTTTACCAAAGGAATGCAGGACGCCTTATCATTGGTTGAGACGTATATCACATATACGCAGGAAATCGGCACGCAAAAGGTGTCTCTTGTAACAAATTCAGCGCTTGACTTTTTTAAGAGCACTTTGGATGTCGGCCTTGAATATGACCGCAACCTCACCGCCGTCTACGCGCTGACCGGCGCAACGGATGAATATTCCAAAAAACTGTTTGAGAATACGGTGATTTCTGAAGCCGCTGCCTCAACGTTTACCACCGCCGAAGTTGCCGCTGCTGGTACCTATGAAGCCCTTGCCGGTTGGGATTTGAAAGAATCTGCAGACGCTCTCCATGGCATCATCGTAACCGCCGAAGCGGCAGGTGAAAAATTGAAGCCGATATCGGACATCATCACCGACACGACCAGCGCATTTCATGAGAGTTCCGACAGGGCTTTGCACTATGGCGATGTATTTGCATCTGCCGCGACAAATGCTAATACAAACATCGTCCAAATGGGTGAAGCCCTGAAAATGGTCGGCCCGATTGCTGGCGCTATGGGCTACAGCATTGAAGATGTTGCCGTCTGGTTGCAGCTCATGGGCGACAACGCCATCAAATCCGGGCAGGCTGGACGTGCTTTGCGTAACTTTATCACCCGTCTTGGTACGGATGCAGGTGCATCGTCAAACAAACTTGGCGCTCTGGGTATTCTTACACAAGAACTCGGCGTTCAGTTTTTTGATGCAGAAGGGAACGCGCGACCTCTGCTTGATGTTACAAATGAGCTTCGTGATTCCTGGCAGGGGCTTGATGATGTTGGTCGAAATCAGCTTCTCGAATCCCTCGGAGATGCCGATACTGCATATCAGACATTACAAGATGACATAGAAAGGGTAAATGAACTTAGGCAGAAATCAGAAGCCAAAGATGTCAGCATAGATGATTACAATAACGCCATAGCTCAGGCGCAAGAGATTATTGATTCCTATACGCCGCTGTTTGAGGCATTGAATATCGACGTCGAACGCACAAACATGTGGAATCTGCTTGATATTCTTGGCACCAAATTTTCAGGCTTAAACGATCAACAGCAGCTTGAATACGGCAAGCAAATGTCCTCCCTGCAAGGCATGGCGGCACTTATCGCCGTCATGAATACCAATGCGGATGACTATAACGACGCTATCAATGCTGCCTACAATGCAGAAGGCGCGGCTGAAAAGATGCGTGAAGAACGCCTTAACAGCCTTGCCGGTGATATTGACAGGCTCAATTCCACATACAATTCATTTCAGACATTTGTTTATACGAATGCCAAAAGCCCGTTTCGTGGCCTTGTTCAGTTTGCTTCCGAATCTTTGAAGGAGATTACAGATGCATTCGGTGAAGAAGGTTTGCAGGGCGGGCTTGATACGCTTGTTGATAAACTCGATGAATTACTTGAACGCGAAGATTTTAACGCGCTCATAGAAACTGCTGGCGAGGTTTTGGGTAAAATCCTTGACGGCGCGCTGAACGTGCTGGAACCGAAACTGAAAAACGAGATCGCGCCAAAGATTTTGGGTGCTTTCTTTACAGGCTTTGGCGGTGCTTCAAGTGATTCAAACGTCCTAACACAGTTTTTGCTCAATACTCTTCCGCGGCCATTGCAACAGTGGTTAAACTTTGACAAGGAGTATGAGTATCAAGAACGCACAAAGAACATTGCCGGTGTCGAAATCCCGGTGTCAATGATCCCCATGCTTGACCCTGATTCACTCGATGCAACGATTGAAGCGGCGTTGATGGACGGGAAAAATATTGACCTTGGTCTTCAGACAGGCACTGGCGCTGGAAAATTGATCGTATCGCCAGAAGCGGCACAGGCGATATCCGATGAAATCAGAAATGCAGGTGAACAGGGTGGTCAGCAGATGGCAGCATCGGTTTCGTCAATAATGTCTGCGATTGCGCCTGAAATTGGTAACGTCCTTTCATCGTTTGTCGGTGATGCCGGTAACTCTGCCGGCGCGACGTTCTCCGCCATCTTCTCCAGCATCATCAACGGCAATCTCCCCGGCCTGAGTCAGGAAGTTGGAAACGTCATCGGCGATGCTGGCACTGACGCGGGCCGCGACATCGTCTCCGGCATCAAGACCGCTTTGAGCTTTGCGAAGTTCACCGTGAGCGTCGCGGGCATCATCAGCGGCATATTCAACACGAACAAGAACGCCTCCGCGATGTCTTCAGGCCGCATCTTCAACAAGCCGACCATCTTCGGCTATGCGGACAACGCCTTTCAGATCGCCGGTGATGCTGGCTCGGAGGCCGTCGTGGGCACCAACTCCCTGTACAGCATGATCACCAGCGCCGTGAACAGCGCCACCGCCGGGCAGGAGGTAGTCGTCCCCCGCGACAGCGGGCGGGACATCACGATCATCCTTGAAGTTGACCGCCAGCAGTTCGCCCGAACGGTGTACAAGGCGAATAACGAAGAGACCCAGCGCGTCGGCGTGAGATTGGGAGGTGCATACTGATGTTTTCGATTGATGGGCAGCAGTGGCCCTATCCCTGTGACATCGCCCGCACCGCGGAGATTCGCTCCTCCGAGGTGTCGGGCCTGATGCTGGACGGCACGTACTATAACGACGTGCTGGGCACCTTCATGCAGTACACCGTGAAACTGGCCGTACCCTTTAACCACCGCGACACCTACGCGACCTTCTATGAGATGATCACCGCGCCGGTGGAGGGGCACACCTTCGTCTTCCCCTACAATAACACCTCCATCACGATCACCGGGCGCGTGGAGAACATCTCCGATGTCTATGTGCGGCTGCCTAACGGCGGCGTGGCGTGGAAGGGCATCCAGTTCACCGTGACCTCCAACGTAGCGTCGAAGGAGAACACGCTGGGGGATTTGGTCTCCCGTGGCGCTGATATCTTCCCCGCGCCCGCTGCCCATAATGAGGGCGATTCGTGGACGTGGCATAATGACCGCTGGGTGCTGTCCGCGTCCTACGATGACGCCGACACAACGAGGTATTGAGCAATGTATATCGAGATCGGCACAGCCACATATGAAGGTGACCAGATCAAATCTGTATCCTGGCGCACTGAAAGTGATCAAACCATGCAAACCCTGCCAATCAGTGAGGTTGACGTCGTTATAGAGGATAAAGATCATTCTGAATCGTGGTTTGAGGGTGTCACCATAAGAACAAGGCCAACACCTCCCAGCAATAGACCGTCAGCGACAAGGACGGTTTATGATGTAACTGTTTTAGCACCCGGCATATACGAGATTAAAGCAAAATCAAGTACAATCGCGGATTTGGACAAAGTGGAATTGCCGGGGCGATATATATCTATCGGAAGAAGCTGGGACCAAATAATCAAAGACGTGTTTCGGGCGGTGTATCCGGGATTATCCGATAGTGATTTGCCGCTGTCAATGGGACAAAGCGCATATGATGTTTTTTCAGCGATATCCCTGAAATATTGGATTGGGTACATGCCGCCGCAAACTGCGCGTGAAAGGCTTCGCCAGATTTGTCAGGCTCTCGGGCTTGACGTTGGCGTTGCGGGTGATGGCGATGTAATCATTAATGCGGCTGCGGACAATCAATATGATAGTCTCTATAGCAGACAGATAACGCTTCGCGGTGCCAATCTGACAAATACGTGCAAGGGCGTAAGAAGGATCAAAAAAGAGACTCCGAGCGAAATCAAGTACACGACATACTCAAACTGGACAAGGACAGCCGTAGAGGGCTATAAAAGAATCCAGATCGGAGAAACAGACGATTTTCCTGACCCGGAACCGATTTATGCTTGGGCACAGACAGTTGAGCACACAATAACAGGGACTGGCAATGGATCACCGGTAACAATAGACAATAATTACTTTATCAATGAAAGTAATCATCAGGTTATCGAGTATATGTCTGTCCCTTATTTTAGAAAAAATGAATATGAGTTGGAAATCATAGATTTACCCAAAAGATCGTCAAACAGACATTACCTTTCCGGCGTGATTACGGCGGGCGAGGCGTGCTCAATTAATCTTGAAGATCATCTGCAATATCGTGGGATCGTAAAGAGTGCAGAATATAAGTTTGGCACGACAACTCGCGAACGTATAGTGATATCTGCGAACAATGAGCCAGTATGTGAAATGTTGAAGTGTACGTTTCGAGGCGTATACAAGAATGGGAACAATGAACGCTTGCTGTGGGAATATGACTACTGGCTGTCACCTGAACCCATGATGGACGGGTATGACAAGTATTTTGAAAATCCAACCATTGAAATATACGTTGCGGGCAGGCTGGAACGGTTTATCCCGAATTCTGCATACTCGCATATCAGTCTATACAGCGGCAGCTCAGAAGAATACCGAACAGCGACGGCCTACTACACCCGCGCCAATGACCCGGGCTGATAAGGAGGTGCAACAATGGCGACAAAGGCCATGATAACCAAGCAGTATTTGACCAATATTGCCAACGCCATACGCCAGAAGCTCGGCGTATCTACGACATACTATCCCTCTGAAATGCCCGACGCAATTCGGGCCATAACAACGTCAGACCTTGAAGCCCTGTCCGTGACCTCCAACGGTGTCTACACGCCCAGCGCGAACAAGGACGGCTTTAGCCAGGTGACGGTGAACGTGCCAGTCAATGTGCCATTTACGGTCACAGAATACGGTGACGAGATTGTCTTTACTGGCAGCGCCGTTACATCTGAGGATGACGCCATTGTGATCACGACATAAGGTGGTGAGAAAAATGTCAAATGTAAAGTCAATCATTAGGATTAACGGCGAGACGTATATCTTTAAAGACACGCAAGCCATAACCTACGCAAATGATATGGACTTGCCCGCAGCCAATCAGTATACGGCAAGAAAGAATGTCGGCCTCGAAAATGTCGACAACACCTCCGATGCCGATATAATCAAGTCGATCTACCCCGTCGGCAGCATCTATATGTCTTTCAACTCAACTCTGCCCTCTGCCATTGCGGCAATCGGCACATGGCAGGCCGTAACGGGTGGGTACGTTTTGAAGACAGTGACAAGCGGCACCGGCGGAACACTGAGCAATGCTGGGAATACCGGCTCAACGGTGCTTACAATTGATCAGATTCCGAGTCACAGCCACTCATATACGCACGCAATCGCAGATGGTTTCAAGTATGGTGGCGGAGACTACGGGAATGTGCGCAATGCGCAGGAATCAGCGACTACTGGCAGCGCTGGTGGCGGGCAGGGTCATACGCATACCGCCGGTATGCCCGCGAATGTCGCAATCTATATGTGGAAACGGACAGCATGAGGTGAACGAGAATGAATAACAATATCATTACCGCCGTCTTCGGCGCGCTGCGTGAGACGAAGGTGCGTCCGCGCTATCGTTACGATCAGGGGCAAATCCTCATCGTGAAGGGCGTTCCGAACCTCCCGGACTTCTTCGAGGCGCATTTCGCCAACGAGGGCGATTCTGCCGACGCCACGCCGCTGATTGGTACGCCCGACGGCGTGACCATCCCTGACAGCTATTTCCAGTCCGGCAAGACCGTGCTGGCCTACATCTATGTCCACGATGAAGCCACCGACGGAACGACGGTGTACAAGGTGACGATCCCGATCATCAACCGCGCCCGTCCCGCAAATATCGATCCCGACCCGGAGCAGGCGGATATCATCGCCCAGGCGATTGTCGCCCTCAACGAGAACGTGGGCAAATCCGAAGCCGCCGCAGATGCCGCCGAAGCCGCACAGCAGGGAGCAGAGGATGCCGCCGAGTCCGTGGAGTCCAGCGCAGCGCAGATCAGCGAGAACACGCAGAATATCGCGGACTTGCAAAACACGACGACGGAAAATGAAAGAATTGCGCTGCTGCATATGGATGAGATCAACGACACGGTGCAATCCATCACCTTTGACAGCGCCGGGGATGTATCTACCATTACTCACGTTCGCAACGGCACCGCGATTCGGACGGACGCTTTCACCTTCGGAACGGGCAGCATAACGGAAGTGCGGACGTTGAGCACCGGTGAGAGCCTGACAATCGTCACCAACACCACGACACTGCAAACGACGGTCACATATGCGGCGGCATAAAGGAGGAAAAAGTTATGGGTGTATCAATTTGGGAGGGCAACAAAGCCCAAGGCATGATTGATGTAGGGAAAAAGATGGTCGGAAGCATCGACCGTCAAAACCTACTCCTGGCACAAATGATTCAGATAGGTGAAGCTACACCTGCGGCAGAGCTTGCCGAGATTCACAGGATCGTGAAGGCGGGTGAAGCGCCGCTGGTGTTTTCTATCGGGGATCAACTGATGCTCAACTATAACGATGGTTCTCAATCCTACGTGTTGCCGTGGGACATCGTGCATTTCGGCAACGTCGAGCTTCAGGACGGCAAAATTGTTCCGGGCATGTACCTGGAAAGCCATTACGCAATGGAGAGTATGCAGTTTGACGCTTCGGAGGCAATTTACGTGGCGACTGCCGCGATGGCTCCCGGCACATACTACTTCACCATCGGCACGAATTGGGGCAGTAATTGCGTCGCCGAGGAATCATACTACTTTAAGACCGCTGTTAAAATCCCGGCAGGCGGGCAGATCGTTGTCGGCAAAAACTACGATTTTTATACATGGGGTGCGCCTGATGTAAGCCCGACAAAATGGCGCGTGCATACTTTTGCAAGCGCAGCGAGCATCACCCCGCTGGACACCAACCTGACGCTGACCAAGGGGAAGAGCGGGACGAGCCTAGGAACTATCGCGTCAAATATCGTCTACAGCACGGACAACCCGAACAACTTGCAGCGTGCGGCCTATGGTTATAACCGCTGGAGCCAAAGCGCCATACGACAGCGGCTTAACAGTGGCGCGGCAGCAGGGGCATGGTGGTCGGCGAAAAACGTGTT
>Ga0326511_10002370_pt1 | contig 15340 bp, 11 predicted proteins | sample 0_2496_0518_D_FD_203701 | JGI IMG/M metagenome (GOLD analysis project Ga0326511, IMG submission 203701) | Bovine rumen microbial communities from UC Davis, California, United States - 0_2496_0518 | ecosystem: Host-associated > Mammals > Digestive system > Stomach > Rumen | place: USA...
CATGATTCTGCATTCCTCTGCAAGGATGCGCTCTTGTTCCTCCTTTGATTTAGAAACTCGCTTTGGAGGATTATTTGGATCTATAAGGTCACGTTTTATGTCTTTCAGATTATAACTCCATGTATGGCTCTTAACATCTTCCCACAGAGATTTCTTCTTTGCCAGTTCTTCATATCGAGCAACTCCCTCGTAGGACAGGATAAACTTGTTTATCTGCTTCATCAATTCATAGAGGAAGTTAGACAATTCCGTCGAGACTTCTTGCCGCATCCAGATCTTATAAAGGTCTATCTGACCATCTGTAATATGATGAAGCAAAGCAATGGCATAGGGAACAACAGATTTTTTAATTTCACCAATAGGCTCTCCGTGTTGTTTGGTGCCATAACGTTTGTCGGCCTCTTTGAAAAGGATAGCCTTTGCAATTAAGTCCTCAAAATAGATGTTGTCTATATCTGAGAGTTTGGGCATGTTGTGCTTTAGGAATAAAGCATAGTTTTTCTCATTACCTAAGCAAACAGTATGCGGTCCAATATAATCGTCACACTCTACTCCGCTTATTTTTACTGTGAAATGCTTCTCGCCATAGCAATTCTCGTATTTAGCCAGGTCATACTTCGTAAACACTTGCTCTTTGGGATACTTCATGTCAAATTGGGATGCAGCCTGAGAAGAGAATCCCTCTTTGAGTCGGAAATTCTTATATTGTCCCTTAGATCTTTCAAAGTACCAAAATGTACTTGTCGGGCGTGTAGAACTCGGTTCTGTCATAACGCTACGCGACCACGTTTCGAGTCGGATTAGCTCTTCTCTATTTGCTGAGAAATCTGATTCACTAACTTTGTTTTGAGTATTAGCACATCTCGATATGTTAGCAACTATCTCATCGTAACGCGTTTCATTTCTAATGATAGAGAATTTTACCTGCACTCGGATTCGAGACAAGTCTATGTCTTTATTAGTATCCTTCACATGGTAGAGCGAAGCGGTAGTTTGGCCACCGTTTACGATCTGAAGGCCATTGACTGACTTGATAAATTTTCCTGTTTTATCAAGCTCTATGTCGCTGGCTGTTGCTGCAATGCCATTATTATAGGCAAGAAACATTTCTGGTTCTTGCTCAATAGTCTCTTTGATGCCCTTATTGATTTTCCCGGTAAACTGTAAAAATTGGCGAACATTATTTTCCATCAGTCTAACCTTGTAGGTTTCGTATAGGTCAGATAGACATTCTCCAGGAACAATGGCAATATATGCTCGATAGAGGTCGTTGTCTTCAGCCCCAGTTATGCATGGCACTTTATAACCGAGACTTTCGAAATCAACAAAGATAGGCTGACTTTGTTCTTCCGACATTTCACAGAGACGTTCCAGATCAATCACTTTACATGTTAACTGGAGTCCGCCCAGTTCTTTTTCGGCTTTCAATTTCCCCGAGAATGTGCCATTCGTAAGGATGTATATCTTAATCTGCTGTGCATTATCTTTGAACTCATCATCCTTTCCAAGCACTTGTGCGCAGCCAACAATTTCAGCAGAGTCTGTCAATTTGTTGACATAATCTTCTTGTGTGGCTTTAATATAAAAATTTGAAACCTGTTTAATGGCATCCATCACCTCTCGCTCACTTAAAGACTGAATAGTCTTTTGGGCTTTGTAGATGGTTACGAACAAGCTTACAGTAGTGTAATCGTCGCTTATGGAGAATGCATTGACCTTATGTGGCTTCCTTCCGGGATTGGTTTCCTCGTCATACGCCACAATCACATTATCCACTTCGCCATTGGCTTTCATAAGGTCAATAGCATATCGGGTAAACAACTGTGTCTTGTTGCCTCCGCTTTCCAGCGTAAGCATCTTCGATTCTATTTCCAGCTTTAGAGTTTTATGATATTCTTCTTTCGCATCCATAGCTATAGGATTTAATCGTCGTTGTATTCATTGTCGTTTTCTTCCTCAAACACATCCTCCGTAGCAGCAAAGTCTTCCACCATATTTGCAGTGTAATCTACCCCGTCAAATGCTGTATTTGTATGGGGGAAAGATATGGCGAAGCCGATGAAAGGTTCATCGCTATGCTGATGTACAAGAGTGCCTTTCTTTATTTCTCCATTACTGTCAAATACGTTTGCGTAATATGGATCTAAAGTATATAATAGCAAGACAGGATTCTTCACATTCCTGTATTCTTCTCTAACCAGATTGGTCATTGGATATTCTTCTTTCCATTCCTCTCCAACCTCTTCTTTGATTTCTTTGGATCGGGCTAATGCCAGGGATAGGGTATTATCGTCCATGTCTATCAACTCATCCCAACGACCAATGATATGTCCATTCCTGATGCAATAGCTCTTATCATCGGCGTCATTTGCTCTTGTACGTTTAGTACATCCCACGGTGATTCCATTCGAATACTGCCACTGCTGTGCACCAGATTTCTTGTTTATCAGTACAACACTCCATTCTGTAAGCTCACCATAGCCGTTCAGCTTTTCTATGTATTGCTGAATAACCCCAAGATCGGCTGACTTGTGGTTGGCATCTATAGAGAACTGATTGATATAGTTTGTGATGATGTACGGACTTACTTTCGTCCACACATAATGGCCACCATTCTGAGTATATGAAGTAGATAACTGCTTTAGTAAAGCATCTGTACAAGCTAGATTGAGATGCTTTGTTTTCTTGTTGTTGCAAAGTCCGTAGGTTTCCAGCAACCGACTAGCCCATGAGATACGGATGTGCTGAACATATCTCATCTTGTTGGCAGCTGTTATCTGCAGGACTCCTGGATGTGAGCGTACCTTTAGTTTGTATCTGTCTGGGGTACTGCCTATATCACACAGATAGACAAATTCTTTTCTTAGCTCCTCACTGGCCATTGTGATATGTCTGAACCATTCGTTAAGTTCGCTGCTCGTATAAAGCCGGCACAAGTCGGCATATCCTGGGCGATAACCAAACCAACGTCCCATCTGCATCAGCGTATCATACATCTTGCTGGCACGAAGGAAATAACTGACGGAAAGACCTTCTAAAGTAAGGCCACGGCTGAGTTTGTCACCGCCTATTACTATGACAGAGATTCCCTTTTCCTTATTCTCATAATAGGAAAGAATGTCAGCACTACTTCCGTTTATCGACTTGATTTCAATCTTTTTTACGGCTTTCCTCAGACAAGGTAATACTTCCTTCCATGGGAGATACTTTATTTCAGGGTCTTTATATGTTGACTCAAGAACCTTTTCTGTAATGGTCTTAAAACTATAATAACCAGTGGAATCCTCTTCGTAAAGACGTCGGAAAGAATCTTCCATTTCTTTATCACCGTAGATCAATTCCTCCTTATAGTAGTTGAATACTTCTTCTACAAGCTCTTTTATATGGTTCTGCCATACTTGGAACCGGCTAACATGTACCAACATAGAGTTGTGCTGGTGCTCCTGGCCACGTGCCCACCTTACAGCACAGGTAAGAATGAAGCATTTTATGGATTCTTCCAAGGATGCTGGCACATCACGTCTTGTAGGCTTGGGGTCATCTTTCTTGTGCTTCGTAGGCACAAATCCTTCATAATCACTGATTTTGCGAACAATGGGAAGAACGATCTTGTCGTTGTCTTCTCCATCATCGGCTGTACCGAATACACGTTGTGGGCCGATATAATTTGGAGGAGCAGGCAGGTTGATGATAAAATCCTGAGGGAAAAGATCATCATCTTGAAGCGGTATAAAAATATTCGCAAAAGGCGTAGCGGTATAGCCGACATATCCTACCTTTTGGAACTTGCGGAGTATCTTGCGTATGCAATCGTTGATAGCTGATGGATCTCCGTCCTTCCTAGTATTGATACTGGCATTATCCGCCTCGTCGTCTATAACAAGGAGGGACTTAGTTGAGCATTTCTCTTCAGGTGCTATCTTCGATGTCAGCCAATTGTATAAATTGGTAAGGACACTCTTGTTTTTCTTAACAACGAGCAATATGGTTTCATTTGTGTTGAAATTGAAGCCTTGGCCTTCAGCTATACGCTTGTTAAAATCGCCCTTCTCGAAACTTGATGTGAATGAGTGAGCAACAGGATGATTGTGTGGCGTAGACAGTTTCCCGACTCCCATTCGTGTCTCACTGTGCAGATTGTATGCCCGTTCGTATTGGGTATCGAAGCCCAGGAATCCTTCGTCCAGGCGAAGCTGGGTCTGACTCCTAAGGTTGTTATGCATACCTGCAAGAACAATGATGAAATTAAATCCTGCATCTGCAGCCTTACATATCAGTCCGGTATAGTTGCTGGTCTTACCAGATTGTACTTGACCGACGACCATACCTTTCTTTTGCAGTACAACATTTGTTTGGTTCGGGTCAAATAGCTTGTCTAATATAGTATCAGTAAGGTCTTCCAATTCATTGACAACTGCATTTGGGAACATCTTCACCTCTTTGAGGTACTTTTTGTAATCCTCCCAAAAGTGCCAGTTTGACTTTTCTTCTGCTTTAAATGCTCTTAACCACGGCATACGGCGTTCTTTCCCTTCCAGAATACGGGCATGCTCTATAGTCGCATGGAAAATTTCCATCAGTTTGGCCTTAAGTACACCAAGGTCAACAGACTGTAATCCACCGCCCAACTGAAGAAGTCGGATTTGTTCGACTGCCTCGTTAATATGTTCTTCTGTTACATGGTCGTATGCCAACAGAAGGCCGTGGGTCATTCTTAATGCAGAGTCAAATTCGTTAATCATGCAGTTCGTCAATTATATACTGATAAATATGATATGGTGCAATTTGTTTTAAATCATCTTTGACCTTTTCTTCAGGTGTGCCATCTTTGCGCTTTGCCTTATATAACCTTTCTGCCATCATGCGCAAGTTCTTCTCCAATGTTTCACTTGCTGGCGCTTGGTATTCTTCCTCATTTTCAGACTGCTTAATGTAAATAGATTCTTTCGGAATCGATTCTTCCACAAACGTCAGCAACAAGTCAATAGCTCTTGAAGGGTCTATCTTCGCCATTTCTTTCAGTGATACCACAAAGGCATGTTTACGGTTTACCACGAAACTAATGTGATTGCCAACCTTCTTCTCATTCCATATTTCCTGGAACTTACGTCCGGCTCTGTGCTGGATAATTCTTCCTTTATGCCTGAATACCTCAACTCCCAGGGCACGCACTTTCTTTGCGTAGCTTCTCAAGAATTCCTGACATGAGATAGGAGGAATTGCTGTAGATTTCTTAATATCAATTTGCCATTGTGTGTCAAGCGTATTAGGCAGGTCAATCATGATTCGCACTAATTTGTAGTGATCTTCTTTTCTGAAAAGGCCCAACCAGTCCCCAGCCAACAACATACGTTTTCCACGATAGACATAGAAACCTTGCATGGCTGGGTAGCCATGAACACCTTCCGCAGCTTTATATGCAGCCTCACTGGAGAATTCGTCCTTGTGAGGTAGAACGTATCCTTTTATGTCAACAATCTCGTTGCCAAAACTTAAATCTTCAATAGGATAGGCTTGAGTTTTATCTTCTACCAAGCAGAAGGGGTCCCAAGGTTCAATTTCATCTTCCCCCCAAAACACCTTAAAATCACCGTCTTTAAGGAAACGATGAAAGACCATCGCAACATGTTTCCTGACTACAGATAGGGAATCCGTGAACTTTTGTCTTGCATTCTCGTCATCGACCTCCGTACCCTCCGTTACCAACCTGTCAAGTTCTGACCAGATAACGGCAGTTCCAGATTTTAAGTCGTCAATAATGTGAAGATACTCGTTTGGAATCCATTGCAAAACCTCCCATTTCTTAACCTTGCCAACATAATCCAAATCCCATGTCCAGGCCACGGGCTTGCCCCCTTTTCTCTTACTGAGCAGCGTAAGTTTTCTGCATTGACTAAATGAAGCGGTCTTCAATCCTAAGCCAAAACGTCCAAGGTCAACAGCGTCTCGTTCCTCTAAAGGATTCTTGCTGCCCGGGCGCATCGCTTGAATACACTCATCACTGTTCATGCCGTGGCCGTCATCTTTGATACAGATGCTGGAATTGTCGCCATCCCAGATTCTGGTAATCCAAACATTCTTAGCACCAGCAGTTATGCTGTTGTCGATAATGTCTGCGACAGCTGTCTCTAAGGTGTATCCTATAGCACGGAACGTCTCAATCATTGAGTCCGCTTCGGGAATTGCTTCTGCTTTAGGTATTTTAGTGTAGTCTATATTCATAATCTGATTTCATTAACACATTCTTACTATCCTTCCCTGTATTCCATCAATTTCTCTCCCGTAACAACAATCGGGGTACCTTCCTGATATTCGTTTTTTGTATCAATACGGTAATCTGTCAATATCCTTGCTAAATTGATATTTGGATTGATAGAAACTTCTTCATCGAAAACAAAGCAGAAATAGTTGCCCTGTGGGTTCGGATACAAGGCCTGATGCATACGTTCTTCCGACATTGTCGCATGGTGATGCACGTGGAATACACGATATTCGTTCTTGTAGTCTTCGCCTAACCGATAAAGTATAACGAACTTGATTCCACCTTGTTCCAGTTGGCTGCGTTTCATCGTGCCAGCACGCTTCAGTCCCTTGGTGAATATTCTCACATTGTACAAGTTTGTACCTTTGTCGTTGGCACCCATTATCCAATTCAGCTGAGCATCGTTCTTGTAGCAACCTAATAGGAAGTTGTCCTTCAGATAGCGTTGCACATAATGCAACGTGAGGAGTGATGTTGGAACCACAGGACCCTTTGCCTGCTGTTCAACCTTGGGTAGAATCGTTTCAGGATTGGTACCAACAGGACATTTCTCCATATAGAAGTATGGGGCTAACAAGGACAACGTTCTTTCGTTCTCGTTGATAAAGCGCTCTTCGTTGTCTAATGCCACCGAATAATACTCCTGACTTCCTGTTTCTCCGTATGGGGTGTACACCTTGCCAAGCAACTGCTGGAAGTTCTGCTGCATGAATTGCTCTGCGTTGACTCCTTCGCGCGGAGTGATGGCATAAAACGAATAGTTGCTGTTCAGCTCGTCTTGAATATTTTTCCTAAACAACTCCCTAACCTGCACTTTCCATGATGCTTTCGCGAATGTATTGTTACGGGCGTAGAGAGACAACACATACAGGAAATTCACATCATAATGGGTGATTATCAGAGTGTCTCGGTCAAACAATCTATTCTCAAACTGGCGTGCATTGAACACCGTATCACGTTTTTTCAGGTTGTCGTTCTCGAAACTCAGTTTCTTATCTACGAATGCTGATATAAAGAAATTGGGAATGATGTTGTATCCCTCAGTCGTTTCGTCGCGCAACCAGATGTTCTTGGGGTTGTCCGTCTGTTTTTTCTCCTCATCATCCGACAAGAAAAGGTCAAGGTTCCATTGTATCACATTTCGTGCATACGTGTATTGCTTAAAGACGGACTCGTCTCCAACTGAAGAACCTATCTTGTAGTATTTCGAGTCGCCTATATAGTAAATCTCCTTTTGGGCCTGTTTCTGCAAGGAACCAGGGTAAACCAGGTCGGCAAAGGTGTACATGTGGTCCACTCGTTTGCCGTCTTTCTGCTCTATGAGTCCCGAAGGAATATCCTTGCTCCCTACCAGTTCGTCGATGATGGCCTCAAAGACGATGTTAAAGTTCTGTGCTAGCAGATACTCTTTTTGGTCGTCGTGTACGTTGATGGCATGCGACTTATCGAAGAATGCATAGCAGAGTTCCCACAGACGCAGTGCCTTGTCCGAGAAATATTTGTAGCGTATCTGACGCATACGCACACGTCCGTAGCCCTCTAAATAGTGTTTGAACTTGGAACCTGTAATCAATTCGAACCCCATGTTGATATTCACATGGAATCCGTAGTGGTTCGAAATGTAGTTCAGTATGGAGTAATATATGATGAACAGCTCCTCCTCAAAGTTGACTTGCTTTTTCTTGTTGACAGGACGCATATAAACAGGAACGTCGTCTTGTACGATGGCCTGCGAGTGGGCAATGGTGCGTTTCCAGTTGATTTTGTTGTAGCCTGAATGGATGCTCTTCAGTACGAACAGAACATAGTCCTGGTTTTCGCGGTTGAAACGTATTAGCTCTAGAATGATGTCCAGTAAAGTGTCGCTCAGCCGCTGTCTCCGGTTACCTATTTGTGCTATGTTGCGTTCGAGCAGGATGTTTTGGTTGGGATGTGTCTCCCTGTATATCATCAACGCCCTGTACACCCAAACAGCCAGTTCGCACACAAAACCGCGTTGGGCAGCATCCATCTTGCCGTCCTTATCGCTGACGCAGATGATGTCTTCCGGTTTTTCTCCGAACACACGGTCATCAGACTCGTCATCTTTACTCTTTTCCTCCAACACCACCTTAGGCAGGAAGAAAATATAGTCTTTAAGCTTGGGAGAATACACATGCCCGACGTAGTTATAACATACAAAGCCGTCGCTCGAACGACGGTGGTACTCAATCAGTCCGTCGGTCACCTGCTCACGCTCCAGCACAGCAGGGTCATAGTAATATCCCTCTATCAGAACTTTCATTGTCTGCTCATGCCTGTTTGTCTATGTGTATATTCCACCCTGCATTGTTCACGGCATCAATAAATCTGCCGATGTTGCCTATTCCGAACTGTGTTGACAGGTATATCTTCTCACCATTGGAAAGGCCAAATTCGGTAGCCCTCTTGTTAGGGTCTGAGGAGTCCTTGGTGCGAGTGTTAAATTCTTCTTCCGTTTCCACTAGGTGACGCACATAGTCTTTTAGTCCCAAACCGTTCCATGCCTGTGCTATTGCCTGTGCGTCAGCTTCGGTGTGTGTGTCTATATACAGCCGGAAAGCCTCACGTGTCATTTGGGCTTTGTTCAGTCCGTCTGTTCCGTTCACGCTGTATCGCGAATTGTCCCGTTGGCGTTTTGCGTTGGGCACCGTGGTGCTTGGAGCAGAGGTGCCGTCATCAGGAACTACGAACGGATAAACCTCCAGGTCTTGCAGGAATTTGATGACAACGTTAGTGTTCACCGAACCGTCTTCGTGGAAGAACTTGTGGAAGGCAAGCATTTCTCCGTCGTCGTCCTTAAATGCCTTATGGTTTGATTCGTTGTCTTTAAATACGTCGTTCCACAGATAGAAGATAACTTTACTCACGAATGTTTCCGCTGTAATTCTACAGTCTTTTGCTTTGGCAAAGAAAAATCCCAGTTTCTTGTCTTCCGAGTGGGTCGTACTCTCGATGATTGTATTGATGGAAGTTAGGAAGCTCCACCAATCGTACTGATCGTTGTCAATTTCAATGACATAGTTCTTTTTGGCATCAGAAATGGGCATATATACCCAGTCCCAGCGGCGCTTAAAGGCAGAGTCGATTGGGAACAGACTTTGGTCGCTTGTGTTCATCGTGGCCCAAATATACAAGTTGGAAGGAATACGCAGCTTGTCATTCTTTATACCATCTTTGTTATTTAGCACCTCTTGGCCGTACTCGTCTTTTCCCTTGAGATATTTGACAAGATCCATATCAGCCTTTATCGGATATTCAGAATTACCATTATCATCTCTGTCAAGCAGCTGGAACAGGTCACCGAAAATCTGGGCACAGTTGCCGCGATTAATTTCTTCAATGACAAGGAATACTTTTTCGCCAGGGTTATTCCATGCAGCTACGTAGGCCTGCAGGAATGCCTGCGGAACAAACGAGTAAGTGATTTCCTCATCTTTGCCTGCCACAGCTTTGTATTGATTCGGAACAGGGCGCATAGTAGGCTTGTAAGCTCCAACAAATGTAGAATAGTCGCTGTCGGGATGGAAGGTGGTGCGGAATACTAGATTTTTTTCATTCGCAATTTTTACATCTACATCGTCCTTAATCTTGTGGCTCTTACCTGTACCGGGAGCGCCATAGAAAATTTGCTGAAGGGGAAGTTCGCTTCTTCTGACTTCATTTTTGGTATATTTGTCATTTGAATCGGCTTCAAAGTTTGATAAATAGTTGAAGCCAATGAGCCATAAAGCAGCATATTCACCTTCTTCGTTTTTAAACAAAGAAATCTTGTAAGAAGAGTCAGGTAATAACAGTGGGCGAATAATCTTATGGAACACCCCCTTTTCATCAAATTGCTTGAAATATGGGCGAAGCTTAGATGACCCTGTTGAAAGCTTAAAGAATGATTCTGTAGCCAATAAGCCACTCTCGTCCGTTGCATCATCTAGCTGCTGGAGAATACTTTTAGCTATGTTATTGAAGTCAGTATTCTTTTCGAAATAGTAGCGGCAAATGTAGCCAAGCATGCTTAACACATTTGTTGCCAAGAAATAGTGCTTTACTTTAACAGCACCTACTGCGGTATCTTCTCCATTAGAGACATTTTCATAATAGGCAGGAAATTCCTTTCTTAATTCGGAATCTGCTGCGCCCAAGAATACATGAACGGTTCCATTTCCTGTTCCTTGTTTACGATCAGGAGGTAGAATTTCGTCTTTAACATCTTCCCAGTTGGCAAAAATGTCGCAAACAAGCTGGTTGTAACCCAACTCTTTCATTTTAGAATCATACATCTGTTCCATATTTCGTAATATCTATTTGTTTTAGCAAAGCCATTAATACATTCACTATTATACTATTGCCAGCCTGTTTATATGCGGCTGTATCTGAAACCACAATTTTGAACGTGTCATCAAATCCCATCAGACGCAAACATTCTCTTGGGGTCAGTTTCCTGAAGCGTCCTTTGGTAACATCTACCGGTTCGGCATTGTTTTTTAGCATTTTCTGCTTCTCTCCATTTTCAATAGGAGTAATAGCATATCTGAGAGGAGTTTTTTCTTTATAATAATCCTCTTCATAATCGGACAATCTATAGAGATAGTCGTCAGTAGCAACATCTGTTGTATCCGTAGTAAATGCGGGATGGAAGACGAAATCACCATGCCAGTTAAACTGCTGGTTGCGTTTTTGGCATAGCATTACATCCCCGTTTATCTGCGTATAGCTTTTTTGGTGATTGACGGTTTCTGTTACGAAATGAACGCCTCTTTCTTTTAATAGATATTTGGTGTCAAATATTTCTTCTAGAAAATCATATACGGTGTTTTCCAACTTAATTGGAGCTGGATATTTGAACTCTGTCTCATGCTTAAAACCAATGCAATAGATGCGTTCGCGACTTTGGGGTATTCCATAATCGCGTCCATTCAGGACCTGATAATACACGTCATATCCGCAATCTTCTTCAAAAGTCTGCTTGATTACACGCCATGTGTTACCCTTGTCGTGATTTAGCATCCCCTTAACATTTTCAAAGATGAATACCTTAGGTTGACATTCAATAACAACACGTGCAAACTCGCTGAACAAAGTACCTCTTGTGTCCTCAAAGCCACCACGCTTTCCTCTCATAGAAAATGCTTGACATGGCGCGCCACCAACAAATAGGTCAACCTGACCTCTAAATGGTTTGGCATCAAACTCATGAATGTCGGTATGCCAACGACTTTCGTCAATGTCATAATTGGCAAAATACGCTTTCTTGCAATCTGCATCAATATCGCCAGCAAATTGTATTTTACATTTCAAACCAAGGCGATGAAAAGCATGTTCTATTGCCCCAATACCACTAAATGAGGTACCAAGCCTTATTTCTCTTTTCGGAAATGCGAACTTGATGTCTCGCCAGTCTTTGCCTGAAGAGTCAATATTATTTTTGGTATTCTGTATGTCGGCGTATTTATTCTTCATTATCGATTCCGTATTTTGTAATATCCAACTGTTTTAAGAGAGCAATAAGAACGTCAACAACGATGCTATTGCCAGCTTGCATATATGCAGGAGTATTGCTTGCTACTATTTTAAAGTCATCTCTGAATCCCATAAGGCGTAGACATTCCCTAGGGGTTAGTTTCCTCAGACCGTTAATTCCTTTTGATTTGTTATATGTCACATAATTATCCACTCCAGCCCTATGCATCTTGTGCATAGATTGAAGAAGAGGACGAGCCACATCTAAGTCAGTCTTTATAGGTGTTTTAAAGGTCTTTGTTCCTGAACAGAGAACGTATTTCGCTACTTTCTCTGACAGATAATACTTATCCTCGACTTCAGTAATAGGGAATATAAGTTCGTCTGAGAGAATCTTTGCATTCTTCTCAGAATCATAGTAACATGAGTCTGTACAATCCTCCAAAAAGTCATACATCTTATATTTCAATGGAATTGGAACAGGATATTTGAAGTTTGTCTTTCTCCTGAATCCTATGCAATAAAGACGCTCCCTTATCTGAGGGATGCCATAGTCTCTAGCATTCAATAGCTGGTAATGAACATCATACCCACAGTAATCACAAAAGGTCTTGTAAATAACTTCCCACGTTCTACCATTGTCGTGTTTAAATAGACCTTGAACATTCTCAAAAATGAATACCTTGGGCTGACATTCTTTAACGACTCTTGCAAACTCTCTGAAAAGCGTTCCTCTTGTATCCTCAAAACCTCTTTGATCTCCCACAATGGAAAACGCCTGACACGGTGCTCCTCCAACAAATAAGTCAATTTTTCCGCGAAAAGGCTTTGCGTTGAAATCATGAATATCGGTATGCCACTGGTTTTCTTCAATATCGTAATTGGCGAAATATGTCTTTTTGCAATTTGCGTCAATATCACCAGCAAACATTATTTTGCTATTAAGACCTAGCCTTTTAAAAGCATATTCAATGGCACCGATACCGCTGAAAGACGTACCAAGTCTTATCGTCCGTTCGGGATGTGAGAATTGACGATTGACCCATGATGGGCCATCGAAATCTATATTCTGTTGAGTATTCTGTATGTTTTCTTTTGTTGTCATTATGTTTATTTCACTATATCAAACTTCCATCCCAGTGCCTGTGCAATACCAAGCACATTGATGACATTATTCTTGTCCCATTCCACACAAACGACAAACTGAATTCCGTCACCACTGACAAGAATGTCTTTGTCGCCAATGAAGTAATGGAGATGATCCTCACCTAACTCTTTCCAGTTTTTGGCCTTTTCAATGTCCTGCTGCAGGAACTCATTCTGTGCGAAACGCTGTAGATAGTCTCTGCTGAATGTTGCCTTCAACTCTTCAAATGAAGTGTCGGGGAATTGACGGACATACTCCTTCACTATCTGTAGAACCATCTCGCGTTTGGAATACGACCCTTCACCATTCAAAGAAAGTCTTACTGTTCCTTTTAAGTCTTCACTTGTATATTTAATGGGCGCAGGTAGAACCTTAGGCTTGGGTGAAGCAAGAGAGGTCTTCAATACAACATTGGGCTTAGGCTCAAAGATATCGCACCCTACAAACTTAGCGAGGAACTGGACGTATTTGAAGAACTCCTCCGTCTTTCCCCGCTGTATGAAAGTCATATGGGGAGCCTTGGGGATTTGTGTATTCTCGCTCAAATCGAACACATTCATCCTCGAAGCCTTTTCGTATGCCAAAAACTCCAAGTACTGAACCTCAGTCTTACTAAGAGAATCATCACTCGCTGTAAATGCAAGGGCTTCCACCCAAAATTCCTTCCTGGAAATATGCTGCTGGATGCGAGTCAGAAATGCATCCGTCTCTCCAATATATGCCTTTCCCTTTTCTCGGTTCAGCAATATATAAAGGGCTGGCTTCTGCAAATCTTCTCTGAATATTTGCAAGAAATCTCCATCTGTTCTCTGAATCTTAAACAGTTTGCAGAAGCAGTTGTCCATATAGACAATGCGCGAGCCATTTAGGTCATCATTGTGGAGATAAGTGTATATTGTCTTTGCCATAATCTAATCTAAGAATATCCAGCTATTGGCAATGTCAGAGATCTTATCGCAGTCAGACTCAGGTTTTCCGTCATCACTAGTACGAACCAAGTCCTTCAAAGGGTATAACTCCGTCGTCTTGCCTATCTTGAAATTCTCCTTGGCATCAGCCTTGACGGTAATCTTGCCACAGCGACGACCTATGGCGATGACATCATCCTCGTTGTATCGCTTTTCAACATAATCATCGACAATATCGGTGATTTGTAGTTCCAATGCTCTTATGTCTTGTATGCTACTCATCTTACACTCCTCTTAATTGTTCTCTAATCCTTCATACCTGACGAGGTCTTTAAGATCAATATCAAGCAATTTAGTTATTTTCAACAGCATTTCCAATGGGGGCTGTGAAGAATTTGTGCACCACTTGGAAACAGTCGTTGGCGAGCAGCCCAACTCTTTGGATAGCCATAGATTGGACTTCTTTTTCTCTACCAGTATCACTTTTAGGCGATTGAGATCTTTGTTTGCAGCCATATCTTACTATTATATTATCGCTACAAAGATACACATTTAATTTGAAATAAAAGCCAAAAATCTAAATAATTTGAGAAATTTAATGAATTAAGTTCATTTTGACAGCAAAAGGTATGCATATTTAAAGCCTCGCCATCTTCTCAGGCAACGAGGCTTGCACTACATATTGAATCCACAGAGCGTGAATTTGCGTAGCTTTGTGAGGTTCCAAATAGTCGACCCAAACTTAATGTTACTAACCTCGGCGGGCCACACCCTCACTTGCCCCTTCCTTGTCCCTTCCATCTCCCTTGCAACACCAATTGATGTAGTTCACTAATTGCTGTGAATGTATTGCTACACTATCTGCACCCTATCCGCACGATAGTGTAGCAATATGTTTAGCCCTTCTTATAGCTTGTCCACATCAAACGGATTTCCATACACTCGTCATATTGTTCCCTCTTGACTCCAGGACATGGAACCTGCAACCTTCCGTTCTGTATCCTCCATGTGCCAAGAGGATCAACATCGGGGAAAGCCTCGTTGATAGCCTTGATAAGCGCATCGATAACCCAGGAATACAACATTCCTGTAACGATGAAAGAGTAACCTTCAGCACGTTCCCCGTTGGGATGAATGTTCGTGGTCACATTCGCTTCCTCACAAACCTTTTTTACTATCTTCTTGATTTTCTTATCGTCGTACATGTGATTCAATTATTTATCCGTAGCTTTTTCGTATGTCTTATCGCCAACGGTTACCTCTACAAACTCGGCATTGTCACCAGTCAGTAAGATGTCCCTTTCACTCTGAGATGCATCCTTGCTGTGTATATGGACGTACTTAGCATCCTTGCCAGTCATCAATATTCTTCTTCCCATAATATCCTTCTTCAATTTGTTATTTCATCAGTTCTTCAACTTTGGTTTGGGTTTGCGACGGATGTCCATGTCGGCCATGCCAGTGGGCATACTGCCATCAGCAACACCTTGCTCACCATATACTAGGCCCCAATAGAACACCTCTGCAGCAGCCTTATCGTCAGCGGCA
>Ga0326511_10002371_pt1 | contig 15340 bp, 26 predicted proteins | sample 0_2496_0518_D_FD_203701 | JGI IMG/M metagenome (GOLD analysis project Ga0326511, IMG submission 203701) | Bovine rumen microbial communities from UC Davis, California, United States - 0_2496_0518 | ecosystem: Host-associated > Mammals > Digestive system > Stomach > Rumen | place: USA...
CTGAGCCCGTACAGCTCGTCCTCCAGCTCGCCAACGTATGCCGCCAGGTTCTCGAGCGCCGACCTCGGCACATACGTGCGCTCCTGGTACGGCTGTGCCTGCGTGACCACCTTCGGGTAGCAGACCACCTCGTCCGGCCACAGCTGCCACTGGGACAGCGCTATGTGGACCATTCCTTCCTTTATCATCTGTCGACTCCCATCTCCCTCATGCGTCTCCTCTCTTCCGGGCTTGCCGCATACCAGGCTATCGGCTCCATGTAGTCGACCAGCCTCTGCAGCCTGGCACACTGCTCCTCTACACGACCCATGCTTTCGGTCACATCATCAAGTTGCTGGCGCAGCTTGGTGTTCTCTGACTCTGGCACATAGAACGTGTACTCGCCTGGCTCGCCGCCAATGTCCCTGACCACGCAGAACTCGTCGGGCAGCCCTTCGTCCTTGGCGAGCTGGTAGTGCTTGATGCTCACTCCGCCACCTCCTCCTCGCACCAGTCCAGGTCCTGCGGCTCCTCGCCGAAGGACGCCCAGTCACCGACCTTGTCGCGCACCGTGAGCATGTAGTTCACCAGGTCTGCCGCCGTCACGTCACCACGGTCGCCCAGCCTGTCCAGGTCGGCGTCGCTGACCCACGCCTTCAGCCGGAAGTCCGGGTCGAACTCGCGAATGACGAACCTGCGGCGGTGCGCCTCCATGCTCAGGATCTGCGGCGCGTGGTTGGTCTCCATCATAAAGTTCGCGTTGCACGGCACCGAGAGCCAGGCCCCGCTCGGGGTCTTCACCTCGAGGTTGCCGGTGATCATGCGCTTCATCCACTCCAGGAACTTCACGCTCGGGTCGCCCACATCATTAAAAGTAACAACGCGCTTACCAATGAAGTTATAAGCGATGACAGCTGCAGCGTGTCCCGTGAAGTTAGGTTGAGGTGCATCAGTAAGAGCAAAGTCACCATATAGACGCTTGACCAAACCCATAAACATAGACTTACCGTTTCCGCCGCCCCCGACCAGGACGTGGCTCTTCTCCCGGTACGGCTGGTTGAAGTGGTACATCATCGTCTTCTCGAAGAACCAGTCCTCGCCGACCGCCGAGTCGAGCACGCCGAAGAAGCGGCTGATCGGCCCGTAGTTCCTCGGGTTGACCATGCTGGCCCCGAACTCCGGGTATCCCCGTGACCAAGCCGTCGCGTCGTCCTCTGCGTCCCGCAGGGTGTGCATGTCGACCAGGCAGCTCCTGCCGTCCGGGTAGTCGACGCGCATCACGTTCCTGCGGACCAGCCCGTCGGCGACCGGGAAGTACCCCTGGAAGTTCGTCTCCAGGAGGTCCATCGCCTTGCGGGCCTCCTTCGAGTCCGTGTGCATGTAGTAGCTGAGCAGGTCCACCGAGTCGCCAAGCGTGTGCAGCGTGTCCCCCTCGCGGACGTATATGACGTCCCCGCCGAGCAGGATCAGCCTGGCCTTCATGAGCTGTGCCACCTTGGTGCGGAAGTCGTCCTCGTCTGGTGCCATGGGGTCCATGTCGGTGTAGCCCACGTACACCTTCTGCGCGACCTCGTGGAACCTGTTGACGCAGACCTGGTCCTCGGGGGTCTGGCCGAACAGCCAGTCGTCGAGGGTCCGCGTCCTGTCCATCTTGGGCATGGCGCCCTCCTTTCTCTCCACCAACAAGTATATCATTCAGAATGATAACTTGCAATAGAAAAAGAGGGGGTGCCAGGGGGAGAGAAAGGGTTGTCACCTGGCAGCCCCTCGACAATCATACACCAGGGAGCGCCGAGATCCAGTCGGCGTCCTCGACCTCCTCGCGGACCTCGGAGGCGGCGACCATCGTCTTGCGCCCGCCCGTGCGCTCCAGGACCATCCTGAGCGCCGCGTCGCGTTCCTGCTTGCGGTCGGTGGATGGGCGGCGCATCCTGTCGCGCTCCTCGTCCCAGTAGATGTCCTGGGTCGCCAGGGCGTACAGCGCCTTGCACAGCGCCATCATCACCGTGTCGTCTGGCGTGACCTGGAGCTGCTTGCCGTCCGTCATGGACATGATCCTGTTCAGGCAGTCGGAGAACCTGGTCTGGTAGTCATCCACCTCGACGTCCTTGGGCAGCCCGCCGTCCACGCGGTTGATGATGAGCTGGATCGCCCTGATGTCCTCGCTGAAGATCGCGTCGGTGAACAGCCGGCACACGAGGTACATGGCGGCGCTCTGCGACCCCTCGCGGGAGTCGGGCCCGATCCTGGGCCGCATGCCCTCGGACATCATCACGACGTCCGCCATGCGGGCGTCAGCCATCCTTGCGATCTGCTCGTCGACCGTGGCTGCGCTTGTCCGCGTCGTGGCCAGGGCCCGGCTTGAAGACCTTGTCGCCATCCTTCGCCTCCTCCATCCTGAGTCTGAGCGAGTACGGGCGCTTGCTGTTCCCGGAGAACTTGCTGAAGCAGTACACGCACTGGACCTTCTTGCCCTGGAACGTCGTGGGCCCCGTGTAGCTCGTGCAGTAGTAGCGCAGGAGCTCGTGCAGGATGCGGCAGACGGAGCCATCGCCGGCAGAGGGACGGCGGCCGTAGATCCATGCGAAGACCACGGAGGCGGTCGTCTTGTAGCCGCCCTTGGCCTGACGTTGGTACCGCGTGCGCTTGAGGAACTCGCGCACCTTGACGTCCATCTCGTAGAGGTCGTCGTTCATGTAGTTCGCCCACAGGTCGAGGTCCGTGAGCTCGATGGGCACCTCGAGCGCGTCGTCGTCCCTGAGGCGCGAGATGACGTCTCCCACGTCCTCGTCGCGCCTCTGGCCCCTTGTGCTCACGACGTCCGTGAGCGCCGACAGGTCAAGCAGTCCCATGTCTCTCCTCTCTTGCCAGCTTTACATAATGTTCCGGAGATTTGATGTTATTTCCTCTCTGACACCTGAAAATCAGGTAAAGTCAAATGCACTAGGGATGCTAGATAGCCAAGGGATGCTAGGTAGGCAATCCTCTAAGCTCACTAAGCTAAGAAAGATAACCGACCTTCTGTGGGCGGTAGACATTGACTTCCCTCCTCTTAGCAAGCTTACCTAGATAACCAATGACACATAGATGCCCTTGGTCGCATTATCCACCCTTGCGCCGCTTTGGCGCAAGGCACGCTGGCGGACCTGGCGAAGCCGTCCGCACTTGTGCCCATGCGACCACGGGGCCATGATCCTCTCCTTGTTCCCCTCGCGAGCACGCGACGCAAGGCTCGGGCCATGTCGCCATGACAGACTCCTGCCTCCCCCTGCCTCGCGTGATCCCCCAGCTACGCCATGCAGTGCGTGATCCCGTGCGCACCCTTGGGAGATGGGGGGATTTTTCGCGGGGGAACTTCCCACATACCTAATAACCATATCATCCTCAATATACCTATACCCCCCATACATCACGTGAGCGCGGTGAGCGCGTGCGGAGCTATCGCGAGATAAAGCTGTCTCTGATTACCGTGATGGCCATGGCGTGATGGCGTGATGGGGTGGAAGATGACGCGCATGGCGTCACGGCTCGCCCTAGCGAGCCCGGCTTGTCCGCTGTGACGCCAATCGCGGTTGTGTTCTAAGAGCCAAACACCCTCAACGCGTGCCTCACGCCAGGCAGCTGCTCGCCATGCGACGCGGGCGCGCCTTGTGTTGGTGAAGGGAGAGAAGGGCTCTCCTCGCACAGAAGGGAACTGACATGACCACCGACATCACCGTCAGCTACAGCTACCGCAACGACAAGCAGCACGGAGAGAAGACGGTCGTCTTCCACAACTGCACCGACAGCAAGGCGGCTCGCGACTACGCGGCAAAGGTCACAGCTCGCGCTCTCGACTCTGACATCGAGCTCGTCCTCGACATAAACTGCGACGAGGGCTGGATTCTCACCACCGTCGTCAGCATGGGCGAGGCCCACACGCTCTACATGGGCGAGAACGGCATCCGTCATCGCAAGCTCAGCTAGCGTCACCAGCGCCCCTGCATCCCTCGGGATGTGGGGGCACCTTGTTTCTTTGGTGTGCCGGGATTGGCCTGGCACTATCTGTGATTGGAGGTCACCATGTCCTGCATCGATTCCCATGTTCTCCGTTCTGCTGCCGCTGTCTCTCGCTGCGACTATGAGCTCTATGGTTGGCATGACGGCGTCGCCAAGTCGGTATGCGATGTCCTCTGTGGCCGAGAGTTCGACCTCGAGATCGACGCCCACATCGAGCTGTTGACTCCCGAGGAGCGTGAGCTCTGGTGGCGGCTGCACGCCTGCCGTCGTCGCATCGAGCTCGCCATGACCCCTAGCTCCGAGCTGGTGCGTCGCTACTACGCTCGCCGCGAGGAGGTACGCGAGTTCCTCTTCCCGCCGGAGCCTGCCCCATGCGAGGTATACGACGAGGACATCCTGTTCTAGTTCGTCTGGCGCTCCCGTGCAATGCGGGGGCGCCTTGTGTCATTGAGGAAGACGAGCTTCCTCAATGACCAGAAAGGATTACTTCCATGGCAATCGATAAGAACCGTGACAATCACTATCGTGTTGACTTTTTCTATGGCTTCTATGACACCAATCGTCGTTGCTGGTACGAGGACACCTATAACTCCAAGCCTTTTGCCACCGAGGCTGAGGCCAGGGCATACGCCGACCGAGTCATTCAGCGAGCCAAGGCCAAGCCAAAGACGATCGAGCTGGACAATCTCACCATCATCTACATAGACCAACAATACTGGGATGAATGCGGAGACGTTAGGATAATAGAGGACATCTGGTTTTAGCTTGGCGCTCCCTCTCTCATGAGGGAGCGCCTTGTGTTCTTGAATGTAGTCTGTACTCAAAGAGAGGAGAACACCATGAGTACAAGCAAACCTGTCAAGCGTTATACCCTCGATGCCACTGGTACTGTGCTCGACATTCGCACCGAGACCAACTGCCATGGCATTAGGTATAAGGTCATCGAGTTCGATGACTGCTGCTGTCATGTCCCGTGGTACATTGCTAACACCATCGAGGTTGGCGACAACATCCATGCATACTTCGTCTCGCCGTACTGGACGAAAGACATGGATGCTCTCGAGCAGATTGTCATTCATCTCAACTGCATGGCAGACCATGTGTTCCAAGATGATGATGTCAAGCTTGGTTACTGTGAGCTTCTTGGCTACCTTGATGCAATGCATCATGGTTTCTGGGTTGTCAGACACATATAGTCTTTCGGCGCTCCCGTCTCCCCCTTCGAGGCGGGGGCGCCTTGCTTTCACGTAGGCATGGAAACACAGGAGAGAAAGGGACACACCATGCTCACGCTCATTCTATTCTTGTGCACGGTCTCGGCGTTCGTCGTCGACCTATAGCACCGCCCACAGCCAATCGGTAAGAGAGAAAGGAATCAACCATGGCAACGATGGCAGAAATCAGAAAGGCAATCGCCGACGACCTTGCGAGCAATGGGTTCGACTGCGACGAGGTCCTCGCGTTCGAGGACGAGTTCAACCGCAACCTGCGGTTCGGCACTGGCTCGCTCATCAAGACCGAGTTCGAGCTGGGCTTCGCGCATGGCTGGTGTGACCAGCAACCTTCCGGCAACTTCCTCTCCGTGGTACACACGGAAACGAGGGAGTTCCGGTACGCATTCTAGCCTGGGCTCTTGGCGTCCCCGTTCATGCGGGGGCGCCTTGTGTCTTTGCAATCTTGGTCTTTGGTGTGACTACCTCGGACCACAAAATGGTTGGTCGGCAAGAGAGAGGAGATGAGTTCCATTGCCAACCTGGCGTGTGACCTATGCATACATCACACGCAGCACGCGCTTCGACGACGTGGACTTCTACGTCTCGAGACGTTACAGCAATAGCAACCTCAAGCAGTACATCTTGCGTGTCAAGCAGCTCGCAGCCTTGCGAGGAGTCGAGCTGCTTGAGTTCACCGTGTTCGACGGTGAGCGGGAGGTATGGAGAGGTCTGGTCTAGTCAACCAAACCCACCGTGTCTCCGTTCCTCTGGTGTGTCCGCACATGCGGGCGCGCCTTGTTCTCATGAATGGTTGGTTGGCAAAGGGCCGACCGACAGGTAGCCAGAGAGAGGAGAATACCATGGCTATCAACAGCACCGCAGCAGGCAATGTCGTCCGCAACTACATCTCCGCATCGCAGCTCCCCAAGGGTAGCGGAGAGGTCGGCCGCTTCAAGACCGACATCACGGCTGCGCTCCTGGGCATCGAGCCCCGTGAGGGTGCCTACGAGGTGACCGACCGCAAGACCGGCAAGCTCATCAAGCGTCCGAACAGCTGGACCGCCTACTTCGACGATGGCAGCATGTTTGCGTGGCCGACCTACGTCGACGAGGCTACGCACACGGTCAAGCCGTGGAGCCGCTTCGACTCCCGGATCGACCTGGCCACCTGCATCGAGCAGCACACCATCCTCCACGTCTGGAAGGACGATCGCCAGTTCTGCCATCTCGAGGTGGCAGCGACGCAGCGTCTCTCTGTGGAGAACGCCGTGCCCACCATGGGCGACGGCGAGATCGCCTGGGAGTTCTAGTTCTAGTAGGTTCTAGTTAGGTTCTAGCTTTGCCAACCAAGGGGCAGGGTCATCGCGAGATGGCCTTGCCCCATTTTTTCGGGAGGTGACCCGGTTGTGATCCGCTTCGGAATGGACGTGATCATCATGGTCGTCCTCGGCATCATGTCGCTGCTCATCGTCACGATGACCAGCGCGACGTGCGCCACGGACGACGAGTGCAATGCCGCCATCGCGGCGTCCTTCTTCACCATCCTCGTGATGGTCATCGGGTACTGCATCATGTCCAAGGTGCTGGACATGATGGTCGTTACGATCATATAGGAAAGGGGTGACAACTTGGATGAGCAGCGATACCGCAAGCTGGTGGAGGACCTGGCCGCAGACATCCACTGCGGCCCGAGCCTCGCACGAGACCTGCTCACCATGGCAGGCGGCGACGCGAACATCGTGCGCGATGCCAGCCTCGTCTGCGACAAGGCCGAGTCGATGAAGGCCTACATCATCGACCGTCGGTTCCGCAAGAACAAGCTCAAGTAGGCAAGTAGTCGAGAGGAAGAGAGAGAAAGAATGGCTACCACCACCAACGTGAACATCGTCCCTGGACGCATGTCGTCCTACGCCACGGCGCTCCGCGCCTGCATCAACGAGGTCTGCGCCTTTGCCCGCACGGGTGACAGCGACGACCTCGAGGACGCCATCGCCCGCATGCGCCGCAACATCACCCGCCTCGAGACCGAGGCCCGCCTGAACGTGGAGGAGTAGCATGGCTAACCTCATGGGATTCAGGAAGGTGTCCAAGCTGCCGGCCCCCAAGGGGCGCAGCATCTACGACCCGCTGCTCGACGAGGTGCGCCGCGCTGGCGGGCTCTACTGCCTGGACACCAACGACGACAAGCGTGCCGTCAGCCTGACGACGCAGCTCCGCGCGCTCGTCAAGAAGCATGGCTACACGAACGTCAAGGTCGGCAAGCAGGGCACCGTCGTGTACGTGGAGAAGAGGGATGCTCTCGTATAAGCAGCGCAAGCGCATCTCGAGGAATCTGCTGCAGGAGCTCATCGACAAGCTCCAATGGAGCATCGAGATGGACGAAATGGAGAGGAGAGACAAGAGGTTGACCGAGTTCGAGAAGATGGTCGAGCTGCTCGACGCCAGCTGGTGCCTGCGCAGCGAGATAGTGCCGTGCCTGGTTGGACCGCCAGGCATAGGAAAGACCGCGGCCATCGAGCTGCATGCCAGGAACCATGGTTGCGGCAAGGTCGTGAAGATAGTGGCGTCCCGCTGCATCCCCAGCGAGACCGTGGGCATGACCATGCCGGACCACGAGCACCGCACCATGGACATCTACAACTCCATGCAGCTCGGCTCGCTGGAGGACGGGGACATCCTGTTCCTGGACGAGCTGCTGGAGGCGGACCAGTTCGTGCTGTCCACCCTGCTCACCGTGATAGAGAGCAGGGAGATGGCGGACGGCACGCCGCTGCCGGACGTGCAGATCGTGGCCGCCACGAACGACACCATACCGCCGAGCCAGCTGAAGGGAAACATCCGCCAGCGCTTCATGTTCGAGCGCTTCCACATGGACAGGATGCAGGCCGCCAGGTACATCGAGAAGCACACCGGCATGGTCGTGCCTTGTGACCTGCTCGACATGCTGTGCGAGGAGGGCGACGACTACAACTTCATGACGCCGCGCTCGTTGACCAAGCTGTTCCTGTGGATGGATGCCGCGCCGAAGGGACAGGAGCGGAAGGTGGCGAACGCCATCGACCGCATCTGGCAGTCGGCCATCGGCACCAAGATACTCAACGCCAGGAAGCAGCGCGACGACTGGCTGGACACGCCCGAGGAGCAGGTCCGCAAGGTCATCAAGGACATGGTCGGCGACGACTTCAGGGACTGCACCATGGCGGAGATGCTGGAGAAGCTGGAGAGCCTGCCAGATTGGGACGCAATATCCAAGCAGCTTGCCGGGCTGCAGGTTAAGGAGAGGTCCGGAGAGGAGGAGGAGATAGAGTTCTAGTCCGGCATGCATGCTATGATTCGCATGCAAGAGGAAGAGAGAGAAAGGAGACGCATGTTACAGAGGGTGACCATCGGCGGCATCGAGCTGCCGAGGCTGTACATGGCGGAGAACAGGGCGGACGCCGAGCTCGCCATGTCGAAGGGCATCCCGTTCATCCGCTGGTCGCAGGGAAAGGACGAGCTCATCAGGGTGCTGCTTCGCCCCGTGCTCGAGAAGATGTTCCCGGACATCAAGTGGGCCAGCGTGCTTGGCCCGAGGCGCAGGTTCAGGACCAAGGTCGAGATCGTGGAGACGAAACCGGAGCATGACCTCGACGTCAGGCTTGACCAAGTCCACATGGACGACATGCCGGATGACATGGACGAGACCATCGACCTCGGCATCTACGAGTCGCATGACATGGATGACGACGGCACCATCGTGGAGACCGCCATCGCCGGTGGCAGCGAGCGCCTGTTCTGTGGTGGCGGTGGCGAGATGGTCGTCACGCACAAGCTGGACCTGCAGAACTACGTCGGTGACCTGAGCAGCTACGTGGACGTCGAGGTGCTCCAGCGCCTGAGGCTCATGCCGGCGTTCATCGGCGACATCCTGGACTGCATCAGGACTAACGTCGGCTCCGGCCTGCAGTGGCGCGAGGGCTACAACAAGAGGCTCGGCCTCACGGTGGGAAGGTTCGACGCGGCGAGGCAGCTGCCGAACCTGATAATCCTGGACGTGAGCGGCAGCATCCCGCGCGGCATCAGCGCCACGATGATAGCCCTGATCGACACGCTGCGCACGCAGCTGTCCGCGGACCTCATCATCACGTCGACGCACAGCCGCTTCTATCCCATGGGATCGGAGCTGCCTGAGCCGCAGCGCATCCGAGACATGTTCGGCTTCGGCAACGAGGCAAAGGAGTTCTTCGGGATACTGGGGCGCGAGGTGCGCGGCAGGCACTACGGCCACGTGTTCAGCTTCGGCGACAACGACACGCCCGACTACTTCACGGATTTCGGATGCCGCCAGCCCTCGCTCGAGGGCACGGTGGTGGAGCACGTGCACCACTACCACACCGGCATGTGGCTCGGCCCTGACAACAGGCAGGGCAAGACCGGCTACGCCAAGTGGTGCCACATGCTGGCACGCAAGCCGCTGGAGGACTACGACCAGACCTGGTGCAAGGTCATCAGGAGCTAGGAGGGAACATGCCGATCAACGGCTACAGGAAGACGGGCCGCACGATGCTCGACTTCATCATGGCTGCCGCCGAGGCCGAGCGCCGTGGCGGCATCACCAAGGAGGAGTTCGCCCGCATCCGCAGGTACGGCTCGGAGGAGGAGCTGATCGAGGCGGTCGAGAGGATGAACGCCGCGGGAGGATACGACAACCTTGAGTAGAGAGGACAGGCACATGCTCAGGATCGAGAAGGAGCCCGCCAAGTACGACGGGCAGACCATGGCCGAGAGGTTCATGGAGGACGGCGCGACCACCCTCAGGGAGAAGGTGGCCTCCGCCATCGAGCTGGCCAAGACGCTGCCCATCGACGGCTGCATCACCGGCAGCTGCCTGCTCCCGGGCTTCGACCCGGAGGGCTGGGGGACCGTGCCAGACATCGACGTGTTCGTGTTCGGCGAGGACGAGCTGGTGCACGCCATCGACCTGGCGCGCTATGCGCTGAAGATGGTGCCCGGCTCCGGCACGGAGCGCAGCCGCCAGCAGGAGGAGTGGAAGCTGGCCAGGCTCAGGCAGTCCGGGCTGAACAGGAAGCTCGGCATCACCACGTACAAGTTCTGGCATGACGGCGTCATCTTGAACTTCACGTTCAAGCAGCGCAAGTTCCACGGGCGCTGGGTGCCCATCCTGGACACGCCGGGAGTGCTGCAGTCGTTCGACATGAGCATCGTCATGCAGGGCTACGACATCAGGCACCACGTCATGTACGACATGCGCGTCGGCGACCCGAAGGTGGCCACGCCCAACCCGCTGCGGGACCACGACTGCGTGATGTGGACCGTCGCCAAGTGGGTGCGGCAGTTCGACCGCGTGGTCAAGTACTACAATCGTGGCTTCGACACCCGGCCCATGGCCAAGTTCTACCTGGACATGATCGACGGGTGCATCGAGGCGGGCTGCCTGTTCGACAGCGAGGAGAGCCAGGAGGCGTTCGAGTCCTTCTCCAGCGAGTTCATTGAGAAGCGCGCAGCCATCGCCGACTGGTACGACGAACACAAGGAGGACTAGATGAAGACCGAGTTCCTCATCCCGTTCGAGCTGGACACCTCCGCAATCGAGGCGAAGATCCAGACCGACGGGTACAAGGAGGTACTTGAGAGGCTGACCAGCTCCCTGCGCAGGGAGGTCGACGGCCGCCTGCCGAAGCGGTTCGGCAGCGTCGACTGGGACCGCGTCATCTGGCAGGCGCTCGAGAGGTTCCTCGACAAGCACGCCGACGAGATCATCGACACTGCCGTGCTCCTGCTCGCCCAGAAGGTGGGCAACAGGAAGCGCTGGCGTGACGTGCTGAAGGAGATCCGCGAGGAAGGGAAGGAGGAGTAGGATGACGGTCATCGAGATACCAAGGGACGAGGTCCTGATCGACGAGGACAGCGTCGGCGAGTACGTCGACATGTTGAACGGCATCGTGCAGTGGTGCCGTGGTGGCGGCTGGACCCATGGCTACCGCAACACCGTGGCGGTGGACCTGACGGTCGGCTGCGTGATGCTCGGCCTGGACCCATTGGAGGTACTGGACAAGCTGGTCTACGCCGACGTCATCAGGTCCGGAGAAGACGACGAGGATACAGCCGAGCGCATCAAGAAGGTCATGGACTACCAGGCATTGTTCGACTGGGAGTGGATGATCAACCCGGAGATGTTCGTCGAGGAGGCATGCGAGTACGGCACGAAGGGAATGCCCATCGAGTTCCGCCTCGTCTAAGATCCGTGCACCAAGGCAGGGCCATGGCCGGCCACCATATCCCTGCCTAGCATACTGTAATGGCCATCTCTCAGAGAGAGGAAAGCAACATGAAGATGTACAAGAAGTCCGACCTCAAGCTCGTCAACGGCCTGCTCGTCACCGAGGATGGCGAGGTCGTCATGCCCGACGTGTGCGTCGTGAGGCAGGCGAACGAGCTGGAGACGCTGTGGCAGAAGGCGGAGTACCTGGCCAAGCAGCCGAGCGCCCAGCCGATGCCCAGCCTCGACGGCTTCAAGCGCAAGTCCATCCATGACACGGACGCGATGTTCACCGTCACCACGCCGCTGATGGACAAGAAGGCCGAGGAGGCCGTCGCCATCATGGACGAGCTGGACGACATGGTGACCTGCGAGAAGGCGAACGCCATGCTCACCGAGTTCTCATCCCTGCTGCGCTTCGTGCGCGAGGACGTCGTGCTTGGCTGCGGCGGTGAGGTACCCTACCTCTTCGACACACCCAGCCTGGGGTCCGTGCTCGAGCTCACCGAGCAGGACCTGGTCGACGTCATCGCCGAGGCGTGCGGCATGGAGCAGATGCCCAAGGTGGGCGACATGGAGCCCCGCTACGCCGAGGACCTCGAGGAGGACGACCTGGAGACGCTGCTCAACATCATCAAGAAGCATGACCCCGACGCGGCGAAGGTCGACAGCATCGGCACGTTCGAGCCTGACTGCAACGACTACGAGAAGGAATCCGAAGAGGAGTAGGCCATGTCCAACCCGAGCAAGAGGATAGGCACGAGGGCAGAGACCAAGGTCGCCAGGTACCTGACGGCCAACGGCCTGCCCACCATGCGCAGGGCGCTTGCCGGGTCGAAGGACCATGGCGACCTGTGCATGGAGCTGCCTGACGGGACCGAGGTGACCATCGAGGTCAAGGCCGGGCAGCAGTGCGCGAACCCGTCGAGGTCCCAGATGGCGGAGTGGAGGAGGCAGACCATCGACGAGTCGGTGAACTCGGGATGCATCTCCGCCCTCGTCATCGTGAGGCACAGGCGCGCATTCTGCGACGCCGAGGTGTGGCTGCCCAACCACCAGTGGAAGTCGGACGTCGGCGGCCTGACTGGCTGGACCATGATGTACGTCGACGACTTCGTCCGAGAGATGACGGGGGAGTGAGCCATGCCGCGCGAGTCGCTGGACGAGATCCTCCCGCCGGGACAGTCGCCGTACTTTGGCATGTTCAGGGCAGGCGTGCTTGGCTATCCCATCGAGGAGGTGACGGCACACTGCACGGTCAACGGCATCCCGTTGAGGGCGAAGGACATACAGTCATGGCAGGATGGTGCCTTCAAGAACCAGGTGCGCCAGGCCCTGTTCGAGCAGCGCCTCGCGGACGGCAGGCGCAGGCCCGGCTCGCACATCAACCCGACCGACAAGGTTGGGCATGTGCGGGTCGGGAACCTGCCGTCCCTGCGTCTGGCAGGCCAGCCCGCCTTCGACACGGTGAGGCTGCAGGACCTGCCCAGGCTGCCGACAGGCTGGCGGGGCTGCGAGAGGAGGTTCTTCCCCTGCACGTCCGACAACAGGCCCATGATGCCATGGGGCTGGAGGCCAGGCTTCGAGCCCAACCTCATGCTGAGGCGCGACGCAGAGGCACTGAGCCCGGTGAGGTGGGTCGGCTTCAATAATCTTTATCAACCTATGGTTGTCTTTGACATAGACGGTGTCGGTCATGGTACGATAGATGAACAGGTTATCAGATTTGGGAACCAGTTCAGAGGAAAGACCATGATAGTCGAGGACCCAAAGAAGGTCGGCTCGTTCCATATCTACTTTCGTACTGACAGGCTGGTGCCGGTGAAGCACTTCCCACATGCGAAGCTTGACCTCATGGGCAATGCAGTCAATGCGGCTGTGTACATGAAGGACAAGAAGTGGGATGGAGTGGAGCCCATCGAGCTGACCCCACAGATCTGGGACCTGATGCAGGCATATCAGTCTGGACGTAAGGAGAACCATGCCATTCAAGGACCCAGATAGGAGGAGGGAGTGGGAGAGAAAGAGGAGCGAGAAGAGGAAGGAGCACAGACGACAGCATCCTGAAGCAGGATTCAAGACTGCCATGTCTGTGTGGAACAAGAACCCAACCAGGGCCCATGCGAGGCAAGTCGTCTACTATGCCTTACAGATAGGCTTGCTCAAGAAGAGCGACAGTTGCGAACATTGTGGCAGAGCTGGCTGTGTCATACAAGCTCATCATAGGTCATATGATGATCCACTTGACGTGACCTGGCTATGCATACCTTGCCACAAGGCTGCCGACAGGGAGAGACAGCGTCAGTCAGGAGAGCATCCTGCAAACGTTCGCAAGCTCACAGACGAGCAGGTGCTCGAGATAAGGGCATCAGACAAGACAGACAGAGAATTGGCAGAGGTCTATGGGATAAGCAATTGTTCCATAAACAAGGTAAGGAATCACCTGACATACAAGGATGTCAGGTAAGGAAAAGGAGACAAGACATGTCTATCAACCCAGGCGGTGCGGCCAACTACAGCTGGAACTACAGCAAGCCCGACAAGCCGGACTACAGCACCACGCTGGTCGGCACGGTCATCGCCATCCAGGAGGTGCAGAAGCGCGGCTACACCATGAACGGCCAGCCCGGCCAGCCCGAGTTCTGGCCCGACGGCAACCCGAAGATGAACATCCGCCTCGCCCTCGTCACCGACACGGGCGACATCAGGACGTTCACCTTCCAGCCCGCCAGCAAGGCGGCTCGCATGGGCCAGAAGAGGAGCGTCCACATGGACCTCTTCCACCTGACTGGCGACACCGACATGATGAACCTGGTCGGCAAGACCATCGCCATCAGCACCCAGGAGGGCCACTATGGCCAGGGCAACCCGCGCCCGTGGACGGTGCAACTGCTCGAGGTCGGGCCGTACCAGCTGGCAGGACCGCTGCCCGCCGAGTTCAAGGCGCCGCAGGTGCTGGCCGACAGCGCCACGAGCGGCGGCCAGGTGGTAGCCCCGGCACCGCAGCAGCCGTACCAGCCAGTGCAGCCGCAGCAGTACCAGCAGCCGCAGTACCCCTACCAGCCGCAGCAGCCGGCACAGTTCCAGCCGCGCCCGCAGCAGTATGCGCAGCCCATGTACCAGCCGCAGCCGGTGCAGCCGCAGCCTGCCATGGACCCGGCGATCGTGTCGGCCATGACCAGCCAGGCGTTCGGCGCCCCGGTGACTGCCGAGGTCATCCAGCAGCCCATGTCTGACCCGGTCGGCGGAGGCCAGGTGTACGACGAGGACATGCCGTTCTAGGCACGTGACGACCAGGCCGGCCCTGCCAACGATGGTGGGGTCGGCCTTCCTTTTTATAGGGAGGAAAGATGACTGAGTACGTGACCATCTGGCGTGGCAACAGGCCGACAAAGCTGCGCGGAGGAATACCGGTGGTGCGCTGCCGTGACTGCCTGAACGCCATCGTCGATAAGCATGGTGTGCTTGACTGCCATGGGCCGATGGTGCAGGTGTGGGACTACTTCAATGACGAGCCACTGAGGAACCCAGTGCCACCTGACGGCTTCTGCGCGTGGGGAGTCATGAGGATTGGAGAGCCAAGCACGGAGACAGAGGAGCCGCTGAGCAAGCTGCACCGCCTGCTTGATGAGCATGGCTTGAAGTGGAGGACCCACGATGCCACTGCCGAGGAGAACTGCACGGCGTTCTTCGACGGCGAGAGCTGGCATGACTGCTGGGAGAGCACGGATGGCGAGATAAACGTGGTCTTCTCGATGACCCCCGAGCAGGCCATCGAGGCCACGCTGGAGCGTGGTGAGTGTCACATGACCAAAATGCGGCTTCCGCATGATGACGAGGGCAGCTACTGGTTGCTGTGTGACCAATGCGGGTTCATGGTCTACATGCG